>Ga0075421_100012797_pt1 | contig 10431 bp, 8 predicted proteins | sample SoiMetdeltSBSDD5_FD_75292 | JGI IMG/M metagenome (GOLD analysis project Ga0075421, IMG submission 75292) | Bulk soil microbial communities from a Populus tree surrounding site in Tennessee, USA - Soil MetaG P. deltoides SBSDD5 | ecosystem: Environmental > Terrestrial > Soil > Tree plantation... | reverse complement strand
GGCCGCCTGTTCACGCTGTGCAAGTTCCGGTCGATGCGGCACGACGCCGAGGAAGCCGGGCGGCCGGTGTGGGCGAAAGCGGATGACGACCGCATCACGCGCGTCGGCCGCATCATTCGCAAGACCCGCCTCGACGAGCTGCCGCAGCTCTGGAACGTCGTGCGCGGCGACATGAGCTTCGTCGGGCCGCGGCCCGAGCGCCCGTATTTCGTCAACGAGCTGGCGCGCGCCATCCCGTTCTATCAGCAGCGGCACGCGGTGAAGCCTGGGATCACCGGGTGGGCCCAGGTCAAGTATCGCTACGGCGCCTCGCTCGAGGACGCCATGGAGAAGCTGCGCTACGACCTGTACTACATCAAGCACCTGTCGATCTTTTTCGATCTCACCATCGTGTTCGACACGGTCAAGGTAGTGCTGTTCCGCAAGGGGGCGGCGTGATCCCAGGAGTGGAGCAGCAGTCCTGGGCGCCGAAGCGCGATCAGGATCTGGCCACCGTCGCCCGCAACATCTCGACGCGGTACATGGCGATCGCCGCCGAGATGATCATCGGCCTGGTGATGCTGCCGTTCAACCTGGCGCATCTCGGCGCCGCGCAATACGGGCTCTGGGTGCTGCTCGGCTCGGTCACCATCCACCTGTCGATCCTCGATCTCGGCTACGGCGGCGCCATTATCAAATTCATGGCGCAATACCGCGCGCACCGCGATTCGCGCGCGCTGAACGAGATCGCCAGCACGATGTTCTTCGTGTTCGCCGCCACCGGGCTGCTGGCCTACGGCGCCGCCGCGGGGCTGGCGTTCCACCTCGAATACATCTTCCACATGACGCCGGATCAGGCAGAGACCGGCAAGTGGATCCTGCTCATCATCGGCGTGCACGTCGCGCTCAACTTCCCGTTCAGCGTCTACGGCGGCGTCAGCAGCGGCTTCCAGCGGTTCGACATCAACAACATCGTCGCCATCTGCATCACCGTGGCGGCGGCGATCGTCAACGCCGTGGTCCTGATCGCCGGCTACAACCTGGTCACGCTGGTGGCTGCCACCACCGCGGTCCGGGTGTTCGGCTACTACATCTATCGCCTCAATGCGATCCGGATATATCCGGAGCTGCGCATTCACCCGTCGCTGTTCCGCATGGCGCGGCTCCGCGAGGTGACCGGCTTCAGCGTCTACGCGTCGATCATCGACTGGGCGAACAAGCTCAATTACGAGCTCGACGAGGTGGTGATCGGCATCTTCTTCGGCAGCGCCTACGTCGGGGTGTGGGCGGTCGCCGAGCGCATCATCTCCGGCACGCAGCGGCTCACCAATCAGCTGAACGGCGTGCTCTTCCCCATCATCGTCGACAGCGACGCATCGCAGCAGCAGGAGAAGCTGCAGCGCATCCTGCTGCAGGGCACGCTGCTGTCGCTGGCGATGGTGGTACCGATTTCGGCGGCGCTGATGCTGCTCGCCGAGCCGCTGGTCAAGGCGTGGGTCGGTCCTGAGATGCTCGGCAGCGTCCCGGTCATCCAGATCCTCGCCATCGCCGTCGCTATCCGGGTCGGCAACGCCACCGCCACGACACTGCTCAAAGGCGCCGGCCAGCACCGCACGCTGGCCTGGGTGAACCTCGGGACCGGCGTCGTCAACATCCTGCTGAGCGTGGCGCTCATCAAGCCGTTCGGCCTCACGGGCGTCGCCATCGGCACTCTGATACCGATCGCGCTCTCCTCGATTTTCATCGTGCAGCCCGCCGCGTGGCGCCGCGTCGGACTGCCGATCCGCCGCGCGGTCCGGCAGTCGGTGCTGCCGGCGATCTGGCCGGCGTTCGTCATCGCCGCCGCGCTGGCGCTCACGCGGCATATCTCATCCGGCACGTTTCTCGCTGTTGCCATGCAGGCGATCGGGGCCGGCGTGCTGTATCTCGCGCTCTTTTTCATGTTCGCCATCAGCCGGACCGAGCGGACGTATTACATCGCCAAACTGCTGGAGCTCACGGGGCGCCGCCCCCTGCCTTCAGCCGCGTAACCGCCGGGCTTGCCCGGCACGGAGCTGACGAATCACAGATGCGCGGCATCATCCTGGCGGCGGGTAAGGGAGGCCGGCTCAACGGCACGGCGGCGGAACGCCCGAAGTGCCTCGTTGACGTCGGCGGGATCTCCCTCGTCGAGCGTCAGGTCCGGGTGCTTCGCGCCAGCGGGATCGACGACATCGTAATCGTCACCGGATGCCAGGCCGACCGGGTGAGGCGCGCCTGTGGGCACCGGGTTACCTACGTTGAGAACACCCGTTACGCCGAAACCAACAGCCTCTACTCGCTGTGGCTGGCACGACCTCTGCTATTTGAGGGGTTTGTGGTCCTAAATTGTGACGTTCTCTTCCACCCGGTCCTCATGCAGGACCTGTTGACCGCCCGTCACGGTGCGGCGCTGCTCCTCGGGTATCGCGAGGCCGACCAGCCCGCATTCGGCGACGAGGAAATGAAGGTCAAGGTCCGGCAGGGCCGGGTGGTAGCGATGTCCAAGCAGATGGACCCGGCGGAGGCGGACGGCGAGAACCTCGGGATCGTGAAGTTCGACTCCCGCGGCGCCGCCGCCCTCGTCGAGATCATGGATCGCATCGTGGCAACCGGGAGCCTCCGCGACTGGGCGCCGCGCGCCTTCGACGAGTTCGCGCGCACCCGTCCGCTGCACGCCGTCGGCACCCGCGGGCTGCCGTGGATTGAGATCGACTTTCCGGAAGACTACCAGCGCGCCGTGCGCGAGATCCTCCCCCAGATCGAATCGGCGGTCGCGCCCGGGCCCCGCGGGCCCGGCGCGCCGATACCGGACGCGCCGGCGGTTGGTGCAGGCGACCTGCGATGAAGCCCTCCGCCCTCGAGACCTCCGCCACGCAGAACGGCGCCAATACCCGGCGTTCGAGCCCCAGCGCGACGCTCCCGCGCGTCGTCGCGCTCGGCGGCGGCACCGGCCTGCCGAACGTGCTGCGCGGCCTGCGGCCGCTGCTCTACGGCGCCGGTGCGCGGAACCAGGAGACCGCGCCGCGCGATCGCCTCGTTGCCATCGTGGCTACGTCGGACGACGGCGGCAGCTCGGGACGCCTGCGCGCGGAGTTCAACATGATTCCGCCGGGGGACATCCGCAACTGCCTCGCGGCGCTCTCCGACAATCACGCGCTCATCGCCGACATCTTTCAGTACCGGTTCGATTCGGGCGAAGGGCTCAGCGGCCACGCGATCGGCAACCTCGTCCTCGCCGCGCTCACCGACGTCACCAACGACTTTCCGCGCGCCGTCGAGATCGCGGCCCGCGTCGTCGGCGCGCGCGGCACCGTGCTGCCGGCCACCGGCGAAATGGTCACGCTCGTCGCCGAGTTCGACGACGGCCGGGTGTTGAGCGGCGAGACCGCCATCTCCACGGCCGGCGGGCGCATCGCGCGCGTCAGCCTGTTGCCGGAACGTCCGCGCGGGGTGCCCGAGGTGTCGGAGGCCGTGTCGCGCGCCGACGTGATCGTCGCCGGTCCCGGCAGCCTCTATACGAGCATCCTGCCGCCGCTGCTCGTGCCGCAGGTGGCCGCTGCCATCCGCGCGTCGCGCGCGGTCCGGATCCTGGTCGGCAACCTGATGACCGAACCGGGAGAGACCGACGAGTTCAGCGTGCTGGATCACGTGCTGACCATCGAGCGGCACCTTGGCGCGCAGCTGTTCGATTACGTGGTCTACAACACCGGCGCGGTGCCCGAACATTTGGCCGCGGCCTATGCCGCGCATGGCGCGCGCCCGATCGCCACCGGCGCGTTCGAGCTGAACGCGCTGGAAAAGCTCGGCATCCAGCCGATCGGCGTGCCGCTCGTCTCTGAACACCCTGCGGGAAAAGTCCGCCACCACCCGGACCGGCTGGCGTCGGCCATCACCGCGCTCGCGCAGGGAAAGCTCGGCGCGTGGCGCGGACGGGCGGAGGCGGGGAGCCAGTAAATGTACGAACGTTTCTACGACCTCCGGGAGCGCCCGTTCGCGCTCAGCCCGGACCCGGAATACCTCTATCCGAGCCGCGTCCACCGCGAGGCGCTCGACTACCTGCGCTACGGGCTCGAGAGCCACGCCGGCTTCGTGGTGATTACCGGCGAGATCGGCTCGGGCAAGACGACGCTGCTGCAGACGCTGCTGCGCGGGGTCGACACCCAGACGACCGTCGGCCGGATCGTCAACACGATCCTCGAGCCGCGCGAGCTGCTCGAAACCATCATGATCGACTTCGGGCTCGATCCCGCCGGCCACTCCAAGCCGCTGCTGCTGCGGGATCTGGCGCAGTTCCTCGTCGATCAGCGGCTCGCCGGGCGGCTGGTGCTGCTCGTCATCGACGAAGCGCAGAACCTCAGCGCCGGGGCGCTCGAGGAGCTGCGGATGCTCTCGAACCTCGAGACCGAGAAGTCGAAGCTGCTGCAGATCGTCCTGGTCGGCCAGCCGAACCTGCGCGACAAGCTGGCAGCGCCCGAGCTCGAGCAGCTCCGTCAGCGGATCACGGTCAGCTATCACCTGACCCCGCTCGATGCCGCGGAGGCCGCCAACTACATCAACCACCGGCTGCGGCGGGCGGCGCTCGGCGCGCCGCTCGAGATGCCGCGCGAGGCCACCGACCTGATTCACGCGCGCAGCCGTGGCGTGCCGCGGATCATCAACGTTATCTGTGACGCGGCGCTGGTCTTCGGGTACGCTGAGGAGCGGCGGCACATCGATTTGCCGCTGATTCGAGAGGTCCTCGCCGAGCTGGAGACCACCGGGATCCTGCCGCCGGCGCAGTCTGCCGAACCGGTGGCGGCCGTTGCCGCTCCGGCCGAGTCGACGGCGGTGGCCGCACCTCGCGTCGCGGCGGCCGCTGCGCCATCGACCGCGACGGTGGCGGCCCCGCCGGCGCTGGCGCCGGTCGCGGCCATGGACGCGCGTCCGGCCATCGCCGTGCGTCCGGCGGACGACGCCGCGGTGCTGCGGAGCAACGAAGAAACGGCGCGCCGCACCGCCATCGTCGAGCAGCGCGAGCAGGCGCTGCACCAGCGCGAACGCGAGCTGGCGGAACAGCGCCGGGTGCTGGCGGAGGAGTACCGGCTGCTGCGCGTTCAGCGTGCGGCAGCCGCGGCCGCGCCGCCGCCGGTCGGCAGCGTGCGCGTGACCGTGCGACCGGTCCCCGAGCGGTTCGCGTCGCCGCGTCCCGAAGGTTTCTGGAGCTGGCTGAAACGGCTGATGCTGGGCCACACCGGCCCCGCGGTCGAGGAGAATTAGCTTTTCTTCGAGGAGAGCCGATGACAGCGCTTGCAGCTTCGCTTTTGGAACGGATTCAATCCCGGCGCGCCCGGACGGGTGTCGTCGGCCTCGGCTACGTCGGCCTGCCGCTGGCGGTGGAGCTGGCGAAGGCCGGGTTCCACGCGACCGGGATCGATCTCGACGCCCGCAAGATTCAGGCGATCGAGCAGGGCCGCTCGTACATTCCGGACGTCCCCACCTCGGACGTGACGGCGCTCCGCAAGGCCGGCAAACTCGACGCGACGACCGACTTCTCGATCGTCCGGGAACTCGACACGATCAACATCTGCGTGCCGACGCCGCTGCGCAAGACCAGGGACCCGGATATGTCCTACATCGTGTCGGCCGTCGAGTCGATTGCCAAACACCTTCATCGCGGCATGCTGATCGTGCTCGAGTCGACCACCTACCCGGGCACGACCGACGAAGTGGTGCAGCCGCTGCTGGAGGCGACGGGGCTCAAGGCGGGGGAAGACTTCTTCATCGCCTTCTCACCCGAACGCGTCGATCCGGGCAACCCGACGTTCCAGACGCACAACGTGCCGAAAGTGGTCGGCGGGCTGACGTCCGACTGCTCGCAGCTCGCGGCGGCGCTGTACGGGACGGCGATCGAGACCATCGTCCCGGTGAGCTCGACCCGCGTCGCCGAGATGGTGAAGCTGCTCGAGAACACGTTCCGCGCGGTCAACATCGGGCTGGTGAACGAGCTCGCGCTGATGTGCGACCGGATGAACATCGACGTCTGGGAAGTGGTCGACGCCGCGAAGACGAAGCCGTTCGGGTTCATGGCGTTCTATCCGGGCCCCGGCCTGGGCGGCCACTGCATCCCGATCGATCCGTTCTACCTCTCGTGGAAGGCCAAGCAGAGCGGCTTCGATCCGCGGTTCATCGAGCTCGCCGGCCACATCAACGGCGCGATGCCGCACTACGTCGTCGACAAGGTGAGCGAAGCGCTCAACACCAAGCGGAAGTCAGTCAACGGCTCGAGCATCCTGATCGTCGGCGTGGCGTACAAGCGCGACATCGACGACATGCGCGAATCGCCGGCGCTCGACGTCATGGGGCTGCTGCACGCGAAGGGGGCGCACGTCGCCTACGTCGACCCGTACGTCCCTGAAGTGCACGGGCGCGAGTGGTCGGGGCGGGTCGACATCCGCGCCGTCGAGTTCTCGCGCGGCACGCTCGGGCAGTACGACTGCGTGGTCATCATCACCGATCACAAAACGGTGGACTACGACGCGATTGCCGCCGAAGCGGACCTGATCGTGGATACGCGGAACGCGATCAAGAAGCCGTATCCGCACGTCTTCCGGCTCGGCGCGCCGCGGCCGGCGGCGCAGGGGGAAAACATCGCGGTGACCTAACCGCGACGCGAACGCATGGAATACGTCTTCTGGATTTCGCTGCTCGTCATTGGCTACGTGTACGTCGCGTACCCGGTGGCGATTGCCGTCCTGGCGCGGCTCGCCGGACGGCGGCCGGGCAAACGTCCGTTTGCCAGCGGCGCCTGGCCGTCCATCTCCATCGTCATCGCCGCGCGCGACGAGGCCGAGCGGCTGCCGGCGCGCATCGCCAACCTGCTCGAGTGCCCGTACGCCGGACCGCGCCAGATCATCGTCGTGTCGGACGGCTCGACCGACGGCACGGCGGCAATGCTCCAGCGCTACGCCGGCACGGTCGAGTCGATCGAAGTGCCGCGCGGCGGCAAGCCACGCGCGCTCAACGCCGGCGTCGCGGCGGCGCGCGGCGAGATCATCGTCTTCGCCGACGCCCGCCAGCGCTTCGCTCGGGACGCGCTGCAGCAATTGATCGCCAACTTCTCCGATCCGGAGGTGGGCGGCGCGACCGGTGAGCTGGTGCTCGACTGCGAGCACGGGGACCATGCGTCGACGGTCGGGGACGGCGTCGGCTTGTATTGGAAGTACGAGAAGTGGCAGCGCCGGAGCGAGTCGGACCTGCGATCGACGCTGGGGGCGACCGGGGCCATCTACGCGCTGCGCCGGCCGCTGTGGCAGCCGCTGCCTCCGGACACGCTGCTGGACGACGTCCTCGCGCCGATGCGGGCGGTGCTTGCGGGCTACCGCATCGTGTTCGACGAGTGCGCCGTCGCCTCCGACCGGGCGTCGCGCGATGCGGCCGCCGAATCGCGGCGCAAGACGCGCACGCTGGCGGGAAACTATCAAATCCTCGCGCAGGAGCCGCGGTTGCTGGTGCCGGTCGTGAACCCCGTGTGGCTGCAGTACATGTCGCACAAGGTCGGCCGGTTGCTGGTGCCGTGGGCGCTGGTCGCGGTTTTCGTCGCCAGCGTGGCGCTCGCCGGCAGCCATTGGGTTTACACGGCGGCGCTCGCCCTGCAACTGGCGTTCTACGGGCTGGCCGCAGCCGGGGCCTGGTTCGAGGCAGAAGACGCCCGGACGCTGGCGCGCGGCGCGGCATTCAACGGCGCCGACCTGACGCTGGCCGCCGGCAAGGAGGCGCGGTGAAGCGCGCGTTCCGGCGTCTCGCGCGCCTCGCATTCACGTTCGTGATGATGAACTACGCCGCCGTCGCCGGTTTGTTTGCGCTGCGACAGGGACAGCGCGTCTGGAAGCAGCATGGGTGAACGCCTGGCCTTCGGTTACGGGACCTCGCGCCACGGCGGCGATGCACCGTCCCGCGGCGACACCCCGCCGCCATCGCCGCCCACCGGCGGCGTGAGCGCGGCGGCGCTGCCGGCGGCGCCCGCCCGTCGCGACTGGGCGTTCATCGGCCTGCTGACGTTCACCGCCCTGCTGTTCTTCCGCCCGCAGGATCAGTTCGCGCCGCTGCAGCCGTTCCACCTGGCGGAGATCTCCGCGGTAATCGCGTTGATCGCGATGATGGCCGGCCGCCTCTCGCGCGGGCTGCCGGTCACGCGTCTCAACCCGGAGCTGCTCGGCGTCGTCGCGCTTGGCGGCGTCATGCTGATCACCGCGCCGTTCTCCATCTGGACTGGCGGCGCGGTCAGCACCTTCACCGAGCTCTACGTGAAGGTCATCCTGATCTTCGTCCTGATGGTAAACACGGTGCTGTCGCCGAAGCGGATCGAGCAGTTCACCTGGCTCATCATCCTGGCGACCGGCTACATCGCGTTTCGCGCCTGCTTCGATTACGGGCGCGGCATCAACCTGGTCGAGAACGGCCGGGTCCGCGGCGCCGTCGGCGGCATGTTCAACAACCCGAACGACCTGGCGCTGAACATGGTGGCGGTCATCCCGCTGGCGCTGTCGTTCGCGTTCCGCAAGGTGTCGCTCTTCCGGCGCGCCATCGCTGTCGGCTGCGCGCTGATGATGTTCATGACCGTCGTCGCATCGCACTCGCGGAGCGGCTCGCTGGGACTGGCGGCGGCGATCATCATGATGGCGGCGTTGACCCTGAAGCGGAAGCCGGGCCTGGTCGCCGCCGGAGTGATTGCGACGGTGCTGGCCCTCCCCATGCTCCCGGCGTCGTACTGGCATCGGATCGCCAGCATCACCGACGATAACAAGGACGAAACCGCGTCGCGCCAGGCGCGCTCGACGCTGATGCGCGAGTCGTACGCGACCTTCCTCGAGCATCCGCTGACCGGCGTCGGCGCGGGGCAGTTCCAGAACTACAAGCCGGAAGGGCGCACGGAGGCGTGGCGCGAGAGCCACAACGCGTTCCTGCAGGTGGCCGCCGAGCTCGGCATCCTCGGCCTGGTCGTATTCGTCTTCCTGACGTTCCGTGGATTCTACGGGCCGATGCAGGCGCGGCACCTGCTCAAGCGCTCCGAGCCGCGGGCGTCGCGCGGTCACCCCGATCCCGAGCCGGACGTGCTGACGGCGGATGATCGAGAGATGCTGATGGCACACGCCGCGGCGGCGTCGGCGGCGTTCGCCGGCTGGTTCGTCTGCGCCATCTTCGCGTCGGTCGCCTACCAGTGGACGCTGTACTACCTGCTCGCGCTGGCGCTGGCGCCGCGCGAGTACCTGATGGACCGGATGAAGGCGGCCAGGCCGGCCCGCCGCAGCGCCGTCGCGCCGGTCGTGGCGGAGGCGCGCGCATGACCACGTTCGGACGCGCCATCGCGGCAGGACGGCGCCGGCTGCGCGAGCTGGACGAGCGCTTCAGCCGCCGCCACGGCGGACGCCGCATCCTGATCGATGCGCGCACGCCGGTCAACTACACCATCGTCGCCCCGGTGGTGCGCGCGCTCGAGGCCGACCCGCGCATCGAGATTTCGTTCACCGCGAGCGAAGAGCCGCGGCGGCTGGCGCAGATTTACCACGAGGCGCCGCGGGTGCGGACCATCCACCCGCGCCTCGCGGCGCTGAAGAAGTTCGACGCCTACGTCACCTCGGACTTCATGTGGTCGACGCTGCCGCGAGGGACGCGGCGCGTCCAGGTGTTCCACGGCGTCGCCGGCAAGTACGGATTCGACGCTCCGGATCGCGACATGCTGCGCGGCTGGGACCGCTACTTCTTCGTGAACGCGCGCCGCCTGCGCAATTACCTGGCGACCGGCGCGCTCGCGCCGGACAGCCCCGCAATCCGTCTGACCGGAATGCCGAAAGTGGACTGCCTCGTGGACGGCACGCTTCAGCGGGAGCCGGTGCTGGCCAGCCTGGGGCTCGATCCAGCGCGGCCGACGGTCCTCTACGCGCCGACGTGGTCCCCCGCGTCGTCGCTCAACGCGCTCGGCGCGGAGCTCATAAGCGCGCTCTGCCGGATGCCGGCCAACGTCATCGTGAAGCTGCACGACCGCTCACGCGATGTCCGCACGCGCTACTCCGGCGGCGTCGACTGGGTCCGCCGGCTGCGCCCGCTGCTGCCCAAGGGCCGGGCGGCGCTCGCGCCCGGCCACGACATCTCGCCGTATCTCGTCGCGGCAGATCTGATGATCACCGACCACAGTTCGGCGGGATTCGAGTTTCTCCTGCGGGATCGTCCGCTCGTGCGAATCCACCGGCCTCAGTTGATCCAACTCGCGAAGATTCATCGGGATTACGTGGCCCTGCTCGCCTCTGCGTCGCAGTCCGTGTCGGATGTTCCGGGCATCCTCGCCGCCGTCGAACGGGGCCTGGCGGACCGGGACCTCCACTCCGCCGAACGGCGCAAGGTCGCATCCGAACTGTTCTATCGTCCCGGATCGGCAACCGAGCGATCGGTCCGCGC
>Ga0075421_100012795_pt1 | contig 10431 bp, 8 predicted proteins | sample SoiMetdeltSBSDD5_FD_75292 | JGI IMG/M metagenome (GOLD analysis project Ga0075421, IMG submission 75292) | Bulk soil microbial communities from a Populus tree surrounding site in Tennessee, USA - Soil MetaG P. deltoides SBSDD5 | ecosystem: Environmental > Terrestrial > Soil > Tree plantation... | reverse complement strand
GCTCGATAGCGCGACGATCACGCCTGGGGCCTTACTTCGCCCGGGCGGAAAATTCAAACTGGTTCGATGAAGTGCGGCGCCTCGTACTGACGATTTGATCTGCGAACATACGCAATGAGGACCACGAATCCTGCGTAATCTTCCTCGGTGTGTCGTAAGTCAGTGAAGGACGTCGGCGCAGATGAAGCGAGTGCGAAACAGACAGCCGGTCTCGCGGTCGATTACTGCTGAAGCGCCGCCGACTTCGACGCCATGACTTCCCGGATCGCGGCCGCCGTCGCGGGTGAGCTGACGATGTTCATTTCTCATCCCGGTGTGGCAACTCGATGGGTCGCGGGGCATGCACGTGCTCGCGCGCAGCGAGCGATGGATTCTGGTTGCGGCGGTCGTCGCGGCGCTGATGCTCACCGAGCAGCGCCTGCTCTTCATCGTCGGCGCCGTCGCGGTGTGGCGGGCGGTGTAACGCGAGGCCGGCCCCGGTGATGCTCGCGTCCTCGCGACGTTCCTCATGCTAGTGATGGCGCTCTCGCTACTCGCGCGCGGCGTGAATTGACCGGTCTCAGTCGTCGTTCTTGATCGTTTATCGGCCAACGGAGTCGCTTGCGTCCTTGTTGAGAACTTGATCCCAGCCGGCTAACACCGGCTTCAAACCTGCGGTTGGCGGGGTGAACATGATGCCGAGCTTACCGTAGACAAAGGTGATCGATTCTTGCGGCCCTTCGTCGCCGGGCCCTGACCAGTCGATCTTGGTGGTGAATACCGTATCAAACTTAAAGCGCAGGAACTCCTTACCGGCAGTTGTTGGGTCGCCGCCGGCCTTGCGCATGGCAATGATCACCGACTCGTAGTGTGCGCCGACGCAACAGTTCTTGAATAGCAGGGGTGAGGACTTGTCGGTCGTCCTCCTGATGGTGAACTCATTGAACTTGACCTTGCCGGCACCGGCACCGCCCGTCGCCGAGCCGATCGTCGTCGCGTTTTCTACGCCGAACGTAAAATCGTTGATCTCGAATGCCTTTTCCTTCGAGAAGAACGCGTCCGTGGTTTCCCCCTCCGGTGTCAAACCGCCGCCGCTGGCGTTCTTAAACCAGATAAATGCATCGACAGCCATGAGTCAAATCTCCTGAGGTAGCGCAGTCGCCCGTCGGGAGCGTCAACGCGAGCATGCTGAACACCTTCCCCGGCTCGTCGTGATCACGGAGTGTCAGAAGAGTAGTTCAGTGTTGAAGTCCGATCACTGCTGCAGCGTCGCCGACTTCGACGCCATGACTTCCCGGATCGCGGCCGCCGTCGCGGGTGAGCTGACGATGTTCATGCCGCGTTGAACACCTTCAGTGATCTTCAGAGGCGTCCACCCCTTGCTGTTCGGGCGATTCCAGACGTCGATGCGCGCGCCTCGTTCTGCCAGATAGCGCACGACCGTCGGCACGTGCTTGTAGGCGGCACCGTGCATGGCGGTCTCGCCGTTCTTGTCGACGGCGTTGAGATCGTTGCCGAGATCGAGCGCCACCTTCACGGCTTCGAGGACCTCGGGCTCGGTGCCCGGATCTTCTCCGGGCGCGTTGGTCCCAAGGCCGGCAGCGACCATCAGCGGCGTCGATCCATCTTCATTCGCTAGCAGCGCGTTGGCGCCGAGCTCGGCGAGTAGCGACATGAGCGGCGCATCCGCCGTGCGCGCCGCGAGCAGAAATGGTGTCGAGCCAATCGAGTTCAGCGTGGTCACGCCCATCTGGGGCCGCTTGGTCACACGTGCGTTGACATCGGCGCCCTTGGAGACGAGCTTGCGCACGAACGCCAGGCTATCCAGGTTCCCGGAGCCCTGCGGCGCGGGGTTATTGCTGCCGGCGATGCCGGCCTTCCGCACCCACGACACCTGATGAAGCGCCGTGTATCCCTGCGGCGCCGCGTCGGGATCGGCGCCGCGATCGAGCAGCCAGGCGGCGAGCTCGTAATGAGCGTTGGCGGCCGCCAGCAAAAATGCGTTCAAACCGATTTCGGGAGCGGCTGGTGTCGACGCGTTCTGAGCCGGCCGCCGCCGTACAGGCAACGCGTCGTTCATATCGGCGCCGGCCTTGAGCAGCGCATCGATTGCCGAGATTCGACCTTCACGCGCGGCGAACAGCAGGGCCGAGAAGCCACCGTTCGAGCGCGCCTGCACGTCGGCTCCGCGTTTGATCAGCGCCTCGATCACCGGCGCGTGTCCCTCGGCGGCCGCCCACATCAATGCGGTCTGACCGCGCCAGCTCTCCTTGGTGTTGGGATCGGCGCCGCGCGAGAGCAGCATCTCCACGGCGTCGAGCTTCCCCGTGCGGGCAGCCACCATGAGGGCGGTCTCGCCTTCCGCGGATACGGCAGCCGCGTCGGCGCCTGCCTCGAGCAGCATGCCCATGATGACGGCATTCCCATTGAGGGACGCCAGCCACAACGGCGTCGCGCCGTATCGATTCGCCGCCTTGACGTTGGCCCCGGCTCGTATGAGCAGCCGAACCATCTCCTGGCCATCGCGATCGACGGCCCAGTGCAGGGCAGTCGTCCCATCGGGCTGCACGGCGTTGACGTCGACGCGCTTGTCGATCAGCGTTCTCACCGCCGCGACATCGTTCGCCCGGATCGCGGCGACGAGTGAACCCTGTGCACTGGCCGTACCGATTCCGATGCAGGCGACGAGGACGATCGCTCCAACCGCATCGAGTGTTTGTTTACGCGTCATCGGTTTCTCTACCGGTCCGGCTAAAGCCGGACACTAGGTACCACGTACGGGGCGTCACACGTTCAACGGTTCGAGACCATCCACTCTGCCCGTGCTGTCGACGAACGTGTCGAGGTGCACGCCGACTTTGTCCAGCAACGTCAGGTGCAGGTTCGCGAGCGGCGTCGGTTTATCGAACCGGATGTGCCGCCCGCCCTTGAACTGAGTGCCTCTCCCGCCCGCGACGACGATCGGCAGATTGGAGTGGTCGTGGACGTCGGGATTGCCCATGCCGCTGCCGAGCATGTAGAGCGTGTGATCGAGCAGCGATCCGTCGCCATCTGGCGTCGCTTGCAGCTTCTCGATGAGATACGCAAACAACGACACGTGATGGGCGTTGATCTTGGCCAGCTTGACCAGCTTTTCCGGATCGTTGGTGTGATGCGAGACCGGGTGATGCGGCTCGGGCACCCCGATGTGCGGGTAGGTCCGCGTGCTCGTTTCGCGCGCCATCTGGAAGGTGATGACACGGGTGACATCAGCTTGCAGGGCCAGCACCTGGAGATCGAACATCAGCCGGACGTGGTCTTCCCACACTGCCGGGACGCTCGCAGGCCGATCGAGGTCGGGCAGGGTTGCGGCATCGCTCTGTTCGGCGCGCTGGATACGCCGCTCCACCTCGCGAACTGAATCCAGATACTGGCCGACACGTACGCGATCGCCCGCCCCGAGTTCGCGGCGCAGGCGAGCCAAGTCGTTCGTCATCCAGTCGAGGATGCTGCCGCTCTTCTTGAGCTCCGTCCGTCGCGCTTCCGGGCTGCCGCCATCGCCAAACAACCGCTCGAAGACGACCCGTGGATCGGCTTCAGTCGGCAACGGAGAGGTCGGTGACGACCAAGACAGGTTGTTCTGATAGGCGCACGCATAGCCGTTGTCGCAGTTGCCGACCTGCGCGATGAGATCCGTGCCGATCTCGAGCGAAGGAATCTGCGTCTCCGTGCCGATGGCATGAGCCGCAATCTGGTCGACCGTCGTGCCGAGTTCGTAGTCGCTGCCTTCCGTTCGCTTCGCCCGCGAGCAGCTGAGGAACGCGCAGTTGGACGAGGCGTGGTTGCCGGTCGTGTAAGCGTTGCGCAGCTCGAGGTTGCTGACGACCGTCACGTGATCGAGCACAGGCATCAGGGCCAGGAGCGAGGGCGACAAGTCGGTGATGCGCCCTTCGGTTGCCGGTGTCCAGGCCGCCGCGTTCATGCCCATCGGGATGTAGACGTACCCGAGGCGGCGGATGGAACTCGCCACGCGTTGCGCCCGGAGCGGCGAAAAAGCCGGCACCATGGCGTCGAGCAACGGCAGAGACAATGCCGTACCGAGACCGCGCAGGAACGTGCGACGGGGAAGGGCCGTCTTCGTAGCAATCATTGCGACATCCTCATCTGAAACGGATCACTCGAGACGATGCCGAGAACGAGCGAAGAGAATCGATAGTCCTGACCGTGAGCCTCACGGACGATGTCGCGGACCGAGGGAGCATCGTAGTACTCCAGGCCACGGCCGAGACCGTACGTCATGAGTTTCTCGGTGAGCGTGCCGACGAACATCTCCGGCTTGCGCAGCAGCGCAGTGCGGAGCCCGCTCATGCCGGTGAACGTTGATCCACCAGGAAGACCTCCTGATGCATCGACGGCACTTCCCGACTCGGTGCGGACACGCCACCGGCCGATGGCGTCAAAGTTCTCCATCGAAAGTCCGGCCGGGTCCATGAGCTGATGGCACCCTGCGCATGCGGGGCTCGCCCGGTGCTGCGCCATGCGCTCACGCATCGAGAGCAGTCGTCCGCTGGCGTCAGTGTCCTTCAGTGGCGGCACGTTCTGCGGTGGAGGAGGCGGTGGTGTGCCGACGATGTTCTCGAGGATCCATTTGCCGCGAAGCACCGGCGACGTCCGGTTGGCGTATGACGTCACGGTCAGGATGCTTCCGTGGCCCAGAATCCCACCGCGGTTGCTGTCCTCTGCGAGCGTGACGCGCCTGAACCGGCTCCCGTAGACATTCGGAATGCCGTAATGCTTGGCGAGGCGCTCGTTCACGAATGTGTAGTTGGCGCGCAGCAGATCCAGCGCGCTGCGGTCTTCCTGCACGATACTCTCGACGAACAGTTCGGTTTCGCGCTTGAAGGCCTGGCGCAGGTTGTCGTCGAAGTCGGGGAACGTGCGCGCGTCCGGGCTGGCCGCGGCAAGGTTCCGCAGATACAGCCACTGGCCCGCGAAATTGGTGACGAGGGCCTCGGCCTTTGGACTGGCCAGCATCCGCTTGACCTGTCGCTCGAGCATTGCCGGCCGGCTCAGCGTGCCTGCAATCGCCGCATCCAGCAGCTCGTCGTCTGGAACGCTGCTCCACAGGAAGAAGGAGAGACGTGATGCAAGCTCCACGTCGCTGACGCGATACGGGGTTTGCGGTTTTGCGGACTTCGGATCGCGTTCGATGCGGAACAGGAACTCGGTGCTGGCGAGGACACCGCGGAGCGCCATCTCGATCCCGTCGTCGAAGTCACCCTCGGCGCGCGCCTCCCGGTAAAAGCGCATTGGCGCCTCGATGTCGGCGTCGGTGACTGCCCGTCTGAACGCTCGACGCGCGACGGTCGAGACGATCCGTTTGGCACACGCGTCTTCGGTTGTCGCGCTCGTCGGCTTGCAGACGAACACACGGCGCCGGCTCGGAGTCTCCGTCAAGGAGCCGGGTTCAAACGGACCCGCGATCGAAACCGAGTACAGCGCGATCTGGACGCGCGGATGCCGGTCCATGTTGAAGTGCGCGAGGCTCGGCTGACGTTCGGTCTCTTCGAGCGCGAACGTCTTGCGCGGGAACACGACGCCGACCTCGTGCGGTCCGGCCGTCACCTGGATGCGGGTCTTCAGATCCTTATCGACTGCTTCGTCGGCGTAGTAAGCGCCCGACTGGTTGCGGTTCGGTTTGACGCCAAATATCTGCACACGCTGGCCATCGAGCATCAACTCCACCTGCTGCGGCTCGGTGAGCCCCTCGACATTCTCGTTCCGGTCGCGCGACAGGCGCATCTGGATCTCGTAGGTTCCGTCGAGCAGGAACGTGTGATGAACGATGGTGCCGCCGCGCGTGCCGAATGGAAGGCCTTCGATGTGATCCTCCTGCGTGAGATCCGAAGGAAGAATCACGACGTGGCTGGCCGGCGACGGCATCGGCCCGCCGATGGCGGCTCGGCTCACCTTCTGCGCGGCAGCCAGGTAGCGCTCCAGCAAGGTCGGTGACAGTTCACCGTTGGCGACGTTGTCGAACCCGTGACTCGCATCGTCTTTCGGGAGCAGCGACGACACGTCCACGTCGAGGGACAGGATGTCGCGAATCGCGTTCTGATATTCGACGCGGCTCAATCGACGGAACGTTTCAGTCCGGCCAGGATTCGGCCGCGCGGCGGCCGCGCTGTCGAGGGCGGTCTCGAGATGGGTGGCGACCGCGTCGTAGGTGGCTTCGTCGGGGCGAGGCATGCCGGCAGGCGGCATCATCCGTCCGCGAAGTTTGCGGACCACCTTTTCCCATGCCGCGGGATCGCCCGACACCTGTGACACGTCGAGCGCATCGAGAGCGAGACCTCCGGAGCGGACCCTGGCGTTATGACAGGTCACACAGTACGTATCGAGCGTCGCGAGGTCGGGAGACGAGGCGCGCGCGCTCGGGACAGAAGCTGCAGGGGCAGCCTGTTGGCGCGGTTCCCCGGCCAGGATTACGGCGGATGCGACGAGAAACGCGACCGAGGCGGCAAGACACGCAGTCCAGCGGTTGTGCATGAAGCCCCCAACGCGCTTAAGTTTGGGCGTTGGGGACAGAGCCGCGCAAGCAGTTTTTGGTGGATCTCGACAGAGTAGGGCGGGCTCCTGCGCGGTTTTGCCCGGTCTCAAAAGCAAGACCCGGCCTACGCAGTCGGGTTAACTGTCAGCGTAGGGCGGGTCCTGCTCTTTGGACCCGCCGAGGTAATGGGCGCGATTTCAGCGTTCGTTCGCCCGCGCGCCGCTCAGGATGTTTCGCATCGAGTTGTTCCCCTCGTGGCACGCGTACTCGAACATGCCTTCCGGCTGGGGCTCCAACTCGAGCGCGGCGGTCCACGGCGCTGTCCAGGTATGCGAGTCGTCGGCTGTCACCTCGTAGCGCAGGGCGCTGCCGACTCGCTTGAAGCGCTCGACAAGGTGCAGCGTGTCGCGCGCGCCGCGGTAATTGTTCTTGTCGCTGAAGTTGGTGACGTCGACGACGAGGGTATCGCCTTCCCAATGTCCCTTGGAGTCGCCGAAGTAGCCACGCACGCCGGAGCCGACGTGCGGCTTGCCGTCCGTGTAGATGATGCGCGTGTCGTGAATCATCTCGTAGGTGAGCGCGACCACTCCTGGCGCCTGCACGATTTGCACGTTGGCGTTGTAGACCGTCGGGAAAATCGCGCTCGGCATTCCGCGGCCGATGCAGCGCACCCACAGACTCAGGTCCTGCGGTCGATCCGCGCCCGTTTCACCCGACACCGGGCCGCGTGCCTGAGCGCGCGCCTGCGCCTCACGGGTGAGCGGGGGCACGCGTCCGTCTGGCGGATCGATGACGAGCGACGTGCGTCGAGAGAGCTTTCTGCGCTCGAGCCAGTGCGGTGGCGGCGACGTGGCGGAGCCGACCTGGCCGGCCGTGGATCGATCCGCGGTTTCGAGGTCGAAGTCCGAGTTGTCGCTTTGAAGCTGTCGCTCGGATTGTGACTGCCGCTGTGTGAATTCCGCGTCACTGAGAACCTGGCGGGTCCCGAACTCGCGCGGACGCTCGAACGGCACGGTCAGTTCGGCTTCCGCCGTCCACGTTCCTTGTAGATCGGGTTCACCCCAGGGTGTCGTGGGCACTTTGGCGCCCTGTCCCGACACCAGGGCTTGAACGATCACGAACGCCGCGAGAGACGTCAACAAATGTGTACGTGTCATGGCGTGACCCTTCTTAGGAGAGAACGTCGCGTGCCTAGACAGCCTTCAACTCGCAGATGATGCCATGAGCATCCCGAAAGCGCAGCAGCTTCTCATCATTGGAAGCCGATAACTCGACCCCGAGTTGCTTCAACGCCGTCTCGGCTGCGCGACGGTCGAAGCCCGCCACCGTGATGCAGAAGTGATCGATTGCGGGTTTGTTGCCCGCGATGGACTCCAGGCCAAGTCGCGTATTGCCGATCTGGAACCACACGCGCTCCGGTTTGTCCTTCGTGCGTGGACGCTCGTTTCCGAAGAACGTGCGATAGAAGGCCGCCGATTTTTCGAGATCGGTCACACGCAGCATCACGTGATCGAGGCCAACTGCATGCACGGCGGGTGGATCCAGCGACATCCGCCCGCCGGGAACAATCGTCCCCGCCAGCCCGCCGGGCACCCCGAGCAATTGCAGCCGCAGACCATCGGGATCGCTGATCATCCCGACCCCGGCCGACTGGATTCCGCGGGCCTCGAGCACCGGCCGCATTTCCCGCCCACGATAGTCGTGCACGAGGGCGCAGTAGTGATCGACGAAGGGCGTCACGGTGGTCGATCCACCAAAGGCCAAATACGCGGTTCCTGCCATCACGTAATAGCGCGGTGGTGGTTCGCGCTCCCGAAACAACTGTGGACCGAAGATCCGTCCGTAGAACTTGGCCGCGGCCTCCGGATCCGGCACGGTGAGGCCGAGATGCTCGAGCCCGGGACTTCGCACCGGGAGCATCGGCGCGCCGCCCGCCTCTCCTGCCGGCGTTTGTGCCGGCGCGCTCATCGGGAAGAGCGGCAGCGTCAACGCTGCGCCGAGGTCTCGGCAGAAGTCACGACGCGACGCATGACGTGAATCGTAAATCACGGTTGACATCCCTTCTTGATCGAGCTTTGAAGTCGCGTGAAGCGGCGGTCGTTCCGGAATGTATCCATCTTGGGGTCGACGTCAATCGAATAGAGAAACGCCGAGTTCTCGTCCGACGCGCGCTCGAGCTCTTTAAATGCCTCGCTGCGTTCGCCCAGTGAATCGCGGAGCACCGCCATGTACAGCGCATCCGCGTAGTCGGTTCCGCGACGATGCTCGAGCTCGGTGAGAATGGCGCGGGCATCTGAGGTACGACCAAGCTTGGCGAGGCAGGTGCCCTCCAGCGCGCGCATCCACGGCAAATCGCCCGACATAATCGAGCCTAGTTGATACTGCGCGAGCGCTTCCTGGAGACGTCCGGAGAATTCGAGCGCCTGGGCGTAGTTGGCCCGGCTGATCTGCAGATAGGGATGCAACTCGATCGCCTTGCTTCCGATGACAATCGCCTTGTCGTACTCACGACGCCACACGCGCACGTTGACTTCGGCCGGTGGCAAGGTCGGCAGCAGCGGGTCGGCCTGGTAGCCCTGGGTGACCAACGTGAGCGCGCGATCGAGCTGGCCCAGCGTGGCGCACATCAGCGCCATGCGCACGTGCACGGTCGCAAACGACGGCTTGTCGTCGAGCGCCCGCTGAAACTCCTGCTCGGCCTCGTTCAGGCGGTGCTCGAACATGTGCAACCCATGAGCGCGGTTGCAGCGCAATTCAGGCGTGAGACCTCCCTGTGCCACGGCCTGGTTGTGCGCATCCAGGAAACGGGGATAAACCTCGACCGGCGCGCAGATGCCAAACGTCGCTTGCATCAGGTAACAGGTCGATAGCCCTTCGAACGCGCGGAAATCACCCGGGCATTGGACGGCGGCCTGTTGGAAACAATCGATCGCGCGCTCGGCCCCCTCTTTAGTACGCCGGCTCGCGAAATGCCATCCCTTGCGGACGAGCTCGTCCGAGGTCGGCACTTCGAGGCTGTAACCCACCTTGGGGCGGTGGACGATCCACCGGCCGTACTCGCCAAGGACCTTCTTGACCTCGCCGATCGTGACGTCGACGGTGTGGCGCGAGACGAAAGTGCCGTGCCAGGCTTCCGCAATCATCTGGTCGTAGCCGATTGGGCGACCCAGATGTTGCAGCAGGACACGGAGTACTTGAAGCCCTTGAGGCCGCAGCCGCACTTCCGCGTTGTCGCGGGAGAGGCGAGCGGCTGCAGCATCCAATCTGAAAGGGCCGAAGGTGAATTCCGCCATCGAGGAGCCGGGACGAAGGAATCTGACCCGTTTGCCAGCCTTCGGTCAAGCCACAGTCTTAGCCTGCGCACTCCCTGTATCGGCCGAACTTGACGTTTTTTTGCGCCTCCCTCCGGCCATTTCCTGCCACAATCACGCTGCTTTTCGAAACTCGACACCACTCATCGGAGGGAGCGTCATGCGCATACCTGCCTGGGCGCCGAAGCGCCTCGCGCGAGGGCGGCGGATTGCCGGGGTCGTCATTGCGTTGTTCCTGGTGACTCCGGCCGTCGTGTTCGCCCAAGCGTCCATCACCGGAACTGTTCGGGATACATCGGGCGCCGTGTTGCCCGGAGTGACCGTAGAGGCGGCAAGCCCTGCCCTCATCGAAAAAGTGCGGAGCGCCACGACCGATGGCAACGGTCAATACCGCATCGTCGATCTTCGGGCGGGAGAGTACACGGTCACGTTCACGTTGCCCGGATTCAGCACCGTCAAGCGGGAGGGCGTCGCCCTCGAAGGGACCTTCACCGCAACGATCAACACAGACATGCGCGTCGGCGAGCTCACTGAAACGATCACGGTGACCGGGGAATCGCCCATCGTCGATATACAGAGCGTTCGCCGGCAGATGGTGCTCGACAACGACAT
>Ga0075421_100012793_pt1 | contig 10432 bp, 9 predicted proteins | sample SoiMetdeltSBSDD5_FD_75292 | JGI IMG/M metagenome (GOLD analysis project Ga0075421, IMG submission 75292) | Bulk soil microbial communities from a Populus tree surrounding site in Tennessee, USA - Soil MetaG P. deltoides SBSDD5 | ecosystem: Environmental > Terrestrial > Soil > Tree plantation... | reverse complement strand
ATACGTGAACCGCGGCGGCAGCCTGCTCGCCACGTTCGCGTCATCCCTCCACGACGAGACCGGCAAGCGGCGGGACGAATTCGGCCTCGCGGATGTCTTTGGCGTCTCCTTCGGCGGGCACGTCGACGGCCCGATGCAGAACTCGTACTTGAGCCTCGACGCCGATCCGGCGACGGGCCAGCGCCATCCGATCCTCAAGGGACTTGACGACACGCCGCGCATCATCAATGGCGTCTTCCGTCTCGACGTGCGTCCGACGGCAACGTTCCCCTCCCCGGTGACGCTGATCCCGACGTATCCCGATCTCCCGATGGAAGATGTCTATCCGCGCGTGACCCGCACCGACACGCGAGAGATCTACCTGCGGGAGCTGGGGCGGAGCCGCGTGGTCTACATTCCGTGGGACATCGACCGCACGTTCTGGGAAGTCATGTGCGTCGATCATGGCCGGCTGCTGCGGAATGCCGTCGCGTGGGCGCTCAACGAGCCGCCCGCCGCCGAAGTCGATGGCCGCGGCATCGTGGACGTCACCGTGTGGCGTCAGCGGGACTCGATGACCGTGCACCTCGTGAACCTGACGAACCCCATGATGATGAAAGGCCCGCTGCGCGAGATAATCCCGATCGGCCCGCTCACCGCGCGCGTGCGCCTGCCCGAAGGCTTGCGCGCGAAGAAGGTGCAACTGCTCACGGCGGGTACGACCCCTCGCGTCCAGGACGCTGGCGGTGTCGTCACGGTGACGATACCGTCGATTGACGTTCACGAAGTGATCGCGATCGATCTCTGAGCCATGGCACCCACACCGAACGGACGAAACGATATGGATCGCCGGCAATGGATGACCACTGTCGCAGCGCTTGGACCGCTGGCGGCGGCCACGTCAGCCGACCGGGACGGCGCGCAGACGCAAGCGAAGCCCGCGGTCCTCGACCTCAAGGACTTTCAGCCGCGCAGCATGCTGCAGGTGCCGGCCACGAAGGTGCCGCGCGCGAAGTTTCCCGTGATCGACTTCCATACGCATCTCGGGTTCAGTGCGAAAGGGGTTGCGGGCGTCCCCCATGGAGAAGAGCGGCGATTCGCGGCGCCGCCCGAGGAACTGCTCGCGGTCATGGACCGCGTCAACCTGCGGACGATGGTCAACCTGACGGGCGGTGTCGGCGCGGGCCTGCAGGAAAGCATCAAGCGATTCCAGACCGCGCACCCCGGCCGGTTCATTACGTTCACCGAGCCTCGGTACAGCGACGCGAACGGCCCGGATTATCCGCGCATGCAAGCCGACGAGATCGAGCGGGCCCACAAGCTGGGGGCGCGCGGGCTCAAGGTCCTCAAGACGCTCGGTCTCTATCTGCGGGAGCAGATCACGTCGGGGCCGCTCGTCAAGATCGACGACAAGCGCTTCGATCCGATGTGGGAAGCTTGCGCGGCCAACCGGATGCCGGTCGCAATTCACATCTCCGATCCCGAGGCGTTCTTCCTGCCCATCGATCGCCACAACGAGCGCTTCGAGGAGCTGAACGCCCATCCCGACTGGTCGTTCTACGGAAAGGACTTCCCCACCACGCGCGAGTTGTTCGAGGCGCGAAACCGCGTATTCGCGCGGCATCCGAAGACGACGTTTGTGGCGCTGCACGTGGGCCACAAGGCGGAGGATCTTAGATACGTCGGCGAATGCCTGGACAAATACGCCAACATGCACGTCGAGATCGGCGCACGCGTGGGCGAACTGGGCCGCCAGCCGCGCAGTGCCCGGCGCTTCTTCGACCGCTATCAGGATCGGATCCTCTTCGGCACCGACGCCGTTCCGCACGGCACGCAGACGCCACAACAGATCTTTGGCGACGCGCTGTACGAGATCTACTATCGCTTCCTGGAAACGGAAGACGAGTACTTCGATTACGCGCCAGCGCCGACACCACCGCAGGGGCGGTGGCAGATCTACGGCATCGCGCTGCCGGATGGAATCCTGCGGAAGGTGTATAACGAGAACGCTGGCAGGATACTAGGGGTTTAGGTTCAGGGGTTCGGGGTTCGGGGTTCGGGGTTCAGGGTTCTGGTTCGGGGTTCAGGGATTTTGAACCTCGAACCCGGAACCTTGAACCTGAACCCGGAACCCCGAACCTTGAACCCCTGAACCTTGATCCCCCGTCTATTTCTTTCTGATCTTCTCCAACCTCTCCTCCATCTCCTTCGCCCGCTCCGGGTACTTTTCCGCCACATTGCGCGTCTCGCCCGGATCTGATGCGAGATCGTAGAGCTGAGGGACGGCGTCGTTGCCGAGCTCGGTGTTCGTATTGGTGTTCATCTTTGGGCGCGTGCTGGCCTCGATGAACTTCCACTGATTCACGCGCAGCGCAAGGCCGCCCGCCTGTTCGATCAGCTCCTCTCGCCCGATCTTCGAGGTGCCGAGAAACGCGGCCATCGTGTCCTGGCTGTCCGGACCATCGCCTGTCGAGAGCTTCTGACTCGTGAATGATGCGAACGACGCCAGGAAGTCCACTTGCGATACGAGCGCGTCGGAGACGCCCGGTTTCACACGCGCCGGCCAACGGACGATGAAAGGAACGCGCGTGCCTCCTTCGAAATGGCTGTACTTCCCTCCGCGGAACGGGCCGGCTGGTTTGTGGGGGCCGAGCTTTGCGACGGCCTCGTCTTTGTAGCCGTCGTCTACGACCGGCCCGTTGTCGCTCGTCAGGATCACGAGCGTGTTGTCGGTCAGCTTCAGGCGATCGAGGGCGGCAAGCACTTCGCCTACGCACCAGTCCGCCTGCACGATCGCGTCGCCGCGGGGTCCCATCGACGTCTTGCCGACGAAGCGCGGATGCGGTACGCGGGGCACGTGCGGATCGTGGGTCGCGAAGAACAGGAAGAACGGCTTCTGCTTCTGCTGCTCGATGAACGTCACGGCTTTGCGCGTGAAGACGTCGGCCATGTCTTCGTCTTTCCAGAGCGCGCTCTTGCCGCCGGTCATGAAACCGATGCGGCTGATGCCGTTCACGATCGTTTGATCGTGGCCGTGGCTCGGCACGACTTTCAGGAGCTCGGGATTGGCCTTGCCCGTCGGCCAGGCGCCCACGGGCCCGGCGTAGCTGACCCTGATCGGATCGGCGGCATCGAGTCCCACGACGCGGCGATTCTCCAGGTACACGGTCGGCACGCGATCGCCGGTGGCAGCCATGATGAACGAGTAGTCGAAGCCCACATCGTTCGGGCCCGGTTTGATCTCGCCGTTCCAATCGGGTCCACCCTTCGGGCCGAGGCCCAGGTGCCACTTGCCGACGACGGCGGTCGTATAGCCGGCCTTCTGCAACATCGAGGGCAGGGTCGTCCGGCCTGGCTCGATGACGAGTGCGGCGTCACCGGGAAGAACGCCGGTGCCCGGCTTCCGGAACGCGTACTCGCCGGTGAGGAGCGCATACCGAGACGGCGTGCACGTCGCCGCCGGCGCGTGCGCGTCGGTGAACCGCAACCCCTCTTTCGCGAGCCGATCGATGTTCGGCGTGCTGATCCCGGTAGCGCCGTACGACGAGACGTCGGCGTAGCCGAGATCGTCCGCGTAGATGAGGACGATGTTGGGGCGAGTCTGCGCAAGCGCGGGGATCGCGGCCGTAAGGAGTAGCGCAAGTGCGACAATCAGGTTCCGCATGGCGTCGGCAGTATAGCTTCCCGGGCGGCTCGAAGCCTTCCGACATGTTCGACAGAATCGAATTATTCGCGTCATCGATTTGATCGTGGAGCTTGCGATTTCTGCCAACCGCCGGACAGTCCAAGAGCGCAGTTACCGCATTGCAGAACGCGACCGCCTTCGGATAAATGGGCAATTCCTCGAGTCTGGCTGCCACGCGAATTCGAGGAGCACATTTCGTGCTCAGCGATTCGATTCGGGACTCGGGATTAGGGATGGGGATGCGGGATGGGGATGAAGGATTCGTGATCAGGGATTCGGGATTAGGGATTGTCGGGCGGCAGGACGACCGCGCCGCCCGACCACATTTACCAGCGAGGTTCGCGTCGCCCGCCGCCCTCGTAGCCGCCACCACCGCCGCCTGATCGGGCCGGCATCGGTCTCGCCTCGTTCACGGTCAGGTTGCGGCCGCCGAAGCTGTGATCGTGCAGCTGGTCGATCGCGCGCTGTGCTTCTTCATCCGTGGACATTTCGACGAAGCCGAATCCGCGCGCGCGCCCTGTCGCCATGTCGCGCATGATCCGGACGCTTTCCACCTTGCCGCATCCAGCGAACAGCTGTTCGAGATCCTGCTCCCCCGCGGTGTACGGAAGGTTCCCCACGTAAAGTCTTCTACCCATGGCTGCCTGTTCCCCACTTCTGCCCCATCTGACGGGGCTGCTCACGTTGATGATTGATCGTGTCACTCGGAGATGTGGATCAGGCGATGCTCAGCAAGTCTACGCTGCGGGGGAAAGCGGGTCGGGAGGACGTCGTTTCGGCGCGGCACGCGGGCTTCGGCAGGAGCTGCCCTTACCACCTGTTCGCGCGAGAGCATATCATTGAAGGGCAACCTGCTTGCAATGTCTCATCCGCCTATGCATCCGAAAACCGCACACGTGCCCGTCCGACGCGGCCGCCCCCGGAAAGACGCCGACTCGCTCATCGACTGGAGCCAGCCGGAAGGAAATGCGCATCTGCTCGACTGGCGCCGGCGCGCGCAGGAGTTCGGCATACAGCCCGCCGAGGAAACGGACGAGCCGGCCGTGCTCGAAGCCGACACGCTCCTCGAAGAGGACGACCCCGAGGCCTTCGACGAACAGCATCCGGATGAAGAGGACGATGGTCCTGTCCGCAAAGATGAGCTTGAGGACGAAGCGTCCGCCGTGCCCGGGACGTCGCGCGAGGATCTGGATCTCGTTCGCGTGTACTTGAAGCACGTCGGCAAGCGGAAGCTCCTCAAGGCGAAGGACGAGCAGCAGATCGGCGAGCGGATCGAGCGCGCCCGCGGCGAGCTGCAGGCCACGCTCGCGGAAATCCCGTGCGCCGTTCGCACGATCCTCGCGCTCGCCGATCAGGTCAAGCGCGGCGCTCCCGCAGCCGAGCTGATTCTGCTCCCTGATGGCGGCGAGTTGAAGCCCGCGAAGGTCGCTCCGGTGCTGAAAGCGCTGGACCGCGTGCGCGACGCCAACAAACACATTGACGAGTGGCGTCGGAAGTGCGAGGACAAGCGGTCGACGGCTGCCTCGCGCGCAAACTATCGCCGCGAGATGGCGACCGCGACCGCGAAGATCGGCACCATCCTGCGTGACCTCCCGCTCCGGCCCGCGCTCGTCGAAGACATCACCATGAAGCTGCGGGACGTGAGCCATCAGTTCGACGAGCTCGGCAACCGGCCTGCTCCGGAACGCACGGCGGCCCGGCAGGCACTCGAAACGCGAACGGGGCTGTCGCGTCAGCGGTTCGTTCAGGTTGCCGCGCGCGTGCGCGAGCACGAAGAAGCCATCCATGAAGCCAAGCGCGAGCTCCTCGAAGCCAACCTCAGGCTCGTGGTGTCGATCGCGAAGCGATACTCGAATCGCGGATTGTCGCTTCTCGACCTGATCCAGGAAGGGAACATGGGCCTGATGAAAGCGGTGGATCGGTTCCAGTTCCGCCGCGGTTTCAAGTTCTCGACCTACGCAACATGGTGGATCAGGCAGGCGGTCGGAAGGGCCGTCGCGGATTACGGACGGACGATTCGGCTGCCCGTGCATGTGATCGAATCGCTGAACCGTCTCACGCGGGAGCGGCGGACTCTCGCGTCAGAGCTCGGTCGCGATCCGCGACCGGAGGAGCTCGCCGCGAAGATGGAGCTTCCGGTCGGAAAAGTGCAGCTCCTGCTCGAAGCGTCCCGGTCACCCGCGTCGCTCGAAGCACCCGTCGGAGAGGACGAGGAAACGCGGCTGGGTGACATGGTGCGGGATGCCGCCGCTCAGTCACCCGAAGAAGCCGCGATGCGGAATCAGATGGCGCGGGAAGTCGAACGGGCGATGGCCCCGCTCAGCGATCGCGAACGCGAAGTCATGCGGCTGCGCTACGGCCTCGGCACCGATCGCGAGCACACGCTCGAAGAGGTCGGCCGCCGGCTGTTCATCACGCGCGAACGCGTGCGGCAGATCGAAGCCAAGGCGCTCGCGAAGATGCGCGGCGCCGGAGGCCGCGCCGCGTAAGCCGCGTGCGCCGCATGCGCTCGACGCATCAGTACCGGGAGCGGCAGCTGCGATCGCGCGTGCTCGAGGCGCTGGAGCGGCGCATCAAACAGTTCATCCGCCGAGAAGAGCTCTGGCCGCTGCGGATTCCTCCGGAGCCGCTCCTGCTCCAGCGAATCATCGAGCAGTCCGTCGAAGACGACGCCGACGGCGCCCCACCGATCGACGCGATCTCGCTCCGCTCGCGGCCCCTCCTGCATCTCGAATGGGCCGATGGCAGCGCCTGGGACGCCTGGGTGATCGTGCTCCCCTCAGGCTTCAAGGTGTATTGCGATTCGATCGACGAAGAGAGCCGCATCCTCGCATCCGGCGGCCGCAACGAAGGGGACGAGAGCGACCGCATCTTTCTCGAACTGCTCGCCGAATCGGCGGGCGCGCATTTCGGCATCGAGATGGCGGGCGGCGCGCCGGTGCGCGTCCGATCGTCGATTGCCGATCGCGCGTTCCTGATCGATCTCTTCGTGAATCTGTTCGAGGTGACGGGGACGGAGGAGACCGTTCGTGATCAGCTCGACGGGAGCGGGGGCGCTGGCAGGGACGGGGACCGCGATTTCCGATCCGACGTCGAGCGCTGGCTCGATCAGTCCAGCCCTACTTCTTCGCGGGAATCCTGACAGCGGTCCAGGCGCCCTCGCCTGCTGCCTCGTATTCGACCTGACCCCTCATCCGGTCCGCTTCGTACGTGCCAGCGAAGACACCGCTGATCGTCGTGCCTTCCACGACCATCGTGACCGTGAACTCGACCTGGTTTTCCTTCACTGTGCCTTCCAGGTTCGATGTACCGTAACGGCCTTCATACGTGCCGGTGATCTTTTCGCCGTTCTGCTTGAACGTGACGACCGGCCGGCTGGTGCCCCTCGAGAGCTCGACCGTGAACTGCCACTGCCCGTCGATGTTCGCCGGGGCCGCCACGAGCAGCGTGATCGACATCAGCACCATGGCAGAGATGCGCACGAGACACTTCATCGCCGTGCTCCTTCGCAGAACATGATACTGCTCAGACGCGTGGGGCGACGCGGTGTGTCGAGTTGTCAGCGGAAACTTGTGACTTCGAGGAAAAGGGTCGACGTCAATCAGGCAGCCGAGAACATCGCCGTGAGCAGATCGTCGTCGGAAAAATTCTGCACCGAGCGGGGACTGTACGACTGCAGGTCGAGCTCGTCTTTCCGCGCGCCGATGCGCAGCGTCATGTGATCCTCTTCGACCGTCGCGCCCGCCTCGACCGGCAGCAGGTACCGGCGCTTCATAAGAAGGCCTGGCGTCTGAATCACGTAATACCGTACTTGTCGCGTCGACGGACTAATCAGCACTCCGTTGACGTTGCCGAGATTCTCCTCGTCTTCCGTGCAGACGCGGAATCTGGAGAGGTCGCCCGCCGGACAGCGGACGCTGTGGGCGTCGAGATATCGCAGGTTTTCAGCGGTGTCGACTGACTTTTCCACATTGGCCTCCGACCACCAAACTAAGCAAGGTAGATGCCAGCCAGAACCTACGCCTTAGGGCCAATTCCGGAGCCATGCCGTCGGCGACCGTCAGAATCAGTGTGGCAGAAACGCGTAACCGCACGATTTCGTAACACTACCGCCGGGGGCAATTCGTTCAGCGGCACCGGCCAATTGTTGGCCTGGCCGGTCGAGAAATGGCCGGGATGGGGGTAGGATCGTGCGCTTCGTGGAGTGGCCTTGAAGGGGGCATGATGGGGGATCACGACGGAATCACCGACAACGTTCGATCGCGCGAAGACGAGTACTTCCGGCGCAAGGATCGCGAGCTCGTCGAAAGGATGCGGCAGTCAGCCGCGGCAAATGCGACGCGCCAGGATCTCGAAGCGCGCTCGGGTATACACGATCCTGAGATGGTGCAGGAGCTCGAAGCGCTTGGATTCACACCTGAAACGGTCAGCCTGCTTCCGCTCGTGCCCATCGTCCAGATCGCGTGGGCGGAAGGCGGTGTCAGCGACGATGAGCGGCGCTTGATCGTGCAGCTCGCCCGGCAGCGCGGAATCATGCCGGGCAGCGCCGGCGATCGTCAGCTGTCCGCATGGCTCGGTCAGAAACCGTCAGACGAGGTGTTCGCGCGCGCGCTGCGGTTGGTCCGGGCGATGTTCGAAAATCCCGAAGTGGAGAGCGGCGGTCTCCGTCTCGAGGACCTGATTCATCACTGCGAGGAGATCGCGGCCGTGTCAGGGGGTGTACTGGGATTCCGGAAGATCTCGGCGGAAGAGCGCGCGCTGATGAAGCAGGTTGAGCAGGCGTTGAAGAAGCGTTAGAGCGCCGACTCGAATCAGGGAGTGGGCGGCGTGGCCACCCAGCCAATCTGCTGATACATCGACAGCATGTCGAAGCAGTTCCATCCTTCGACGATCTGCCCGTCTTCCACGCGAACGATGGCAATCCCCCAGAAGTCGACCGGCTGCTGCGTGGGACTCCCGCCGAACGCATGGCCGGAATGCCTTCCGGTGACGTGACAATGGGCGGCCACCGTATCGCCCTGCACGACCGTTCGGACGACTTCGATCGTCATGTCTCCCAGCGCTTCGCGGAACATGCGGAATAAGGGCTTGAAAGCGGTCGGCCCCTGAATGGGTCCGCCGGGCAGCCCGTACGCGACGGCAAACGGCGCCATGAGCCTGTCGATGGCTTCTTCGCGGCCCTCGTCCCACACCTCCTTGAACCACGCGCGAACGACAGCCTCCGGCGATTGCGACATGACACCTCCGCAGAGTTGCGGAGAGTATTCAGCGAAGCGCCCTGGCGGTCAATAGAACGCGGGGAGCGGGGCCGGTGCTGGGTGGTGAGTGCTACGTGCGACGTGCTATGTGCGACGTGCTATGAGCCGAACGCCTGGGCGACAGCACATCGCACGTCGCACGTGGGCACGTAGCACGTCGCACATCGCACGTCGCACGTCACGGCGGTAGGTCACTTGTCGGCGATCGGTCCGAACGGCTTGAGCTGTTCTTCGATCACCTTGCGGTCCCCGACGATCACGATGGTCGCGCGATCGTCCTGGAGGTGTTTCTTCGCGACGTCCATCACCTGCTGCGGCGTCACGGCGTACACCTGCTTCACATAGGTGCTGGCATAGGTCGGCGGCAGCCCGTGGAGATCCATGTATTCGAGCTGGTTGGTGATGCCGCCGCGGCTCGAGTTCTGAAGGACGTACGTCCCCGCCAGATAGTTCTGGATCCCGACCAGCTCCTCCTTCGTGGGCGGTTCGGCCTGCAGCCGATCGATCTCCGCGAGCACTTCCTTGATGGACGGACCGGTGACGTTGGTTGTCACGTCCGCGTTCTCGGCCCAGTAGCTGTCGCGATACCGGACCGACAGCTCGCTGTACGGCGAATAGGTGTAGCCCTTGTCCTCGCGGATGTTCTTCGTGATGCGCGACGCGAACGCGCCGCCGAGGATCGCATCCATGACCGTCATCGGGATGAAATCGTTGTGCGACGGATCGACCGTCGGCACGCCCAGGATCACCGTCGACTGCGGAGCGCCCGGACGATCGACGATGTACACGGCGCGCGAAGACATCGGCTTGGGTGGATCGTGCTTGGGCTCGGCGCCCTTCGCCCACGACGCGAACGACTTCTTGATCGCGGCCTCCACAACCGTCGAATCGAACCGGCCGACGACGTAGAGCCGGGATCGGCCGGCGCCGTAGGTGTTCTGGTAGAACTGTCGGATTTGATCGAGCGTGTAGCCCTTGACCATCTCCTCGGTCGGGAAGACACGCCCGTACGGATGATCGCTGTACATCACCGCGCGGAATTTCTGCACCGCGATCTGCTGCGGCTGGCTGAGCGCCACGGCCAGGTTGCGCAGCATGTTGGCCTTCAGCCGGCCCAGCTCGCTTTCCGGGAATTTCGGATTGCGCGCGACGTCGGCGACGAGATCGACCATCTGCGGTCCGTACTCGCTCAGCACGTCACCGCCGATGTCCGTGCTGTCGCCGCCGACGTTCACCGTCAGGGATCCGCCCATTCTGGCGGCCTGCTCGGAAATCTGCGGCGCCGTGCGCGTCGCCGTTCCTTCGCGGATCAGGTCACCGGTCAGGTCCGCGAGCCACACCTCGTTCGCCTTCTCGAACACGTTGCCGGTCCGCATGTTCAGCGTCACGCGCACCTTCGGCATCGTCCCCCACTCAACGAGCGCGACCTGGAGGCCGTTGTCGAGCGTGAAGCGACGCGGTTCCGGAACCCTGAAGTCGCGCGGCGCTCCGGCCTTCGGCGGTTCCGCGG
>Ga0075421_100012792_pt1 | contig 10432 bp, 10 predicted proteins | sample SoiMetdeltSBSDD5_FD_75292 | JGI IMG/M metagenome (GOLD analysis project Ga0075421, IMG submission 75292) | Bulk soil microbial communities from a Populus tree surrounding site in Tennessee, USA - Soil MetaG P. deltoides SBSDD5 | ecosystem: Environmental > Terrestrial > Soil > Tree plantation... | reverse complement strand
CCACGTCGCCAATCCGCAGCAATGAGTAGATGGTTTCTCCCTCGCGACTTAATGGAATGAAGTGGCAAGGCAGCTCTTTGTCGCGATGCGCGGGATGCACGTACTTGATCAGGAAACAATCGGTGCAAGGGTGAACTTTCTCGGGCTCACCCATGTTGAGGCAGCTAACGGAGTCCCGAAAATATTCGGTTGGGCGCCAGGGGGTTCGCACCGAGCGTCCGTAGCCGCCATCAGCCAGAATGCTTCTTTCCAGTTTCAGTTTCTCGATGACTTCCTCTTTGGTGAGTTCCATGGCCTTGCCCTCCCTTTCTACAGACCTGATTCAGAGTAGGAAATCGCCTCTATGTTCTCAGTCCGAGGCATGTGAGGTTCCAAGACTCTATCGCCCCTCAATTCTCTTATCATGATTGTCTTCTCTCGCACTTCAAGTCTTCGCAGTTCAGTGCGGTCCCAGCTCTGGCTTGTCTGGGTTGATGAAGAGTTGAAATCCCCCAGCGGTGGGTCAAAGTCCGCGCCAGAGCGATGGACACCCTCGTCAACATTGCGGCGTGTTCAGCAGTCAAGAATAGCCGCCGACAATCGTCCACTCGGATCGGGTTGAAGGTAGGTTGAAAGTTGCCAGCTCGGCGCTTCCATTTGGAAGGGAAACGAAGGGCTCAGCTTGGTAGAATGCTTGCTGAAGTGACTACTTGCCGGCCTTTCTGCCTTGCGGTGGGTGAAGATCGCTCCTCGTCAAGGTCTAATACGCCTTCGCCTGGGATGTCTCCCGAGGTCGATGGACGAAGTATCGAGGCGAACCAAGAACTGGGAGGAGAAAAGGATTACCAAAGGTGGATTGCCCAGGCCGCCTTTCTCCGTGCCGGCCTGATGGTGTGGCTCTTTAAAATCTGATCGGGACACCTCATGGATGCTCTCACGATACACCGGTGGCATTTCGCATTTACCGTGACGTACCACTATCTCTTTCCTCAGCTGACCATGGGATTGGCTTTGCTGATTGTGTTGTTGAAAACCCAGGCGCTACGAACCGGCTGCGAGCACTACGATCGGAGTGCCCGGTTCTGGGCGAAAATCTTTGGCATCAACTTTGGGATGGGCGTAGTGACCGGCATACCAATGGAGTTTCAGTTCGGCACCAACTGGGCCCAATTCTCCAAGTCTGCCGGCGGCGTCATCGGCCAGACGCTGGCTATGGAAGGAGTTTTTTCCTTTTTCCTGGAGAGCACATTCCTGGGACTCTTTCTTTATGGCGAGAAGCGGTTGGGACCCCGGGGCCATTGGTTTTCGGCCATGATGGTCTTCCTGGGGTCGTGGCTTTCGGGCTTCTTCATCATTGCCACGAACGCCTGGATGCAGCATCCAGTTGGGTACACGCTCGGCCCTAAGGGCGAAATCCTACTCACCAGCTTTTCGGCACTCCTCTTCAATCCCTGGGTAGGCTGGCAATACCTGCACAACATGATTGGAGCCGTGGTCACAGCGTGCTTCGTGATGGCCGCCGTTGGAGCGTTTTATCTGCTGAGCGGCAAGCATACGGATTACGGACGCACCTTTCTGCGTGTCAGCGTCGTGGTGGGCGCCGTCGCTACCGTTCTAATGGCGTATCCAACTGGAGACGGGCAAGGCAAGAAACTGACCCGACATCAACCGGTGACGCTGGCCGCCATGGAAGGTCTGTTTCGCACAACTGTGGGAGCGCCCATTGTCCTGATGGGCCAGCCCGACATGGAGAAACTGGAGCTGGATAACCCTCTGGAGATCCCGCGCGTGCTGAGCTTTCTGACTTACAATCGCTGGCAGGCAGAAGTGAAGGGGCTGGATGCCTTTCCACGCGACCAGTGGCCCGATAATATTCCGCTGCTCTACTACAGCTACCACATCATGGTGGGGCTAGGGACGATCTTCATCGCCATCATGGCGCTCTCAGCGTTGCTCCTACGGAAGGGCCAGCTTTATTACTGCCGGCCCGTGCTGTGGCTGTTGATGTTGGCCTTTCCGTTCCCCTATATCGCCAACACCGCGGGCTGGATGACAGTCGAACTGGGCCGTCAGCCCTGGTTGATCTATGGACTGATGCGGACCAGCGAAGGCACGTCCAGTCACGTTTCGGCTGGTAACGCCCTGTTTACGCTCCTCGGTTTCATGGGCATGTATGCCCTCCTAAGCGTTCTGTTTCTGTTTTTGGTTTACCGCGAGATTGAGCATGGGCCAGAGGAAGTTAAGACGTGAGGTGAAGAGGGACAAAGCCCAGGACTTTCGCTCGGCTGCCGCAGTCTTCCAATTGTGATCTGAGAATCTTGCTTCGATTAAGGGGAATCTCCCATGGAGACACTCTGGTATTGCCTGGTCGCAATAATGATTGCGATGTACGTAGTTTTCGATGGTTTTGATCTGGGAGCGGGAATCCTTCACCTGCATGTCGCTCGGAGCGACGCGGAGAGAATCGGCGTGTTAAGGTCCATCGGACCGGTCTGGGACGGAAACGAAGTTTGGTTGCTGGCCGCAGGAGGCACGCTCTATTTCGCGTTTCCTTTGTTGTACGCCTCCAGTTTCAGCGGCTTCTACCTGCCGCTCATGATGGTTTTGTGGCTGCTGGTGCTGCGAGGGATCTCAATCGAGTTCCGCAATCATGTGGAAGGCCCCATTTGGAAGCCTTTCTGGGACGGCGTGTTCTGCCTTTCCAGCGCCCTTCTCGCACTATTCTTTGGAGTGGCCCTGGGCAATGTGGTACGCGGAGTGCCGCTCGATGCCTCCAGTTATTTTTTCGAGCCGCTATGGACGGACTTCCGCTTGGGCAAAGAGCCCGGCATTCTCGATTGGTACACGGTGCTTGTTGGAATCGCATCTGTGTTGACCTTGACGATGCATGGCGCGCTGTGGGTGGTGCTCAAGACTGAAGGGGATGTCCAGCAACGCGCGCGGCGGGCAGCCCTCAGCCTTTGGTGGGGATTGCCGGCGATAACGATCGTGGTCACCGCCGTAACCTTCCAGATTCAGCCTCATATTCCGTCGCGTCTAAACTCACAGCCTTGGGGCTATATTTTCCCGCTGCTTGCGCTTGCTGGACTCGTTGGCATGCGCTGGTTCACGAAGAGAAGCCGGGAGCTGGAAAGCTTCCTGGCCTCTTGCACTTACATCGTGGGCATGCTGACCAGCACTGTGTTCGGTGTCTATCCCTATGTGTTACCCTCGAACTCTGATCCCGAGCTTGGCATCACTCTTTATGAGGCTGCGGCTCCAATCTACGGACTGAAGGTTGGGCTGGCATGGTGGATTCCCGGAATGCTGCTGGTGACTGCTTACTTCGTTTTTGTCTACCGGCATTTCGCGGGTAAGGTGAAGGCCGAGGAAGAGGGATACCATTGATTGCCGATTGTCGATTGCGATTGCGGAATGCTGAGGCTCGGATTGCGGGCTGAAGAACGTGAATCTTCTTCTCGAGACCATCGGTATTCGATCGTTGGGTCTTCGTTTGGAGAGAACTGCCCATCCCAATGCCATAGCCACGTCGCGTCCGTCACTTGAATTGTATTGCTGAACCCCTAGTCTGAAAATCCACCACCCAAAATCGGCAATCCGCATTCCGCAAACCGTAATCGATCAAGCACTGAGCGGGTCATTTCTCACATTTCCTTGACATTTCACCCAGCGGTTTCGTACCAATGTCATGCCTCGATCCCGCTTGAGACGCTCCAATCAGCTTCTCCAAAACGGCAACCGACATTGGCAGGCGATGTGCTTCCCTTGTCATAGTCAAAAAGGGATCGCATGAACGCCGACAGAAAGACCAAAATCCTGGTAGTTGAAGATGACCATCTCTTTCTTTGGTCACTGGACCAGTTCCTCAAGAGAGAAGGGTACGACGTCCGGCCGGCCGCCACTGGCGAGCTGGCATTTGACATGGCTCAAAAGGAATCGTTTGACATTGTCATCTCCGATTTCCATCTTCCCGGCCTGAACGGGAAAGAGCTGATCCAGAAGGTGAAATCGCTCAATCCGCTCACCAAGACCGTGCTCATCAGCGCATATCAGAAGGAAGAGACGGGAGGCAATGACGAATCACTCTTGAATGCCTACCTCAGCAAGCCAATCGAGCTGAGGAAGCTGAAGCTAGTCCTGCACGACTTGACCGCAACGACTGCCCGATCTGAGGCTCCACGCCGATGAGAGGTTGCTTCCTCGGCCTAATTCAGCCTGCCTTGATCCAAGTTCGAGGGCAGTCCCATCAATCTAACAAGGTGAGAAAACACTTGCTCGCAAAGCGGAGCTGTGAGTCTCGCCACGCAAAGCTTGCTTCCCTTCAAATTTTCAGGGTCATTCCCGGCGGCTGATCCATTTCGTGAGCTCAACCACAGCAATGGGGAGGAGAATCGTCAGACCGGCAATGCCTCCGTCTGCCATGGTCGGTCGGGACAAGTCGAGGACACGAGTCAATGGAGTCAGAGAAAATGCCAGCAGCTGCAACCCAACCATGGTGGCTGCAGCCAGCCAGATGAAGGGACTGCGAGCCAGTCCCTCAAAAGCTGAGCGAGTGCGTGAGCGGCAGTTGAAGAAATGGCCGATCTGAGTGCCAATCAGTGCCAGGAAAGCGACCGTTCGCGCATGGGCCCCTTCGCCGTAATAGGAGAGGGCCCAGACATAGGCGGCCAGGACAATCGTGGCCAACAGGATTCCCTGCCACACGATCAGGATCAGGAACCGGCGTGACAGCAGCGCGGTTTGCGGCGAACGCGGCGGGTGCCGCATGATGTTTCGCTCGGCAGGTTCGACAGCCAAAGCCAGTGCTGGAAACACATCGGTCACCAGGTTCATCCAGAGGATCTGCAGAGGCAGCAAGGGCAGTGGCAGGCCGGTGGCAATGGCCACAAAGATGGCCAGTACTTCGGCAAGGTTGTTGGAGAACATCATGTGGACAAACTTGGTGATGTTGGCATAGATCGTGCGCCCGCCCTCGACGGCCTTCAAAATGGTGGAGAAGTTGTCGTCGGCAAGCACCAGGTCTGAGGCTTCTTTGGCGACTTCGGTTCCGCGTTCTCCCATCGCCACGCCAATGTCAGCCTGCTTGAGGGCCGGGGCGTCGTTGACGCCATCGCCCGTCACGGCGACGATTTCGCCCGCCTGCTGCAGAGCTTCCACAATCCGCAGCTTGTCTTCCGGTGAGACGCGGGCGAAGACATCCGTGGTGCGTACCATCCTGGCGAGTTCCTCCGGGCTAGCGTTGGCGAGATCGCGCGCGTGCAGTGCCTGCAGGGGGGCCTCGCCGTTCAGTCGCAACTCCTGGGCGATTGCGCGAGCCGTCTGAATCTGATCTCCTGTCAGCATCACCACCCGGATGCCGGCTGCATGGGCCCCCTCAATAGCAGCCGCCACTCCAGGGCGTGGGGGATCGATCATTCCAACGAGGCCAACAAACGTAAATCCCGCCTCCAGGCAGGTGCTGGCGCTCACCTCGAAATGCGAGCGGTCCAGCCACTTGCCAGCCAGTCCGAGCACGCGCAATGCCCGGCGCGCCATGGCCTCATTCATACTCAGGAATCGCGCCCGCGAATCGGCATCCAAAGGCTGGTTAGAAATCCCGGTCGAGTAACCTGTCGAAGCATCAAGGACCACGCCTGGCGCTCCTTTCATCGCTACGAAGTGGCGGCCATCCCCAGCGCGGTGTACCGTAATCATCCGCTTCGTGGCAGCATCGAACGGAACTTCATGAATTTTGGGGAAGAAATCTCGCTCCTGGTCTATATCCATTCCCAAGGCATGAGCGGCAGAGAGCAGGGCCGTTTCTGTCGGATCCCCGACACCCTCAGCGCGATTTGCCGAACTCCGGTGCAGCACCGCCTCGTTGCAGAGAACGCTGATTCGCACGGCATGGGCCAACAAGCCATCGCCATTCAGAGAGAGTGGTCTGCCATCGAGTTCAATTCGTCGGCCGTCGGAAAGGTGAAATTCGCGAACGCTCATCCGATTCTCGGTGAGTGTTCCGGTTTTGTCGGTACAGACGACGGTCGTGCTGCCGAGTGTTTCGACGGTTGGAAGCCGGCGCACGATAGCCCGCTCGCGCGCCATGCGCAAAACACCGAGCGCCAGAATCAGCGTGGTTACGGCTGGCAATCCCTCGGGGACGGCCGCGACAGCAAGACTGATGGAGACCTCCACCATGATCCAGAAATTATCTCCTCGCAGCCAGCCCGTGATCAGCACTGTCACAGCGATGGCCAACACGATATAGACCAGCCGGTGACCCAGTTCGTTCAGACGGATCTCCAGCGGAGTCGATTCGTCTGGCGCCTCCGCCACCAGTCGGCCAATGTGTCCCAATTCCGTGCTCGCGCCTGTTGCCGTCACGATGGCCACGGCACGGCCGGCGGCGATCGTCGTGCCGAGGTAGAGCATCGAATGGCGTTCAGCAATTGGAGCCTCGGCACTTACGACCTCGGCCGATTTGTTCACTGGCGCGCTCTCGCCAGTCAGGGCCGACTCCTCCGCACGAAGTGCTGCGGCCTCAATGATCCTGGCGTCAGCCGGGACGCGGTCTCCGCCGTTCAAGATGACGATGTCGCTGGGTACGAGATCCTCGGCGTCGACACTCAACTCAACTCCATCGCGCCGGACTCGGGCCGTCGTATGCGCCTGGCGCCGAAGCGCATCCAGCGCCCGGCCAGCCTGCCATTCTGTGCTAAAACCCACCAGCGCATTCAGGACGAGAACAATCAGGATCGCCACCGCTTCGACCACATCGCCCGTCAACCAGGCAACTGTAGCCGCAACGCCGAGGAGGGCCACAATCAGGCTGGCAAACTGATCAGCCAGGATACGCCAGGCCGGACGCGGGCGGATACTCTGCAGGATGTTCGAACCATAATTCTTGCGGCGCTCTTCCACAGTGCCGGAATTCAACCCCTGCGCCGGGTTGACGTTCAATGCATGAGCAACTGCAGTTGCATCCAGGGAGTGAGGCTTTGCGTTTCCAAACATGCTTTGGGGGTTGTGGGTCAGGCGTCAGCACCCAGTTGAAAGTGGAAAGGAAAGCTTACCCGTCTTTTGTGTCGACCCGATTATAGAAGAAAGTCTCACTGGCAGAGTGTTCGGAGCGAGATCCCATTTTCACAACTGACCTTAGGTCCTCTTTCACAAGAGGAGCATCCGGCTTCCCACACCGGCAAAGTTTCTAACATGGCACTTTTGGTCATGAGGTCGAAAGTGACTGGGGCGGCTCCTCCAACTCATCAGCAGCAAGGCACGACCCTGAAAAGCGGATCGCCCGATGAGGTTCCCCGTTCGGTTGAGTTGACAACAGTACCAACGGCATAACTGCCGCGACTACTCAGGCGTCCTAGAACTGATTCGACAGTATGAAGTCGCTCGGTAACGATAGCGCACGGCTTGAGGCTTGGTCGGTGGCCGCGCAGGTTTGTCGATCACTGGGCGCGAACGGGCGTTGAGACGCAGTCACTCGGCCTGAAGAAGAAGCTTCAGCATATCGAATGGCGTCACAATGCCTATCAGGTGCCGGCCGCGGGTGACTAACAGTCGGTGAAGACGACCAGCTATCATGGTCTTAGCTATCCGCGAAACCGGAAGAGTCTCGGGTATGGTATAAGCGGTCGGCGTCATGATGTCTCTCACCAGGAACCCGCTATCTTCGAGGTGCAGGCCGGACGATCCGCGAAGCCTTCCTCGATCACCACCACCTAAACGACACCCTGAGATCCTCGCGGTTGAACTGTTTCTTCCAGGGCGTCAAGTCAAAGGTCGATCCAGATTGCTCGCGCTCGAGGGAAGCTCTCTCGGCACTTAACGCAATATCCGTCAATGAGACGACGCCGACCGGTTTCCCACCGCTTTCCAGGACTGGGACTTCGGAGATTTCGTTTTCCGTTAGGAAAGTTGCCAGCTCGTGGAGGGTCATGTCGTCTCTCACAGACAGTACCCTAGGATTCATGACATCCTTTGCCGTGAGATTGCTCATAGAAGCCCCCTTTGCAGAATGGAAATCGCCGGCAGATACACAGTGGTTATGGACATACGAAACCGGCCCACCCTTCTGCAAAGCACTTCTGCTTCCAAGAGTCAAGTCGCGAAGCTTCGTCGAGATCCCTGCCCCAAGCGCCTCACGGCATAAGGGCTTGCCGGATGACTGCCTAGATGTCGGTTAGAGCAGGCAACCTATCTGCGCGCTCTTCAGCCTGGTCCTGATTGCCGGCGGATTTATCTTGCTTCCATGGCCACTCCAGAGATTAGTGCTAGCGTCTCACGCAACTCCTCGCCGGAGTCCTACTCTGCACCTGGCGTTTCCACCCACTCGCGTCATATCCCCCACCTTTCCAGCCTGCTGGAATTACCTCAACCTCCAGTCTTTTGAACAAGTGTACCTTGGCAAGCAAGGTGCCTTATCCAAGGAAGGAAGAGGCGATTGGTCTTACGCGCGCCTCATTGTTCAGGATTCGGCGTTCCCATTCGACTTTGCACCAAGGTAGACACTGCATGAAAACGGCACAGGGTCACAGATCGATGGAAATGAGGTAGCAGCAATCATGAAGTTGCGTAGGAGGTAGAGAGATGACAGCAAAGAGAAGCGGAGGAGTCGCGGCCCCCGCGAACTCGATTTGCCTGTGTGCCCAAAGCTATTGGATCAGAGGAGTGCCTCCTCTCGCGAGGTCCACGAACACCACGCTGGACCAACATTTGGCGAACTCAGGCAGCCAAGCAACAGCGCTCGCCAAAGGACCCCAATTCGTGGCCGTTGCGACTCGAACTAATTCTGAGTCAGCCCTTGAGCACCGACAGAGAATTGTCGTGTGGCCGCTCATCGCATTGCTATGGATCCTTTCGGCGCTGGCTGTCATGATACTCTTGGAGAAGGCGGCATCTTGAGATCCTGACGCGGCTGGAACCATGCAATTGTCCTCCCGGATTGAAACAGTTGATGGCTTCTCCCAGGAAGTTGATCTCGCCACGCATCACTTTGCACGCGGACAATCAGACGGGGCGATCGGCGTATCCTTATCTTTAGGGCGCTGCTTCTGCTCCTGCCTTTCCCACCCACTCGCGTCATATCCCCCACCTCCGAATCTGTTGGACTGACCTGAAGCACCAATCTTTTCAACAAATACAATTTGGCAAACAAGGTGCCTTCTTCGAAGTCAGGATGACGTGATGGGGGTCTTGCGTGAGACGGCATGCTGCAAAGACTTGCGTGTCTGCATTCCACTTGGCTGAGGGAGGTATTTCAGGAAACGGCGTAAGGTGACGATCGATGGAAATGAGGCTGCGGCCCGGCATAATCGGATAAATGGCAATGACTTCATTCGTTCGAAGAGTTATGTGTGAAGGATTCCTGAAGCTGCGATTCTGCCCAGGGGTGCTGGACTGATCGGCAATCTCTCCCAGCGACGACCGCTAGGAGAGACGAGGTTGCCGGAATGAGAGTTTCGGCTGAGACCCTTCGCCCTGGTCCGATTCGGGACGCCGGAAAGGAGACACCATGAAAGTTGCTACCACAAGCAAGACTGTCCGAGAGTTTGCTCTCAAGTTGCCAGGAGCTACATGGGTCTTTGAGAAGTTAGGAGTTGACTGTTGCCGTGGGAGCGGCAGGGAGCGCGGGGAGGCCCGCCAGAATGGGGGTGTTGCTGAAGAGAAAGTCGTGGCGCAGGAGGCCAGCGAAGCTGCGACTTGTCCGGAAGGCGAGCGAGATTGGAGCACAGCTCCGCTTTCGGCTCTGACGAGCTACATTGTAACCAAACACCACAAATTCACTCGCGAAGAGCTCCCGAGACTCATCCAATTGCATGTCAAGGTGTGTTCGGTCGATGGCCAGCATCATCCGGAGTTGGTACGCATTCACTCGATTCTCCATGAGCTGCAGCAGGAACTGACCAGTCAGATGCTGAAAGAAGAGCAGATTCTTTTCCCCTACATTGAGCAGTTGGAAGAGGCGGCTGGTCGCGGGAAGCCCGTTCCCACGCCGTTCCCTTGTGGAACCTTACGGAACCCGATTGAGTCGATGATGCAGGAAAACGAACAAACCGAACAGGCACTGCGTCGCCTGCGTGAGATCAGCTCCAACTATGCCGTTCCGGCGGACGCCAGCATCAGCTTGCGCACGCTCTATGAGGCGCTGGAATACTTCGAGAAGGACCTTCATCAGCACATCCATCTTGAGAACGCCATCGTATTCCCAAGGGCCGCGGAACTGGAGGGCCTGACCCGGACAAGCAGCAACCAAAGAGAACAGTAAACCCGAAGTCGCGAAGAAAGTATTCTGGACCTGTAGTAACGCACACCTCACCTCCCCGATTGCTCGGCCTTCTCATTCCGTCTACAGACTGCGTGCGTTGAACCTTTGATCAGGCCCGCTGCGTCTTCAGTAGATCGGGGAGGATATTCACCTTGGGACGCGGCCTCGCCGTTGAAGCCACCACCTCATGCATTTGTG
>Ga0075421_100012791_pt1 | contig 10433 bp, 10 predicted proteins | sample SoiMetdeltSBSDD5_FD_75292 | JGI IMG/M metagenome (GOLD analysis project Ga0075421, IMG submission 75292) | Bulk soil microbial communities from a Populus tree surrounding site in Tennessee, USA - Soil MetaG P. deltoides SBSDD5 | ecosystem: Environmental > Terrestrial > Soil > Tree plantation... | reverse complement strand
GCGGGCTTCTACGCTGCTGCAGTCATGCGGGCTTCTACGCTGCTGCAGTCATGCGGGCTTCTACGCTGCAGTAGCCAGGCGCTTGAGCGGCACGCCGCTCAGGCGCTGCAGTTCCTCGAAGGACAGCCCTTCGACGATGTCCACGACGTGCAGGCCGTCGGGGCGCACGTCGATCACCGCGAGGTCGGTGTAGATGCGCGTGACGCAGCGCACCCCGGTGAGCGGGTAGCTGCACCGCTCGACGATCTTGCTCCTGCCGTCCTTGGTGAGGTGCTCCATCGTCACGAAGACCTGCTTCGCGCCGGCCGCGAGGTCCATCGCGCCGCCGACCGCGGGAATCGCATCGGGTTCGCCGGTGTGCCAGTTCGCGATGTCGCCCGTGGCGGACACCTGGAAGGCGCCCAGCACGCAGATGTCGATGTGGCCGCCGCGGATCATGGCGAAGGAATCCGCGTGGTGGAAATAGGAGGCCCCGGCAAGCGCGGTCGCCGGATTCTTGCCTGCGTCGATCAAATCCTCGTCCTCGGCTCCCGCGGCCGGCTTGGGCCCAAGCCCCAGGATCCCGTTTTCGCTGTGCAGGACGACCTCCCGGTCCTTCGGCAGGTGGTTTGCCACCAGCGTCGGCAGGCCGATGCCGAGGTTGACGGTGGCGCCATCGGGGATGTCGCGCGCCACGCGCGCGGCGATCTGGTTGCGGTCGAGCTTCTTCATGCGGCCCTCCTCAGCGGCGCGATGCGCACCACGCGCCGCACGAATATCCCCGGCGTGACGACCACCTCCGGGTCGAGTGCGCCGAGCGCCACGGTCTCGCGCACCTGCGCCACGGTGCATGTCGCGGCTGCCGCCATGATCGGGCCGAAATTGCGCGCGGTCATGCGGTACGCGAGGTTGCCCCAGCGATCGGCGCGGTCGGCCTTGATCAGCGCAAAGTCCGCGTGGATCGGGAATTCGAGCACGTAATCGCGCTCGCCGATGCGCCGCGTTTCCTTGCCCTCGGCGAGCCGGGTGCCGAAGGCGGTCGGCGTGTAGAAGGCGCCGATGCCGGCGCCCGCGGCGCGGATGCGCTCGGCGAGCGTGCCCTGCGGCACCAGTTCGAGCTCCAGCTTGCCCGCGCGGTAGGCCTTGTCGAAATGCCACGAATCGGTCTGGCGCGGAAACGAGCAGATGATCCTGCGCACGCGCCCGGCGCCGATCAGCGCGGCGAGCCCCGCATCCGCGTTGCCGGCATTGTTGTTGACCACCGTGAGGTCCCTGGCGCCCTGCGCGATCAGCGCGTCGATCAGCTCGGCGGGCATGCCGGCGTTGCCGAAGCCGCCGATCATCACCGTGGCGCCGTCGGGCACGTCGGCGAGGGCGGCGGCGGCGGAATCGATGAACTTGTCGATCATGGCGGGCGGGGAAGGCTGCGGGCCATTATAAACTCGCGCCCATGGCCACCCAACGCGTATTCAAGCCGGCGCCGCTCGCGCGCGCCATCGAGGCGATCGTCGCCGCCGGAGGCAGCGAGCCGCGCGAAGCGCAGCTCGTCGCCGACAACCTCGTCACCGCCAATCTCACCGGGCACGACTCGCACGGCATCGGCATGATCCCGCGCTACGTCGATTCGCTGCAGGAGGGCGGCCTCGCCCCCAACCGCCATCCGGCGGTGAAGTTCGACGGTGGCGCGCTGGTGGCGCTCGACGGACAGGCCGGCTACGGCCAGGTGATCGGCATGGAGGCCACCGCCATCGCCATCGAGCGCGCCAAGGCGCACGGCGTGGCCGTGATGGCGCTCGCCAATTCGCATCACCTGTGCCGCATCGGGCAGTGGGCCGAGCAGGCGGTGGCCGAGGGCCTGGTGTCGATCAGCTTCGTCAACGTCATCTCGCGCTCCATCGTCGCGCCGTTCGGCGGCAGCGACGCGCGCTTCGGCACCAATCCCTGCACCATCGGCATCCCGCTCGCCGGCCAGGCGCCGTTCATCCTCGACATGGCGACCAGCGGCGTGGCGCAGGGCAAGGTGCGCGTTGCGCACAACAAGGGCGAGAAGCTGCCGCCGGGACTGCTGCTCGATGACCGGGGACATCCCACGCTCGAGGCGAAGTGGGGCGTGATCGAGCCCTTCGGCGCGCTCACCACCTTCGGCCTGCACAAGGGCTACGGCCTGGCGGTGGTGTGCGAGCTGCTCGGCGGCGCGCTCTCGGGCGGCGGCACCTGGCACACCGCGGACCGCTCGAAAAAACGCGTGCTGAACGGCATGCTCAGCATCCTCATCGATCCGCAGAAGCTCGGCACCGCGGAGGGCTTTGCGCGCGAAGCGCGCGAGTTCATCGACTGGGTGAAACGCTCGCCGCCGGCCCCGGGCCACGATCGCGTGCGCATCGCCGGGGACCCGGAGCGCGAGACGCGCGCGAAGCGCGAGAAGGAGGGCATCGCCGTCGATGCCAACACCTGGAGCGAGATCCACGCCGCGGCCGCAAAGGTCGGCGTGGCGGGGGAAACCATCGACCGCCTGGCCAAGGGCTAGGGCTCGTACTCTTCTGAGAAGGCACTTTCAGTAGATTTTGCAAGCTACTGAAAGATATAAATATTTAATTTCCAGAATCAGCCTGTAAAAACTGCGCTAAGTCTTTGTCAGGCCTGAAGATTTGGCTTGACCTGCCTTTTTCTTTCCCCTAAAGTGGGGAAAAGTAGAAAAAGGTGGTTAAAAGGGATGAGCGGGGCATTTCACGGCGCAACGGTGGTGACGCTGGACGCGAAAGGGCGCCTGGCTATCCCCACGCGCCATCGCGAGGCGCTGCTCGCCAGCGCGAAGCACGTGGTGCTCACCGCACACCCCGAGGGTTGCGTGCTGCTGTATCCGAGCGCGGCCTGGGAGCCGGTGCGCGCCAGGGCGGAGACTTTCCCGAGCTTTCATCCGCAGGCGAGCTGGTGGAAGCGCCTGCTGCTCGGCTTCGAGGAGCACGTCAGCCCCGACGGCGCCGGCCGCATCCTCGTGTCGGGCGCGCTGCGCCTGCACGCGAAGCTCGAGCGCGACGTGATGCTGGTCGGGCAGGGCGGCTACTTCGAGCTGTGGGATTCCGGGCTGTGGAACGCCAAGCTCGCGCAGGCGCTCTCGGGGCCCGCCGTGCCGCCGCCCGGCGTCGAGGATTTCTCGCTGTGAGCGCGGGCGCGCCCGCCGATGAGCGCCGCTCCCCTCCAGCACCGCGCAGTTCTCGCCGCCGAAGCAGTCGCAGCGCTCGCGCTGCGGCCGGACGGCACCTATGTCGACGGCACCTTCGGCCGCGGCGGCCACAGCCGGCTGATCCTCGAGCAGCTGGGCCCGCGCGGACGCCTCATCGCGTTCGACCGCGACCCGCAGGCGGTGGCGGCCGCGCGCCAGATCCGGGACGCGCGCTTCTCCATCGCGCACACGTCCTTCGGCAGGCTCGCGCAGGCGCTCGACGCGCAGGGCGCGGGGCAGGTGCAGGGAATGCTGTTCGATCTGGGCCTGTCCTCGCCGCAGATCGACGATCCGGCGCGCGGCTTCTCGTTCCGCGGCGACGGGCCGCTCGACATGCGCATGGATCCGACCCAAGGGACGCCGGCCGCCGACTGGCTGGCGACGGCGAGCGAAGCGCAACTCAGGGAGGTCATCGGGGGGTATGGGGAAGAACGGTTTGCTAAACAGGTTGCAGCGGCGATTGCAGCTGCTCGCCGGAGCGCGCCCATCCGCACGACCCGCCAACTTGCCGATCTCGTGGGTGCGGCGGTCCGCACACGGGAGCCGGGCCAGGATCCGGCGACGCGCACCTTTCAGGCTGTACGGATTTTCGTCAATCGGGAGCTTGAGGAAGTGTCGCTGATGCTGCCGCAGGCGGTCGAGCGCCTGGCCCCCGGCGGGCGCCTGGCGGTGATCGCCTTCCATTCGCTGGAGGACCGCATCGTCAAGCGCTTCCTCGCCGCCTGCGCGCGCCCGGCGCTGCCACGGGATTTGCCCGTGCGCGCCAGCGAGATGCCACAAGCCCTCCTCACAATCGCCGGCAAGCCGATGCGCCCCTCCGCCGCCGAAGCCGCCGCCAATCCGCGCGCGCGCAGCGCCGTGCTGCGCGTCGCCGCGCGCACGGCGGCCCCGTTTGACCCGTCATTGATCACCCGAATCGAGCCCGACGCGTGGCGAAGCTGAACCTCCTCCTCCTCCTGGTTCTCGTCGTCTGCGCGCTCGGGCTCGTCACCTCCCAGCACAAGGCGCGCAAGCTGTTCTCCGAGCTGGAGCGCGCGCAGGCGCGCGCGCGCGAGCTCGACGTGGAGTACGGCCGGCTGCAGCTCGAGGCCAGCACCTGGGGCCTGCACGCGCGCGTGGAGAAGGTCGCCGCCGGCGCGCTCGGCATGCGCCCGCCGGACGCGCGCCGCGTGCGCGTGGTCACGCTGCAGGCCGCGCCGTGAGAGCGGCCACCGCGACCCTGGTGCGCCTGCCGGTGTGGCGCGCGCGCATGGTGATGTGCGTGCTGCTCGCGGCCTTCGGCGTGCTCGCCGCCCGCACGCTGTATCTGCAGGCGATGCGCACCGAATTCCTGCAGGAAAAGGGCGAGGCGCGCTACAGCCGCGTGCTCGAGATCCCGGGCACGCGCGGCCGCGTCCTCGACCGCAACGGCGAGGCGCTCGCCATTTCCACGCCGGTGCAGTCGGTGTGGGCGATTCCCGGCGACGTCGACGCGGAAGGCGCGCAGCTGCAGAAGCTCGCGCGGCTGCTGGGCCTCGAGCCGCGCGAGCTGCGCAGGAAGCTCGCCGATGCCACGCGCGATTTCGTCTACCTGAAGCGCCAGATCGCGCCCGAGCAGGCCGAGCAGGTGGCGCGCCTCGGCCTCGCCGGCATCTACCAGCACCGCGAATACCGCCGCTACTACCCGGGGGGCGAAGTGACCGCGCACGTGGTCGGCTTCACCGGCGTGGACGAAGCGGGCCAGGAAGGCGTCGAGCTCGCCTTCCAGTCGCGCCTGGGCGGCGTGCCGGGCAGCCGGCGCGTGATCAAGGACCGCCTGGGGCGCGTGGTCGAAGACGTCGAATCGATCCGCGCCGCCCAGGACGGGCAGGACCTGACGCTGGCGATCGACGGCAAGATCCAGAGCCTGGCCTACGCCGCGCTGAAGTCCGCGGTCGCCGCGCACAAGGCGAAGGCGGGCGCGCTGGTGGCGATCGACGTGCGCACGGGCGAAGTGCTGGCGCTTGCCAACCTGCCTTCCTTCAACCCCAACAACCGCGCGCGGCTCTCCGGGGCGCAATTGCGCAACCGCGTGCTGACGGACAGCTTCGAGCCCGGCTCCACGCTCAAGCCCTTCACCGTCGCGCTGGCGCTCGAGCAGGGCCGGGTGAACGCGGCCAGCGTGGTGAGCTCCGGCCGCGAGGCGCTGCGCATCGCCGGCTACACCATCCGCGACCCGCACCCGGAGGGCACGGTCAACGTCGCCGAGGTGATCCAGAGGTCCTCGAACGTGGGCGCGGCCAAGCTCGCGTTGTCGCTGCGGCGCGAGGACCTGTGGCGCATGTTCGAGAGCGCCGGCTTCGGCGCGCTGCCGCAACTCGGCTTTCCCGGCGAGGCCTCGGGCAGGCTGCGCCCGGCCGGCAGCTGGCGCCCCGTGGAGCAGGCCACCATGGCCTACGGCCACGGCATCTCGGTGAGCCTGATGCAGCTGGCGCGCGCCTACACCATGTTCGCGCGCGACGGCGAGCTGATCCCCGTCACGCTGCTCAAGTCGCCGCAGTCCGCCTCCGGCAGCCGCGTGCTGTCGGCGCGCACCGCGCGCGCCGTGCGCGCCATGCTCGAGCTCGCGGTGCAGCCCGGCGGCACCGCGCCGCGCGCGCGCATCATGGGCTGGCGCGTCGCCGGCAAGACCGGCACCGCGCACAAGCTGGAGAACGGCGGGTACGCGCCGGACAAGTACATCGCCTCGTTCGTCGGCCTCGCCCCGGCGAGCGAGCCGCGGCTGGTGATCGCGGTGATGATCGACGAGCCCTCGGCCGGCCAGTACTACGGCGGCGTGGTGGCGGCGCCGGTGTTCGCGCAGGTGGCGCAGGGCGCGCTGCGCCTGCTCAACGTGCCGCACGATGCGCCGCTCGAGCCCGTGCCGCTGCCCGGCGAGGGCGAGGAAGCCCGGGAGAGCACCTGATTGGCCCCGACCTCTTCGCCGCGCTCGCGGCGCAGGGCGCGATGCTCGAGCGCCTGAGCGCCGACAGCCGGCGCTGCGCGCCCGGGGTGGCGTTCTTCGCCTATCCGGGCGAGCGCGCCGACGGCCGCGCGCACATTCCCGACGCCATCGCGCGCGGCGCCGCGGCGGTGGTGTGGGAAGCCGAGTGCTACGCCTGGCGCGGCGAGTGGCGCCTGCCCAACGCGCCGCTGCGCGGACTCAAGGCGCGCGCCGGCGAGCTCGCCCACCAGTTCTACGGCAGGCCCTCGGCGGCGCTGTGGACCTGCGGCGTCACCGGCACCAACGGCAAGACCTCCTGCGCGCTGTGGATCGCGGCGGCGCTGGAGCGCGCCGGCGCGAAGTGCGGCGTGGTCGGCACGCTCGGCGCGGGATTCCGCGGGGCGCTCGAGGACGCGGGCAACACCACGCCCGACGCGCTCGAGCTGCACCGGCTGCTCGCCGGCATGCGGCGCGCGGGCGCCGCGGCGGTGGCGATGGAAGTGTCCTCGCACGGCCTCGACCAGGGCCGCGTCGGCGGCGTCGAGTTTGACTGCGCGCTGTTCACCAATCTCACGCACGACCACCTGGAGTACCACGGCAGCATGCAGGCCTACGGCGCGGCGAAGGCCCGGTTGTTCGACGCGCCCGGGCTGGCCTGCGCGGTGCTCAACCTGGACGACGCCTTCGGCGTGCAGCTCGCGCAGCGGCTGGCGGCGCGCGGCACGCGCGTCATCGGCTACGGCCTCGCGCCGGCGGCGATCGGCGCGGGCGAGTACCTGTCGGCGGTGGCGTCCGCGCCGGAGCAGCTGACGATCGCTTCCGGCCCGGTCCGGGCGCAGGTCCCGTTCCGGCACCTCGGCCGCTTCAACATCGCCAACGCGCTCGGCGTGCTCGGCTGCCTCCTCGCCTACGGCATGCCGTTCGCGCAGGCCGCGCAGGCCCTCGCCGAACTGCCCCCGGTTCCCGGCCGCATGCAGCGCATCGGCGACGGGCCGCTCACCGTGGTGGATTACGCCCACAGCCCGGATGCGCTGGAGAAGGCGCTGCAGGCGCTGCGTCCGCTCGCCGCCGCGCGCGGCGGGCGGCTGGTCGCGGTGTTCGGCGCCGGCGGCGAGCGCGACCGCGCCAAGCGCGCGCCGATGGGCGCGGTGGCAGCGCGGCTCGCGGATCGCGTGGTGCTCACCTCGGACAACCCGCGCAGCGAGGACCCGCTCGCCATCCTCCGCGAGATCGAGGAGGGCATCGCTGCGCCGCATGACGTGGAGCCGGACCGTGCGCGCGCCATCGAGGCGGCGATCGCCGCGGCCGGCGGCGCGGACGTGGTGCTGATCGCGGGCAAGGGGCACGAGTCCTGGCAGGAAAGCGGCGGGCGGCGAGTGCCGTTTTCCGACGCCGCGGTCGCGCGCGCCGCGCTCGAGCGCCGGGGGGCGCGATGATGAGCCTCGCCGAGGCCGCCGCCGCGATGGATGGAAGAATCGTCGGGCCGGACGCCCGCTTCACGGGGGTTTCCACCGACTCGCGCACGATCGGCCGCGGCGAGCTGTTCGTCGCCATCCGCGGCGAGCGCTTCGACGGGCACGGCTTCCTCGCCATGGCGACGGACCGGGGCGCCGCCGGCGCCCTGGTGGATGCGCGCTACGCCGGCCCCGCGCCGCTGCCGGCGATCACGGTCGAGGACACGCGCCGGGGACTTGGGCGCCTCGGCCGGCACTGGCGCGGGCGCTTCTCCCCGGTGCTGATCGGCATCGCCGGCGCCAACGGCAAGACCACCACCAAGGAAATGCTCGCCGCGATCCTGCGCGCGCACGCGGGCGATGCGGGCGTGCTCGCCACCGCAGGGAACCTCAACACCGACATCGGCGTGCCGCAGACCCTGCTGCGGCTGCGCGAACCCCATCGCTACTGCGCGATCGAACTCGGCATGAACCATCCCGGCGAAATCGAGTGGCTGGCGGCCATCGCGCAACCGACGATTGCCGTGGTCACCAACGCGCAGCGCGAGCACATGGAGTTCATGCAGAGCGTCGAGGCCGGCGCGCAGGAGAACGCGCAGGTGCTGCGGGCGCTGCCCGCCTCGGGCGTGGCGGTGCTGAACGCCGACGACGCCTGCCACGCGATCTTTCTCGGCGCCGCCGGCAAGCGGCGCGTGGTCGATTTCGCGCTCGAGCGCCGGGCGACGGTGAGCGGCGGCTATGCACTCAAGCCGCTCTCCAGCGACATCGTGCTGCGCACCCCCGCCGGCGAGGCGCGCGTCGCGCTGGCGATCCCCGGGCTGCACAACGTGCGCAACGCCATCGCCGCGGCGGCCTGCGCGCACGCCGCCGGCATTCCGGCCGAGGCGATCGGCAGGGGGCTGGCGGCGTTCCGGCCCTACCGCGGGCGCCTGCAGGTGAAGCGCGCGCGCAGCGGCGCCACCGTGATCGACGACAGCTATAACGCCAATCCGGACTCGGTGCGCGCCGCGATCGACGTGCTGGCCGCGCAAGCCGCGCCCACGGTGCTGGTGCTCGGCGACATGGGCGAGGTGGGCGCGCAGGGGCCGGCATTCCACCGCGAAGTCGGCGGCTACGCCCGCGAGCGCGGCATCGGCGCGCTGTATGCGCTCGGCGCGGCGAGCAGCGAGGCGGTGAGCGCCTTCGGCGCGGGCGCGCGGCACTTCGCCTCGCCCGCTGAGCTGGTCGGGGCGCTGCCGGCGCAGGCGACCATCCTGGTGAAGGGCTCGCGCTTCATGCGCATGGAGCGCGTGGTCGCCGCGCTCACCGGCGAGCCGGAAGGAGCGCACTGATGCTGCTCGAGTTCGCGCAATGGCTGGCCCGCGACGTGCGCCTGTTCAACGTCTTCAACTACATCACGCTGCGCGCGGTGCTCGCCTGCCTCACCGCGCTCGCCATTTCGCTGATCCTCGGCCCCACCGTGATCCGCAAGCTCACCGCCTACAAGATCGGCCAGTCGGTGCGCGACGACGGCCCGAAGTCGCACCTCGCCAAGGCCGGCACGCCGACCATGGGCGGCGCGCTGATCCTGCTGTCGATCGGCATCACCACGCTGCTGTGGGGCGACCTGCAGAACCGCTACCTGTGGGTGGTGCTGCTGGTGACGCTCGGCTTCGGCGCCATCGGCTGGATCGACGACTACCGCAAGGTGGTGCACCGCAATCCGAAGGGCCTGTCGGCGCGCGCGAAGCTCTTCTGGCAGTCGGCGATCGGCCTGGCCGCCGCCGGCTACCTCGCCAGCCTGTCGCAGGGCACGCCGGCGCTGAACGAGCTGATCGTGCCGTTCTTCAAGAACGTCGCCTATCCGCTGGGGCCGATCGGCTTCATCATCCTCACCTACTTCGTCATCGTCGGCACCTCGAACGCGGTCAACCTGACCGACGGCCTCGACGGCCTCGCCATCATGCCCACGGTGATGGTCGGCAGCGCGCTGGGCATCTTCGCCTACGTGGCGGGACACAGCGTGTTCAGCAAGTACCTCGGCCTGCCCTACATCCCGGGCGCCGGCGAGCTGACCGTGTTCTGCGGCGCGCTGGCCGGCGCGGGCCTGGGGTTCCTCTGGTTCAACGCCTACCCGGCCGAAGTGTTCATGGGCGACGTCGGCGCGCTGGCGCTGGGCGCCGCGCTCGGCACCATGGCGGTGATCACGCGGCAGGAGATCGTGCTGTTCATCATGGGCGGCGTGTTCGTGGTCGAGACGCTGTCGGTAATGCTGCAGGTGCTGTACTTCAAGGCCTCGGGCGGCCGGCGCATCTTCCGCATGGCGCCGCTGCACCACCACTACGAGCTGGAAGGCTGGAAGGAATCCCAGGTGGTGGTGCGCTTCTGGATCATCACCATGATGCTGGTGCTGTTCGGGCTGTCGACGCTGAAGCTGCGGTGACCATGTCGATGCGCGAGCCGCCCTTCACCCTTCCGCCGCGCCCGCAGCCGGTGGCGCTCGCCGGCAAGCGCGTGCTGGTGCTCGGGCTGGGCGACAGCGGTCTGTCGGCGGCCCGCTGGGTGGAGCGCCAGGGCGGCCGCGCGCGCGTCGCCGACACGCGCGCCGCGCCGCCGCGCGCCTCCGACTACGCGGGCGAGCTGCACACCGGCGCGTTCACGCCGGCGCTGCTCGAGGACGTCGCGCTGGTGTGCATCAGCCCGGGCCTGTCGCTTGCGGAGCCGCTCGTGCAGCAGGCGGCGGCGCGCGGCATCCCGGTGCTCGGCGACATCGAGCTGTTCGCCTGGCAGGTGCGCAGCGACCCCGCCGCGCGGGTGCTGGCGATCACCGGCACCAACGGCAAGACCACCGTCACCG
>Ga0075421_100012787_pt1 | contig 10434 bp, 11 predicted proteins | sample SoiMetdeltSBSDD5_FD_75292 | JGI IMG/M metagenome (GOLD analysis project Ga0075421, IMG submission 75292) | Bulk soil microbial communities from a Populus tree surrounding site in Tennessee, USA - Soil MetaG P. deltoides SBSDD5 | ecosystem: Environmental > Terrestrial > Soil > Tree plantation... | reverse complement strand
GCTCGGCGAAGGCCCGCTGCGGTTCGCCGAGCTGCGCCGCAGCGTGGACGGGATCAGCCAGCGCATGCTCACCGTCACCCTGCGCGGGCTGGAACGTGACGGCCTGGTCACCCGCACCGTGCGCCCGACCGTCCCGCCGCGGGTCGACTACGCGCTCACCCCGATGGGCGGCACGCTGCTCGACACGGTCCGCAACCTGCTGGAGTGGGCCGACGAGCACCTACCAGAGATCGACGCCGCCCGCGCCGCCTACGACCGGCGGGCCGAGCTGCTCAGGGCGTCGCTCGACCAGCCTGCCGGCCGGCTCTCGGCCAGGCCCGGCTGAAGGGGCCCCGGCCCGCCGCTGCCCTCTAGGTGCCCTCGGCCCGGTCACCCTCGCCTCCCTGGCGAGCCCATTGAGCGACCGGCACCGGTGGGCTGGCGGTCGGTCATGACGTGCTGGTAGCGCAGCGCCACCCCTGACGACCTGTGGCCGATGCCCTCCATCAGCTCCTGAGGAATCGGACGGCCGATCCGCTGGTTGATTGTCTGAGGTCTTGTGAGGTCCCTCGTGAGGTCCGAGGTCCTCTGTCGTGTGAGGTCCTCTGTCGTGTGGTGCCGAGGCGCCGTCTCCCATCTGTGCAAGAGGTCGCCATGCCCGCCGCCACCTTCGCGGATCGACCGTCGCCCGTGGTCCGCTCCTCCGGCCGGGGCTAAGGTGAGGCCTGCTTCGACCTGAGCTGGGCTGGGATCGACGGCACGGTGGTTGCGGCGCACATCCATGTTGGACCCGCCGGGGTTGCTGGGCCGGTGGTGGTCCCGCTGTTTGTCGGTGTTGCCTTGTCGGGCACCGACCGCGCCAGCAGCTGCCTCCCAGGGGGGAACCAGGAGCTGATCAAGGCCATCCGACAAACTCCGGAGAACTACTACACCAACATTCACAGCGACGTGTTCCCGGCGGGGGCGGTTCGCGGGCAGCTCGGCAAGTAAAGGAACAGAAGGCGTCTGAGCCAGCTCCCAACCAGCTCACCCTTGCGGCTGGCGGCTCCCACCACGCCCCGTCCGGAGAAGGGAGACAGGATGCAATCCTCGAGAAGGAACCGTACGCGACGCCTCGCCACGGTGGCCGGGCTCGCCGCACTCCTGGTCCTGGTGCCCGCGGCCGGCTCCTCGGCGGCCAGCGCGACCAGGCAGGTCCAGGTGCTCGACGACTGCGACCCGGCGAGCTTCAACGCCGCCATCGGCCCCGGCACCTGTGTGAAGGACGGAGGAACGACGTTCTCGGAGTTCATCGGACAGCTCTTGGCCCAGGGCCGCGCCCCCGCCTGGCGCTTCGCCCCCGGCCAGCTCAAGCTCGACCCCGGCGGCACCCTGGCGGCCCAGAACCGCAGCGGCGAGGACCACACCTTCACCGAGGTCGCCAACTTCGGCGGCGGCTGCATCGCCGTCCTCAACGACCTGCTGGGGCTGACCCCGATGCCGGAGTGCGCGGGGTTCCCCGGCGGGGCCTTCGCGGCGACGCTGGTTCCGCCCGGCGGCACGGTGACGACAGCACCGCTGCCGCCGGGGGTCCACCGCTATGAGTGCCTCATCCATCCCTGGATGCGGACGACCGTGACCGCCGGTTGAGGATCCGGACCGGGGAACAGGAGTGCCCCGGTCCTCCTCCCGCTGGCGCGGCGGGACCCGGTCGACCAAGGTGTCCCCGCACCCCTATCCTGCAAGTTCACCCGACTCGGAGTGCTGGCCGAGTTGGCAGCGCCGGCCTTCGGTCGAACGCTGGGACACCGACCCACAAGGCCGTTTGGCCTGGCGTTGGCGGCCGGGGCTATTCCTGGCCAAGGGTGAAGGCGACTCAAGCTCATCGGTGGCATCAAGGGATGGTGATCCTGCCTGGCTCGGTCGTCTGGGTACCCGGCCTTGTCGGTCACGGCCGCCGTGAAGATGAAGGTGCCCGTGGTGGTCGGGGTCCCAGACAGCCCGGCGGGCGGCCATGGAGCCAGCGTCAGACCCAGAGGGAACTGACCCGACGGGATCGACCAGGTATACGGCTGGACGCCGCCATCGGCGAAGAAGTTCACGTGATAGGCCACCCCGACCGTCCCGGCTGGGCGACAGGAGCCCGAGGTGATCACCAGCGGACGGGGCGGGTCGATGGTCAGGCTGAAGGCCTGTTGGGCCGTGGCGTCGTCTTTGACCTGAACGGTGAACGTCTCGTCTCGACCTTGGTGGGCGTGCCCGTGATCTCGGTGGATTCCACCCCGAAGAATCTGGCCATCTTCAACCCAGCCGGAAGCTTGCCGCTGACCACCTTCCAGGTGAAGGGCGTCGGTCCCGAGCCGCCGCTGGAGGAATCGCCAGGTTGAGGAACGTGCCGACATTGCCGGTGCCAAGGTCGCACACGCCATTGGTACGGGTCAGCCCGGCGGTGTTGATCGTGAGCGGCTCCTGCGCGGAGGCTAGGCCGGCCAGACCAAGAGCAAGCAGCAGCGAACTGGCCACCACGATGGCCGCGAGCAGTTTCCTCATCACAGACCTCCACGGTCCACAAGCGGGACCTGACCCGTCTACCACCGCCTCCGTCCATGCATGCCTACCGCCCCACTCCGGCCAGCCGGGCAGCGCTGCAGGCGTGGCTTCGCGCCCAACCGGAGCCGTTGGACAAGGCGAGCAATTTGGAGGATGCTCCCGCGATCCCAATGGGGGTGTCCATGCGTTACAAGGTCGGTGCCGAACGGCTCCAGCAGGTGCCATCCCTGGTCCACCGCGCCGATGGGGTGTTCCGGGTGGCCAGGACCGCGCCGGCCGGCCCGACCCACGCCGTCTGTGCCGTCACCGGCGCCACCATCTGCGGGATCAAGACCGAGAGTCTTGAGGTGCTGAACGAGGACTGGGAAGCAGCCTGCTTTGTCGAGAAGTGCGCGGCCTGTTTCGCCGCCGTCCTGGCCCGCGGGCCCGGGTAGTCGAAGGAGTAGGTCGCGGCGATTCGCACCTCGTACAGAAACCAGCACCCGCAGGGCGGGTCGCCTCGCCAAACCAGACTGTCGCCATGACGGATACTACGGCCAAGCCGCAGGAGCGCTGGCTGACCCTGGCCGTAGGTACGGAAACTGTGCCACGGCCTGTGAGCTGCAGGTTCGTTCGGCGGTTCGGGTATCGTCGCACGTCTCCTCAACGCCGCTGCGGAGGCCATCCTGGGTGCTGCCGAGACTCGCCTACCTGACCCTGTGCCGCTCCATGCAGCTCCTCGCTCTGCTCGCCCGCCGCCAAGGAGCTGGAGATCCTGGTGCTACGCCACCAGCTGGCCGTCCTGCACCGCCAGACGCCGCATCCCAGGCTGGAACCCGCCGACCGAGCCCTGGTCGCCGCGATCAGCCGGGTCCTACCCCGAGCTCGCTGGTCCTGCTTCATCGTCACTCCGCAGACGCTGCTGCGCTGGCATCGACGGATGGTCGCCCGGGCGTGGACCTACCCACATCGAGGACCCGGGCGGCCACCGCTCGCCGAGGACGTGCAGCAGCTGATCGTCCGCCTGGCCAGGGAGAACCCGCGCTGGGGCTACCAGCGCATCAAGGGGGAACTGCTCCGCCTTAACGTGCAGGTCTCGGCAACCGCCATCCGTACGACGCTGCGCCGCCACGGGCTGGACCCTGCGCCGCGCCGTGCGATCACTACCTGGCGGTCGTTCCTGCGCGACCAAGCCGCGGGGATCGTCGCCTGTGACTTCTTCACCGTCGAGAGCATCTGGCTGCGCCGGCTGTATGTGCTGTTCTTCATCGAACTGGACACCCGGCGGGTGCACGTGGCCGGCGTGACCGCCAACCCCGATGGCGCCTGGGTGACCCAGCAGGCCCGCAACCTGCTGCTGGTGCTTGGAGAACGAGGACGCCGGGTGCGCTTCCTGCTGCGCGACCGTGACACCAAGTTCTGCCGCAGCTTCGACGACGTGTTCCGCTCAGAAGGCGCGGAGGTCTTGCTGACGCCCGTGCAGGCGCCCAACGCGAACGCCTACGCCGAGCGCTGGGTTCGGACCGTCCACGCTGAGTGCCTCGACTGGCTGCTGATCGTCGAGCGAGGGCACTTGGACCGGGTCCTCCGCGCCTACGTCGAGCATTACAACCAGCACCGCCCGCACCGGGCGCTGGCGCTGGAACCTCCTGATCCCGCCGCCGGTCTCAGGATCCTCGCCGAGGATCGGCGGGAGCGGGTACACCGACGTGACCTGCTCGGCGGCCTCCTGCACGAGTACCAACCAGCTGCGTGAACATTTGCGTACCCTACGCGCGCGCATGTACGAGACCCACCGGCCGATGAGAGAAGCATGACCACCGGCCCTCGGGATGCGCCGTTGCGGTTCGCGACCTTCCTGGCCCCCAACATGGCGCCGGTCTACCGGTTCCTGGCCGACCGGATCGGTGACCGGCTGGGCCGGCCGGTCGAGCTGGTCGTCGGCCGCTCCTTCGACCAGTTCGAAGCCGGTGAGGCGGACCTGGGCGTGATCTGCGGGCTGCCCTATGTCTGGCTAGCCGCCCGGCGGCCACCGCCGGTGGAAGCGCTGGCCGCCCCGGTCCTCTCCGGGGCCCGCTACGCCGGCCGGCCCGTCTACTACTCGGATGTGATCGTCGGCCGCGACAGCCCGATCACCTGCCTGGAGGAGCTGGAGGGCCGCTCCTGGGCCTACAACGAGCCGACCTCCCACTCCGGCCACACCGTCACCCTGTACAGCCTGGTCAGCATGGGTGCCGGCCCCGGCTTCCTCGGCCCGGTGGTCGAGGCCGGCTTCCACCAGCGGGCCATCCGCCTGGTCAAGGCGGGCACGGTCGATGCCGCCGCCATCGACTCCCAGGTCCTGGGTATCGAGCTGCGCGATCACCCGGGGCTGGGGGCCGGGCTGCGGGTGATCGGCTCCTTCGGCCCGTCGACCATCCAGCCGGTGGTCGCCGCCCGCCGGCTCCCCGACGCGTTGAAGGATCAGGTGCAGGAGCTCCTGGTCGCCCTCGCCGACGACCCGGCCGCTCGGCCGGTGCTCGGCTACGGGCTCATCGACCGGTTCGCTCCTATCAGTGACGCCGCCTACGACGACATCCGGGCGATGCTGGCCACCATCGAGGCCGCCGGCTGGACCAGCCTCACCCAAACAGTCGTCGAGCCTTGACGTTCCGCGTTCCAGCAGAGCCGTCGACCAGCGGGCCCTCTCAGCTGCAAGCGGGTCACCAGGTGCGGACGTAGGCGGCAGCGTCCTCCAGGCTCGTGGCGCTTCTCTGCGCCGAAGCTTTGTCGATCTCGCTGTCGCTGGGAACCGTTGGGCGGTGCCTCGTGACGCTCCGGTGGCGATGGCGGCATAAGCCTGCAGGACCGTGTCCTTGATCTCCTGCTGGAACATGAGGCCCGGCCCATGGGCCCTCCTACAGGTCAGCCACGAACCGCTCCAGCCGGGCCTTGACATGCGGGGGGAGTTCCTCGGCTCCCTGGGTGTCCAGGAAGCCTCGCAGCTGCTTGGCGAACTCCAACTCCCCGCAACAGCGGTGGCAGAACGACAGGTGCCGCTCGACCTTGGCTTGGTCCTCAGGGGAGACCGCCTCGTCCAGGTAGTCCCACAGCTGCCGCACCGCTTCCGAGCACGCGATCATGCCTTGGCTCTCGGTCATCTGACGGTCCCCTTGAGGAGGAGTCGGGTGTACTCGGCATAGGTCCACAGCTCCTGTTCGAACCGCTTGCGACCCCGATGCAGCCGGGCCAGGACCGTCCCAAAGGGGACATCCAGCAGGCGGGCGATCGCTTTGACCATCAGGCCACCGATTTTTCCCAAGCCCGGGTTGTTCCATGCGCCTGCTTATCTACAGAGCTTCGCGGTAGTTGGTGATTCATAGGAGGGCATTCCGGAACGGCCTGTATTGATGGGTGCTCTTGCTGAGCCCTTCGTTGACCGGAGCGTGCAGGGGGCGTGCTGGGCTGCCCGGTGGGCCCGCTCATGAGCGCGCGATCGGCAGGCCGGCCGCCTCCCACTCCGGCAGCCCGTCCTCCAACCGGCGGGCCTGGAAGCCCTGCTGGCGTAGCAGCGCGACCGCCTCGTGGGCGAAGGCGCACAGCGGGCCGCGGCAGTAGGCGACGATCTCGCGATCGCGCGGCAGCTCCCCCAGCCGCCGGCGCAGCTCTGCCAGCGGGATCGAGACCCCCCCGGGCACATGCCCGGCGGCGTGCTCAGCCGCCGGGCGGACGTCAACCACCACCAGGCCGTCGCCGTCCTGCAGCCGCCGGGCCAGCTCGGCGCGGCTGATCGGCTCCAGCTCCTGGCGGGCGCCGAGGTAGGCGGCGGCCAGCCGCTCGACCTCGGCCAGCCGGCTGGCGGCCAGGGTCCGCAGCGCCCGCCACAGCTCGAACACCTCCTGCGCGGCCAGCCGGTAGACCACCGAGGTCCCCTCGCGGCGGCTGGCGACCAGGCCGGCCTGCCGCAGCAACTGCAGGTGCTGGCTGGCGTTGGCCGCTTGTAGGCCGACCTCGCCGGCCAGCGCCTCCACGCTGCGCTCGCCGTTGGCGAGCACGTCCAGCAGCTCGATGCGCCGCCCGCTGCCCAGCGCCTTGCCGACGCGGGCGAGCTCGTCAAACAGCGCCCGCTTGGCCGCCCGATCCGCCATCTTGCCACTCCTAGCAGGTTATTCAAACAACCTATTGACAACTTGTGTAGTGGGTAGGATAGTCCATGCTCGACCGGGCCGCCGCCCAGCCAAGGAGCACGACCATGACGGCAGCCGACACAGGGCAGGTCCCGCCGGTGGTCACCCGCCTGTCGGCCGCCGAGATCCGCTCCCTGGACCCGTATGCGTTCCTGGCCGTGCTCGGCAAGCGGGTCATCCACCCCGGCGGCCGCCGCTCCACCCAGGAGCTGCTGCAGCTGGCCGACCTGGCCACCGGCCAACAGGTGCTGGACATCGGCTGCGGGGTCGCCACTACCGCGATCCAGGTCGCCCACCGGTTCGGCGCCCAGGTGACCGCCGCCGACCTGTCCCCCCTCATGCTCGCCCGGGCGCGCGCAGGCGTCGCCCGCGCCGGCCTGGACGGGCAGGTGCGCGTGGAACAGGCCGACATCCTGGCGCTGCCGTATGCCGACGGCGCCTTCGACCGAGTCATCGCCGAGGCCGTCACCATGTTCGTGGACCGGCCGCGCGCCGTCGCCGAGCTGGTCCGGGTCTGCCGGCCGGGCGGGCGGGTGCTGGCCACCGAGTTCTGCTGGCGCCGGCCGCCCACTGCCGAGGCCCGCCAGATTTTCCTGGGCGAGGTCTGCCCCGGCCTGCAGGTCGACACCGTCCGGCAATGGACCGACCTGTACCAAGCCGCGGGGCTCGACGCCCCCCAGGTCACTGACGGGCAGTTCGAGATGATGACCCCCCGCGGCTTCCTCGCCGATGAAGGCCCCGCCCATGCCCTGCACATCGCCGCCCGCGCGCTGAGCCGGCCCAGCCATCTGCGCAAGATGGGCTGGCTGATGCCGCGCATGCTGCGCGCGGTCCCCTACCTCGGCTACGTCGTCATCGCCGCCACCAAGCCAGCCGCCTGAACCGACCCGTCCCAGCCTGCTGCGGGAACGGCGCGCCTCAGCCCGCCGAGGTGGCCCCGGCCGTCGGAGAACCCGGGCGACGGCCCAGCTCGTCGTCGGCGGCGCTGACCGTCGCCTTGGGAAGCGCTCACCTGGTGATCGCCTAAAGGGCTCTTCGCCATGAAGCGTGGGGCGGTGTGCTGTTCACGGCGCTGTAGGGTTCCCAGACGGCACCTGGGACCTCGCATATCTTGCGGATGTCTGACGTCAGCAAGAAGGAGGCCCCAGGTGGGTCAACAGGGTAGTGCGTCCGGGACAGGGGGCAGGGGCGTGGGTGCGACCAGACCGCCGGAGGGTGAGGCGGGCAGGGCTGGGCCGGAGTCGCTGCGGCTGCTGTACCAGGAGACCTGCAAGAGCCACGCGACCATCACCGAGTTCCGGGCCAAGCTGCTGGCGCTGCTGCCGCTGGCCTCGGGCACTGGTGCCCTGCTGCTGCTGACGGGTGAGGTTAACACCCGCTACTTCGGCCCCATCGGGCTGTACGGGCTGGCGATCACGTTCGGGTTGTTCCTGTACGAGCTGCGCGGCATCCAGAACTGCATCGCCTTACGCGAGCAGGCGGCCGCCCTGGAGCAGGAGTTGCACATCCCGGCCGGCGACGGCCAGTTCCGGGACCGGCCGCAGGCGGCCCTGGGCGGCTTGGTCGGCGCAGAAGGCGCCTCCTGGGTGGTGTATCTGGCCATCCTGGTCGGCTGGGCGTATGTCGCTGGGCTGGGGTTTGGCTGGTGGCGACGGGTGCCGGCCGGGTGGCTGGTGCTGGCCTACGCGGCTGCACTGGCTGCAAAGTGGCTCCTCCCGCTCGGGCGGGCGCGCCGCCGGCGGCGCGCGTCGCAGCCGGCCGCGTCGCAGCCCCCGGCGCCGCAGCGGCCCTGAGCTCCGATCGGCCACGCCACCTGCCCTGCCCAGGGAACCGATCCGGCCGCCCACCAGGTCCCTGTGTGGCAGCGTGGTTCCTCCCTTGCCCAGATCTTGCGGCTGGCGCTGGCCGTGGCAGAATCCACGGTCATGATCCGCCGGGGCGCCATGGTCTCGCCAAGCCTTGGCGGGTGCTTCGCCAGCGACGACGACCGCCAGCGTCCGCCGCCTGATCCACTCTGACCTTCCGACCTTGGAGGGGTGTGAGGCCGGTGCCGACCGAGACCTACGGGAACGACGCGTTCGGGCTTGAGAACCTCGGGCTTGGCTGCATCGGGCTGGACCTGAGCAGCGGGATCAACACCTTCGACGTCAGCCGGCTCAACACCCCCGAGGAGTCTGAGGAGCAGCGCTGCTTCCAGCCCGCCAACCCCGATCCCACCGACTTCTGCGCCCAGATCCCGGCGGCGACGCGCCAGGCGATCAAGGCGTGGCTGTGTCCGGTCACCATCAGCGTGCCGGTCTTCCGCTTTGGCGTGGCCGAGGAGCGCCTCAACCACCTGGCCAAGCAGTCGGCGACGCTGTCGTGGAGCGCCGCGTTCGGCGGCAGCGTCCTGCTGCTGGTGGGCTTCGAATCCCAAGGGCGCGAGATCCTTGGCACCTGGCAGGGCGACATCGACAACGGCAAGGTCTACATCTACCTGGCGACCCAGGTCGGCTGCGACGGCAAGCTGCATGCGACCCCCCACAGCGGGTTCAGCGCCAACATCAACATCATCGGCGTCGCCGACTTCCTCGAACGGGGCATCAGGTCACAGATCCGAAGCGGGATCGCCGAGGCCGCCAGCCAGGCGCTGGCCGGCGCCGCCGACCAGCTGGTCGACGCGCTGGTCACCAACCTTGGCGGCCTGCCGGGCAGCTCGGTGCCGCCGGCGCCGCCGGCCGGCGCGTTCTACACCCAGCTGGCGATCGGCGACGGGCAGGCGAGCATCGGCTGGGCGAGCACGCTGCAGCGGCTGAACCTGGTGGTGGAGAACACCGAGCCGAGCTTCGCCGACGCCGAGCAGCGGCTGCTGCTGCGGGTGGCCGCCGGCTGGCCGGATGGCGCCGCCTGCACCGTGCTGCGCAGCGCGCAGCCGGACAGCCAGCTGGAGCTCCCGGTCGCGCTCGAGGTGTCGGTGCCCGATGGGCTGCCGCTGGTGCTGCGGCTGAGCATGACCTCGATCAGCGGGTCGGGTCCACTTGGAGGGCGCGGCCGCTTGGGACCATCCAGCGGAGCTTCCCGGCGCCCGGGTACGGCGTGGGCGGGCACGTCGACACCGACCAGAGCTTCACCGCCACCTACACGATCGCGCCCGCATAGGGTGGGCCCTCACCGCTATGTGGCAGCGCGGTCACTGGCGTGGCCCTCCCGTCGCGTCGTCGGTCAGGGCCGGCAGCCGCTTGGTGCCGACCCGTCGGCCCAGCATGGAGCGTCCTTGGAGCTTGGCCGGCTTGTCGGGTTGCGCTTTGGGCTGTGCCAGGTGCTCGTGGAGGGCGAACCAGCGGCGCCAGCCGGCTCGGTTCGCCAGCATCGCAGGGAGGTGGAGGCCGCGCTGGACGCCGCAGAAGGCGGACGGCTGGCGAGGGTCGAGTAGGGAGGTGATCGATGACACCGGCAGAGGCTCACCGGCTGCTCGGGCTGGCGCGCGACGCGCAGCTCGTGGGGCCGGAGGCAGCCAGGTGGGTCGCGCGGCTGGCACCCGAGCGCGAGCAGCTGGTGGAAGCCACTCGCTTCCTGGCCGTGCTCGGCCAGGAGGAGGAGGCGGCCGAGCTGGCCGCGGGCGTCTGGCGGCTGTGGCTGCTGTCGGGCGATATCGCCAGCGGGCGGCGGCTGTGTGCCGCCGCGCTGGAGGCCGGTGCGGGCCGGCCGTCGCGGGCACGGGCGCTGGCGCTGTACGGCGACGGGCTGTTGGCCTTCCGCCAGGGCGCGCAGGCCGAGTCGCAGGAGCGCAACCAGGCGGCGT
>Ga0075421_100012785_pt1 | contig 10435 bp, 15 predicted proteins | sample SoiMetdeltSBSDD5_FD_75292 | JGI IMG/M metagenome (GOLD analysis project Ga0075421, IMG submission 75292) | Bulk soil microbial communities from a Populus tree surrounding site in Tennessee, USA - Soil MetaG P. deltoides SBSDD5 | ecosystem: Environmental > Terrestrial > Soil > Tree plantation... | reverse complement strand
CGATCACCACACCCAATGCGAGCCAGCTCGCCAGACTGGCAGACACCGTACCAAAGATGAGAACGGGCAAAATCATCGCAAGATAAAAGGGTCCAGTGAACCGGCAGTGTGTGCGTCCGCTCCTTTGCGCATTGATGAGGCAGGCTCCGCCCATCCATGTCAATGCCCCAGCCCAAAGGGCCGTTCGCAGCGGCAAGTTGGCTAATAGGCCGATTGGAAAAAGTGCAAGGGGTAGGCACCACGCGATACTGTAGCTTCGAAAGTTGCTGAGCCAGTCTCGCGATCGAGCATCTTCCTGTTTTGCCGGACCACAACACGCTGAACCATGGCCCGCTAAGTTCCAGCTGCTTTGGTGGACAGGGCGTTGTTCCGTATGAGCAGAAGACGCAGCAATCGCCTTGCTTTGGACGAATAACCTGTCCGCACCCTTTGCAGTCATAGAGATACTGGCAGGCATCGGCTGGCATTGTTTCCGTCGCCTGAAAGCCGCACTTCGGGCAGGTGATTGCGGACTCCCATCGCATCACGCACCTCTGATTTCTTGGAGCACCATGGGTTCAATTACTGTCCAGAATGCCGCTACGCACAAGAAGGCCGTGGCCAACACGAGCACAACCAAGCTCCCATAATTCCGAGACGGTGAAGGGCAAACTGCATTTTGTTCGCATTGCTACTTTTCATTTCGGCATAATATGCAACCCGTAGCAACTACGGATTCAAGATGCCTCAAATCACAAAAGCGCGAGCACTCACCATAGGCCAGTTGGCACGGCAGACTGGCGTCAATCTTGAAACCATTCGCTATTATGAACGGATTGGCCTAATGCCGCGTCCAGCCCGCACCCCAGGCGGACAACGGAACTACACTTCGGGTGAGAAACGCCGTTTGATCTTTGTCCGGCGTGCGCGCGAATTAGGGTTTAGCTTGGATAGCATTCGAGCACTCCTCGCACTCGCACAGCCACATCGAGCATCATGCGGAGACGTCAAAGCGATTGCCGCCTCGCATCTTGAATACGTCAGGGGCAAAATTGCGGACCTAACGCGGCTTGAACACATATTGTCCAGCACCGTTAGAAAATGCCGCGGCAATGCCTCGCCAGAATGTCCTGTCCTCGACATGCTGAGTCCAACCAACATTGCAAACAAATGAAGTATGCGACGGCAGGAACAACCGTCAAAAGTGTCTCGACCGAAGGGAGGAGCCACTAGGATTACCGCCATTTAAGAGCGGCAAATTGTTTGGCAGGTTGTTATTCTGGTAACGCAGCAGCGTTCGCATGGAAAAAGGTGCCATCAGCAGGGTCTACGCCGAACGCAACTTCCGACTCTTCACGGTCGGTTCGGTGGTTTCGTGGCTGGCATTCTTTGTCCAAATGCTGGCGGTGAGTTGGCTGACATGGGAACTGACTCACTCATCTGCTTGGCTCGGCATTATCGCCTTTCTCGACACGGCGCCGTTTTTTCTTTTCGGCCCAATTGGGAGCGTTTTGACTGACCGGATGGACCGGTACAAATTGCTGCTGGCAGCAGAAAGTTGCGCTTTGGTGCGAGCCTTGGCTCTTGCACTTGCCTCTGCGTCGGGGCTGCTCGATATCCATCTGCTTGCAGCTCTCACTTTCATCCACGGCATGATACATGCCTTTGGAGTGCCCGCTCAGTTCGGACTGCTGCCACGTGCGGTAAGCAAGGCAAACCTCTGTCCCGCTATCGCCATCAACTCAGCCTATAGAACGTTGGCAATGTTCGCAGGACCGGCGCTTGCAGGCATCGTCCTTGCATGGTTTCCGGTCTACACTGCCTTCCTTATCAATGCTTTTGGCTATGTCGTTTACTTGGCGGTGCTCATGATGATGGGCTTGCCGCCGGCCGCACGCGCAGAGCCTTCGGGAAAAGGGTACTACGGAGACTACATATGGTCTGCGCTACACCATCGCCCATCCGGCAATTGCATTGCTATTCCTGCTCACGTTCTTCAATGACGGACTTCGGGGGATCACCGGACGGCTTCTGCCCGCCTTCGCAGACAAGGTTTTCGGGCTTGGCTCAACCGGGTTGGCCATTTTGGCCGGGGCAACGGGGATCGGCGCAGCCATCGCCTCGATCTGGCTCGCGCAACGCCAAAGACCAAAGCGAACGAGCCTGATTGCGCTATGGAGCATCGGTGGCGCTATCGCGACTACGTTACTGTTGTCGCAGCGGATAATATCTGGATCGCGGTCGCGTTTGCCGTGTTTGCATATTTATGGTTTCGCTCTCAACAAATGACGTTTCCCCAAGCTGAAACCGGGCCATAGATGGGCGAAGGCTTTGAGGTAGTTTTTACCTGTGAATTCTTTCGGCAATTTTATGAAATCATTTCAAAAAGAATAAAAGCAACAAATTGAAAGCTGGCTGGGGGACTAGGATTCGAACCTAGACTGGCGGAGTCAGAGTCCGCTGTCCTACCGTTAGACGATCCCCCAATAGGGAAATGCGAAATTAGCGCGAGGCTTCATAGCGTTAGCTGATAAAAATAGCAACTGGTGACTGGACATTGTAACGCCGCGTTACAAATCCAGTGCATCTTACGTTCCGCCCTCCATTTTTTCCAGTGCGCTCTTCGCCAGCTTCAGCTGGTTCGCCTTCTTCGAGTAGTGCGCCACCATAGCCGCGGACTGGCCGGTGATCGCCTCGACCTCTTTCTCGGTGCAGCCTACCTCGAAGAGCTTGTTGCAGGCGTTCTTGCGCAGCCCATGAAACACGAAACCCCGTTGTCGGATCGTGCCTTGGGGTTCTTTCTTCATTTCCCTCGTCCACATGGCGTGGAAGTCGTCGGTCGTGAACTGCTCCCCATTAGGCTTGGCTATTAGAAAGATGGCGCCGCGCTTCCGACAGTCAGCAACAATGGGCTTCAGCTCAGCATGTAATGGGATCTGAAGGGTCTTGCCCCCCTGTAAGCGGACGTTTGCCGGCGAGGTCCGTGCTCGTGCCGCAAGCTGACAAAGTGATTGAATACCCCGTTGAAGTTTTGGGCAATGAAGCGTTTTATTCCAAAGCCCTGTATCCGATTTTCATTTGCTGGCAGAATATCGACTGAAGGTCGAAATCTGTGGGAGAGATCAATGAAAAAGCTATTCGGTTTGTTGTTCATAGTGATAGCCATCACAACGCTGGTGGCACCAGCAAATGCCCAATCCGCACGCGAGGCCATCGAAGCGGCCTTGGTCAAATTTAGTGAAGCTTTCAATAGCAAGGACGCCGCAGTGGTGGCGGCACATTACGCCGAGGATGCCGCGGTGCTTCCGCCGGATTCGGTGCGTATCGACGGACGTGCCAACATCAAGAATTTCTGGAAGGGCGCCATCGATGCTGGACTGTCGGATCTGACCCTCAAGGCGGTAGAGGTCGAGGATCAGGGAAACTGGGCCTATGAAGTTGGTGAACTCAGCTATTCTGCTCCAGGCACTGGCGATGCTCGCACAACAGCCAGTGGCAAATACATCGTTATCTGGAAAAAGGATACCGACGGCTCCTGGCGTTTATTTCGAGATATTTGGAATCCTAATCCGGCAGGCTCGCCGTAGAAATTGCGGGCGAATTGAACGGTCCGCTTGCAGTAAGCATTTCAGAAATGAAAAGAGCGGCTGGGAGGTTGCCGCTTCTCATCACGAGCCTTCTAATTGGTTGCCTCGGCTTCTTGGGGTGCTTCTATAGCCCATCCCTTCTCGGTGGCTTGGTCGTGACGGTACTCAATTTCCACGCAGGACAAGCCGATGTCACAAAGCAGATGATCGTCTAGCTGCGTAAATCTCGGGCACCGAAATTTGCTAGGGAATAGTTTGAACGCGATGTTCATGGCGATCTCCCCCAAATCCAATTGATGCCATTCTGCACATTGTCGCAGAATAGAAGCTGAAGCAGCTGTTCATCTCCTGTTTAGGCTCCCACAGGGGCGGTGAGTTTATCGTAACTCCACGCTGACTCACAGGAGTCCATAAAGGCTTTTTGCGGGGCTCAGCTTTGCCGATGCGGCGCATGTGCCGACCAGCCAACGCACAGAGATCAAAGAGTTGTCGCCTCTGTTCACGCAAGTGATTCACACGTTCGGCTTCATGGATGAGCCCAATGTTCCACGCGCACTCGGCTTGTAAGGAGTACCCGTCTGATCAACCTGTCGCACACCTAGAGGGATAAACAGGGACAAATGGGGCTAAGTCTTGAGGGTCCGACTAGCTTCCACCGCATTTTTCTGGTGCTTATTGGGCACAAATGGCACTAAAGGGACAAAGTTGTGGGGAGACCCGAAATCTGTTCCTACTCACGGCGCTGCGTGGGGACGGTTTCAGTTCTCGCGGAGGACAATGACGCATCGTTACTGTCGAACAGTTCCGCAAGAAGAGCCCACTACAGGACCATATCGGGGAGACAACATGCGGAATTCCTTTTCTGTTTCTGAAACATCCATGCTGGTATCCTATCAAAAATCCGCAGGACCCTGTGCCGAGAGCAGGCCTTCACAGAACAGCTCAGCGGTCACCGCAAGGGTAGGGGAGCGAGCTAAGGTAACGCCCATCCGAAGACGAGTACGTAGGGTACCCGCCACATGAATATATTAATCGCCTACGGCAGCTCTGAAGGTCAGACCCGCAAGATTGTAGAAGCTATTGCAGCCCGTTTGCGGGAGCATGGGCATACCGCAGACTTGTTTGACACAGCTAGCAACCCCGTCGAACTGCGTGTTGAAGCCTACGATAAGATCATTGTAGCTGCATCAGTGCACCAAGAACGACATCAAGAGTCTGTAGAGATTTTCGTTATCACTAAACTGACCAAGGTTCATAAACCCACCCTGTTTATTTCTGTTAGCTTATCTGCTGCGTTTCCAAAAGAGGACGAGCTGACGCACAGAGCTACCTAGATGCGTTTGTGAAGACTACGGACTGGAATCCCACACATTCCATGTTGGTGGCTGGAGCACTGCGGTTTGACGAATACGACTATTTCAAGCAACAGATCGTCGAACACGTAGTATTGAAGGATCACCAGACGAATCAGCCCAAAGGCGACTACGAGTTTACCGACTGGGCCCCCTATTTCAGACGATTGATAGTTTCGTAGGTTCCTAATAGCTTTTTCCTGACGAGGTCTGGCCAACCCAGAAAATTTTTGATGGCAGTTACTTTGTACCGGGCTTGGATAAGACGTGCCCGATCCTGTCGAGAAAAGCGATGCATCGGCAAAAGCGTTTGTAATGGTGGACCATTATTTAACTAATGTGACCGGCAATTTCGTTAAATGGATGACCTTTGTAGCGACAGAGCCGAGGACCAAATTTGCGATGGCACCCATTCCCCGCGTTCCCATAATTATCCCAGTGCATTGCAGCTCTTCTGCCCTGCTCACAATGGTGAGTGCCGTGTGTCCGATAAGAACCTCGCTTTCAAATGAAACTTGAGCACGTGAAGCTTCCTCGATAGCTGGTTTGAGAATGTCGAGACTGTAAGTTCGCTGCTCTTCTTCGATCTTTTCTCTTGACGCATAAACCTGGATTTCACCGTAAATCACGGGCTCCGGATGTACATTCGCAATATGTAGCTGAATCCGACCCTGTTCTTTAGCCAGCTTGATAGCGTATTGAAGGGCGCGCCAAGCACTTGGAGAGGCATCAAAGGCGACGAACAGTTTTTGCATCGTTGGTGGGAGTACGGTGAAAAGCACGGACTGTAGAATATCCACATTGTGAGCGCTGATTAGGGAAACCGCATTGATGTGGATCAACTGCTATGCCGCTAGATGCGCGATACTATTCCGAATGGAAGAGGAGCATTGTCATGATTAAGGGTTTAACAATTGCTTTTGCATGCTTCTGGCCAATCGCTGTCGCAACCGCTCAAACTCAACCTGCTGATCAGCATGCAGATTCACCGCAGAACCAAGGTGACCTATCGCAAAACATGCAGGCCCAGACCGGGAAAGGAATGATGCCGATGGGCATGGGCATGATGGGCGATCAAATGCAAATGCCATGATGGGTATGATGGGTAATCAGATGCAGATGCCAATGATGGCTATGCGAGCACACATGATGAAGATCATGTTCGCAATCGCTGATACAGATGGAGATGGAGGGCTCATACATAAACGTATTTTCGACAAGGTCGACGCCAACAAAGATGGGAAGGTCACGGTTGAGGAGTTTCAGTCATTCATGCGTGAATGATGCTTAGCTTACAATGTCGATGAGGGCGCTTTATCTTCGCCCATCAATATAGTCAGCCAAATTAAAGGCATCCTCACCCAGCATTGCTAGATTTACAGCCAGAGATCCTTATAAGAACACAGCAGACCACGAAAGGAATAGATGACCCAAGTTTTGTTGTGAGCAGAAACAGCGAGGATCATCCGAACGGTGGCCTCTTCTGAGACAGTTGGACGAGTTGTTGTCTAAGATACTTAGAGTCGAGATAAGGTCGCTGGACTATCTACACCGGAATTACACCAGGTCGTGTGGACATATTGCCAACCACATCGGCAGCCAGGATTGCTGCAGGCCACCGCTGCGTTGGAGCAATACTCGTTCCCGTAGGCTAGCTTTCCGCAAGGATTAAGTGCGCAAGATGCTTCATGTTCGGCCGGTCCCAGGAACGTCGTTTCAAATCGGATCAGGGATTTATGATGAGACGGCGACAGTTGAGGAGTTGAACAAACTAAGCGATAGTCAGTAGGACCTTAACGCCTCTTGAATTGTGCTTAGCTGCCATTTCTAGTTTCTGCACCTCTGAGGCATCGAAGGAGACGGCGTGACTGAACAGCGTGCCCAACGTTGGCTTGTCGCAATTCTCTGCTCAACTTATCGACGCCGCCACCGGCAGCCACGTATGGGCTGACAGGTTCGACCGCAGCCAAGAGGAAATCTTTGCTGTGCAAGATCAGGTCGTGAGGATGATCGTTGGAACTACTGCCAAGGGCGGCCCCCAAGATTATATGGAGACATGCCCAGATTTGCAGCGAGATTGTTTATGGACATTGTAACATTATCCCCTCAACGCCCCGCGTCAGCCGAGGGGCGCTTCGAGCATGAAAAGGCCAGACGCTACAAGGGTCACACTGCCCCATTGCAGCAAAGTTAAGGGTTCACAGGCATTAGAACTGGCGCATGACATTGGCTAATGCCCTTAGGCCAATCCCCGATCCGATTGCGAGCGAAATATCGTTTATTGGCATGCCGAAATGTCTGGAGTGCTTGAACGAGCCGCTCTGTGTCATTTACGTCGCCGACACGTTCCACGTTCCAACCATAAGGACGATGTTCGCCGTTCTCTTGGCACCGGCAATTCAACACTTCCTGCATCGCTTCCACCTCGACTTAAACGAGCAGGAAGTCGAAAGGCCGCGGAAGTCGGACAGGACGGATTGAAGTTTGAAATGAGGGGACGTACGCATAGTGCTGCATCTTTTAACGCCAATCTGGATGAGTAGCCGGAACGAGCCAGGGGTCCGCGCGTAGAATGAGCGTAGTGGTATTGGCTTAGCTCAAACTCTCTGATCCGTGCTGGGTTTTTCCCAGAGATTCAAGCCTCCTTCCTGCGCGTATTTGTCGATATGTGAAAGCTCTTCCGCCGAAAATTCGAGGTTCTTGAGCGCTTTGACATTGGCTTGCACTTGCTTTGGAGAACTTGCACCGATCAACGCCGTGGTAACGCGTGAATCGCGAAGAACCCAGGCTATTGCCATCTGCGCCAGTGTCTGACCACGCGATCTTGCAATGTCATTCAACGAAGCAACACGTGCGAGGTTTTCCTTGCTCAGATGCCCAGGCTTCAGTGTCGTACCGCCTGGCCTGTTGATCCGGGCGTTCTTGGGAATGCCTTTCAGGTATTTATCCGTAAGAACGCCTTGAGCTAGAACCGAAAATGGAATACAGCCCACGCCCTCTTTCTCTAGGGTTTGGAGCAGTTCAGCCTCAATCCATCGATTCAGCAAATTATAAGAAGGTTGGTGGATGAGCAGGGGCGTATTGAATTTTCGCAGCAGCGCAGCCGCCTCGCGGGTTTTGTTTGCTGAATAAGAAGAGATGCCGACGTAAAGGGCTTTTCCTTGCTGCACAGCCGTCGCGAGCGCTCCCATGGTTTCGTCGAGCGGTGTGTCGACATCGAAACGGTGCGAGTAAAAAATGTCGACGTAGTCGAGCCCCATCCGTTTGAGACTCTGGTCCAAGCTAGCCAGAACATATTTCCGTGACCCGCCTCCCTGCCCATAGGGCCCGGGCCACATGTCCCAGCCGGCCTTGGTCGAAATGATGAGCTCATCACGGTACGGTCTGAAGTCTGAGCGTAGGATGCGGCCGAAATTCGTCTCAGCGCTGCCGAATGGTGGCCCATAATTGTTGGCGAGATCAAAATGAGTGATGCCGAGGTCAAAGGCAGCGCGCAAGACCTCGCGTTGTGCTTTCAGGGGAACTGAATCTCCAAAATTATGCCAAAGGCCAAACGACAGCACAGGGAGCTTAAGACCGCTCTTACCGCAGTGGCGGTATTGCATGTTTTCATAACGATTGGATGAAGCTGTATAAGCCAAGTTTTTCCTCCTACTGCAGATGTCCACGTCGCCGGCTGAGGTGATCCAGGGAACGGCCAGCAAAAATACAATGCCGCGGGCTCACTAGTGGCCTAGAGGACTCCAGCGATAACTGCACGTGGCACCTACCTTACGAACTAGTATGACCCGAGTGATCCTGGTGTAAAGAGAGCCTCCTATACTGCTGCGATAGTTGGAACTGAGCTTTGTCCATGAGACTGAATCAGTACAGCTCTAGACGAGAGTTCCGTCCGGGATTTCCAACTGAGGCGGAAATAAAGAAAACGACACAGGTCTGGAAAGGCGAAAAACTGGATAAATAGAAAACAGTTAAGTCTGCCAAAAATAAAGTCACCAAAGCTTGAGGAGCGGGGGACTCCAGACCAAACTTTGCCACGACCGACCCGGGCAAATTACGGATACTCATGGCGACCATCAAATTGGCGAATGGTGAGTGTCCCCACTTCGATTCCCTCGATGCACCGAGCATTGATAGAAAGCGGCGGAGGGTATTCTATTGAGGTTCTGAATATGGGGATTCCACAAGTGGGGCAGAAATGCTGTCCGCCCGAGACAGAACGCCAGACATATGTGTTGAGCCCTTTGCTTTTTGTTTTTAGGTTCACCTGCTGAGGAGGAACATACCAGTGGAGAAAACCACTTTTCACACAAATCGAGCAGTTACACGCAGTCACTTTGCCAAAGCTCTGCGGTCACCTCAAGTTTGAAATTACCGCAGTGGCAGGACACGTTAAAACGTCTGGCCATTGAGATTCTCCACGACAGCTGTCGCCTGTCGAGTGGTTGGGTGTGCGCCGAATTGCAATCCGATTAAGTACAAGAATTCCAGCGATCCTCAAACCACGTTCTTAGTGAAACTTGTGTGACCGTCGACTGAAGGGCGATAGGTGGAATCAGCGTAGCGGAATTGATCAAGGAATTTGTTGTCTAAGCTCTCTGCATCCTACTAGATTCTTTTACGCGACTGTTACGTACCGTTCCGTTCATGTCTGCGCATGGCCTTGATCCAGTGTGAGCGTTTTCGGTCATCGGAAAAAGCTAGCCCGAATAAGCTTTCGCGGATAGGCTTTATACCCGCGAAGCGCAGCATGCTTCGCTCGAAGCTTCGCAAACCGTAAGCGCCGAAATACCAGCGATAGAACATCACCGGCAGGCCCATGGTCACCACAACGCGAGCTGAGCGCCCAGCCGGGAGACGTTTGGGAAAGCCCTTGTCACGATACTCCATTGCGAAGCCAGGACGAAAAAAATGCTCGAGAAAGCCCTTCAACAGCGCAGGCATAGTCCCGTGCCAAAGAGGGAATAGAATAACCCAATGTTGCGCCCAGCGCATGTCTTCGCTTGACTGTACGAGACTCGTCGGCATCGCTCCGCTTTCGAATTCGGCTTGCGTGCGGAGGAGAGGGAACTCGAGTTTGGCCACCTCAATGCACTTCACCTCATGTCCTGAAAACATTGCGCCATCCACATAGGCATCGGCCAAGGCGTGCAGGAGATGATTCCCTTCCCGATCTGGGTGGCCTTGGATGATTGCAATTCGTTTAGTCATCAACACCATATCCGATAAACGAGCATTTAGAAAGCCTACGCCTAGAGATCGTCCTTGATGCAAATCAATGACGTCTGTGAGTGGTCCGATCAGCCTGTCGTTCTCCGACTTGAGAAGCCTTCATCCCATGAAGTTTCATATCGAGAAAGTCAAAAGACTGCCGGAGCGGATGATGGCATCCTGACAACGTTGGTCGTCTTAGCGAACGTGACTGGCGTGGCAAATGTCGACTAGCGCTGTTTTTATAGAGTGGATGCCCTATCGGCCTCCTTACCGTGTGATTATCGCATGACATCGTACCTTCCA
>Ga0075421_100012782_pt1 | contig 10437 bp, 6 predicted proteins | sample SoiMetdeltSBSDD5_FD_75292 | JGI IMG/M metagenome (GOLD analysis project Ga0075421, IMG submission 75292) | Bulk soil microbial communities from a Populus tree surrounding site in Tennessee, USA - Soil MetaG P. deltoides SBSDD5 | ecosystem: Environmental > Terrestrial > Soil > Tree plantation... | reverse complement strand
AGTCAGACCGGAAATTCCCAGATCACGATTTTTGAAGGCGCTCGCCTCATTACGGGTGACGGCACGCCGCCGATCGAGAACTCGGCGTTCATCGTCGATCGTACTCAGTTCACACGTGTTGGACGCTCGGGCGAAATCCCGGCTCCGGCCGGCGCCAGGCGGGTGAATCTTTCGGGCAAGACCGTCATGCCCGCAAAAGTCGATCTGCATGGCCACATCGGCTACCAACACGATTTCGACGGCACCATGGCGAAGGAGTACTTCACTCGCGAAAACCTGATCGATCACTTGCAGCGACTCGCCTACTACGGCGTCGGGGCCGTTGTCGGAGTGGGCGACCTGGTGGACCGGTCAGACCTGCATGGCGGCCGAACGCGATGGGGCGATGTGCCGCTGCGCGTTCGCGACGAGATTGTTCCGGGCGCGGCATTGTTTAAAACAGCCGGAACCGGCATCGCGTGGCCAGGCTCTGGAGCCAACGGTCATCCATCACGAACCGATGTGCCATATCCCGTCACCACCGTTGCAGAAGCACGCGAAGCCGTGCGCGACAGTGTTCGTATCAAACCGGAATTCATCAAGATCTGGGTCGATGACCGGAGTGGGCGCTCGAAAAAACTGACCCCGGAGCTTTATCAGGCGATCATCGAAGAAGCACACAAGAACAACGTGCCGGTCGCAGCACACAATGTGACCCTGGCGGACGCGAAGCTTCTGATGCGTGCCGGAGTCGAAGGGTGGCTGCATCTGCCGGTCCGCGGCGGTGAGGTGCCTGACGAAGAATTGATCGGAATTATCCGGCAGCGTGTTGCGACCAATAATCGCCCGCGGATGTGGTTCCATCCTAACGTCGGTTGGGGTGCACTCGGACCCGAAGCATGGAACGATCCGTTGTTACGTGAAACCGTCTCGCCGCGCCAAATCCAGGAACACTGGGGCGAGGCACTCAAGAATATGACTCCGGAATCGGTCGAACGGGCCCGCCGCACCCTCAAAGAGACGGGGGCAAACAATGCGCTGAAGCTCCGCGCCGCAGGCATGAAGATCGTCCTCGGAAGCGATACCGGTCAGCCCCGCTTCTTCATCGGTTGGATGGGCCAGCTGGAATTCGAGACCTGGGTATTAATGGGCCTGACTCCCATGGAGGCCATCGTTGCGGCGACACGCGATTCCGCAGATGCGGTGCACGTCAACACCGGATTAATTGCCGCCGGCCGAAACGCCGACTTCACCGTTCTCGACGCGAACCCGCTCGAAAACATTGCCAACAGCCGCCGGATCAATCGCGTTTATTTACGCGGGCAAGAACTCGATCGTGCGGGTTTGCGGGCGAAGTGGCAAGCGCGCTGGAAATAGCGGACACTACAAACAATCGCTTCCGGATTGTTGTTGACAGTCTACACCAACGTGGTGTAGATATTCGACATCATGAGGCGCAATCACCGCTTTCACCTCTCCTACTGGTGGCTCAGACTGCGTGCATTGCTATTTCGAGACCGGACGGAACAAGACCTGCACGATGAACTGGAGCTTCACGTCGAATTACAAACTCGGAAAAATCTGCGTCTTGGACTGAGTGAAAGCGAGGCCCGTCGTCGAGCGTTACTGAAGTTTGGCGGACTGACGAAAGTCGAAGAGGAGTGCCGTGATGTCCGGCAGATTGGCTTCATCGAAAATCTGATTCACGACGCCCGTTACGCCTTTCGCATATTCCACAGAAATGCCTTATTTACGATGGTCGCTCTTCTCCTGCTAGCGGTTGGAATCGGTGCGACGACTACCGTATTCAGTCTGGCTTATCAGGTGATACAGGAAAGCTTGCCTGTGACCCAGCCTGAACAGCTTGTGGAGCTTGGTTATGACGATGGCGTCCAACACCGATTTCTTACAGGCTTTTCCCACGCCGGCTTTCAACTCTTCCTGAAGAGCAATCAGGTGTTCTCCGAAATGTTCGCCTTTTCGGATGTCTTCAAAGTGAGTGCCGTGCATGACGGCGTTGCCGAATCCGTCGATGCGGTATTTCAGACAACCAACATGAGTTCGGTACTGGGTCTTCGCCCCGCGCTCGGCCGTTTAATAAATGACGGAGACGCGCAAGGGTCGTCCGAAACACCTCGAGTCGTCCTCAGTTACAGATATTGGCAGCGCCGATTCGCCGGGAGCCCGAACGTGATCGGGCAGACGTTACCAATCAACAACAATGTTTTCGTCATCGCCGGCGTGGCGCCGAGCGAATTTCAGGGCATGATTTTGGGAGCCTCGCCGGATTTGATAATGCCGCTCCAGGTCGTGGATGCTGTCCGACAGCTGCCAACCTTGAACAATGGATCGAGCCTGTGGCTTCATGTCATCGGCCGCAGAAAGCCCGGCGTTCCTCTCGAGCACATACGCGCCTCCCTCGAGCCAACATATAGAGCGGCTATCGACCACGCCGTGTCATCCTTTCCACCGGCTTTTGCGGCGGGCGTCAGAGATAACGCGTCGAAGTGGCAATTCCAGGTTCGATCTGCAGCACGTGGCGTGGATTCAGAAACTCGTATCGACCTGAGCCAGTCCCTCATTGTTCTCTTATGGCTGGCCGGTGTGATTTTTCTCATTGGCTCCACGAATCTGGCTGGACTGCTTGCTTCCCGAGCTGAAGTGCGGAGCAAAGAGTTGACCATCCGTCTCGCCATTGGTTGCAGCCGCGGCCGTCTGATTCGTCAGATGATCACGGAAAGTATGTTGATGGCCGCAATGGGAGGCCTTGCCAGTATCGCGATTTCTGTCTGGGCACGGCCGGTACTTTTGAGATTGCTCACCAGTCGCGCAGCCTTCATCGACATCAAGACAGGTTTCGAGACGCCCTTGATGGCGTTGACGGCTTCGGTCCTGTCAGGATTCGTGCTCGGCATCGTGCCTGCGTTGGCGGCATGGAGAGTTTCCAACAAGACCTTCACCAAGGAATTGTCCACGTTCAAGTCGAATCGAGGACGCGTCCTCATCATGACGCAAGTGGCCGCATCATTCGTGCTGCTTGTGCTCGCGGCTCAGTTCGCGCTCTCGCTGAAGAATTACCGGAATCTTCTGCCAGGCTTTCGGCCCGATCATCTTGTGCTGTTCGAGGTTCGTGCCGGTGCGCGGTCGATAACCTATGCACGTGAGATGCGCGAACGCCTATCGCAGCTTCCTGGAGTCGTGTCCGTGACACACTCCAACAGTTCGATTGGTCAACTCGCCTGGACCACGCCTGTGGAAGTTCCTGGATTTCAACCGCAGTCGCCGGGAAGCAATCTGACCGGCCGCAATATTGTCGGACCCCGATTCGCCGAAACCCTCGGGTTACAGCTGATCAGCGGGAGAGATGTTGAGGCCTCCGACGGACGCGATGCTCCGTCTGTCGTGATCGTTAATGAGTCGTTTGTCCGTCATTTCCTGAATGGGCTGGATCCCATCGGCCGTAAGTTTTCTTTCATCGACAGCATGACCAGACCACACACGATCGTGGGCGTGGTCAAGGATGCGCGTGACCGAGGTATCAAGTCGGAAGCCGGTCCAGTGGCGTATAGCAGCTTCGAACACGATCCGCTTCCGAACATGACTTTTACACTGAAGGTTGAGCGAGAACCGGAACAGGTCATGCCGGAAGTTGCTTCTGTCGCGCGCCAGGTGGATCCACTGGTGCCAATCAACCAGTTGCGCACAATGGATGCGCAAATCGATGTGTCGCTGTTACGGGAGCGAATGCTGGCTTCGCTCTCATCAGCGTTTGGTGCGTTAGCCTGTGTTGTCGCGGCAATCGGAATCTATGGAATGCTCGCCTTCGCCGTGATGCGCCGGTCCAGGGAAATCGCCGTTCGAATTGCCGTCGGCGCCAAACCCTCGGAAGTGCGATGGTTGGCGCTCAGGGAAAGCATGATGCTGCTGGGCTCGGGCATTGCCATCGGCATTCCGTTAAGCATGGTGATCTCCTGGACGGTTCGGTCGCAATTATTCGGCATCACCTCCCATGATCTGGAGCCAATAGTCATTGCCGTCGCCACCCTATCGCTATTCGCTGCTGCCGCTGCGTGGCTTCCGGCGCGGCGCGCTTCGCGCATTGATCCTGTTGCCGCACTCCGGGTGGAGTAGCGGTAATCTACCCTTTTGACGATCGTCGTCGCTCACTGGCGCGAACGATCTCCGTCATGTCGACGACTGGCCGAATCTCGAATGGACCGGCCTTTAGACCAGGATGATTCGAAATGAGCCGGATCGCCTCGTCCAGATCTCGGGCCTCCAACATTAGCAGTCCTCCAATCTGTTCCTTGCTTTCGGCGTAAGGACCATCCGTAACGATGGCTTTGCCTCCACGAAAATGCACTGTCGCGCCGCTTCGAGGCGTATCTAACGCTTCTCCTCCAATCGCATGACCGTTCTTCCGAAGCACATCATCATAGGTAAGGCAGTCGTCCATGAAGGCATTCTGCTCGGTTTCGGACATCGCATCCCAGGATTTCTCATCGTAATAACCAAGACAAACGAATTTCATGATTCCTCCAATTCATAATATAAAGGCTCTTCACTGGCGCGGAGGAGGCGTTCATGAGACTGATTATCGCGGTTGCGGCCATTGTGCTTGCGGGGCCGGAGGCAATTGCGGCCACACTGCTGCATTGCGGCAAACTGATTGATGTAAAGACCCTGCAGGTCCGGTCGCAGGTAACGATTGTTGTCGATGCAAGCCGGATTACACGCGTGGAGCAAGGGTACTCGCGTGGGACGGCGCAGGATCGCACAGTCAACCTCCAGTCGCAAACGTGTATGCCGGGGTTGATGGACATGCATGTGCACCTCACTTCCCAAAACAGCGCAGAGTCCAACCTCGAGCGCTTTCAATTAAATCCTGCCGATATTGCGCTTCGAAGTGTGGTCTACGCGGAGCGCACACTAATGGCCGGATTCACGACGGTTCGAGATGTGGGCGCAACGGCGGGAGTGAATATCGCTCTTCGGAATGCGGTGAATCGCGGCTTTGTGAAAGGGCCGCGAATATTTGCAGCGGGACGGAGTATTGCCACGACCGGCGGTCATGCCGATCCGACTAATGGCATGCGCGACGATCTCCAACTGGAAGTCACGGCCGAAGACGGCGTCGTCAACGGCGTCGACGATGCTCGGCGCGCGGTCCGGCAGCGATACAAGGACGGCGCGGATCTCATCAAGATTACCGCCACGGGCGGAGTCCTCAGCCAGGCGGCGAGCGGTCAAAACCCGCAATTCACAGAAGAGGAGATCCGCGCGATCGTCGAAACTGCCAAAGACTACGGATACCACGTCGCGGCGCACGCGCACGGAGCCGAAGGGATCAAGCGTGCCGTGAAAGCTGGAGTACGTTCGATCGAACACGGAACATACCTCGATGCAGAAGGTATCGAACTGATGAAAAAGTTCGGCACTTTCTATGTGCCTACGATCATCGCCGGCAAGTTCGTCAGCGAACAGGCGAAAATTCCGGGCTACTTCACCGACGTCGTCCGGGCGAAGGCTGCCGAAATCGGGCCTCTCATTCAGGCCACGTTCGGCAAAGCCTACAAGGCAGGAGTGAAGATTGCATTCGGTACGGACACGGGCGTGTCGGCCCACGGGGATAACGCAAAAGAATTCGAATATATGGTGGAAGCCGGAATGCCGATCCTGGAAGCAATCCGCGCTGCCACTCTGACCGCTGCAGAATTGCTTGGCGCAACCGATCGGCTCGGCACTGTCGAAGCGGGAAAATTAGCAGATGTCATTGCCGTACCTCAGGATCCGACATCGAACGTCACCACGATGGAGCGCGTCTCTTTCGTGATGAAGGACGGTGTGATCTATAAGCAGCCCTAGGATCGTTGCAAGCGACCGAGTCAACCGTTGAATCGAGCGAGAAAGTCCGCGATCGCGTACCACCACTGCGTCGTGCTGGCAGGAGCGCGCAGCACCTGGACGGCGACCATGGCAATGCCGCCCACGACGTACACGGGATGCGGCCGACCGCGCGTGTACACGTCGTGCACGACACCGGCGAGGATTAAAGCATCCGCAATCAACGTCGAGGTCATGACGGATTCCACTGTCCGCAGCGGTCCAAGGCCCGGACGTGCGCCGGGCGCGACGCCGCCCACGTTCACGACGTACAAGATCCGCGCAACGGCGGGCGGCATCACCGCAACCGTGGCGAGTACCATTAGCCGTTTGTGAATTTCGGGACGCGTTACAGTGGCGACGGCAGCCAGGACCAGCAGGCCGAAAAAGACCATCAGTGATATCGGCACGATGTGCAAGGCGCGCGCGGCATCGCCAAGACCGGCGGCGAGCCGTCGCGACAAAGCATCGTTCGCCGCGGTAACGCCGACAAACACCATAGCAGTCGAGAGCGAGACGCCCAGCAGGCCCCAGGCACGATGACGTCCAACCTGCCCGCGCGCTGCCAGGATAGTCTGCGCTACGAAATAGAGGGTCCATGCAGAAAACAAAAACGCATGCAGATGCAAAAGCGGCGAGCCTACGAACGTGCCAGGTGCAAGCTGCATCCAATAGGTTGGTGCAAATCCGACAAAAGCAACGAGGCAGCAGACGCCGGCCATCCAGACATGGAACCACCTTGTGAAGACGCTCGCAGGATGTGCAGCCACAATCACGTTTTTCATCAAAGTCTCCTTCATAAGAGCTAACGCGTAAACCGGGGAGAAACTGCCTCATCCGCAGTGAAGGCATTTGCGCGGCGTCATAAGCGTCGCAACGCGATGCGTTGCTTATGACCACGCCTACAGTGCGTTGTGCTCAAATCACCGAAGCACCTATAATCGGCGGCGTCGCGAGACGCAGTCGGGTGGAATCCATGAGAAAGGCAGCAGACGCCGGTACGATCAGCCGGTTGCTCCGGGCATGGGGGCAAGGGGACCTGCAGGCGCGGGAAGATCTGGTCTCGCGCGTGTACCACGAGCTTCGGAAACGAGCCGCCGCTTATTTACGGCATGAGCGCCGGGATCACACGCTGCAACCGACGGCGCTTGTCAACGAGGCGTACATCCGCCTGATGGGGCAACAACGCCTGACGTGGCTCAATCGAGCCCACTTTTTCGGTGTCGCGGCGCAGATTATGCGCCGCATTCTGGTCGATCACGCGCGCGCACGGCTGGCGTCGAAACGGCCCGGCGGCGTCAGCGTCGCATTGAACGAAGGTACCGGTTCCGTGCAGCCACCTGACTGTGAGTTGCTCATGCTGGACGACGCGCTTCAGGAACTGGGGCAAATCGACGAACGTCAGGCGCACATTGTGGAATTGAAGTATTTCGGTGGGCTCTCGGAGACAGAGATCGCTGGCGTACTGTCGCTGTCGCGAGCCACGGTGACTCGCGAGTGGCAATCCGCACGGGCGTGGTTGTATCGCCGGATAACCACCGGACGAGTTGCGCAATGACGACCGAAAGGCACAATCCCTGGGCAAGGGTTAAAGAACTTTTTTCCTTGGCATTGGAGCGTGCGCCACACGAACGCGCGGAATTTCTTCGCGAGAAGTGTGGAGAGGACCTCGTGCTCAAAGATGAAGTCGAATCGTTGCTCGTCGCGCACGCCGAAGCCGGAGAGTTTGCGGAGCGTCCAGCGATCGAGGCTCTGGTTCTCTCGAATGTTGCAGCGGAGCGGCCAGCGTTACCCGCAATGACCACAGGGTTCGAGCTTGGACCGTACCGCATCATGGAACCATTGGATGCCGGCGGAATGGGTGAAGTGTACCGCGCTCTCGACACGAGGCTTCATCGGGAAGTCGCCGTCAAGGTACTGCCCGCGGCTCTTACCGGCGATCCAGACCGTGTCTCACGTTTAGAACGAGAGGCTCGCCTGCTCGCCACGCTGAACCATCCGCATATCGCGACGGTTCATAGTCTCGAAGTAGCTGGAGCGATGCACGCCATCGTCATGGAACTCGTGGACGGCCCGACACTGGCCGATCGCCTGTCCAATGGCCCCTTGCCGCTGAACCTCGCCCTCGACGTCGCGCGCCAGATCGCCGACGCACTCGAAGCTGCGCATGAAATGGGCATCATTCACTGCGACCTCAAGCCGGCCAACATCAAGCTCACAACCAAGGGTTCGGTGAAGGTGCTCGACTTCGGGCTGGCCACTGCGATTGCTCCAAGTTCGCGAAGCGTCAGCATAGCCGAAACCGGCACACGTGTTGCGGCGCGTGCGAGCACTATTGCGGGAACGCCCGCGTATATGAGCCCCGAGCAGGCATGCGGTCAAAGCGTGGATAATCGCAGTGATGTGTGGGCGTTCGGCTGCGTGTTGTATGAAGTGCTTACCGACTGCCCTGCCTTCGGCCGTTCGAACATTGCGGAAACATTGGCGGCAATTCTGGAACGTGCGCCCGACTGGGAACGGCTGCCGGCCAACGTGCCTGCAGGTATTCGGCGCGTGCTGCGCCGCTGTCTGGAAAAGGATCCCAGACATCGTTTTCACCATATCGCCGACGTGCGCATCGAGATCGAAGAGGCCATTAACGATCTTGCTGGAGGCGACGCCGCGCAAGCACCGCAGTCCACTGGTGGCCGCAATGGCATGTTCGCGCTGCTGACTGTTTTGCTGGCGCTTGGGCTAGTCGTGACGCTGCGTGTCCTCTTCCTGCGCTCCACTGCAGGAGAGCCGGAACTGCGGGCGGTCGAGATCACAACGCCCCACACGCCTGATCCTTGGTCCTTCGCCGTATCGCCCGACGGGCGGCGCATCGCCTTCGTCGCCGATCATGAAGGGCAACCGACGCTGTGGGTGCGCGCGCTGGATACCGCCAACGCTCAAGCCCTCCCGGGTACGGAAGGGGCACGGCGGCCATTCTGGTCGCCCGATAACCGCTCGATCGGATTCTTCATGAACAGCCAGCTCAAAAGGATCGAGGCCCGGGGCGGTTCGACGTTTACGATGGCCTCCGCGCTCGGCGGAATTTCAGCGGCATGGGGACCCGATGGCACCATCCTCTTCTCGGGTACCGACGTACCTGCGCTTCGCCGCGTCAACGTAGCGGGAGGAACGGTGGAAGCGGCGACAGCGCCAACCTCGGGATCGACCGTCCAGGCCCATCCGCAATTCCTTCCGGACGGCCGCCAATTTCTGTTCTTTGTGGGAGGGCCGAATAATATACGCGGCGTTTATCTCGGTTCACTGGACTCTTCCGAGGTCACTCGCCTATTCGAGTCTGACACGCAAGGAACATTTGTACCGCCGGACCTGCTGCTGTTCGTCCGCCAGGGAACCCTCCTGGCACAGCACTTCGATGTCTCACGACGAACGCCCACTGGCGACCCGATTACGGTCGCCGATACAGTTGCATTTGACCCGATCACGGGCGCTGCGGCGTTCTCGACGTCGAACGCGGGAGTGATGGCGTACCGGCCGGGACAACCCTCCAACACACGGCTCTCGTGGTTCGACCGGTCGGGCATCGAGCTCGGCACACTCGGTTCGTCGGAGAAATCCGGTCTGACGAATCCTACGCTGTCACCGGACGGCCGTTTCGTAGCCGCCCAGCGAACGGTTCAGAACGAGACGGACTTGTGGTTGGTGGATTCTATGCGCCAGACCCGTTTCACGTATGGGCCCGCCGGCAACACCATGCGGCTTCCGGTCTGGTCTCCGCTGGGCGATCGAATCGCATACGAATCGATCGGACCGGGTTCGGTGAAGCTCTCCGTCAAATCACCTGCGGGCGGCGACGAAGAAGTGCTGTTCGAATCGCCGGAGGTCAAGGTTCCCAGTGCATGGTCACCGGATGGGCAATCTCTCATGTACTATGTCCCCGATTCGAAGACCGGCACTGATCTATGGTTGTTGCACGTAGCTACGCGCAAGCCGTTCGTGTTCCTCAAAACCGATGCGAACGAGTTATGGGGTCAGTTCTCGCCGGACGGGCGATGGGTAGCTTATCAATCGAACGAAACCGGTAGATATGAGATCTACGTGCGGACGTTTCCGGAATCAAGCAGGCAAGTCATGGTTTCGACGACTGGCGGTGTCTATCCGCGATGGTCCCGCGACGGCAAGGAACTGTTCTACATCGCACCCGATGCAACGATCATGGCCGTCCCGGTCCAGGCGACGCCAACAACGTTCGAGGCCGCGGCCCCAACGGCTCTATTCAAAACGCGCAGGCTGGGGGGCGGACTCAACGTGATCGCCAATGGCCCTCAGTACGATGTGACCCGTGACGGTCGGTTCCTGATCAATGTCGACGCTGAATCCAGTGCGGTACCAATCACGTTGCTGCTGAACTGGAAGCCATAGGTGATCCTGCCGCGCATGCATGAAATTGGAAGACTCCCCTGCTTCGAGGCAGACCTGTCCAAATTGCGAGGGTCTGATTGCTGTTGCTCCAGGATTGATGCGGCTTCCGGTCGATTCGAAAAAAGGCAGGTCTGGTTTCCATAACGCTATATCCCCTCCTGC
>Ga0075421_100012780_pt1 | contig 10439 bp, 7 predicted proteins | sample SoiMetdeltSBSDD5_FD_75292 | JGI IMG/M metagenome (GOLD analysis project Ga0075421, IMG submission 75292) | Bulk soil microbial communities from a Populus tree surrounding site in Tennessee, USA - Soil MetaG P. deltoides SBSDD5 | ecosystem: Environmental > Terrestrial > Soil > Tree plantation... | reverse complement strand
CTCGGCGTGCATCTCCGGGAAGCCGCCGCCAAGGTAGAGCCCGGCGGTTGCCGGCGGCAACGACTCGTCGCGGAGCGGGTCGAACGTCACCACCTCGGCACCGGCCGCGGTGAGCAGCTCCGCGGTCTCGGCGTACCGGAACGAGAAGACCGGCCCGCCCGCCATCGCCACCACCGGCCGCCCGGGCACCGGCTCGCCCACCTCGGACGCCGCGTCCCAGGTCCCCGGGGGGAACGGCGGCGCGGCCTGCGCGGCGGCGACGAAAGCCGCCAGGTCGACACCTGCCCGGACCAGCTCGGCGGCGGCGTCCACCGCGGCGTCGGCCTGGGCGCGTTGCTCGTCGGCCGGTATCAGGCCGAGGTGCCGGCTCGGCACGGTCAGCTGCGCGTCGCGGCGCAGCGTACCGAGTACCGGGATGCCGGTCGGCTCCACGCCGGCGCGGACCTCGGCCTCGTGGCGGTTCGACCCGACCTTGTTGAGGATGACACCGGTGAGCCGCACGGTCTCGTCGTACGCCCGGAAGCCGGCCACCACCGCGCCGACGCTCCGGCCCGCGGCCGAGGCGTCGACCACCAGCACCACCGGTGACCGCAGCAGCCGGGCCACGTGTGCGGTGGAGGCGTAGCCGTCGGTGCCGAGCGCACCGTCGTACAGGCCCATCACGCCCTCGACCACAGCGAGGTCCGCGCCGGCCGCGCCGTGCGCGAACAGCGGCGTGACGCGGTCCTCGCCGGACAGCATCGGGTCCAGGTTCCGGCCCGGCCGTCCCGTCGCGACGGCGTGGAACCCGGGGTCGATGTAGTCCGGCCCGACCTTGAAGCCGGCGACTGCCAGACCGGTCCGCCGCAGCGCGGCCATCAGCCCGACCGCGACCGTGGTCTTGCCCGCACCGGACGCGGGCGCGGCCACCACGACCCGCGGTACGTTCACCACTCGATCCCTCGCTGGCCCTTCTGGCCGGCGTCCATCGGGTGCTTCACCTTGGTCATCTCGGTGACCAGGTCCGCGGCCCCGACCAGCGCCGGGTGCGCGTTCCGGCCGGTGACGATCACGTGCTGATGGCCGGGCCGGTCCCGCAGGGTCGCGACCACCTCGCCGACGTCCACCCAGCCCCACTTCATCGGGTAGGTGAACTCGTCCAGCACGTACAGGTCGTGCCGCTGCGCGGCCAGCCGGCGCTGGATCTCCCGCCAGCCCTCGAGCGCGTCCGCGGCGTGGTCGGCCTCGGAACCGGACTTGCGGGCCCAGCTCCACCCCTCGCCCATCTTGTGCCACTCGACCGGACCGCCCTGCCCGGTCCCCTGGTGCAGCTCCGCGAGCGCCCGGAACGCGTTCTCCTCGCCGACGTTCCACTTGGCGCTCTTCACGAACTGGAACACGCCGATGTCCCAACCCTGGTTCCAGCCGCGCAGTGCGGTGCCGAACGCGGCGGTCGACTTCCCCTTCATCTCGCCGGTGTGCACGATCAGCAACGGCCGGTTCCTGCGCTGCCGGGTGGTCAGGCCGTCATCCGGTACGACGGCCGGCTGCCCCTGCGGCATGGTCAGGCCACCTTCCGCTCGTGCACGCTCCGCACCAGGTTGCCGGCGGCAACGTCTCCGAGGTCGAGGTACTCCGCACCCATCAGCTGCGCCAGCTCGGCGGCAAGCCCGAGCCGGACGCCGCGGCGCGGTTCGCAGTCGACCACCACGGTGGCTGTCCCGGCCAGGTACGCCGCGACCCGGCGAGCCCGGTCGAACGCGTCGGCGCCGGCAGTCGCCCGGCCGTCGGTGACCAGCACGAGCAGCGGTCGCCGGCGCGGGTCCCGGATCGCCGCGACGCGCAGCACCTCGGCCACCTGCAGCAGCCCCTCCGCCAGCGGCGTACGGCCACCCGTGGGCAGCTCCTCCAGCCGCCGCACGGCGGTCTCGACACTGCCCGTCGGCGGCAGCGCGACGGTCGCGCCGGCACCGGCGAACGTGACCAGCCCGACGGTGTCGCGGCGCTGGTACGCGTCCAGTAGCAAGGACAGGATCGCGGTCTTCACCTCGCCCATCCGGCGCTGCGTTCCCATCGAGCCCGATGCGTCGACGCAGAACAGCACCAGGTTGCCCTCGCGGCCCTCGCGCACCGCCAGCCGGAGGTCGGACAGCCGCACGTCCAGGCCGGCACCGGTCCGACCCCGGGCGCGCTGGTACGGCGCCGCCGTCCGCAGCGTGGCGAGCAGGTGGGGGCGGCCACGCTCTCCCGCCATGCGTGGCCGGTCCCCCACCGCCCGCCCGGCGTCGGTCAGGGCCCGCGAGCGCCTGCCCGCTACGCCGGCTCCCGATGCCGGGACACCCAGCAGCCGCGCACGGTACGGCTGACCCGTGCTCGCGACGTCGCCGGACGCATTGTACGTCGGCTGGTCGTTGCCCTCGGCACCGGTCTCGCCAGAGGCTTGTTCTGGGCGCTGCCCGCCGCCCGGGGCGTCGTCGGGGCCGTCGTCCTCGGGTGGGGTGCTGTCGGAGATCGCCTGCTCGAGCTGCTCGTCGTCGAGACCAGGCGCGTCGAACGGGTTGCGCCGCCGACGGTGCGGCAGCGCGAGCCGAGCCGCCGCCCGGACGTCCTCGACCTCCACCACGGTTCGGCCGGCCCACGCCGCGTGCGCGACAGCGGTCCGGGCTGTCACCAGGTCGGCACGCATCCCGTCGACGCCGAACGCGGCACAGATCTCCGCGATCTGCCGCAGCGCAGCGTCGGTGAGGATCACGTCAGGCAGCAGGCTCTGTGCCTTGACGATCCGCTCGGCCAGCTCGCGCTGCGCAGCGTCGTAGCGCGTCGTGAAGCCGGCCGGGTCCGCCTCGTACGACAACCGCGCCTTCATCACCTCGACCCGTACGGCGGGATCCCTGCTCGCCGCGACGTCCACCGTCAGCCCGAACCGGTCCAGCAGCTGCGGCCGGAGCTCGCCCTCCTCCGGGTTCATGGTGCCGACCAGCACGAACCGTGCCGGGTGCTGCACCGACACCCCGTCGCGCTCGACCGTCGCCCGCCCCATCGCGGCGGCGTCGAGCAGGACGTCGACCAAGTGGTCGTGCAGCAGGTTGACCTCGTCGACGTACAGCAGCCCGCGGTGCGCCGCCGCCAGCAGCCCCGGCTCGAACACCGTGACCCCTTCGGCCAGCGCCCGCTCCAGGTGCAGCGAGCCCAGCACCCGGTCCTCGGTCGCCCCCACCGGCAGCTCCACCAGGCGCACCGCCCGGGTCACCGCCTGGGCGTCGCCGTGCGGGCCGTCGGGACACCCCGGGTCCGGGTGCGCGGGGTCGCAGGAGAAGCGGCAGCCGGCGACTACCTCGACCGGGGGCAGGACGTCGGTCAGCGCGCGGACCGCGGTCGACTTGGCGGTGCCCTTCTCGCCGCGGATCAGCACCCCGCCGATCGCCGGCGAGACCGCGGAAAGCACCAGCGCGAGCCGCAGGTCGTCCATCCCGACCACGGCCGCGAACGGGAACCCGGCCACCCTGCGGATGTCAGCCACGAGCGGCTCCGTCCGCGACCGCTGGGTTGGCGCTGGAGAGCATGGGCCGGGTCGCATACCGATAGCGGCAAGACATACCGCTATCGGTATACGTCCGGACCAGCCCTCTCTGGTGTGCCGTCGTCATCGGTCCTCCAGGTCGCCTTCGGTCTGCAGCACCGCGGTGCGGAGAGTCGCGAGGGCCTCGTCCGACGGTGACGACCACAGACCGCGTTGTGCGGCTTCGAGGAGTCGCTCGGCGATGCCGTGCCGGGCCCACGGGTTCGAGCGCCGGAAGAACTCGGCGACCTCGGGGTTCTGGATGTACTCCTTGGTGAGGGTCTCGTACATCCAGTCGTCCACCACGCCGACGGTGGCGTCATAGCCGAACAGGTAGTCCACGGTCGCGGCCATCTCGAACGCGCCCTTGTACCCGTGCCGCTGCATCGCCGCCATCCAGCGCGGGTTCACCACCCGGGCACGGAACACCCGCTTGGTCTCCTCGGCGAGCGGCCGGGTCCGCACCTGGTCGGGGACGGCGGAGTCGCCGACGTACGCCTTCGGGTTCGCGCCGGTCAGGTGCCGGACCATCGCGACCATGCCGCCGTGGTACTGGAAGTAGTCGTCGGAGTCCATGATGTCGTGCTCGCGAGTGTCCGCGTTCTTGGCCGCGACCTGGATCCGGGAGTAGGCACGCTCCATGTCCGGCCTGGCCTCGACGCCGTCCAGGTCCTTGCCGTAGGCGTAGCCACCCCAGACCGCGTACACCTCGGCCAGCTCGGCGTCGGTGCGCCAGTTCCGGGCGTCGACCAGCGGCAGCAGCCCGGCGCCGTACGCACCCGGCCTGGAGCCGAAGATCCGCGCCGTCGCGCGCCGTACGTCGTTGCCCTGCGCAACGTCCGCGTCGACGTGCGCGCGCAGGTAGTTCTGCTCCGGCGGCTCGTCCAGCGCCGCGACGGTGCACACGGCCTCATCGAGCAGCTGGACGACGTGCGGGAACGCGTCCCGGAAGAAGCCCGAGATCCGCACCGTGACGTCGATCCGGGGTCGGCCGAGCTCGGCCGGCGGGACGACCTCGACGCCGGTGACCCGGCGGGACGCGTCGTCCCAGACCGGGCGGCAGCCGAGCAGGTGCAGCACTTCGGCGAGGTCGTCGCCCTGGGTACGCATCGCCGAGGTACCCCAGACGGTGAGGCCGACCGATCTCGGCCACTCCCCGGTCTCGTTCCGGTGCCGGTGCAGCAGCGAGTCGGCCAGCGCGACGCCTGTGTCCCAGGCGTTCCGGCTCGGGATCGCCTTCGGGTCGACCGCGTAGAAGTTCCGCCCGGTCGGCAGCACGTTGACCAGCCCGCGGGTCGGCGAGCCCGACGGGCCGGCCTCGACGAACCGGCCGTCCAGCGCACGCAGCACGTTGGCGAGCTCGTCGCCGGTGCGGGCCAGCCGCGGCACCACCTCGGTGGCCGCGAACCGCAGCGTTGCCTCGACCGCGACCGACTCCCGGCCGGTCACCTCGGCGACGACCGCGGACACCTTGGCCGGATCCCAGGACAGCGTCTCCATCGCGACCACCAGCTTGCGGGCCACCGCCTCCAGCAGGTCGACACCGTCCGCGCCGGTCACCGCGGGGCCGTCCGCGACCTCGGCCAGCGCGGCCAGGTCGACCGGTTCACCAGGCGAGGCGAGCAGCGCGGCCTCGTCGACGCCGAACGTGTCGCCGAGCGCCGACCGCAGACCCCGGATCGCGCCGGACACGCCACCCCACAGCTGGTTCGCGCGCAGCACGGCGAGCACCAGGTTGACCCGGGCCTCACCGGCCGGGCCGCCACCCAGGACGTGCAGGCCGTCGCGGATCTGCAGATCCTTGATCTCGCACAGGTACCCATCCAGGTGCAGCACGAAGTCGTCGAACTCGTCGTCGGCCGGCTTGTCGTCCTGGAGCAGATCGTGGTGCAGCTGCGCGGACTGGATCAGGGTCCAGATCTGCGTCCGCAGCGCCGGGGTCTTGTCCGGGTCGAGCGCCTGGACCGTCGCGTACTCGTCCAGCAGGTGTTCCAGCCGGGCCAGGTCGCCGTACGTCTCGGCGCGGGCCATCGGCGGCACCAGGTGGTCGATGATCACGGCGTGCGCCCGGCGTTTGGCCTGGGTACCCTCACCGGGATCGTTGACGATGAACGGATACACCACCGGCAGGTCGCCAAGCACCGCGTCCGGCGCGCAGTCCGCGGCCAGCCCGATGCCCTTGCCCGGCAGCCACTCCAGCGTGCCGTGCTTGCCGAGATGGACGACGGCGTGCGCCTGGAACTCGGTCTCCAGCCAGCGATAGGCCGCCAGGTAGTGGTGCGACGGCGCCAGCGCGGGGTCGTGGTAGATCGCCACCGGGTTCTCCCCGAACCCGCGCGGCGGCTGGATCATCAGCACCACGTTGCCGAACCGCAGCGCCGCCAGCGCGATCTCGCCGCCGTGCACGTAGAGGTTGCCCGGCGGTTCGCCCCACGCCTCGGTCATTGCCTCGCGCAACGTTCCGGGCAACGCGTCGAACCAGCGCCGGTACGCCGGCAGCGGGACCTTCGCGACCGTGTTCGCGAGCTGCTCGTCGGTGAGCCAGTCGACATCGTGACCGCCCGCCGCGATCAGCCGGTGCACCAGGCTGTCGCCGTCCAGCTCGTCCAGGTCGAGGCCGCCCAGGTCGTAGCCGGCGTCTCGCAGCTCGCGCAGCAGCTCAACCGCGCTGGCCGGGGTGTCCAGCCCGACCGCGTTGCCGATCCGTGCGTGCTTGGTCGGGTACGACGACAGCACGATCGCGAGCCGCTTCTCGTGCGCCGGCACCTGCCGCAGCCGGGCCTGCGCGACCGCGATTCCGGCCAGCCGCGCGCACCGTTCCGGGTCCGCCACGTACAACGCGACTCCACCAGAACCCTGCGGGCCGTACTGCTTGAAGGAGAACGGCACCGCGATCAGCCGGCCGTCGAACTCGGGGATCGCGACCTGTGTCGCCGCGTCCAGCGGGCTGACCGCGGCGTCGCTGTCCAGCCACTGCTCACGGGTCGATGTGAGCGCAAGGCCCTGCACGATCGGGATGTCGAGCGCGGCCAGCGCACCGGCATCCCAGGCGTCGTCCGCGCCACCCGCAGACGCCTTCGCCGCGACCGAGCCGCCGGCCGCGAGCAGCGTGGTCACCAGAACGTCGCAGCGACCGAGCAGGGCGAACAGCGCGCGGTAGTCGTCGTGCCCGAGGCCGAGTCCGCGCAGGGTGCCGCAGAAGACCGGGAGCGCCTGGGCTCCTTTCGCCTCGACGGCGTCCGCGAGCGCGTCGACGAACGCGGTGTTGCCGGCGATCTCGTGCGCCCGGTAGTACACGATCCCGACCACCGGCCGGCCGTCGTCCGTAACGTCGCGGCCTTCGCGGACGCCGTACATCGGCAGCGGCTGCGGGGGGTCGAAGGTGTCGCCGGTCAGCAGGACCGTGTCGCGCAGGAACCCGGCCAGGTTCGCCAGGTTCGCCGCCCCGCCTTCGCGCAGGTAGGCCAGCGCCTCGGTCACAGCACCCGCGGCGACCGTCGACAGCGACATCAGCTCCGCGTCCGGCGCCGCCTCGCCGCTGACAACGACGGCAGGTACGCCGCAGGCCAGTACCGCGTCCAGCCCGTCCTCCCAGGCCCGGCGCCCGCCGAGCAGCCGCACGACGACCACCCCGGCGCCGTCCAGCAGCGCCGGCAGGTCGGCCAGATCGAGCCGGGCCGGGTTCGCGACTCGCCACCCGGCATCGGCGCGGGCGGCGGCGAGCAGATCGGTGTCGGCGGTCGACAGCAGCAGCAACGGCGCGGAGGGCGGCATGCGCAGCCGGTCCTTCCTCGGGGTGTCCACGCCCCGGGTGGCAGGTACGACGGCGGCAGTTCCTGACTTCCCCTCGCGAGGGGTCACAGTGGCGGGACCGTCCCGGACTCTCACCGGGTTCCTGCTGATGCCGTCGGATGTCAGCGCGACTCTAGCGGACCGGTGGCGAACCAGGTCTCCTTGGTGTCCTCGAGCGCACGGCGGACGTAGGTCAGGTGGCGTTCCGGCAGCGGCGGGAGGTCGTCGACCGGGAACCAGCCGACCTCGGTGGACTCCTCGTCGTTGACCCGGGCCTCACCGCCGACTGCGCGGCAGCGGAACGTCAGGGTGACGAACTGGACGTGGTCACCGTTCGGGTAGACGTGCGGCGGGTCCGTCTCGACGCTGACCAGCCGCTCCGCGACCGCGACGACGGCGGTCTCCTCGAGCACCTCGCGGACGATGCCGACGGCGGGCTCCTCGCCCGGGTCCAGGCAGCCGGTGACCAGGGTCCAGCGGCCGTCGTCGGAGCGCCGGACCAGCAGCACCCGGTCCGCGTCGTCGAGCACGACCGCGGTGGTCCCGGGTAGCCAGAGCGGGTCCTGGCCGATCTTCTCCCGCAGCCGCAGGATGAACTCGGGCGTCGCCATGGCAGCGACCCTACGTGACCGGCACGGCGTCCTCGTCATCGTCGTCGGCGACCGGCGCCGGCAACCACCGGCGCGACACCCCGGCGACCGCGAGCAGTGGCAGGCCCAGGATCGCGACCAGCGTGGCCACCGAGAGCCAGGCCGAGCCGATGCCGACCACCGCGTACGCCGCCAGCGCGCATACCTCGGACGAGAACCCGAGCACCGAGGTGACGGTCGCCCGGGCCGGGCCCTCGATCGCGTCCTGGACCCGCGCGTCGGCGACGGTGGACGCGTTCCAGGCCAGGCCGTAGCCGAGCGACAGCGCGACGAACCCGGCCACGTTGCCGGCCAGCGCACCGGCGGACAGCAGGATGGCCGCGCCGAGCACGAACCAGGACATCTGGCGGCCGCTCATCCGGGCGGTCCGGCCCGCGAGCGCGGTACCGATCGCCGGGCCGATCATGGTCAGCGCTACCAGCCAGGGGACCGTGGACGTCGCGGCACCGGTCTCCCGCGCCATGATCGGGAAGTACTCGTCGAACGCCAGGATGCCGAACACCGACGCCAGCAGCACCGCCCGTCGTACCGGCGCGTGGCGGACCGCCTCGCGCAGACCGGTGCGCAGCATCCGGGTGTAGCCGGCCACCTCGTCGTCCGCGTCGGCCGTCTTCGGTGCCCGGGGCAACAACCTGGCCAGCACGCCGTGCAGCACCGCGATGCCGACACTGGTCCAGCCGACCAGGTCGTAGCCACCCCAGGCGTACAGCGGACCCGCTGCCGCGATCCCGACCACCATCGCGACCATCGACAGCGACTCCGCCCAGCCGATCAGACCCGTGTACGACGCCGTCGCGGACCGGATCGTCAGCTCGTCGTACAACAGCGCCTCGAAGGCGCCGGACATCATCGCGCTGCTGGCACCCCAGAGCACGAAGCCGAGGGCGAAGCCGGGGTAGGACTGCCAGAGCATCCAGGTGCTAAAGGCCGCGACGTACACGGCGGCGCTGATCATCAGCAGGGTGCGGCGGTCGATCGCGTCGGCCCAGGCGCCGGACGGGATCTCGAGCACGAAACTCGTCACCGACCAGATCACCAGTAGCGAGGAGACCTCGCCGGCCGACAGACCGTGGTCACTGAACAGCAACGCGTAGAGCGCGTAGATCGGGATCAGGTCACGCGTCGCGTAGTAGGACAGCACGCGCAGCACGAAGCCGCGCGACAAGCGTCAAGGTTGGGCCGCTGTGAACCTCATGGACTGACGATAACCGCCAGCTCAACCCGTTTTCAGGGAGCACGCAGCCGGCCGCGCCCGTGGTTGCGGGCGCGGCCGGACTGGGGCCGGACTGGGGTCGTCAGTGCGTCGCGAGCGAGGCGCAGAAGGCGGCGAGCTGCTCGGTGGTGAAGCCATGGCTCATCAGGAACTCTGCCTCGGCCACCGTGCCGAGGTGGCCGCCTGGGTTGAACGAGCCACCGAAACCGCCCGGCAGCGTCGTGCCGTCGGGCATGGTCGCGCCGTCCAGCGCGCCGCCGGCGATGGCGCTGCGCAATGGGCCGAGGCAGCCTGAGTACTGGGTGGCGAAGTGGTTCGCCGGGGTGTCCGCCGAAGCGACGGTCGGAGCGGCGACGCCGAAGGACAACGCGGCGGCGAGAGCGATGAGTGTGCGGTGGAGGACGTGCATGATGGTCTCCCTTTCGGTGTTCGCTGGGTTGGGCTGGTGGTCAGCTGAAGAGCAGCGCCTTGACTGCTCCGAACCTGCGAATCCGAAGCTACGAGTGCGGCGACGGCAGCCGCGTCGGGAGAACCCCTACGGCATACCCTGCAGCGATCCGGCCTGGTTGAGCCGCGCGGCCAGCTGCGTGCGGGTGGTGACACCAAGCTTGCGGTAGGCGCGCGTCAGGTGTGCCTCGACGGTCTTCGGGCTGAGGAAGAGACTGGCGGCGACGTCCCGGTTGCGTGCCCCGTCGGCGACCAGTCGCGCGATCTGCAGCTCCTGCGTGGTCAGCCGGAGCCGCGGGTCGTCTGTGTGCGGCTGCAGCGTCTCCCCCGTGGCCCGCAGCTCGTCGCGAGCCCTGTCGGCCCATACCGACGCACCACGCTGCTCGCATATCTCCAGCGATGTGCGGAGCGGCTCGCGCGCCGCCGCGCGCCTGCCCTGGCGTCGCAGCCGCTCACCGAGGTAGAGCAGGCTGCGCGCCTCCTCGAGGGGCGCATCCACGCCCCGGTACAGACCGGCGGCGTCGGTGAGCAGTGGCTCGAAATCCTCCTCGACCAGCCCGCGGCACCGCGCGGCGGCGGCGAGCACGCTCGTCGCGCGACGAAGGCTGGCGTACTCCTCCAACCCGGCGACGACGGGCTCGGCTTCCGCCGTCCGGCCACAGCGCAGGTACGCCTCCGCCAGGTCGGCCTGTACACCGAAGACGCGCGGTTCGCTGACGCCGCCGGCAGCCAGCAGTGCAGCGACCGGCGCCAGCTGGTCGATCGCATCCTCGTACCGCCTGGATGCCACCGCCAACCC
>Ga0075421_100012779_pt1 | contig 10439 bp, 7 predicted proteins | sample SoiMetdeltSBSDD5_FD_75292 | JGI IMG/M metagenome (GOLD analysis project Ga0075421, IMG submission 75292) | Bulk soil microbial communities from a Populus tree surrounding site in Tennessee, USA - Soil MetaG P. deltoides SBSDD5 | ecosystem: Environmental > Terrestrial > Soil > Tree plantation... | reverse complement strand
GGAAGCTGCTGCCGGTCACGCGCCGCTCCGCCTGGAACGTCCCGTCGCCGTTTCCGAGCAGCACCGAGGCCCCGTCGGACACGCAGCAGTTGTTGGCGGTCACGATGTCGAGGAACCCGTCGCCGTTGACGTCGCGCAGGACCACCTCAACCGGCGAGGACCCGACGGGGAGACGCTGCTGTGCCAGGAACGTCCCGTCGCCGGCGCCAAGCAGTACCGAGACATCGTTGGAGAACTGGTTTGCGACGACGAGGTCGAGAACGCCGTCGCCATTGACGTCGCCCACCGCGACGGAGACCGGGGTGTCGCCAGCCGCGAACAACTGGCCGGGATAGAGCGGCCCCGGCGGCGGAAGCACGACGATGTCGCCGACGGTGGTCGTCCCCCCGGCGACCGGAGCGACCGGTGGCGAGGACGTCCCTCTGAAGGTGCGACCGCCGATCAGCACGCTGGCCGATGCCACGATGGGCCCCCGGATCGTGGGAACCCCAGGAATGCTGAACGCTCCGGAGCCCTGGCTTTGCGCGCTGAACTGGCCGAAGGCCGTGACCGTAGCGCCCGCGACCGCGTGACCGTCCTGATCGATCACGCGGCCGGCGACCGTGGTGCCGGGATCCGGCTGGACGGTGACCGTTCGCGTTGCGGTGCCGGTGCGGCCGAGGTTATCGGTGGCGGCGCCCTGGATCGTGAGCAGCGGGGAGCCGGTAGGCACGACCAGGGTCTTGAAGAACGGCCCGGAGTCCGGGATCGGAGGCTCGGCAACGCCGTTGATGATCCAGGAGAACTGCGTCACCTGAACGTTGTCCGTAGCCTCCGCGCTCAGGCTGAGCGAGGTGCCTGCGATGGCGGTGGTGCCTTCGGCGGGCGCGGTGATCACCACCGTGGGCGGTGGATCCGGCAAGACGGTGACCGTTCTCGTCGCCGTCGTCGTCTGTCCCACGTCATCGGTGGCGGTGGCCAGGATCGAGAGCGACGTCACGTCGAGCGGAACCGTGATCACGCGCTGGTACGGGGGGTCGAACACCGGCGGTTGCGCCACCCCGTTGACGGTCCACACGACCTGGGTCACCCGCACGTTGTCCGAGGCTTGCGCCAAAAGCGTCAGCTGAGTCGTTTCAGCAGCGCTCGCGCCGGCGGCGGGCGACGTGATCACGATCGTCGGGGCCGCGTCGGTGACACTGATGGGAACGGTGACGGACCCGGCGGAGGTCTGGATCGAGATGGCGGTGGCGCCCGGGCTGGCGCCAAGCCCGACGACGACATCCACGAGAATCTGATCGACTCCGACGCGGATGTTCGACAGCGTGACCCCGGGCGCGGTGGTCGTCACGGTCGCGGCCGCCAAATTGAAGCCGCTGATCGTCACCGTGGTGGTCGCACCGCGAGCCGCCGAATCCGTCGAGACGGTACTGACGACCGCGACCTGCGGGACGGCCGTCTCCCGAGTGATCCGGAGGATGTTACCGACCGCGTCGTAATGATAGGTCGCCGCGTTGCCGTCAGGAAGGATCACTCGAACCAGCCGGCCCAGTTCGTCGTAAACGTAGACGATATCAGCCAGCGCACGGACGGGACCCGCGAGGACGAGCACAAGGCTCGTCAACAGCACCAGCAAGTGCCCCGTCGAGAAGATTCGAGCCTTCAGTTCGGCCGCCTCCCAGGCCGAAGGCGTATCGGAAACGAGGCCCGCCCGCAATGTACGGTTGACGGAATCGCGTGTACTTTTCGGCAACCTCGACCAGCTATCGTGCCTGGTCGGCACTTTGCTAGAATCGGGCGCCATGCACGACGCCCGGCGTGCAACGATCCTCGTGGTCGACGACGATGCGGGTGTACGCGAGGCCTTGCACCTCATTCTCGAAGACGATTACGAGGTGCTGGACGCGGTCGACAGCGGTGGAGCGCTCGCCATCCTCGCGGCGAGAACGGTCGACCTCATCCTGCTCGACCTGATCATGGAGCACAGCGACGGATTTGAAATGCTCGAGCGCCGCAGCGGGCAGTCCAAGGACGTCCCCATCATCATCGTCTCCGGGCTCAACAACGCCTGGACCGCGGCGGCCGCGATGCGATTGGGTGCCGTGGATTACGTGACGAAGCCGTTCGATGAAAACGAGCTTCACGCACTCATTCGCGACACGCTCACCTCGGGCAGGCAGGCCCCGGCCGAGTCACGCCAGCGAGGTCCGCGAATACCGTTGCTGCTGCTGGTGGGGCTTGACCTCGGCCTTTACGCGAGTCTCGCCGTGCTCCTCAGGCAGCACTGTCGGGTGGCCCGTGCGGAAACCGTATTCGACGCACTGAACTCGCCGGGGCTGGCCTCGACGACGATGGTTGCGCTGGATCCGGCGTCCTCAGGCCTGCAAGACCCCGCAGTCCTGGCCGAGCTGCGCAGGCATTTCGCCGATGCTCAGCTCGTCCTGGTCGGGCTCACCAACGGACTGCCCGGCGCGCACAAGACTCTCATCGGCCCCGCACGTGTGACCTACTTCCTGAATTTCCTGACCGAACATCTCACGACGAGCGGCTGCGCGTACGGTGATCGCACACGGACCGCGCTCGATTACCTGGGAACGGACTATATCGGCGCGTCGATCCGGCGGCTCGCGCGTGTCGTCGGGACCTCGCCCAAGCACCTCTCCACGTGCTTTCGCGAGGAGACCGGCATACCCCTGAAGGGCTATATTGCCGAGCTCCGTGTCGAAGCCGCAAAGTGGCTGCTCGCCGCCGGCGAAAAGATCGAGGCCGCCGCGGTGCGCGTCGGGCTCCACGACGCGTCTCACCTCTCGAAGCTCTTCGTGCGATACGCGGGAAGCCGGCCAGGAGCGTATCGGCGGACTTCGTTGCGTTAGCGTTCGGCCGTCAGGACTTCCATGCAAACGGGGCGAAGTGACCGTTGTTCCGGCCCGACGTCTCGTCCCAGTTGATACCGAAGCCGTGCATGTGGCTGCGCGTTGCCTTGGCGAGCGCCAGCCGCGATGCCGCCGGGTGGCCAACGTTGTCGAGATAGATCGGCTCGCTGTCCTTGGCGCCGGCGATGCCCTCGACGGCGATGTCGAGCATGCCCGGGATCGACACGGAGCGGCGCATGCCACGGCTCTCGATGGTAATGGGCTTGGCCTCCACGCCTCCGAAGCTCGAGATCAGCGGAGCGAGCGCCGCCATCGGGCCGCCCCCCTGCCCGCTGGCAATGGCCGTGAGCGCGTCGCGCTGCTCCTTGGACGCGCGCTCGTCGACGACGAGACCAACAGTCCAGTTGCCCTGGATCATCGGCCCCGGCGTGTGCAGTAGCACGGCGAAGCTCAGGCCGTCGAGTCGGGTCTTGTCGTACTGACCGCGCTGGACAGTGAAGACGAGGCCGGCATCGCATGCGCCTTTGGTCGGCCGCGCCGCCAGCCCGGAAGTGGGGCACGGGCACACCGAGTCACAGCTGCACGCCTCGAAGTATTCGCCACTGATCTGCCACTGAACGTTCGCCATACACTCCTCCGATTGGGTAACGATCCATCATCCGGCGCCGCGCAGCACGGCCGCCAGCCCGGGGGATACGGCCACTCCGAGACCCAGCAGCGCGAGCGCAACGCCAGTTGCCCGCGCGATCCATTCGCCGCCGGGCAGAAGCTTTTCCGCGGCCACCACGCAGGCGAGCAGCAGCACCCACCGCAGGCCCATGGCGCCGGCCACGACGAGCACGATCATGAGGGCCCAGCAACAGCCCACGCAATAGGCGGCGTGCGCCCAGCCCATCGCGAGCGCCCCGTGCCACCCGGCGCGCCAGTGGCCGAGCAAGAAGCCGAGCGGACTCCGACAGCTCCGCAGGCAGACCTGCTTCAGCGGGGACAGCTGAAAGAGCCCCGCCCCGAGCAGGACGCCTGCCGTCACGTACGCCAGCGTGCCGGGCCCGACGGCCATCAGCGCGAGGCTCGCGAAGTAGACCGGCACGCCCGTCGCCGCCCACAGCATGACGTACATCAGCCCGAAGCCGATCACCGCCGGCGCCTGCGCGCCCGGGCTGCCGGTGGTTCGTTGCGTGGTGGCGTACAGCGCGATCATCGGCGCCGCGCTCGGCAGCATCATGGCCGCCATCATCACCGCCCACGCGCCAACATATCCCGCCCCATCGGCGATGGTAGGCGCCATGGCCATCTGCATGCCCGCCATGTCCTCGTCCATCGGCGAGCGCACGACGACGATCCACGCAACTACCGCCAGGCCGAGCAAGGCAGCGTACGTGGTGACGAGTACGCGCTTATTCATCTCGGAGCGATCATACGCCCGCGCGCATGGCGCCGATCGGCCTCCGTCAGATTGCCTGAGCGCGCGAGCAGGCCCTCGAGCTCACCCTCGAGCCCGGTAGAGGGTCGGCCGAGGCTCTAGCTACCGCATCGGCATAGTTCTAGGGTCCATAACGGCTCGAGGAGTTGCGTATAGGAGGCATCGCGGTGGCCGCCACACGGGCCCAGCTTGAAGCCGAGTTGGGTACGACGCGAGTGGATGCCGGTTGGCGGGTGGGCGAACGTATCGTCGACGTTCTCCGGCGAAGGATTCATGACTCGGAGCTCGGCTCGCCTCTTTCTCATCCCGTACCAGCGCGCTACAGTAGTCACGGGCCGCAATGACGAACGCCAATGCAGTGGCCGCCACCGGGCCCGGCCGACGTTTCCCGCGACTCGCTCGCGCACTGGAAATCCTCCGCTGCGAAGGCCCCCGTAGCCTGTGGTTTCGAGGGCTCGGCAAGACCGTGTACCGGCGGGTCGTCGTCATGGAGCTGCCGCTAGACCAGCCGATCGTTCGGACGAGCGCGCTGACGAACGTGGTCGTCGAGCGGCTGACGCCGGCGGGTGTCGACGAGTACGTCACCCTTCGCCCCGACGCCGATCCGGGTGAGACGCGGCGCCGGATCGCGGCCGGCCATCAGTGCTTCATCGCCCGGCACGAGGGCCGGATCGTTCACGCGTGCTGGGCCGCGACGGGGCGGGTGTGGGTCGACTATCTCCGGCGCGACCTCGTCCTGCCCACGGGGGCGGTGTACCACTACGACTCCTTCACGGCGCCCGCCTTCCGGGGGCAGAACATCTCCGCGCTCCGAGTCACCGAAGCCGCGCGCCACTTCCGTGCGTCCGGCCACGACCGTGTGATTGCGATCGTCGTGCCGGAGAACCGAACGGCGTTTCGACCGCTCGAAAAGGCCGGCTATCGCCGCGTGGGAATGATGGGATACGTCGGGCTCGGGCGCTGGCGGCGCCATTTCGACTACAAGCTGTAGCCCGCGACGACCGCGTCGACGCCTTGACCCCCAGGTGCGCGCGGGCTAAGGTGACTTGCCTCGAGGCGCGACGTCCGTCCGGAGGCCCGACATGCGCTGCCCGCAGTGCCGAACCGAGAACGCCGAGGGGCGCCGCTTCTGCGCCGCCTGCGGCGTAGTGCTGGCACAGCAGTGCCCGGCCTGCGACTTCGCGAACGAGTCCCTCGCGCAGTTCTGCGGCGGATGCGGTGTCGCTCTCCGTGCGGCGGCGGGACCCGCTCTGGCGCCTGCACAGTCCCAGCCGCCTCACTACCTCGCCGCGAAGATCCTCCGCGGCCGCGACGCGCTCGAGGGCGAGCGCAAGCAGGTGACCGTGCTGTTCGCGGACCTGAAGGGCTCGATGGAACTCCTGGCCGGCCGCGATCCCGAGGAGGCGCGCGCGGTCATCGATCCCGTGCTGACCGCCATGATCGATGCCGTCCATCGCTTCGAAGGCACCGTGAACCAGATCATGGGGGACGGCATCATGGCGCTCTTCGGCGCCCCGGTGGCCCACGAGGATCACGCCGTCCGCGCCGGCTACGCTGCGCTGCGCATCCAGGAATCGATTCGCGCCCTCGCAGCACAACAGCAGCGCGACATGGCGCTGCAGATTCGTGTCGGCCTGAATGCCGGCGAGGTCGTCGTTCGCGCCATCGGCAACGACCTCACGATGGACTACAGCGCGGTTGGCGAGACGACACACCTCGCCGCGCGGATGGAGCAGCTGGCCACACCCGGCACCATCCTCGTCACGGAGCCTTTCGTCCGCCTCACCGAGGGGTACCTGCACTTCAAGCCGCGGGGCCTCGTCCCGGTGAGGGGCCTCGGCGAGCCTGTCGAAGTCTTCGAGTTGGTCGACGCCGAGTCGACGCGAGGCCGCTTCCAGGCCTCCGCGCGTGGCAGCACGCGCTTCGTCGGCCGGCGCTCGGAGTTTGAAGCGCTCGAGAAGGCGCTGCAGCACGCCCGCGCCGGGCAGGGCCAGGCGCTGGCGGTCATCGGCGAGCCCGGGGTGGGCAAGTCTCGGCTCCTCTACGAGTTCCTCGACTCCCCGTCCACGCGCGGCTGGACGATTCTCGAGACGGGCGCCGTCTCGTACGGCAAGCTCACCTCGTATCTCGCGCTGCGCGAGCTGCTCCGAGCGTTCTTCCAGATCGAGGACCGCGACGACGCCGCCGATATCGAGGAGAAGGTCTCGGCCAGACTCGGCAAGGTGGACGAGTCGCTTCGTGCCGTCCTCCCTGGCCTCATGGCCGTGCTCGACGTGCGCTTCGAGGATCCGGCGTGGCGGGCACTCGATCCGGGGCAGCGCCGCCGCGCGATGCTCGACGCCGCCAAGCGCCTCCTCATCCGCCTGAGCCAGGTGCAGCCGCTGATCGTGATGGTCGAGAACCTGCACTGGATCGACGCCGAGACGCAGGCCTTCCTCGACAGCCTGGTCGAGAGCCTGCCGACGGCGCGGGTCCTCCTGCTCGTCAACTATCGGCCCGAGTACCAGCACGGCTGGGGAAGCAAGACGTACTACGTCCAGCTGCGCCTGGACCCGCTCTCGGCGGAGAGCGCCGACGAGCTCCTCCGCAGCATGATCGGCGCCGACCCTCAGCTGCAGCCCCTCAAGCGGTTGCTGATCGAGCGCACCGAAGGCAATCCGTTCTTCCTCGAGGAATGCGTCCGCACGCTCGTCGAGACGAAGGTGTTGGTGGGCGAGCGCGGGGCCTGTCGCCTTCGCACGGCGCTCTCGGCGATCCAGGTGCCGGTCACCGTGCAGGCAATCCTGGCCGCCCGCATCGACCGCCTGTCCCAGGCCGACAAGCGCGTCCTGCAATGCGCCGCCGTGATTGGCAAGGACGTCGACTTCGCGATCCTCCAAGCGGTCACCGAGCTCAGCGAGCCGGAGCTCCGGCAGAGCCTCACCCAGCTTCAAGTGGGCGAGTTCCTCTACGAGACCAACCTCTTTCCGGAACTCGAGTACACGTTCAAACACGCGCTGACCCAGGAAGTCGCGTACGGAACGCTCCTGCTCGAGCGTCGCCGCAACCTTCACGCCGGGATCGTGCAGGCGATCGAGACGCTCAAGGCCGATCGTCTCGCCAACGAGGTGAGCCGGCTCGCCCACCACGCCTTTCGTGGCGAGCAGTGGCAGAAGGCAGTCGAGTACTTCCGGCAGGCGGGCACGCGGAGCGCGATGAGCTCGGCGTACCGGGAAGCCGTCGCCTGCTTCGCGCAGGGATTGCAAGCACTGCAGCGACTGCCCGAGACGCCCGAGACGCTCGAGCGCGCCTTCGACCTTCGAATGGAACTCCGCCCCTGGCTGGCGCCGCTCGGCGACTACGACCGTGTGCTGGCGCTCCTCGAGGAAGCGGAAGCTCTCGCGAGATCTCTGAACGACCGGCGGCGGCTCGGGCTCGTTCGCGCCTACATGGCCGATTGCTTCCGGCTGACCGGCAAGAACGAGCAGGCGATCGCGTCCGGAACGGAGGCCCTGACCATTGCGACGGAGATCGGAGACTTCACCTTGCGCGTCCAGGCGCATCTGCTGCTCGGTCACGCCTGCCACGCCGTCGCCGATTACAAGCAGGCGATCGAGCTGCTGAGATGGAACGTGCAGGCGCTGCAGGGCGACATGATGCTCCAGCGCTTCGGCAATCCCGCGCTGCCGGCCGTCTTCTCCCGCACGTTCATGGCCTTTTCTTTGGTCGATCTCGGAGAATTCGAGGAGGCCCGACGTCTCGCGGAGGAAGCCTTGCGGCTGGCCGAGCGGGCGGACACGACGCACAGTCAGGTGGTGGCCGCACACTCGCTGGGGCTCGTCCACCTCTGCCAGGGCGACTTCGCGCCGGCGATCGAGGTGCTCGAGCAGGCGTTTCGACGCTGCGAGGTGCACCACATTCCCCTCGGGTCACGCCTGATCGCCTCCGCGCTCGGCCACGCGTACGCGCTCACGGGCAGGGTCGCGGACGGCATCGCCCTCCTCGAGCAGGCGGTGCGGCAGGCAGAGAGTCTCAAGGTGGTCTTCCGATATGCGCTCTGGCTGGCGTGGCTCGGGGAAGCCTACCTGCGTGCCGGCCGGGTCGAGGACGCGCGCGCCTTGGCCGGTCGTGCCCTCGAGAGGGCCAGCGCGCTCCAGGAGCCTGGGCACCGTGCCGAGGCGCTGCGACTGCTCGGGCAGATCATGGCCACCTCCACGCCCATGGATGCCGTGCAGGCTCAGCAGACGTACGCCGAGGCCATTGCGCTTTCGGACCGCCTCGCGATGCGTCCCCTGCTCGCGCATTGCCGGCTGGGTCTCGGCGGCCTTCACCTCCGGATGGGTCGCTTGGACACCGCGCGCGTCGAGATCGCCGCCGCCGTTCGGCTCTTCCGAGCGCTCGACATGGGGTTCTGGGTATCCCATGCCGAGGCCGAGCTCGCCCGCACCTGAGCGGCGGCTCGACGCTCGTGCACCGCTGGCTCGTCCCCCGCGTCGTCTGGCCACTCGCCGAGCGTGTGGGCGGGCGGCGGATGTTGACCGAGCTGCGTCGGCTGCGTGAGCTGCAGTGGCGCCATCCGGAAGAGATCGAGCGCCGCACGCTGCTGCAGTTGCGCGCGCTCCTCACGCACGCCGGACGCCACGTCCCCTATTACCGTGCGCTCTTCGCACGGGCCGGCATGACCCCGGATGACGTGCGCGATCTCTCCGCGCTGGCACGCCTGCCCATCACATCGAAGGCCGACCTCCGCGCCGTGTTTCCGGACGGCGCGCTGGCGGACAACCTGCCGGCGCGGCGCCGGCAACCGATGCTGACCTCCGGTTCGACCGGCCTGCCGTTCACCTTCTTCTGGGACCGTGAAGCGAGTGACGTGCTCCTCGGCACGTACCTGTTCGCGCTCGAGTGGGCGCGAGTGGGCATCTGGGATCCGCGTCTGACCATCGCCGTGCCCGCCTACTTCGCCACAAACGCCGTGGCGGAGTCGGCGCTGCGTCGCGTGGGCCGGCGGGTGATCCTCGGCGAACGCGGGCTCAACCTGGCGTCGGACCGGGTGACCACGGAGACGTTCCGCCAGGCCGTGGAGCATATTGCGCGCCGCGGCCGGTACTTCATCAGAGGATACCCGGCGGCGATCGCGCGGCTGGCCCGTCAGCTCCTGGAGGAACGGGTGCCGGCGCCTGGTGCGCCCGCGGTCGTCATGACCTACTCCGAAACGCTGACACAGGCCGATGCGACGAGCATTCGCGAAGGATTCGGCTGCGAAGTGGTCAACTATTACGCAAGCTGGGACGTGCCGCAGATGGCTCAGACGTGTCCCGACAACCGTGACGTCCTGCACGTGAACTCGGGGCGGGTCCTCTTGAGGGTGGTGCGAGCGGACGGCAGCACGGCGGCGCCCGGCGAGAGCGGTCGGGTGGTCGTGACGGACCTGGCAAATCAGGTCATGCCGCTCATCAACTACGCCATCGGCGATCACGCAGTCGTCGGCACGGAATGTCCATGCGGCCGCGGTCTTCCGACGCTCGCCAGCATCGAGGGCCGCGACACCGAGGTCATCAGCACGCCGGACGGTCGCCGGATCAACGCCACGTTCCTCGGACACTTCCTCGCGTTCGTCGTCGGCGTCATTCCCTACGTCTGGGAGTACCAGCTCGCCCAGACCACGGTGAGCTCCGTCACACTGCGAGTGGTGCCGACTCCGCGCTTCACGGCGGAGTACGGGAAGAAGCTCGCAACCGAGCTTGGCGCGCTGCTCGGACCCGGGGTTGCCGTCGAAGTCGAGGTGGTCGCCCGCATTCCGGTGGAATCGTCCGGCAAGCGGCTCATCATCAAATCCGCTCTCTCGTCGCCCGCCGTCGCGCACCCTCCGCGGGGGTAGCGCTTCCGGTGAATCGCAGAGCCGCCGCCAAAAAGCCGCTTTCAAATACAACTAGCGCCGATCGCCCGATCCGCGGCCGTCAGAGTGCGGCATGGGCGCCCTCGTCTTGCCGCCCGGCTGGTACGTCACCTCGTACGTGGATTTGTGATACCCCGGGATCATCGATGCGAACGTTTTGGCGTCTCCCCGCTGCACGCGATGTTCTGCTGCGCTAGCGCGCGCAAAACGTCGTCAGCAAGAACGGCCCCCGAGTCGAGCCCGGCGACCGACGAGTACTCCCTCCTCTACCGTCTAGCGTCCGGCGCTT
>Ga0075421_100012778_pt1 | contig 10441 bp, 3 predicted proteins | sample SoiMetdeltSBSDD5_FD_75292 | JGI IMG/M metagenome (GOLD analysis project Ga0075421, IMG submission 75292) | Bulk soil microbial communities from a Populus tree surrounding site in Tennessee, USA - Soil MetaG P. deltoides SBSDD5 | ecosystem: Environmental > Terrestrial > Soil > Tree plantation... | reverse complement strand
TGCCCCAGGGCCCGGCCGTTCCGAAGTCCAGCCCCTTCCGCTCCTTCCACTCGAGGCCCTTCCCGTCCTGGTTCTCGAACCAGCGGTCGACCCGCGAGATGTCCGCATCCCCATCGCCGTCGAGGTCGCCCACGGCGATCCCCCCGTGGCATTGCGGCTCCGTGACGCCCGCGACGCGATGCTCCGGCCAGCGCCCCGTTGGATCCTTGGGGATCGAGTACCAGAAGACCCCGCGGCTGTCCGCGATCCCCACGATGTCCTTTTTCCCGTCGCCGTCCACGTCCGCGGCCAGCGTGTCGTGGGTCGGGATCCCTTCCGTGACGTGGCGCGAGAAGGGCTCGCCCTTCTTGCCCGGGTTCCGGTACCACGCTCCGCCCGAGACCTGGTCGATCCAGCCGTCCCCGTCCACGTCGATGGCGACGCCGCCGACGTCCGTCTTCGCCTCCTCCCCGAGGAGGTGCGTCTTCCAGGAGTCAATGGACTCCTGCTCGAACCAGAAGATGGTCCCGCCGGACCGCCCCGAGACGAAGTCGAGGTCGCCGTCGCGGTCCAGGTCGACGAGGGAGGTCTGGCCGAAGTTCTTTCCGCCCGGCTTCGCGATCTCGCGATACCGGAACCGAGGCGCTCCCGCGCCAGCCGCGCCCGCGGCCCCGAGGAGGACCGCCAGGATGGTGATCGGGGGGATAGCAACCGAGCGTGTCCTGGACATCATCGATGACTTCCCGGGAGCTTACGCTCGCGGACGCGCCGGAAGCTGGGCATCGGCTCGTGCCAGAATAAGCGTTCCACGTCCAGGCGCTGCGGCTCGCCCTCGACCAGAACGAAACGGACGAGCCACTCGTCGTCATGCGGAAAGCTCAGCTTCCCTCGAAACGTGTCCCGTTCCCAGTGATGGAGTCTCGCGGCGATGTTGGGGCCGAAGCGCAGTTGGAGCGTCCCTCCTTCTGCCGTGAGCTCGAGCTCGCCGTAGAGGTCGCACGCGTACACGCCCGCGTATTCCTCGAGAGGAAGGGAGGGCGCCGCTTCCTTGACCCGCTTGGCCTCGAGGAGGGAGTTCTTCGCCTCGGTGTCTCGTCGAGGTTTCTCCTCGGCCTCGAGCAGCCAGTCCTGGTTCGTCCATGTTCGCGGAATGCCGAGCAGTCGATCGAAGGTGTCGTGCATAACCATGTACGGGAGCCCGCAGTTGCGGTTTGCGAGGACCACGATCCCGATCTTCTCCTCGGGCATCATGGCGGCGACCGCCCCGGTCGAGCCGCCATGATAGACGACCTTACGCCCGCGGTAATCGCGCAGCCACCAGCCGAGACCGGCGCCGAAGAAGATCCTCGGATACGCAAAGTCCGATCTCGGCTCCGCGTCGATCGGAACGAGACTGTGGGACGCCTGCATCTCGCGAACGGTCTTCAATTGCAGCACACGGCGACCGGCGACAGTCCCATCACCCAGGTGGAGCTCCAGGAACTTCGCCATGTCCACGACGGTGGACTGGATCCCGCCAGCCGGCGCGACCGTCTCGTGGAGACGGCGGAACCCGTCGGAGCCTTCGGCCCGGCTCCATGCCGGGTCGAGGACGAGCCGTCCTTCCTCGAGGATGTGCGGCGTGGACACGTTGGCCAGCTCTTCCAGCTCCCGCGGACTCGCGAGCGTGCGCGTCATGCCGAGCTCCCCGAGGAGGTGGGTCCCGAGGAACGTGGACCAGGATTCCCGGGCAACCCGCTCGAGGAGATCGCCCGCGGCCACGTACATGAGGTTGTTGTAGACGTAGCGGCTCCGGAAGGGCTCGACGGGCTGGAGGTACCGAAGTCGGCGCAGGATCTCTACACGGTCGTGGTCCCCGCGATAGGCGAGCAGGTCCGCGGTCTCGAGACCGGTGCGATGCGACAGGAGATCGGCGATCCGGACGTTTTCGGTCAGGTAAGTGTCGGAGAGCTTGAACTCGGGCCAGTGCTTGACGACCGGATCGCTCCACGCGAGCTTGCCCTCATCGACCAGCCGCGCGAGACACGTCGCGGTGAAGACCTTCGTGACGGATGCAATGGGAAACACCGTTTGCTCGTCGACCGCATCTTGCGTCCCGATCCGACGGACACCATAGCCGCGGGCGAGCAGGACTTTCCCTTCCCTCAGGATGGCGATGGCCATCCCGGGCGTCCTCCAGTCCGCCAGCGCCGCCTTTGCATACGCGTCGAACCCCGCGAGCGGATCTTCGGGTTGCTCGGCGAGGGCGGGGAGCGCGGCGAGCAGGGCTATGAATCCGGCCGTTCCACGTCTGCGGAATGTGCCGAGTCCCGGAGTGAAGCCCATCACGTTCAGAAATCGCTGGCTCAACGTGTCCGCGTATTCTACTCGCAAGTGCGGCGAAGGGACGGCCGGGACGACATCGACGAGGACCCGGGGGCTCTACGAGGCTCAGGAAGTCCTCGCCCTTCTTCCGCACGGCGCCTGGCTTACCATGTCCGCATGCGTGCTGTGACGCTTCCCGTGCTCCTCCTCGCGGCGCTCGCGGGCGCATCCTTCGCCGCCGAGCCCCCTCCGAACGTCATCCTCATCATCGCCGATGACCTCGGCCACGCCGACCTCGGTTGCACGGGCGCCACGGGCCATGCGACGCCGCACCTCGACCGTATGGCCGCCGCCGGCGCGCGCTTCACGAGCTTCTACGCCGCGCAGGCGGTGTGCTCGGCATCGCGCGCCGCGTTCCTCACCGGCTGCTACCCGAACCGCGTGTCGATCCTCGGCGCCCTGGGGCCGCGGACCCGGGTCGCGCTCCACGAGAACGAGGTCACGATCGCCGAGGTGCTCCGGCCCCGCGGCTATGCCACCGCGGCCTACGGCAAGTGGCACCTGGGCGATGACGAGCCGCACCTGCCCCTACGCCAGGGCTTCGATGACTACTTCGGCCTTCCCTACTCGAACGACATGTGGCCATTCCATCCCGAGAGGCCCGAGGGCTACCCGCCGCTTCCCCTCATCGACCGCGATCGCACGGTCGCGCTGAATCCCGACCAGTCGCGCCTCACCGCCGCCTACACGGAGCGCGCCGTGAAGTTCATCGAGGCGAACCGCGACCGGCCCTTCTTCCTTTACCTGGCCCACTCGATGCCGCACGTGCCGCTCTTCGCCTCCGAGGGTCGCCGGGGGAAGTCGGAGCGCGGCCTCTTCGGCGACGTGATCGAGGACATCGATGCGTCCGTGGGCGAGGTGCTCGCCTCGCTCGCGCGCCTCGGCCTCGAGGAGCGGACGCTCGTGATCTTCACCTCCGACAACGGGCCCTGGCTCTCCTACGGCGATCACGCCGGCTCGGCGGGGCCCCTCCGCGAGGGCAAGGGAACGACGTTCGAGGGCGGCGTGCGCGTGCCGTTCATCGCCCGGTGGCCGGGCAGGATCCCCGCGGGCGCCGTGATCCACGAGCCGGCCGCGGCGTTCGACCTCCTGCCGACGATCTCAGGCCTCGCCGGAGCGGCGCTTCCCGCGGACCGCATCATCGATGGCCGGGACATCCTGCCGCTCCTCTCGGCTCGGCCGGAAGCGCGCACGCCGCACGAGGCCATCTTCTTCTGGTGGGACCGCGAGCTGCAGGCGGTCCGGAGCGGGGCCTGGAAGCTCCACTTCCCCCACGAGTACCGGAGCCTCGAGGGGCCCGGCGGCACGGGCGGCATCCCCTCGAAGTACGTCACGCGGAAGATCGGGCTCGAGCTCTTCGACCTCGCGGCGGACCCCGGGGAAACGCGGGACGTCGCCGCGGCGCACCCCGATGTGGTCGCGCGCCTCCAGACGCTCGCGGAGCGGGCGCGGGAGGACCTGGGCGACAGCGCGGAGAAGCGGCCCGGCAAGAACGTGCGGCCCGCGGCGACCATCGCCCCCGAGCCCACGGTCCTCGGCATCCAGGGGAGCCGCTTCACGCTTGGCGGGGAGCCGGCCTTCCTCCTCGGCGCGAGCTACTACGGCGGGCTGGGCGCGTCCAGCGAGACCGTCGCCCGCGATCTCCGCGAGCTGAAGCGCAGCGGCTTCCGCTGGATCCGCGTCTGGGCGACCTGGGCGGCGTTCGGCGCCGACGTCTCGGCCGTGGAGCCGGGGGACGGGCGGCCGCGGGAGCCGTTCCTCTCGCGCCTCGTCGACCTCGTCGCGATGGCGGACGAGCGGGGGATGGTGGTCGACGTGACCCTGTCGCGCGGCAACGGGCGCACGGGCCCACCGCGCCTCCAGACTCTCGAGGCGCATCGCCGCGCCGTGGAGACGGTCGTCGCCGCCCTCGCGCCGCGGCGCAACTGGTACCTCGACCTCTCGAACGAGCGGAACATCGCCGACAAGCGGTTCACCTCGTTCGATGACCTCCGCGTCCTCCGCGATGCGGCGAAGAAGCTGAAGCCCGACCTCCTCATCACCGCGTCGCACGCGGGGGACATCTCGAAAGAGGAGCTCGCGGACTATCTCTCGGTCGTGGACTTCATCTCCCCGCACCGCCCGCGACACGGCGGCTCGGCGGCGGAGACCGAGGCCGTGTCGCGACGCTACCTCGACCAGCTCGGCGAGCTGGGCCGCGTCGTCCCGCTCCACTACCAGGAGCCGTTCCGGCGCGGCTTCGGCGGCTGGGCTCCGGGAGCCGGGGACTTCATCGCCGATCTCGCCGGCGCGCGGGCCCGCGGCGCCGCGGGGTGGTGCTTCCACAACGGCGCCCAGGACGGCGAGCCCGAGGGCCGCCCGCGGCGGTCGTTCGACCTGCGCGCGGACGCGCTCTTCGCCCAGCTCGACGTCGAGGAGCGGCGGTTCCTCGAGCTCCTCGCGCTCGAGTCGCCGCGGGCCCGGGAACCGCCCGAGACGCATCCGAACATCTGGGTCAAGCTCTCGCCCGTCGCGGGGGCGCCGCCCTCGCCGCGGCTCGGCTACGAGGGCGACTGCGTCTGGGTTCCCGAGCTGCGCGTCCTCCTCCGCTACGGCGGCCACAACCAGGGCGGCGGGGGCGAGCAGGGGTCGGAGGTCTGGACGTTCGACCCCTACACCGCGGCGTGGAGCCTGAAGGAGCCCAACACATCGCCGCCAGGCATCTGCTGCGCGCAGCAGAACGTCTACGACCCCGCCGGCCGCCGCTACCTGCGATTCGCAGGCTTCAGCGGGAACCACGGCTGGCAGTGGCACCGCGAGATCTACCTGAACGACGACTCCGTGTGGGCCTACGACCCCGGGACGAACCTCTGGCGCGCGCGCCGCCCGCTCCCGGCCCCCCGCCTCGCGCCGCTCCGCGCCGCATCGTGGGATGTGGAACACGGTGTCGCGGTGGTCTTCGGCGGCGAGACATCGAGCGAGGGCACGCTCGTCTACGACCCGCACGAGAACGCCTGGACCCGCAAGCAGCCGCGGCTCGAGCCGGATTCCCGGAGCGGCGGCAACATGGCCTACGATGCGGCGCGGCGCATCCACATCCTCTTCGGCGCCCAGTTCTCGAACGACCCGCACACGTGGGCCTACGACCTCGAGCGGAACGAGTGGCGAGACTTCGAGACGCCGGCCTTGCCGCCCACGGACAAGAACGATGCCGTGCTCGCCCACGACACGATCCACGGTCGGGTGATCGCCATTGTGAAGCTCACCGAGGGCGAGGAGGAGGCCGCGAGGCACCGGTTGGAGACCTGGACTCTCGACATGGGCAAGAGGGAATGGCTGCGCGCGAACCCCGCCCGCGAGCCCGACCCGAGCGGGAACCGCGCGCGCGTCCTCGCCCATGCCCCGGAGCTGGGGCTGACCCTGCTCGAGAACTGCACCCATCCCCCGCAGGGCCTGCGCGAACAGCAGGTGTGGGCATACCGGGCGACTTCCGCGGAGGCGGGCGCGGAGCCGGCGCGAGCGGCGCCCGCGAGGCCGCGCTCCGGACCGCGCGCGGTGGAGGACCTGGTCGTGTCGGTGGTATCGGCGGGTGAAACCGAGCTGAGCTGGACTGCGTCCCCCGGAGGCGCGTCCGCCTATCACGTCGAGCGCGCCGTGGTCGAGGTCCTGAGCGAGGACCAGCTCGCGCGCCTCGGGTCGCGGACGCCGCCCCTCCCGGAACCGTCCGTGGGGGCCGTGCGGCGCGTGGGGCCCTTCGCGCGGATCACCAGGGAGCCCGTGAACGGGACCGCGTACACCGATCGCGAAACCGACCTCTCCCGGCCGCGCGCCATCGAGGGCGAGGCGATCCACGAGCGCAGGTTCGGGGAGGACGACCTCGCGCCGACGGGCAAGCCGTACCGGTATGCCGTCCACGCCTACCGCGTGCGCGCCGTGGATGCGACGGGGGCCGTGGGAGGACCCTCCCCGGCCGTGTACACGTTCCCGTCGGCGCCGCAGCAGCTCTTCGCGCGCGAGGACGGGACGGCCTGCCGGCTGAAATGGGCGGCGAGCCCGGAGCGCGGGATCCGGGGCTACCGCGTCTACCGGATGGACGGCCGGTACGACAAGGAGCCTATCACAAGGCTAACGCCGGAGCCCGCGACCGAGCGCAGCTTCACCGATCCGGGCGCGGGGAAGTCGACACGCCGATACCACGTGGTGGCGGTCGATGCCCTCGGCCAGGAGGGGCATCCCTCGTCGCCCGTCTGGTTCGAGCGCGAGTGGAAGACCTTCTACGGGCCGTTCACGGGGGAGTGGCATCAGTGAGGACGGCGGCGGAGGAGAGCAGTGCCGTTCTGAAGTCGAGGTCGCAAGGGAACGGGAGAGGGAGCAAGAAAAGAGATGATCCGTGGGAGGTCTGGTACACTGCGGGCGACGAGAGGGAGGCGAGCGTCGCCAGGGGGAGCTTGCGGCGCGCTCCTGCGTAGCGGTGGATAGAACCGCCGCTCCGGGAGTGCCAGGTAGCTTCGGCCGTTTCTGAAGCGAGGCTTCGGTCATGGCCGCCGGTTAACGCCGACACCTTCGTCACGGCATCCCTTCAAGCACCGTCCGGCACGGGCTTTCCATAACTGCGGCTCGAGACGTGACCGGCACCAGGTTTCTCTTACCAAGGAAGTGCACCGTGTCTTGTGGTAGATCGATCGGTTCCGGGCGCGTCTGGGCAGTGTTGGTCCTGGCTCTCCTGGCGCTCCAGGCGACGAGCTGCGGCGGACGCAGCAAGAAGACGCGGCTCGCGCGCATCGAAGTCACCCCCTCGCCCTCGAGCCTCGCCAGCGGCACGTCCGTCCAGTACACGGCGATAGGGATCTACGTCCGGGGCAAAAAAACTACCCGCAAGGACATCACGGACCAGGTGACCTGGATCTCCGGGGATGGCTCCGTGGCCACCGTTTCGAACGGGGCGGCCGGGCTTCCTCCGGACGCGGCGTCCCAGGTTCCGCCGAAGGGGACGGTCAGCGGCCTCATCGCCGGCTCGACCACCATCGCCGCCCAGCTGGGGAAGGTCTCCGGGCTGACCCCGGTGACGGTCACGAACGCGAGCCTGGTCTCGATCGCCGTCGACCCGCCGGCGCCGAGCATCGCGAACGGTACGACGCAGTCCTTCACGGCGACGGGGCTCTTCACGGATTCCACGACCCAGGATCTGACGGCATCGGCGGCGTGGTCATCGTCCGTCGAGGGAGTCGCGACGATCTCGAACGCGCTCGGTTCCCAGGGTCTCGCGAGCGCCGTCGCGGTGGGCTCGACGACGATCGTCGCCACCTTCAATGGAATCGCGGGCGCGACGACGCTGACGGTGACGTCGGCGACGATGGTTTCCATCGACGTGACGCCCCCGGACCCGAGCATCTCGAGCGGCACGACGCAGCAGTTCACGGCCACGGGAGTCTTCACGGATCTGACGACCCAGAACATGACGACATCGGTGACGTGGTCATCCTCCGCCGAGGGAGTTGCGACGATCTCGAACGCCTTCGGCTCTCAGGGGCTCGCGAGCTCCAGCGCGGTGGGGGTGACGACGATCACGGCTGCGTTCGGGGGCCTCACCGGCTCGACGACGCTGACGGTGAAGGCGGCGACCCTCTTGACCATCGACGTGACGCCGGCCGATCGGAGCATCCCGAACGGGACGAAGCAGCAGTTCACGGCGACGGGCACGTACACCGACGCCACGACTCAGGACCTCACCTCCCTCGTGACCTGGTCCTCGTCGCGCGAGGGGGTCGCGACGATCTCGAACGCGCCCGGCTCCGAGGGGCACGCGACCGGGACCGCGGTGGGCGAGACGACGATCAGGGCCACCTCCGACTCGATCGCGGGACAGACGAGACTGACGGTGACTGCGGCGATCCTCGCATCCATCGCCGTGACTCCGGCCAACCCGAGCATCGCGAACGGAACGCAGCAGCAGTTCGTGGCGACCGGCACCTACAGCGACTCCTCGAACCGGGACCTGACCACGGAGGTGACGTGGTCCTCGTCCGACGACGACGTCGCGACGATCTCGAACGCGGAAAGCGGCAAGGGGCTCGCGACCGGCAGCGCGGTCGGCAAGACGACGATCCGGGCCAGGCTCGGCTCGATCTCGGGTTCGACCCCGCTGACGGTGAAGGCGGCGACCCTGGACACGATCGAGGTGACCCCGCCCGACCCGAGCATCCCGAACGGAAGGGAGCAGCAGTTCACGGCGACGGGGATCTACACGGACAACTCGAAGCAGGTCCTCACGGACTCGGTGACATGGTCGTCCTCGGATGAGGGCGTCGCCACGATCTCGAACGCGAACGGCTCCGAGGGGCTCGCGAGCTCGAAGAAGGTCGGCTCGACCACGATCACGGCGTCGTCCGGAGAGATCTCGGGAGTGAGCTCGCTGACGGTGAGCGCGGGGATCCTGCTCTCGATCCAGGTGACTCCGGTCGAGGCAACCATCGCGGTGGGGAAGAAGCAGCCGTTCACGGCGACGGGCACGTACTCCGACGGCTCCACCCAGGACCTCACCCAGGTGGTGACCTGGACTGCGTTCACCGACGGAGCCGCGACGATCTCGAACGCGGCCGGTTCGAAGGGGCGTGCGACCGGGACCGGGGTCGGCACGACGGCGATCGTGGCGAAGCTGGGCGAGATCGCGGGAGAGGGGACGCTGACGGTGACGGCGGCGACCCTGGAATCGATAGCCGTGACTCCGGCCAAACCGAGCATCGCGAACGGAACGGAGCAGCAGTTCGCGGCGACCGGCACCTACAGCGACGACTCCACCCAGGAACTGACCGCGGAGGTGACGTGGTCCTCGTCCGAGGACGAGGTCGCGACGATCTCGAACTCGGAGAGCGGCAAGGGGCTCGCGACCGCTACCGCGGTGGGCAAGACGACGATCCGGGCCACGCTCGGCTCGATCTCGGGTTCGACCGAGCTGACCGTCACGGAGGCGACCCTGGACACGATCGAGGTGACCCCGTCCGACCCGAGCATCCCGAACGGAACGGAGAGGCAGTTCAAGGCGACCGGGATCTACACGGACAACTCGAAGCAGGACATCACGACATCGGTGACGTGGTCGTCCGAGGACGAGGACGTCGCCACGATCTCCAACGCGAACGGCTCCGAGGGCCTCGCGAGCTCGAAGAAGGTCGGCGAGACGCTGATCACGGCGTCGTCCGGGGACCTGTCCGGAGTGAGCTTGCTGACGGTCACGGAGTCGGAGCTCGTGCGGCTCAGGGTATCTCCGACCAACCCCAGCGTGCACGTCGGCTTGACGCAGCAGTTCACGGCGACCGGCGTCTACAGCGATGGCTCGAACAAGAACCTGACCTCATCCGTTACCTGGTCCTCGTCGGACGATGAGTACGTGACGATCTCGAAAGCGGGCCTCGCCACCGCGGTTGCCGAGGGGGAGACCATCACCATCACGGCCACGCTCGAGGATCTCTCGGCCAGCACCCAGGTGACGGTGACCGGAATCATCCTCCTCGAGATCAGGTTGACGCCCGCGGATTCGACGCAGCCGACGAACCATGAGGTCCAGATGACCGCCACGGGCATCTACTCGAACGGCTTCGAGGCGGATCAGACCCAGGACGCCGAATGGTCTTCGAGCGCCCCCTCCGACGCCTCGGTGAACAACACGACGCAGAAGGGCCTCGTGACAACCGGCGATCAGCCGAACCAGACGGTGACGATCACGGCGACGATTGGAGACGTTTCCGGCAGCACGACGATGTCGACGTCCCTGGTCGAATAGCCGGCTTGCCGGCGGTACCCGGAACCGCCGACCGGAAACGGGGATGAACCTCTCGCCTGGACCCGAAACCTGAAAGGCCCCGGTCGGGGTCGGGTCTGGACGTTCCGGCAGTGGTTCCGGTTCCCGGGAAACTGCGCGGCACCTTATCGCTCGCTCGAGCGCGGATCGCAAACCGTCTCAAAACCTTCGCCCGGCGACTGCCGATACTTCCTGGTCTCCCTTCGTTCTGAAGGACCCGCATCGTTCCGAAGGTGGGCACCGCCACGGTGCCCCGTGTCTTCGTATCTCCACTGTCGCTGCTGGAGCTCCGGAGCGTGAACGGCGGGCTCGAAGTCTCGT
>Ga0075421_100012776_pt1 | contig 10442 bp, 9 predicted proteins | sample SoiMetdeltSBSDD5_FD_75292 | JGI IMG/M metagenome (GOLD analysis project Ga0075421, IMG submission 75292) | Bulk soil microbial communities from a Populus tree surrounding site in Tennessee, USA - Soil MetaG P. deltoides SBSDD5 | ecosystem: Environmental > Terrestrial > Soil > Tree plantation... | reverse complement strand
CAAGCAGGTTCTGCAGCCAAAGATTCTCGATTTGAACAGCGTGATCGGACAGATGGATCCGATGCTTCGCTCGCTGACCAAAGAGAATGTCGTGCTGACAACAAATCTTTCCGAAAACCTGTGGAGCATCGAAGTGGATCCCAGCCAGATCGAGCAGGTATTGATGAATCTCGTCGTCAACGCGCTCGATGCGATGCCCGACGGAGGGACACTCCGGATTGAAACGTCCAACGTTGAACTGGATGGCTCGCCTGAAGGCTTTGGTTTTGCTGTACAGAAAGGCCGTTACACCATGTTTGCGGTTCAGGACACCGGATGCGGCATGGATGCCAAAACCCTGCCGCACATCTTCGAACCGTTCTTCACGACGAAAGACAAAACCAGCGGATCCGGAATGGGACTGCCTACCGTGTACGGCATCGTGAAACAGAGCGGCGGGTACGTTACGGTCGCCAGCCGTCCCGGAAATGGCGCGACGTTTAGAGTGTATCTGCCCGGTCTGCTCGCCGAACCCGAACCGATCGAGGATCAACCACGTCTCACATTGGCCGCAGAAGGAGATGAAACCATTCTGGTAACAGAAGACTCCGATCTGGTGCGCCAACTCACACGCGAGATGCTCGAAGTGCGTGGTTACAAAGTGCTCGAAGCATCGGATGGAAATCAGGCCATTGAAATCTGTACAAGCTATGCGGGGCCGATCCACGTAACGTTGACGGATGTGGTGATGCCGGGCATGACCGGACGGGAACTGGCAGAGCGAGCGGTACAAATTCGGCCGGACATGAAAGTACTCCTGATGTCGGGCTATACAGACGAAGTCACCAAGGTCGGCTTGTTGAACCCAGGCTTCCACTTCATCGAAAAACCGTTCACATCGAACTCGCTGGCTCTCAAGATCCGCGAAGTAATCGACCAGCCCAAGTCCTGACCAGGCCACATGCGCGTCCTCGTAACGCCGGACTATCGGACTCTCAGCGAGTCCGCCGCAGAACTCGTGATTAAAGCAGTACGCTCTAAGCCCGATCTCACTCTTGGTCTGCCGACGGGCAATACACCGTTGGGGATGTACGAAGAGCTCGTGACCAGGTACCGAAACGAGCAACTCGATTTTTCACAATTGCGCACGTTCAACCTGGATGAGTATCTCGGGCTGCCACTCGACCATCCGAAGAACTATCACTCGTACATGCACAACCACTTTTTCAAGCATGTGAATGTCCTGACGACAAACATCGACATTCCTGACGGAAGTCCCGGTATCGACACGATTGCCGAAAGCGAACGCTACGAAGATGCGATCCGGAATTCGGGCGGAATCGATCTATTGATCGTGGGAGTGGCCGGCAACGGCCACATTGCTTTTAATGAACCAGGTGCATCCTTTGATTCTCGGACCCGGGCGGTCGATCTGGCGCAGGAAACCATTCAAAATGCGCAACAACACTTTGGGAGCGAACCAGTCCCGACGCGAGCCATCACTATGGGCATCGGCACGATTCTTGAGGCCCGGCGGATTCTGTTGCTGGCATCCGGCGCATCGAAAGCGGATGCGGTACAACGCGCATTACACGGCCCGATATCCGAATCCGTGCCGGCATCGGCGCTGCAGCTTCATGACAATGTCATTGCGATTCTGGATGAGGATGCCGCCCGTCAATAAATAAGAAAAAATCGGAAAATTTGAAATCGAACGATTCCTGCACCTCAAATCCCGAGATCCCGAAATCGCAGAATGGACTTGCCGCATCGTCACGCCCTTATTGCGTCGCCCAGTCTCAAGAGGCGTAATTCCCCGCCTTGGCCAAGGCGGGGTGGCTGCGCGATCAAGAAAATTTCGCGAAGCGACCTTAGCCTCGCGCAGACGGGGCGGTTCGTTCAACTACGGATTAATCGGTAGTTTGGACAAACCGCCCCGTCCGCTCCTTAGGAGGAGGCTTCGCGGCATCTTTCTTGATGTCGCGTCCACCCCGCCTTGGCCAAGGCGGGGAGTACGCCTCTTGAGACCCGCGGCCAATCTACAGTCCGACCAGTCCATTCTGCGATTTCGGGATCTCGGATTTGAGATGCAGGAATCGTCCGATTTCAAAATTTTGTTCCCTCTATCCCCCGTCGCCGGGATCCTCATCCGACCCGCAAAGGGGCATGTCATCATCGAGGTTATCCAGGTATCCCAAAGGCAGAGCGACTTTCTGCGTCCCCGTCGCTTTGCCGCGGACGACTCTCATCGCTGACGGCGGAAATGGTTGAGCGCGGTCTGCGTCCCGGAACAGATTTTCGAGTTGTTCCACGGTTTCCACGCGCATCAACGCAGCGCGGACTTCGGACACGATGCGAAATCCTTTGGTATACCAGGAAGCGTGCCGGCGGAATGAATGCATCGCCATACGCTCGCCAAACCAGTCGGTAAGCTTGCGCGCGTGCGCCAACATGATGTCCAGAGCTTCACCCAAATTGGGAGGATCGGCCGGTTCGCGTCCGTTGAATACATCCGCCAGGTCACGGAACAGCCACGGCCGGCCGAGACATCCACGGCCCACGATAACGCCGGCGCAACCGGTCTGACGCATCATGCGCAGCGCGTCTTCCGCCTCCCAGATATCGCCGTTTCCCAGTACCGGGATGCGCAAAGCCTGGCGCAGATCGGCAATTGCGCGCCAATCGGCATGACCGTGATAAAGCTGCGCTGCTGTTCGTGCGTGCAGGCCGACGGCTACACATCCTTCGTCCTCAGCAACGCGTCCTGAAGTCAGGTAGGTCAAATAGTCCGCATTGATACCCAATCGGAACTTTATCGTTACTGGGACGTTTTGCGCATTGCTGACAGCCGCCCGAACGATTCTTCGAAAAAGATTCGGCTTAACCGGGATCGCCGCACCGCCGCCCTTACGCGTAACTTTAGGAACAGGACATCCGAAGTTCATATCGAGGTGATCGATGCGTCCTTCGTCAACGAGCCGTTTGACCGCTTCAGAAATGTAATACGGATCCGTGCCGTAAAGCTGAAGGCTCCGCGGCGACTCATCCGGACCAAAATCCGCGAGCTTGAGGGTCTTGTCCCTCCCATCCACCAGCGGCCGCGCGTTGATCATCTCGCTGACATAAAGTCCGGCGCCGAATTGCCTGCAAATCGACCGGAAGGGATAGTTTGTTACCCCCGCCATCGGTGCCAGGACCACGGGAGGCCATATCGTCATCGGCCCGATTCGCAATGGTGCGAACTCACCGTCCAAAGCGAACGGAACATCCCGATTGATGGAACTGCGATAGATCGACTGCATAAACACCCTATGTTAACAATGTCGCTGCCGGCTTTGTCTGCGGAATCACAATTGCCGCACAACTGCACTAGAGGTAATAACCAAAATGGCAAGGCTTTATATCGGCAACCTTCCCCAAACTACGGCAGAACCAGAACTTCAAGCCTGGATCGAATCACATGGTTTCAAAGTGGAGTCGGTGCAGCTAATTAAAGACTTGGAGACGGGAACTTCGCGGGGTTTTGCCTTTGCAGACTTGCCTGAAGTACTTGTCGCCGAGGAAGCCGTGAGTGTACTCAATGGCCAAAAAATGGAAGGACACAACCTACGTGTCAGTGAAGCGAGACCCATTCCGTTCCGCTCGGAAGGCCGCCCGACCGGCACTACTCGCGCGCCCAGAAAACGAGCCTCCTGAATTCAGTAAGGAAGCTTGTTGAGACTGCTCCAGTAAATACCCAATTTCGAGACTGCGTGGACGAAGTGCGTAAAATCAAGCGGCTTAACGATGTAGCTGTTCGCGCCGAGGTGATACGTCTCCAGAACGTCACGTTCTTCCTGAGATGATGTCAGCATCACTACCGGCGTGCTTTTAGTACGATCGTCGGCCTTGACACGTCTGAGAACTTCGATTCCGTCAACTTTGGGGAGCTTGAGATCGAGCAAAATAACTTTCGGAGGATTTTCGATTTTTCGCTGCGCGAAGGTGCCGGTCGCGAAAATGAAATCCAAAGCTTCCGCGCCGTCTTTCACGACGAACACCTTGCTTGTAAAGTTCTGTTTGTGCAGGGCCCTTAAGGTCAATTCAATATCGGTAGGGTTGTCCTCTACCAGGAGAATTTCAATATCCTCGAGTGTCATCATGCCCTATGTACTCGTTGCGCTAAAGCGGTGACTTGTTTAGGACGAGCCAATAGGTGGCAAGATCGCCCACAGCCTTGTAAAACTTATCGAATTCAACAGGCTTCACTACATAACTATTGACTCCCAACCTATAGCACTCAACGACATCTCTTTCCTCCTGCGAGGATGTCAGTATGACCACCGGGACTGAACGCGTCCGATCATCTGCGCGAGTGCGGCGAAGCACTTCGATACCGTCTATTTTCGGCAGCTTCAGATCGAGAAAGACGACTTTGGGTTTGGGCCTGCTGCTGAGTAGATACTCGAGCGCTTCGGCTCCGTCACGAACGACGGCCAGATGCGCGGCCAGATTCACTTTCTTCAGGGCGCGCTGTGCCAGCTCAGCGTCATTCGGATTGTCTTCGACGAGAAGTATGTCAACTGGTTCCGGGTCTGTTGTCATGGATCAAGCCTTAGGAAGCGAAAAATAGAATGTCGCGCCCTGGTCAACCTTGCCTTCGGCCCAAACTCTGCCGCCATGGCGCAATATGATGCGTTGGACCAACGCCAGGCCGACTCCAGCACCTTCGAAGTCTTCCACGGCATGCAGGCGTTGAAACACGCCGAATAATTTCGAGCTGTACTGCATGTCGAAACCGACGCCATTGTCGCGAACGTAGTAGGTGTTCTGGTTTCCTCCTTCCTGAAACCCGATCTCGATGGAAGGGTTGAGTTTCGGGCGGGTGAATTTGAACGCATTCGAAATCAGGTTGTACAAAACCTGCCGAACCATGTTGCGGTCGCCGAAAGCCGGCGGCAGCGTTTGCAGTTCGAGCAGCATCCGCCGCTCACGGTGTGCCGACTGGACCTCATTGAACACGGTTTGCGCAAGCTCTTCCATGTTGATGTCCGCCTGGTCGAGCATCTGCCGGCCGAGCCGGGAGAATGTCAGAAGCCCGTCGATCAGCTCGCTCATGCTGCGCGCATTGCTGCGGATGACATTGAGAAGCCGGCGGCCCTCCAGATCCATCCGGTCCGGATACTCTTCCATCAACACACGGGAGAATCCATCGATTGCCCGGAGTGGTCCTCGCATATCGTCGGAAATGGAGTAGGTGAAGGCCTCCAGCTCTTTGACCATCATCTCGAGTTGCGCAGTTCGTTCCCGGACGCGCTGTTCCAGCTCGGAGTTCAAGCGTTGGATCTCATCCGTTTTTGCCTGGACTTCTTTCAACGCAACCTGAGCGTCACTGTAGAGGCGGGAGTTGTCGATACCGAGAGCTGCCCGGCGCGCCAGCTCTTCGGCGAAATTCAAATCGCGTTCGCCGTATCGGCGTGCGGGGTTTTCGGATGCAAAAGTGATTGCTCCCAACGTTCGCCCTCGGGCCACCAGTGGAACGACCATGGCTGAAGCAAGACCCAACTCTTGCAGGATCTTGAAATGCTCCGCGTCCTGCGCCAGCGCGATCAACATGGAATCCGGGATATCCGTATAGATCTTCGCTTTGCCGGTCCGCATCACATGTGCAACGCCGTGAGGCGCCGCCGTCTTGACCGAAAACTTCTTTTGAAATTCCCTTGCCCAGTTAGCCCGCTGCGGGTCGCGATGAACGAGCGCTACGCGATGAAACTCTTCGAGTTCGTTGACCACATCCACCGCGCACCAATCGGCGAGGCGGTGGACGGCCAGCTTGGCCACGGTCATCAGGTTGGTATGGTAGTCGAGCGATGATGCCAACACGGTACTCGCTTCAGCAAGAAACGCGAGTTTCTCCGCATTGGTTTCCGCTTCGGACCTGGCGACCCGCTCGAAAATCAGTAACTTATCCCGTTCTTCCTCCGCCCGGGTGCGTTTGATGAAATCGCCGACCTGGCGGCCGAGGGCGTCAAACATCTGCAGCATTTCATCGTCGGGCTGAACGATCTGGCGGTTATAAAACGCCATCACGCAAGACACATGATCCCCGACTCGCACGGGAAATGCGAAGGCGCCATGCAGTCCTACTCGTTCGGCGATTGTGGCTCGCGGGAAGTTCTTATCCTCGACGACATTGTCGACCCATACCGGCTGGTCCGTAGCGATCACCCGGCCGACGAGATCGATGCCTGGAAAGAGGATCGTTTTTCGACCCGCCTTCTCGAATTCCTCGACTTCGTATGTCGGGACGTGCCAACTCCCTTCGATGTGCAGCGTGTTGGAGTCCCCATTGACGATCCATAGTTCCCCAAGTTCCCAACCGACCGCCTCGCAGACGTACTGCAGAAGTTTGGGTGTGGCCTCGGACAAACTCGACGATTCCGCCAATGCGCGAGTAACGGCAAATTGCGCCGCCAACCGGCGGTCGGTATCCTTGCGTGGCGCTATATCCCGAAGAATACCGGTGTAGATGTGTCTATTGTTTTTGTTGTACTCACCCAGTGAAAGTTCAAGCTGCACCTGCTTTCCGGATTTGTGCAGTCCCTTTACTTCCACAACCGGCGCTTTCCTGCCTTTCTGCCGAGCCTGCTCCATGCAGTGCTTGTAATCCGGAATGATCTGATCCAACGGTTTGCCGACTATATCCTGGACACTGTGGCCGAAAATCCGCTCTGCTGCTCGGCTGATCGACAGGATTCTGCCCTCTTCATCGGTTGTGACGATTGCATCGGTCGCCGCTTCCTCGATGATTTCGTAGCGGTCCTTTAGCTCTTCCATTTCTCTTTGTCTCTCTTATGAGGCAGTCTGTAGGAAAATTCAGGTAACCGGAACAGGCAGCAACAGATCTTCCAAAACGCCAGACTCACTCTTTCTAAATACAACTTCAACGAGAAGAAGAGTTTAACTCGTTGTTAATTTGATATTTAAACGACCGAGGCTGAAAAAGTGGTAACTCCGCCCCTTTTACAAGGGAAAAATGTCCTGTATAAGGGATACGAATGATGGCTCTATTTCGAAAGCTTGCCACGAATCGAAACCTTTTGAAGAACCTCGTGGTGCGGGATTTAAAGCATCGTTATGTGGGTTCGATCGGCGGATTTTTGTGGTCCGTAGTGCATCCCATCGTGCTGTTGGTCAGCTATGTCTTCATATTTGCTGTCTTCAGGCCGGATATGGGACCCAACTTTGGAACCGACAGCTTCGCCATTTTTGTTTTGTGCGGTCTGCTTCCCTGGATTCTCTTCAGCGATACCATCATCAGGAATTGCAGCGTCATATCCGATAATGCGCCACTGATTACGAAGACGATAATTCCGGCCGAAATCCTGCCAATCGCCATCACCATCTCCAACTTGATTCACCACTTGATAGGTATGGTCATTCTCCTTGTGGTCATGATGGTGTTTTACAGTGTGCACTTCTCGGCTCTCTGGATTCTTCTCTACATGGTCATGCTGCTGATGCTGGCACAGGGGCTGGGATGGATCGTCGCAGGACTCCACGTGTTTCTGCGAGACACGATACAGGCGCTGCAGATCGTCATGCTGCTTTGGTTTTATTTCACGCCGGTGCTGTACACGATGGATCGGGTTCCCGAGAATCTCCGCTCCGCCGCAGGTTTGAATCCTATGGCGGTCATCGTAACGGGATACCGCAATTCGCTGCTTCATCTGGCCCAGCCCAGTGCCGCTCAAATCGGCGTCGTTCTTACGGCAAGTCTCGTGGTGTTTATTCTGGGAGCACTATTTTTCCGGCAAACGAAACCGGCGTTTCCGGACGTGCTGTAGCAGCGAACGTCTCCTCGAGCAGCATTGGCTGTTCAAGAACCCCCTGCAGTTGGAGTTCGAGATCCCATAAACGATTAGGATGGCACCACCGCCGCAGGTGCCGGACGGCGCCATCTGCAGGCACGCTGTTGTCGCCGCCGCATGCGGACAGTATGTACGGATAGGTGCGGCCGGCAATTGCAGCCGCCTGTGGTGAGATGTTTACCGGCAGACCGAAAGGAAACGAGAAAAACTTGATGGTCTGGCCGAGATGCTTCTCCAATTCCTCTTTTGAACCGACGATCTCGCACTGAAGAGCGCCGTCATCACCGGAGCCGCAGTCGAAGTGTGTTCGCGTATGACTGCCGATTTCGAATCCATCCGCTCGCATTTGCGTCAACTGCATCCATGTGAGCGGGAAAAAGCCGTGATGGTCGCACTCCAAATCGTGATTGAACTCGTTGCCTCGACTGATGTGATCGGAGCTGATGAACATCGTAACCGGCACACCGGTCTCCTCGACCACGGCTCTCAGATTAATGAAATTGTCCCTGTAGCCGTCATCGAAGGTCAGCACAACAGTGGGCCTTTTCACGTTGTTGGAGTCGAGCATTTCGATCGCTGTCTCCAGTGAAACGATGTCGTAATAAAGCTGCAAAAAACGCACGTGGCGGAGAAAGTATTCCGTCGATATACCTAGCCGGTGTTGACGATCCGCCAGCAAGTGGTGGAACAGAATATTTACCGGAAAACGACCGTGAACTCGCCTTTTCCAATTCCGAACGGTTACTCGCGGCAGTGCCAGCAGCGTCTTGGCGCACATCTTGAGCATGGGACGCGATCCTGACGGTCGGTATGACGTTCTGGTGGCCGCCAACTGCCTCTTCAATTTCCATAAGCGCTGGGGAGAGGGCGCCTTGAACATGCGGCCGGAACCGGTTTGTTGCTTGAGATTCACAATACCCTTGGAGTAGTCCGCCACCGAGCGGACTAACAGGTCATTCGCGGTCACATGTGCTTTGAGCGCCAGGCTGGTGAGATTGTCGAAGGGCTCAATAGGAATTGTCGAGGAATGGACGATGCCTCCAGCGTCGAGGTGTTCCGTCACCTGGTGCACAGTGACACCGATTTCCTCGCGGCCGTCGAGCATTTCCCACAATCCAACCGGACCGCCGCCGCGATAGTCGGGCACTTTTCGCTTGTGAATGTTGATCGAACCGCAACGCGGAATAGAAAACAAAGATCGTTTAAGGATGCGTGTGCCGTAAACAATCCCCAGATCAGGATGCAGGCTGCGGACGAATTGCAGAGACTTTTCGCAGTGATAATCCGAGGTCACGCGGAAAACACAACCAAGGGATTCCAGAATCCGCAACGGATCTTCTGCGGATCGCACAGTCGGCCCTCCACCATGCACGAAACGCAGGAGCGCACTACTCGACTGCGAGGCCGCCTCAGAAACACTGGCCCATAGCCTGGAGCCGGCATATTGGAGAAAATCCAGATCGTGCAGGTTGCGCGCAAAAGCGCTCGCGCGAGCAGAGATTGATTTTCCACTCCGGCGCTCCGAAAGGACTCCACACACTCGAACTTCGGGCACTTCACGATGAATTCGCTGTACCAGTCGAAGAATGGGGGCTGGATCGGCTCCGGAAAAAATGACGACCCGAAAGCGAGATTTCATAAGGATCTCCGCGCACGGTTTAGACTGCAATCTTCGCGCCGTTGGCCGGGCAAATATTTTTTGGCGGCGACAGTTTGTAGACTCGCACTACCGCTTGCGTTCCGTTCATACAACCATCCTGTACTGCAATACCATTGGCCGCATTTTTGCTGAAACAGTGCAGCTAGACGATTGCGCAGGAGTCAAGGAAGTGTCGGAAGAATTAGCGATACAAACCGCAGAGGGACTGGATAGCGCGGCTGTGGCTGGTTATGAAGACGTCGCAGAACTGATCCTGGATTCCAGATCAAAGCTCGAAGACATTCGACGCTACGAGCAAGCCGGCGAAAACACGGTTTCCCCAATGGAATATGCGTTCCACTTATTGAGCGGCATCCAGGGCCGCACCGTCATTGATCTCGGCTGCGGAAGCGGCTTGAGTACTGTAATCCTGGCGAAGCTGGGCGCACGAGTTCTGTCGATCGATAATTCCGATGTCAATCTGGATATCACCCGGCACCGAACGCACGATCACGGCGTTGCGAATAGTGTCGTACTCGTTCGATCACATGGCTGTACCGTGCCGGTCGCGGATGGCTCTGCCGACCGCGTGTTGTGTCATTCCATCCGGCAGTACTCCGACCCATTGATTATCGCTCGCCAAATACGACGCGTATTGAAACCGGGCGGGCGGGCGGTGTTTCACGAACCTGTCGGAACACGCGGACTGGCCCGGGTTCCCAGGAAATACACTCACCATCTCTCACGGGCGGTGGGCACTCCGGGAAGATTCAAGGAATTCTGGCTGATGACCGCCATCCTCTCTCACATAGGGGTCTCCCCCTCCTGTGCGATCGCCAGAGCCTCGCAACAGCTGGATGCCTTGTTAATCCGGCGCTTGCCGTTCGTCCGTCTGCTTGCGTCTTCTTTTGTTTGGGAAGCCTGTAAAGAATCGTGACCGTAGGCGGTTCGCAGTTGCGGTGACAGGTGCATAC
>Ga0075421_100012774_pt1 | contig 10446 bp, 9 predicted proteins | sample SoiMetdeltSBSDD5_FD_75292 | JGI IMG/M metagenome (GOLD analysis project Ga0075421, IMG submission 75292) | Bulk soil microbial communities from a Populus tree surrounding site in Tennessee, USA - Soil MetaG P. deltoides SBSDD5 | ecosystem: Environmental > Terrestrial > Soil > Tree plantation... | reverse complement strand
CTGCACTTCGCATCAAACCGCGCGAGCGAAGTGCCCTCTCGTGAACCGGCCGCCCAGGAGCTCCCGTACTGGCCACGTCCCGGACGCCTCACCCGCCGCGACCTGATCGAGCAACGCGCGGTAGCCTGCCACTATTTCGCGAATGGGGTCGCCGGGCACGTTGAAGAGGAGCCGGTACCCACGGATCCCGGCGTCCCACAACCGCGGGATGTACTCTGACGCGTCGATTGGGCGCGAGTGCAGGAGACGATTCCGGCACGCCGAATCCGTCGCGACCCCGAACGTGTAGCCTGCGGGGTCCGTCAGCTCGACGACCGGGTGTTTCTGCACGCAGAGGTCGCGGCACGTCGTCGGTTCACGGTCGAACGCGGCCGAGAGGACGCAGTGCTCGATCGTCATCCCCTCCGGTCGGCCATAGATGACGACGTCGAAACCGTCGCCGTGCCACGGTTCCGAGACCGCCGTCAGTTCCGCCGTCGTCAGCTCGACCGACAAGACGATTCGCCGCGCGCCGAGTCGGAACAGTTCGGCGGCCGTGTGTTGATTGAAGCAGTTGGCTGCGTAGTCGGCGATGACATCTCTGCCGGCACGGCCGAGCTCGGCCGTCAGGCCGAGATGGCCGGACAATGCGGGCAGATCAAGCGCGAGCCACTTGTCGAGCGTCCGGCGCTCCTCCGGTCGGACGATCGTGGGGGTGCGCAGTCTTACGACGATTCCGCGCCCTGCCATTTCCTCGGCGAGCGCGCGAAGCCGCGCCGCGGGTGGCGCCGGGTGACGCAGGAATGGGTCGAACGTGATTTCGGTCGCACCGGCGTCCGCGGCGGTACGGGCGTCGTCGATCGAATACACCTGCGCGCTCAACACGGAAGCGCCATCCCCGCGCGGGCGCACGCCGGTCGGCGCTACGCCTGCGCGCTCGGCGCGCAGCGCCGCAATTGCCGTCTCGATCCGCGCGTGACGCTCGGCGGTACGGGCGCTGGCCGCCCAATCGCGCCTAACGAGGAGCTCGTCCACGATCTGCTGGCGCAGTCGGTTGAGCTCACTGACAGGGAGGAACAGGCCGGGCGCGAGTCCGGCCACGTCCAGATCGCCAAGCGCGAACGGCGTCTCGCCCAGCCGCCCCAGCTGCTCGCGCACCGTCGCAGGATCGAGTGCGTGCGCTCGGGCGGGGACGAGCGGAACGTCCCCCCGAACGGTGACCGCGTCGTCATCGGCTCGCGCGATGATCTTGAGCGGCGACCCCGCCGAGCCAAACAACCGAACATCGAGCCGAGTGCGCCGGGCCTTGGCCGGCGCCGGAAGCTGGGCGAAGCTGAGGCGCGACCGTTCGAGGAGTTCGGCGTGCGAAGTCCGAAGAACGGTCCAACCGGCGGGGACGTCCGTGCGGGTGGAGATTGCCTGACGAGTGGTTCCGTTCATCTCACCCACCGTACGCACCGATGTCACCGCGAAGCCAACGGATTGCCCGCGAGATCCTGGTGGCGGCTCGAAGCCGAGGCCATCGCCGGGTTCAATCGCCGTTGTGACATCGACGACCAGCTCATTACCGTCGCGACCGCTGGTCACGCCGATCGCGACGCCATGGTTGTCCGGGTGCGTCCGCGTGACATACCCCCGCCCCGCCCGGCCCGTGAGCATGCCGCTCGTGAACCCGCGGCTGAAGATCTGCACCAGCGGCTGCACGTCCTCGAACGCCGGCGGCGCCGCGTCCCCATCTTCCAGCCGATCGAGGAACTCGCGATAGCCGTGCGTGACCGTTGCCACGTATTCCGGCTTCTTCTTCCGACCTTCGACCTTCAGGCAACGGATGCCGGCGTCGGCAAGCGCGGCGAGCTGATCGTGGGCCGCAAGATCCTTCGCGGAGATGAGGTATCCGCGGTCAAGCTCCGCGCCGGTCGATGCGTCCGTGAGGACATAGTCCTTTCGGCATGACTGCGCGCACGAACCGCGGTTCGCGCTCCGCTCGCTGATCATGCCGGACATGAAGCATTGTCCCGAGTACGAGATGCAAAGCGCTCCGTGCACGAACGCCTCGAGTCCGAGGTCGGGGACGGCGCGACGGATCGCTCGGATGTCGTCGAGCGTGTTTTCGCGCGCGAGGACGACCCGATCGACGCCGAGCTCCCGCATTACCGCCGCCCCGCTCGCGTCGTGCACGGTCATCTGCGTCGAGCCGTGGATCTCGAAGCCCGGGTACACGGCCTGGATGAGCCGCACCAGTCCGATGTCCTGCACGATCGCAGCATCAATGCCGCGGTCGATCGCGTCGCCGAGCAGCGAAAGGGCATCGGCGAGCTCGTCGGGTTTGACGAGCGTATTCAGCGTCAGGTAGACGCGTACCCCGCGGGACCCGGCGAGCGCGCACGCGCGCGCGAGGTCGTCGAGCGTGAACTGAGCTCCCTCGTCGCGCGCGTTGAAACGAACGGCGCCGAGATACACGGCGTCGGCGCCGTTCGCGACGGCAGCGCGAACAGCGTCAAGCGAGCCGGCAGGCGCGAGAAGCTCGGGGGTACGGCGCGAGGGCATGCCACAAAGATAGCGCCCCGCTACCGCCGCGGCCGTTTGGAAGTCGCTCAGACGGTCGTGTCGCGGTCGGGCCGCCTCGCGAATCGTAGCAGAAAGGCAACGACCACGAACGCGATTCCCACCCACCGAATGGTGCCGTCCTCGACGCGTGCGCCGTAGGCGAAGATGCCGATTCCTGAGAGTGCGAACGCGAGTTTGGCGATCGTGAGCCGATTCATGTCACCGGTCCCAGTGTCGTCGGTCAGGTCACGGTCGGAAGCCCGAGCCGACGGGCCTCCTCGTCGGGAACGTCGAGCGCCATGCGAAGTAGCGCCGTTGAAAACACCTTCCCCTGGGCGTCCGTCTTGAGCGACAGCGTTCCACCGCCGTCGAGCGCGCCGTGCAAGAGGAAGTTCAAGGCATTGAGGTTAGGCAGCTCGTAGCGCTGAACCGACCCGCTGATCACGCCCTGGAAATGGTCCGCGACGCGCCGTTCGGTCAATTCGCGCGCGAGCAGCGGGTACCATTCGCGCTTGAGCGCGATGACGCCGACGTTGGCGGTGTCGCCCTTGTCACCGGACCGCGCGTGGGCGATGTCCACCAGCCGAACCTTCACGCGATCACCTCCACGGCCGTCCGAACTTCCGTCTTGTCGATGAGCGCCGGCCAGTAGGCGACGATCTCCTCCACCTTGGGCCGGCCGCCGGCGAAGCCAGTAACGCTCGGCGGGCCGTTGAGCACGAGCGGCGCGATCTCCCGCGTGAACCGCTCAACGGCCCTTCGGTCCTCTCCACGCACGCCGAATCGCAGTTGCACTTCCGGGAGATCCCCGCTCGCCTCGGCCAGTGGGCCATGTGTAGCGGAGGCGCCGAGGAATTCGGTGAGCATCTTGTCGAACGTGAGGCCGAGACGAGCTAGCCGTTCGCGGAGCACCCGGTCCGCGAGTCGAGCCTTCTCGAGTGCGTCCGGCCACGCGTAGACGAGCGTGCCGACCGCTTTGAACCCTGCCCGATACGCGATCGAGACCTTGAGCTTGTCGGTCGGCGGCCTTCCGCCGATGCCGAACACCCGAACGCGATCCGGACCTGCATCCTCGAGCTGGATCGTGGTGAAATCGGCGACCACATCCGGCGTGATGTACGAATGCGGATCACCCATTTCGTAGACGAGCTGCTCGGTGATAGTCGGCACCGAGATGCGTCCGCCTGTGCCGGGATGCTTCGAGATCTCGAACGTACCGTCCGGGTGGGCGTTGACGACGGGATACCCGACGTTTGCCAGATCCGGAATGTCGCGCCAGTCGAGCAGGCAGTTCCCGCCAGAGCATTGCGCACCGCACTCGATGATGTGGCCAGCGACGATCCCCGCCGCGAGGCGATTCCAGTCATCGGCCGCCCACCCGAACTCGAACCGCAGCGGGGCCATCGTCAGCGCGGTGTCCGTCGACCGGCCGGTGACGACAACCTGCGCGTCACGGCGAAGCGCTTCGACGATTGGAGTCGATCCGATGTACGCGTTGGCCGATAGCACCCGGTCGCGCACCCGGGAGAGTGGCTCGCCCGTGTCCATGTTCGCGAGCGTATGACCTCGCGCGATGAGGTCGTCCAGCCGCGGCAGCAGGTCGTCGCCCGTGACCACACCGATGCGAACGCGTCCCGCCGCGCCGTGCGAGGCGGCCAGGTCGCGAATTGACTCTGCACACGCGCCGGGATTCACACCACCCGCGTTCGCAATTACGCGAACGCCCCGCTCCGTGATGGCCGGGAGCACGCTCTCGATCGCGCCGACGAAATCGCGCGCGTACCCCATGCGGGGGTCACGCTCCTTCTGCTTCTGAAGGATCGACATCGTGACTTCGGCGAGGTAGTCGAGCATGAGGTAGTCGATGGGTCCGCCCTCGACCTGACGCCGCGGCGCCTCGAGCCAATCGCCCCAGAACCCCTGTCCAGCGGCGACACGAACAACTTGCTTCACGATTCCTCGAAGCGATGCGGTGGAGGAACGAAGGCGCCCAGGTGCGGCCCGCGGTTGTGCAGCGTGGTACGAAGGGCCATCGCGAGAACGTCGCGGGTCTCCTCGGGATACACCATGGCGTCGATGTAGCCGCGCGCGCCTGCATAACGAGCGTCGAGCTGGTGCTCGTAGTCGGCGCGCATCTCCTCGACGGCGGCCAGCACTTCGGGCGACGGGTCGCGATTCGCCGTCTTCGCGGCGTTGAGCGCAGGACCATGCACGGCCTGGATGGCCGACTCCCCCTCCATCACGCCCATGCGCCCCGTCGGCCAGCTGAAAATGAAGTCGGGATCGAAACCCTGTCCGGCCATCGCGTAGTATCCGGCACCCGACGCATGATTGACCGTGAGTACCAGCTTCGGCACGTGGGCGGTAGCCATTGCCTCGACAAATCGCGCGCCCGCGCGAATGATCCCTTCGTGCTCCGCCTCGGGCCCGACCATGAATCCTGAGACGTCCTGAACAAACAGGAGCGGGAGGCCCTGACGGTCACAGCGATCGATGTAGTATGCGACCTTCTCGGCGCTCTCGGCGTACACGATCCCGCCGAAGCGTGGTTTCTCGCCCGGCCGCCCTTTGATGAGGCCGCGCTGATTCGCGATCACGCCGATGGGAATGCCATCGATGGCTGCATCGGCGCAGATCATCTCGCGCGCGAGGCCGGCCTGGAATTCGTCCAGCTTCCCGCCGTCGACGATGGCGTTCAGAACGCGGTGCATGTCGTACGACATACGATGATCCGAGGGGAGGATCTCGTAGAGGGAGGCGGAAGTCGGGAGTCCGGCGTCGGTTGCGCTGACTGTCGGGCGGTCTGCGCCACCGCGAACGACTTCCGACTCACGACCTACGACTTTCCGTGGCAAGCGGCCGACGAGCTCGCGCAGCTTCGCCAGACAGGCGGCGTCATCGTCGACGGCATAGTGCGCCACACCACTGATCTCCGTATGCGCGATCGCACCGCCTAACGTCTCGCCGTCGATCGTCTGTCCCGTGGCGCCCTTCACGAGGTTCGGACCGCCAAGCCCCATGAACGATGTGCCTTTCACCATGAGGATCACGTCGGACAGCGCGGGCAGGTACGCGCCACCCGCGATACACGGGCCCATCACCGCCGCGAGCTGCGGCACGCGGAGGTACCGCCGCATGATGGAGTTGTAGTAGAAGATCCGCGCCGCACCATACTGCCCGGGGAACACGCCGCCCTGATACGGCAAGTTCACGCCGGCGGAGTCCACGAGATAGATGATCGGGACCCGGCAGCGCATCGCGATCTCCTGCGCGCGCAGGATCTTCCTGATCGTTTCCGGCCACCATGAGCCGGCCTTCACGGTCGCGTCGTTGGCCACGATGACAACCTCGCGGCCCTGGACGATGGCGATGCCCGTGACGACGCCTGCGGCGGGCGCCTGCCCGTCGTACTGGTCGTAGGCCACGAGCAGGCCGATCTCGAGGAAGCGCGTGTCGCGGTCCGAGAGCGTCGCGATCCGCTCGCGCGCCGTGAGCTTGCCCTGCGTGTGCTGCTTCGCGATCCGCTCGGCGCCTCCACCCTCCCGCAGCGACGCCTCGAGGCGCTGAACCTCCTCGCTGAGCTCTCTGAGACGTGACGTCACCGGTCGCTCGGTCCCGACGCGGCGGCCTCCCGCTCCGCGAACCAGCCGCGAATGTAGTCGACGAGGTCAGAGGTCGAGGTACCGGGGCCGAAGAGTCGCCCCGTTCCTCGACGCTGTAGCTCCTCCATGTCTTCCTTCGGGATGATGCCGCCGCCGGTGACGAGCACGTCGTCGCGGCCAGCTTCGCGCAGCAGATCCAGCACGCGCGGGAACAACGTCATGTGCGCACCGCTGAGGATGGACAGCCCGATGACGTCGGCGTCCTCCTGGACGGCGGCGTTCGCGATCATCTCCGGGGTCTGGTGCAGGCCCGTGTAGATGACTTCCATGCCGGCATCGCGAAGCGCTGCCGCCACGACCTTCGCGCCGCGATCGTGACCATCCAGACCGGGCTTGGCAATCAAGACTCGTATGGGACGCACACTCATTTCGGTCAGGCGGTCGGAGTACTGCGTACTCAGTAATTGCGTACTGACATCACTGCTTACCGCTTACTGGCTGCGCAGTGCGTACTACGTAGTCAGCTGATGGCTGATGGCTGATGGCTGATGGCTGATGGCTACCTACGCGCCGCCGCGTAAGCTATTCGTCCTTCCGCGCCACCAAAAGCATCTCACCGCGACGAGTCAGCGGACGCGTCGTCCAGCCATCGAACGCCGCCTCTACGACGAGGCCGTGGCGGGCGAACAGCTCGGAGAGGTGACTCGCCGTGTAGAGACGGATACGATGTTCGCGCTCCCCCGACGTGCGCTTGCCGCGCCACGTCGATCGAACCGTCAAGACACCGGACAACGCGTCGAACGATCGTTCGTGGCCGACCATGGTGCCATTGGACGTGAGCCACCAGTCGCGCGCGAGAAACCGTCGCATGACGCCGTCGCGGTTGCCGCCATGCCAGATGAGCCGCCCCCCGGGCTCGAGCACGCGCGCCCACTCGGCGACGACACGCGCGTCGTCCGACGGATGGACGAAGAACCCGAACGACGTGAAGAGGTTCACCACCGCGGCGAACCGTCCCGTCCAGCGTGCCGGGAGACCCCGCATGTCACCGCGCGTGTAGCGCAGGGTTCGCGCGACGCCGCGGCGCCTGGCACGATCGAGCAGCTCCGCCGAGAGGTCGAGGCCGTCGACGTCGAATCCTGCTTCCGCGAGAAGGTGCGCGTGACGCCCTTGCCCGCATGGCACGTCGAGCACGCGTGCCCCGGTCGGGAGACCAAGCAGCTCAATCAGGCGAGCGACGTCGCGACGGTCCTCCGCGAGGTCGAAGATGGGCTCGTATTCGAGGAGATAGTGGGCGTCGAAGTAGCGCGACCACCAGTCGGGATTCGCCGGGTACCCGCCGATTCCGGACTCCCGGGTCAAAAGAAGACCGGCTCGCGATACGCCCCGAACACCGTCTCCATTGCCGCGCGGATCTCGTACAGCGTGCAGTACGCTCGCGCGCAGTCGAGGATGTACGGGATGAGGTTCGCGTCCGTGGCCGCCGCGGCGGTGAGATCGGCGAGGCGTCGCTTGACGAGTGCGTCGTCGCGCGTGGCGCGGAGCGTGGCGAGGCGCTGGCGCTGCAGCGCGTCCACGTCCTCGCCAACGCGAAGCGTCGGAATCGTCAGCGCCGGCTCGTCCGTTACGAACTCGTTCACGCCAACGACGTACCGGCGGTGCTGCTCAATCTCCCACTGCTGGCGCGCGGCCGACTCGGCGATCTTCCGCTGGAACCACCCCTGCTCCAGCCCGGTCACGACACCACCGATGTCGTCGATCTGCCGAAAGATCTCCTCCGCCTCCTGTTCGAGCCGGTTCGTCATCGCCTCGACGTAATACGCGCCGCCGAGCGGATCCAACACGTTAGGCACGCCGGTCTCGTAGGCGAGGACCTGCTGCGTGCGCAGCGCGACCTGCACGGCCTCCTCCGTCGGGAGCGCGAGCGTCTCGTCCATGGAGTTCGTGTGGAGCGACTGCGTTCCGCCGAGGACCGCCGCCAACGCTTGATAGGCGACGCGGACCACGTTGTTCGTTGGCTGCTGCGCGGTGAGCGTGACACCGGCTGTCTGCGAGTGGAATCGCAGCATCCACGAGCGCGGGTCCTTCGCGCCATAACGATCACGCATGTGCCGCGCCCAGATGCGACGCGCCGCACGCAGCTTCGCGATCTCCTCGAAGAAATCGTTGTGGATGTCGAAGAAGAACGACAGGCGGGGCGCGAAGGCATCCACATCGAGCCCGCGAGCGATGCCGCGCTCCACGTACGTGAAGCCATCGGCCAGTGTGAACGCGAGCTCCTGGGCGGCCGTCGACCCGGCCTCGCGAATGTGATAGCCGGAGATCGAGACGGTGTTCCAGAGCGGCGCGTGCGTCGCGCCCCACTGGAACAGATCGACGATGAGACGCAGCGCCGGCTCGATCGGGAAGCACCAGGCGTGCTGCGCCATGTACTCCTTCAGGATGTCGTTCTGCACGGTGCCGCGAAGCTTCGTGCTCGGGACTCCCTGCCGCTCAGCAGCCGCGACGTAGAAGCAGAACAGGATGACCGCCGGCCCGTTGATGGTCATCGACGTGGACACCTGATCGAGCGGAATGCCGTCGAAGAGCGTCTCCATGTCCGCGAGGCTCGACACCGCGACACCGGTTTTCCCGACTTCGCCCTCGGACCGCGGGTGATCGGAGTCGTAGCCCATGAGCGTGGGGAAGTCGAACGCCGTCGAGAGCCCCGTCTGGCCGTGCTCGAGGAGGAACTTGAACCTCGCGTTCGTGTCCGCTGCGCTTCCGAAGCCGGCGAATTGCCGCATCGTCCACAGCTTGCCGCGATAGCCCGTCGGGTGGATGCCGCGCGTGAACGGGTATGCGCCCGGCAGCGATTCGTCCGCCTCGGCGCTCTCGAGCACGTCGAGCGCCGTATAGACGGGGTCCACTTCGCCTTCGCTGTTTGTGAACGCGACGTCGCGCTTTTCACCCTTCTCGTAGCGCTTGCGCCAGGCGGCGACCTCCACCTTCAACCGTTCGAGCTCAGCCGCCTGGCGGCGAATCGTCTCGTCCCGGCGATCCTTCGCCGTGGCCGTGAGGTCTCGCGTCGACGTCATATCAGGTCCGCGTCAGAAGGTTTCCACTTCGAGTGAGCAACTCGTCGGCGACGGTGAATGGGGTGGCAGACCCCGATTCGAGCGCAGGGAGCGCCGAGTCCAGAAACGCGTTCGTCGCCGCGTCGCGCCAGAGCCGATGTCTGAGCTTGTGCTCGGTCACCGTCACCACCTGCTCTCGAAGGCGCTGGCGCCTCCGGCGGCGCAGCTCGCCGCTCGTCTCAAGATAACGGAAGTGCCGGTCGACGGCCGTGATGAGGTCACCAATGCCCTCACCCTTTGACGCAACCGTGCGAACAACGGGCGGCGTCCACGAGTCCGTCTGTTCCACCGCGGCGGCCGCGCGAGCCATCCGCGCGGGGTTCAGCGTCTTGAGATCGACGCCGTGATGTGCCGGCACGTTTCGGAGCGTCTCGCCCGACCGCATACCCAGCATTAGCTCAATGTCCATCCGAATTCGATCCGCGCCGGGGCGATCCGCCTTGTTGACCACGAAGATGTCGGCGATCTCCATAAGTCCGGCCTTCAGCGTCTGGATCGAATCGCCCGACTCCGGAACAAGTACGACGACCGACGAGTCGGCGGCGCGAGCGATGTCGAGCTCACTCTGCCCTACGCCGACGGTCTCCATCAGGATGCGGTCGAACCCATACGCGTCGAGCACGTCGGCCACGGCGCGGGTGGCCGACGAGAGTCCTCCGAGCGACCCGCGCGTTGCCAGCGAACGAATGTAGACGCCGGAGTCGAGCGCCACGCTCTCCATGCGGATTCGATCGCCGAGCAGTGCGCCGCCCGTGAACGGCGAGGTCGGATCGACCGCGACGATGCCGACGGTGAGTCCTGCCTCGCGGTACGCTGCAGTCAGTCGCATCGCCACTGTGCTCTTGCCTGCCCCCGGAGGCCCAGTGAGGCCGATCCGCCGCGCCCGGCCGATGCGCGGATGCAGTGTGCCGAGCAGTGCGTCGAACCCCTCGCGCTGATTCTCGACGATGCTGATCGCGCGCGCGAGCGCGGCCGGGCGCCGTGCGTCGAAGTCTGCGAGAACGCGCAACGGCACCGGCGCCGTCATCGACCGGTGCCCTCGATGCTACCTCCGGTCGGGCGCACGTTCACTGTCGCGGACGACGCCGGCGTGGGGCTCCCGGCACGCGTGTCCGCCGGGACACCAGGTTCATCGTGCTCGTCGCGAATGTCGCCGACGAGCTCCTCCAGCAGATCCTCGAGCGTCACGATGCCCGCCAGGC
>Ga0075421_100012771_pt1 | contig 10448 bp, 12 predicted proteins | sample SoiMetdeltSBSDD5_FD_75292 | JGI IMG/M metagenome (GOLD analysis project Ga0075421, IMG submission 75292) | Bulk soil microbial communities from a Populus tree surrounding site in Tennessee, USA - Soil MetaG P. deltoides SBSDD5 | ecosystem: Environmental > Terrestrial > Soil > Tree plantation... | reverse complement strand
CGCGAACGGCGGCTGGATATTCTGAGGTTCGGTGATTTCCGGGTCCGAGCCGCGTACCTGGCGCTGGAACAGCAGCTGGCGGGAGATGCGGCGGTTGCGATCTTCTTTCTGGCGGATTTGGAGCGATCACTGAGCGCTCTCGGCAATCGGGCTTACCGCGCGGCGCAACTCGAAGCGGGAATCATCGGTGGGAAAGTCTATTTGTCATCGTACGCGATGCGGTTGGGCGCTACCGGGCTGACGTTCTATGACGATGAGGTTGTGAGCTTTTTCAGTCCCCATGCGGAAGGAAAGAGCGCGATATTTCTGACGGCGGTGGGCCATCCGGCGAAACGTTCGTTGACATAATAATCACATGCTCAAACCGACTCTCTACATGCTTGCGCTGGCGGTCCAGATCGCGTTCGCGGACCAGATCACACTTAAGAATGGCGACCGGCTCTCAGGCGCAATCCTCAAGAACGATGGGAAGGTTTTGACGATGAAATCGGAACTCGCCGGAGTCGTCACCGTGCCGTGGGAGGCGGTGACGGGCTTGTCGTCGTCAGGGCCGCTGCATATCGGATTGAAAGATGGCCAGACAGTTGTCGGCGCCGTGACGATGTCAACCGAGGACGGCAGGCTGGCAATCGCGACAAGAGAGACGGGATCGGTTAGCGTCACCAAGGAATCGGTGCAATTCATTCGGTCGAATGAGGAGCAAGCAGCCTACGATGCGGAAATAGACCGGTACCGCAATCCGCGTCTGATCGATCTATGGGCCGGTTTTCTGGACGCTGGATTTGCCACTAGCCAAGGCAACTCGAAGACGGCCTCTTTGACGCTGGGTGGTTCGGCCAATCGTGTGACCAGTCGCGACAAAATCACCGTGTACTACACGTCGTTGTACGCCAGTAGCAATGCGTCGGGCAGAAACATTACTACGGCGAATGCCAAACGGGGTGGGCTGAGTTATAGCTTGAATTTGGATACGAAGTGGTTCGCATTCGGATCGGTGGATTTGGAATCGGACCAGTTCCAGAATCTCGATCTGCGGTTTGTACCGGCGGGCGGTTTGGGCAATCACATCATCCGGACCGAGAAAACGATTCTCGACCTGCAGGGGGGCGCGGCGGCGAATCGCGAGTTCTTTTCGACCGGGCTCAATCGGACGTCAGCTGAAATTTTGCTCGGCCAGGAGCTGGTGCGCAAATTCTCAGCGACGACATCGTTGCAGCAGAAGCTGGTTTTCTATCCGAACGTGACGGACGGCGGGAACTACCGGATCAACTTCGATATGTCGGCGGTCACGGCGGTGCGGAAGTGGCTGTCCTGGCAACTGACGGCGAGCAATCGTTTCTTGAGCAACCCGGTCACCGGCCGGAAAAAAAATGACATCCTCTTTACCACTGGGCTTCGCATCACTTTCGCCAAGTAATGAGCTATAGTTCCGCCTAGGAGCGTTTTCATGCCCGCAGCAATTCCTGAGAAGTATCACGACCTGTTTAATAAGAAAGCTTTCGCCAGTCTGGCGACTCTAATGCCGGACGGCAAACCGCAAGTGACGCCCGTGTGGGCTGATTTCGATGGCAGCCACGTGCTCATCAATTCCGCCAAGGGACGCGTGAAGGATCGCAACATGCGGCGCGATCCGCGGGTTTCCCTCGCGCTGATCGATCCTGACAATCCCTATCGGTATCTGCAACTGCAAGGGCGCGTGGTCGAGATTACCGAGGACGGCGCAGATCAGCACATCGACAAGCTGGCAAAGAAGTATATGGGCGTGGACAAGTATCCGGGACGGACACCCGGCGAGGTTCGTGTCATCTACAAAATCGAGCCCGAGCGGGCGCAGACGATGGGCTAACTCTTAGGGACGCCGGAAAGGCCGCCGTTTAGGCTGCCGCTTCGGCTCATGCTTCGGAGCAGCGGAGGCTGGACGGGGTCTCCGCCGGGACTCCTTATCTCCCTCGTTCCATTCCGAGACGAATGTCTGGTGCGGTCCCGTATGGTCTGCGTAGCGGATGCACCGGCGCGCCGGGTCATCTGGTTGCGGGGCGTTGCACAGTTGATGGCTCAAATGAATCTCGTGGTGGTTCGCGGCGGCAAGCGCCGCGCTCCTCAATTGTCCCATTATTTTCGGCCGGGATCATAGCGACTCCCAGCCTTTTTGAAGCTAATCTTTCTGTTATACTGCGTAACGATCTTTCGGAGAGATCGATCGCGATGACCCAAGAAACGGTTCAACTGGTCGCCGGAGCGTTGGCGGTTCTACTCGTCGGAATCATTATCCTGCGGCGCAAGAATAAAAAGAAACAGCAGGAAGACGAATTCTGATTCACGGCCGGATCCCGGCAATATTCAACTTGATTCGGTACAAGCCCGTCCGCGCTGTGATGTACAGCGATCGAGCATCGGTGTCGCCCCAGTGTAAGTTCGCCGGAGTCTCTGGAGGCTGGATGGTTCCTAGGTGTTTCCCTCCCGGCGTAAAGATCCAGATCCCACCGGGACCTGTCGAATAGATATTCCCTTTCTGATCGATTTTGATTCCGTCCGGCAGGCCTGGCGCGGTTTCCTCCGTTAGATCATAGAAAACCGTCCCATTAGCCAGGCTGCCGTCGGGCTGCACTTCGAAACGCATGCAAATCTTACGCTCCTGATACGAGTTGGTGACGTACAGGTACTTTTCGTCCGGCGAAAAGGCGAGACCATTAGGACGCGGCAGGTCTCGATGAAGTAATTGTAAACTGCCGTTCGAGAGCCGAAAAACACCGTTGAAATCGAGTTCTTTCTTGGGATCCTCGTCCTGCTTGACGAGCCCATAGGGCGGATCGGTGAAGTAGATGTCGCCATTCGATTTCTGAACGATATCATTAGGACTGTTCAGCCGCTTGCCGTCGTACTTGTCCGCCAGGATGGTGAGTGAGCCATCGTTTTCGAGCCGGGTAACGCGACCGTTGCCATGTTCGCAGATGAGGAGCCGGCCCTGCTGATCGCGGGTGAGACCGTTGGAGCCAATAAACGCTCCTAGTGGCGCGTCGTCGGCGTTATAGCCGCTGGGGTTGCGAAAAACAGTAACAGCGCCGTCCGGAGTCCACTTATGAATCTGGTTACGGGGGATGTCGCTGAAGAGCAAAAAGCCGTCATCGAACCAGATGGGACCTTCGGTGAAGCCGAAGCCACCGGCTAATTTTTCGATGATCGCGCCGTCCGGGACGATCTGGCCGAGCGCTGGATCAGTCCTGTCGATCGTTCCGGTTGAGGCGGCGGGTCCTGTAGCCACGTTCTCTCCTAATCGACGCATGGATAGCAGTGAATCATGAATGGATTCTACACTGAAGAAGACGAGATTCAAAACCGCACCGGTAACGGAGTGCGTCGAAACTTGTGTTACTATTAAGTCTCTGCCCGAAAGCGGGGACGTAGTTCAGTTGGTTAGAACGCCGGCCTGTCACGTCGGAGGTCGCGGGTTCGAGCCCCGTCGTCCCCGCCAATCTTTCAATCACTTAGAAGCCTTTAAATCTTCAGAACTTCCAACGTGGTTCCGTTTGTGCTTCGTCAGCGGCCAAGTTTCGGGACCCGGATGACGAGCGTATTCTAGAACTGGCGGTCCAGTGCGGGGCCATGATCATCACGCACAATGACGCATGACACTACCGGCGGCTGGTGAACGTCAAGCTTTCCAAGCTTGTCACGCGGATTCGAAATCCCGTCTCGAAAATGAAGTCGCAAAATCGAAGAGACTCCCGGCTCGGGAGGGGGTTTCGGGTAGGGAGAATACGGCACAGGAAACATGGAGGCGAGAATGGGGGATTGCTACGGCAATCCACTTCCGTAATTAAAGCGTTTGCGTCAAAGTGGATTTGCCGGCGCCGAGTTCGTGGACTCTTACGCATTTGGAGACTGGCAAGATGTTCAGCCCAACAGATGCATCCTCATAACAGCAACGCCCGAAAAGCTTGCCTTTGGCTCTGGATTTGAAATTGCTAAAATCGCCCTAAGACCCCGATGGACTGAACATGATTGAGCTGGCCCAAAATGCCGAAATCCGCGAACTGAGCGATGCTCTCGAAAAGCTTCGTCAGGAGGCTGCCCGGCTCCAAACTGTCATCGACACGGTTCCGTCTTTCTTGTGGACGAGCTTGCCTGACGGATCCAAGGAATACCTGAACAAACGCTGGTACGAGTACACCGGCCTCTCCTTGGAGCAGGGGAAGGGCTGGGGTTGGAAGGTGGTCGTTCACCCTGATGACCTGGATCGGCTCATACGTGAATGGCTCGCCTTGGTGGATGCCCGCAAACCAGGTGAACTGGAAACACGCATCCAGCGAAATGACGGAGCGTACCGATGGTTCCTCATACGTGTCGTTCCACAGCTCGACGCTGAAGGCAACGTTGTCAGGTGGTTTGGAAGCAATACCGACATCGAAGATCGAAAAAGAACGGAGACGAAACTCCTTGAGGAGGAGCGTGAACTTCGCCGGATTACGGATGCGATACCGCAGGCCATTGTGGTCCAGGACCCGAGCGGCCGTCCGCTCTACGCGAACCAAGCAGCGCTCGACTATACCGGGCTCACCATGCAAGATGTTGTCACCTCGGACTTTCGGGCCAGAATCTTCCATCCCGAAGATCTCGAGAGATTGCGCGATGAGCGCCAGGTGGCCCTGGCCCATGGCCTGCCGTTTGAAATCGAACAACGGGCGCGCCGAAAGGACGGTGAGTATCGCTGGTTCCTCATCCGGTACAACCCGTTCCGCGATGAACAGGGACGACTGGTGCGCTGGTATGCGACGGGAACCGACATCGATGATCGCAAACGCGCCGAAGACAGAACGCAAAACGAAAACGTTGCGTTGCGCGAAGATATTGTACGCTCTTCCATGTTCGAGGAAATCGTCGGTTCCTCGGAGCCATTGCGTCAAGTGCTGGTTCAAGTTTCGAAGGTAGCTCCTACCGATTCCACAGTGTTGGTCTTAGGTGAGACCGGAACGGGAAAGGAGCTGATTGCCCGCGCGATTCATAACCGGTCCAAGCGTTCAAACCGTGCTTTTATTCGGGTGAACTGCGCCGCAATTCCGCCATCCCTTATTGCGTCAGAGCTGTTCGGACATGAAAAAGGCTCCTTCACCGGGGCCACTCAACGCCGGCTGGGCCGTTTCGAATCAGCCGATGGTGGAACGATCTTCCTCGATGAAGTAGGCGACCTTCCGGCAGAGACTCAGGTTGCCTTGCTGCGAGTTCTTCAGGAACGGGAATTCGACCGAGTGGGCGGCAGTCAAACAGTTTCGGTTGACGTACGGGTGATAGCGGCTACCAATCGAGATCTGACTTCAGCGGTGGCTAAAGGGACGTTCCGTCAGGACTTGTTTTACCGCCTCAACGTTTTCCCGATTCGAATACCAGGATTGCGCGAGCGTCCTGGTGACCTTTCTTTATTGGTCGGATACCTGATCGACCGGTACGCCAAAAAAACGGGCAAGAAGATTCGAAACATAGACACGAAGACTATGGAACTCTTCCGCGCGTATGATTGGCCGGGCAATATCCGCGAGTTGCAAAACGTAGTCGAGCGAGCGGTGATTCTGTCCGAAGGAGAGACTTTCTTTGTAGATGAAGCCTGGCTTACGCGCGCGACTCCCAAGTTGGCTGCGGCATCGTCTACTCTGTTGCCCACGGACCTTGCCGAACGGGAGAAAGAGATGATTGAAAATGCGCTGCGCGAGACCGAGGGCTTGGTCTCCGGTCCTACGGGCGCCGCTGCGAAACTGGGCGTACCGAGGCAGACCCTCGAATCAAAGATCAGGAAACTCGGAATCAACCGGTATAGTTTTAAGACCTCGTAGTTTTCCATTTTTGGCCTCCCGGAATTTTGTCTCCCTAAAACGCTAGCCGAGCTCTGCGCTGCGCCCGAACCGATCAGAACTTTACACAACCTGCACCGATGCTGAATTTTCAGCAAACGCTGAGATTGCGGCCCGCTTTCAAAAGCTAAACACCCACATCTCAACCGGTTACGATTGGCGCAGGGATTGCCATCTATGTACACGTGAACCGTCCGACAGGTCGAATATGACCTTGAAGATCGAAAAGTATTCCGCTGGGTCTGGTACGACTCTTCGACTCATAGGCCGGATGCGGGCGGAGCATTTGGAGGAGTTAGAGAAGCAGATTCGTGAGAGCGGACCGGCAATTATATTGGACTTGGAGGAAGTGACCCTAGTCGATGTGGAGATTGTTCGCTTCCTCGGGACTTGTGAAGCACGAGGAGCCACGCTTCTCAACTGCTCGCCGTACATAAGCGACTGGATCGGCAAAGAACGGGATTAAAGAAACAGGAGAAAACAATGTCTAAGAAACTGGAAGGAAAGACTGCACTCATTACGGGCGGCTCGCGCGGCATTGGCGCGGCAATAGCTAAGCGTCTGGCCGCGGATGGAGCAAACGTCGCCATCACGTACGCGAAGGATGCTACCGCGGCTTCCGCCGTTGTCAAAGCGATTGAACTCGATGGCGGAAAGGCTGTCGCGATCCAAGCAGACGCTGCCGATGTCGAAGCTGTGAATGGTGCGGTCGAAAAGACGTTTGCGACCTTTGGCCGACTTGACGTGCTCGTGAACAACGCCGGCACAGCGATTCCGAAAACGTTCGAGGAGACCACGCTCGAAGAGATGAATCGCGTGATCGATATCAACGTACGCGGCACACTGGCCGCAACGCAGGCGGCGCTGAAGCACATGAAGAGCGGCGGCCGCATCATCTCGATCGGCTCGGCCGTGGGCGAGCGTGTCCAAGTGCCCGGGCTGGTGGCCTACTCGGCCACCAAGGGAGCCGTGAAGATCTTTACTCAGGGGTTGTCCAGAGAGGTCGGAAGCCGGGGTATCACGGTCAACAACGTTCAGCCGGGTCCGATCGACACGGATTTGAATCCCGCATCGGGCGATTGGGCGGCGCCTCAGAAGGCCGCGACCGCTCTTGATCGCTATGGACATGTTGATGAGATCGCCGCCGCGGTGGCGTTCATCGCCGGTCCGGAGTCCTCGTACATGACCGGATCGAACATTACCGTTGATGGCGGAATGAATGCGTGACCGCAAATTTCGATGGAAGCGGGAACGGAACAGAAATGGCTGCCCTTCGTAACAAAACTGCTTTGGTAACGGGAGCGTCACGGGGAATTGGGCGGGCCACTGCGTCGGCCCTTGCTGAGGCCGGGGCGCACGTCCTAGTTCACTATGGCCGTTCCGTGCAGGACGCGGAATCTCTTGTCGCCGACATCCGTTCAAAGCAGGAACGCGCGGATGTGATCAGGGCGGACTTGGGAACGCCAGAGGGCGCGACACTGCTGGCTAAGGCAGTTCGTTCAGTTGTTGGCGAGCGATTGGATGCCGCGCGCTGGATCACGGAACGAGTCTCCCGGTCGATGGTGGGGTCGAAACTCTGAGAAATCTACTTGAAAAAAGGGGGTTGGATGAAGACGACAGAGGACAACAACAAGAAGCTGGTCTTGGAAGCGTTCGACACGCTGTTCAATAAACGTGACTATGCGGCGGCTGAACGTTACTGGTCACCTCACTACATTCAGCACAGCGCTCATATTGAGCCTGGCCGAGAGGGCCTGTTCAATCTCGTCAAAAGCATTCCGCCCACGCTGAAGTATGAGCCAGGGGTCATCGTCGCCGGCGGAGATTTTGTTATTGTCCATGGCCGTTTCTCCGGCTTTGGTGCGCCTGTGAACTGGATCGCCGCCGATATCGTTCGTCTCCAAGACGGGATGCTCGTCGAGCACTGGGACGTGATTCAGGACGAGGCCACGCAGGAACAGTCAAAGAGTGGCTTGCCCATGTTCGGGGACAACTTTCCGCAAATGAACCAGTGAAATTGCACAGGCCATCCGCTACTCCGCCGCACTCATCTTGCTGATCCTGCCAAGATCTTTGACCCGTACGCTTATCCTCGGACTCATTCGATTATTGTCAAGCGCGCCCGCGTCGACCTGTTTCAGCGAGCCGAACGATATGTTCGACGCCGGCATAGGTCGAACGGAATGTCTTCAGGCCGAACTTCTCTGAATCCAGTCCCGCGCGCCCCGCGATTCGCTTTGCATTTGAGCAACATATTGGCTCTTGCCGGCGACAGTCCGCATGCGAATTATCGTTTCCAGTCCGCCAAACGGGTGCAAATCCGGATCTTGTTACCGCCCGGATCGACCACGGTCATGCTCCGCAAGCCCTGAAGTTCCTCATTCGGGAGTTCCTTGATCGGGACTCCCTTGCGCTGGAACTCGGCGTACCAGGCATCGACGTAAGGGACGTAGAGATGAACCAGTCCACCGACGGGGCAGTCGCCTCTGTGCTCAGAGAGAAAGAATGCCATGTCATCCCGAGAGACCTGCATGAACACCGGAAAATTCGGCTCGAACCGGTGCCCCCAGTCGATTTGGAAACCGAGCCCATCGATGTAGAAAGCTTTGCTCTTGGCATAGCTCGTGATTCGTAGCCTGGGCATAACGCGCTGCATAGACGACACTCCGCCGAGCCCGACCGTGGCTCTCAAATTAGAAAAACAAATGCTCTTCTGCCAGATCGCCGTGGGTGGGCGGAACCCTACCCATTCATGGAGCCAGTCTCCACGCTCCATCCAGTAGAGTCACACTGGCGCACACGGGTCCGCCATCCTTAGCTGTCCCTGAAATGCGTGTTCCATTCGTGAAGAGGGTTTTCCGCGCGCTTGCTCGATCAATTTCCGGGTGATGAGCGAGAGCGGAACCTTCGCGCGCCGCGTCCAACATGAATCCGCCTGCCCGGCCAATGTCCCACTGCAAACATATACGAACCGATCATCCGGCGTTCCGTGCGCGGAAGGGCCGCGAAAGTTTGGGGGTCCATTGCCGCCGAGAGCAACTCGGACGCTGAAGTCGAACGACAAGTCCTTACCTGTCGAGATAGCTTGACCCACAAGCTCCTCGCGGTCACGGCCCTGCATGCAAAATTTGACACCAGCAGGTGGTCGAACAATCGTGACACGAACAGGAAGCTCGAACTGTTCGAGGTCCCGGGACGGTTTTCTGATTGCTGACGTCGGTGTCCGCACGACTGTACTCTTTCGCTTGATAGCCATCGACGCTCGTGACCGTTTTACAGGTATCCAGATTCAAGTGCCTTAAGGACAGCCCTGGTCCTATCTCTAACGCCCATCTTCGAGAGAATCCCGGAAACGTAATTCTTTACGGTCCCTTCAGTTATTGTTAGAGCTTCCGCAATTTCACGATTGTTGTACCCGCGCGCCACAAGTCGCAGGATCTCGATCTCACGACCGGACATAGGTTCTGGACTATCAATACTCGGAAAGTCGCACCGGATGCGATCCACGTTTTCAAGGAGACGCTGCGTGATGGCAGGTTGCACCATCGTCCCGCCGCTCGCGAGCGTGCGAATCGCGCCCGTCAACTGATCGAGAGAGACGTCTTTGAGGAGATAACCCTTTGCGCCCGCTTGAAGTCCTCCGATGACGAACTTGTCTTCGTCGAACGTCGTCAGAATCAAAGTTGGCGGCAAGGACTCGGATCGCCTCAGCTCCTTCAAGACTTCAAGCCCGTTTCGCTTCGGCAGGTGCATGTCGAGGAGGACGACGTCCGGCTTCACCTGAGAAATAATGCGGATAGCTTCCTCGCCGTCTTTGGCCTCCGCAATGACGTCAATATCCTCAACCAAATCAAGCAGAGTCTGAATTCCTTGGCGCACCAAAGTCTGATCTTCGACCAGGCAGACCCGGATCATGCCAGGCCTCCGGACATCGGTATCCAAGCATCGATCCGGAATCCTTTGGCTGGCTCAGTTCTTACTTCCAGTGTGCCGCCGACCTGCTGCAGGCGCTCACGCATGCCCGTCAAGCCATGTCCTGAACGCACATCCTTTGCACCGCGGCCGTCGTCTCTCGCCCGGATCGCGATGCCGCCGTTCGTTCGTGCGAGTTCGATCCAAAGGTTTTCGGCTGCCGCATGCTGTATAGAATTCGTAATAATCTCCTGAACGCAACGCATAGCAGTGTGGGCTCGCATCGGATCGCCAATGGCGAGATCCTCGGCGATTACAAGATGGATCTGGGGTGCGGGGACACCTGCCACGAGTGTTCTCAATGCTTGGGCGAGCCCGATCGGGTCCTCTCCCCTCAGAGCGCTGACGACGCTGCGAAGGTCGGACAACAGAAGCTTGGTAACCGACTGCGCCCGCTGTACCTGTACCCAAGCCTTGTCCTGAGCCAGGTGGCTGGCCGCCTCTAGGTCTAGGCTCAGGGCCGTCAGATGGTGCCCGAGAGTGTCGTGCGGGTCCCGCGAGATCCTCTCCCGTTCAGCCAGCCGGCTGGTGTTTGCAAGAAGCTCACCGGTAGCCCGCAATTCACTATTTGCGCGGGCAAGCCCCGAGCGAGCGCTTGCTTCGTTTGCGGCCAGGAAACAACTGAACAACGCC
>Ga0075421_100012770_pt1 | contig 10448 bp, 9 predicted proteins | sample SoiMetdeltSBSDD5_FD_75292 | JGI IMG/M metagenome (GOLD analysis project Ga0075421, IMG submission 75292) | Bulk soil microbial communities from a Populus tree surrounding site in Tennessee, USA - Soil MetaG P. deltoides SBSDD5 | ecosystem: Environmental > Terrestrial > Soil > Tree plantation... | reverse complement strand
ATCAGTGGCGTCGCGCTGCTTGCGCCCGAAGTACATGCCGAGCGCGGTCACGCCGCCCAGATAGGCGACGAGCACCAGCGCGTCGACCCAGGTGAAGGTGTCCGTCACGCGGGCACTCCGCCAGGAGTGCCCGATGCCAGGCCGTGTTCAGTCGATGACATAGGCTTCCATGGCGAAGTATTCGGCGAGCCCCAGCCGGTCGAGCGTCGCGGCGGTGTCCTTGTTCCGCTGCTCCACGCGTTGCCAGAACTCCCGCTCGTCCTGGCCAGGGAAGGGCGCGGAGTCTTTCTGTGATTGGTGCTTGAAGATCGCCTGAATCTTGAGCCGCAGCTCTTCCTGCGACATCGGCACGAGGTACGTGGCTTCTGTGACGGGCCATTCCTGCCAGGCACCGCGATAGAGCCAGACTTCGGGAACGGGAAGCTGCGAACCGGGGTTCCCGGTTCCCGCCTGACGCAGCTCCGAAAGAGCGGCGTCAATGGCCTCCTTGCACATGCGATGCGTCCCGTGCGGATCGGAGAGGTCGCCGGCCACGAAGATGATGTCCGGGCGAAGCTCCTCCAGCAGCGCACGCACGATCGCCACGTCCGGCGGTCCGATCGGGTCCTTCGCCACCTTACCCGTCTGATAGAACGGGAGGTTGAGGAATCGTGCATGTTCGCGCGTTAGGCCCATCACTTCCAACCCGCTCACCGCTTCGGATTCGCGAATCACGCGCTTGATGTCCTGGATTTCCGGGATGTCGACATCGCCCGCCTGCTTTTGCCGCAGAAAGTCATAGACCCGCGTCGCCAGTGAGCTGATCGAGCCTGCATCGAGCTTTCTCTCGGCCGCGAGTCGCTCGAGGAAGTCCACGTACCGGCGCACGTCGTGGTCGAAGACGGCGATGTTGCCGCTCGTCATGTACGCGACGGTCATCTCGTTCTCGTTCTCCACGAGCTTCCGGAGAATCCCGCCCATGGAGATGACATCGTCGTCCGGGTGCGGCGAGAAGCAGATGATGCGTTTCTCGCGCGGCAGCTTGCTCTTGCCGCGGATCTTGGCGCCGAGGGTGTTGAAGACCTCGCCGTTCACGGCACCGGGCGTGCCATAGCGCGCCACGAGCGACGACATCTTGTGCTCCGCGTAGTCTCGCTGCGTGAGCTTGAGGATGCCCTTGCCAATCGTCGTCGAGAGCCACACCACGCCGCGCACCGTGAGCTCGGGTGTCCAGTCGACTTCGTCCAGCAACCACGGCGTCGCAATCCGCGTGAGCTCGGCGCCCGCGGCACGGTCGACGTAGAACGTCGTGTTCGGGTGATTCTGCAGGAAGGTCGCGGCGACTTCGACGTCGATGCTCCCTTCCACGGCACGCTGAACGATCGGCGCCTTGTGCTCGCCCGTCGCAAGGATCGCGACCTCTCGCGCCTCGAGGATCGTCGCGATACCCATCGTGACCGCTTCGCGCGGCACAAACTCTTCGCCGAAGAAGTCGGCCGCAGCGTCGCGCCGGGTGATGGCGTCGAGAGTCACGATTCGCGTGCGACTCTCCGCGCCAGACCCTGGCTCGTTGAACCCAATGTGGCCCGTCTTCCCGATGCCGAGGATCTGGAAGTCGATTCCTCCGGCTCGCGCGATCGCGTCCTCGTATCGGCGACACTCATCGTCGACCGCGTCACGCGGGACGTCCCCCCGCGGGATGTGGACGCTGCGTCGGTCGATGTCGATGTGCGCGAACAGATTCTCCCACATGAACCGATTGTAGGAGTGGATGCTGTCCGGACGCATCGGGTAGTACTCGTCGAGATTGAACGTGACGACGCCGCGGAAGCTCAGCCCCTCCTCCCGGTGCATGCGGATAAGCTCGCGATAGACGCCGATCGGTGTGGACCCGGTCGCCAGGCCCAGCACGGTGCGTTCGCCGGCGGCCTGTTTCTCGGTGATCAGCGTCGCGATGCGGTTCGCGACGAGACGAGCGATGTGTTGGTGATCGTCAACGACGATCGTACGGATCTTCTCGAGAGCGGACGCGGCGGAATGCGCCAAACGAGAAGGCCCGCGACTCGTCGAAGGATCGCGGGCCTCGCTCGAAACGCCGGCGTCCAGATGGGCAACCGGAGTCACGCGGGATTACCTCATTAAGCGGTGAACGAGCTACCGCAGCCGCACCCACCCGTCGCGTTGGGGTTCTTGAACGTGAAGCCGGACCCCTGCATCGACGACACGTAGTCGATCGTCACGCCGCTCAGGTACTGCGCGGAGAACGGATCCACGAACATGCGGAAGCCGGTCGAGTCGACGATGAAATCGTCGTCCGCGGCCTGGTCTTCGATCAGAAGACCGTACTTGAACCCGCTGCAACCGCCCGGCTGGACGCTCACGCGCAGCCCGCCTTTCTCCACGGAGACTCCCTCGGCTTCCATGAAGCGCAGCACCTCGGTCGAAGCGACCGTGGTCACCGTGATGGCAAGCGTGGGCTCCTGTACCGTGCTCATTGACATCCTCCTCACTGGTAAGCGCGGCGTGTGGGCCATGCCCGGTTTGCCGCGTGCAGCCGAAATATAGCCCGACCCCAAGGCCGCTACAAGCAGCTTAGTGCAGACGCCACAACCCGTTAGGGCACTACCAATCGGGGTCCCCCAAATGGGGTCACACTCCATTTGCAAACGACCTCAATGGAGTCTGACCCCATTGGTCCGCCATTGGTCCGAACCTCGCCGCTCAGTCCGCCGGGACGGCCGTCGCGCCCTCCGGCGCTTGCTCCCCCACCATTCGGTCGCTGCGGAACGACCGCGCGATCCACGCGAACGCCACCGCCGCCACCACCATGAGCATCGCCCCCCTCGTCATGTCGCCGAAGACGAGCTTCCCGATCCCGAACAGCGTCGCGTACACCGCGACGATGCCCGCGATCCAGTTCGTCCACGCCAGTGCTCCGCCAGGAATCGATTCCCGTCCGTACCCGAGTCGCGCGGAGACGCGTCGCCACCCGGGGCCGCCGGGGCGGACGCGACGATAGAACGTGTCGAGCACGGAGTCCGGTTCCGGCTTCGTGAGGAACGTCGCGGCGACCCAGGCCACAGTCGTCACGGCCACCGTACCGATCATGATCCAGGCATCCGCGTTCGGGTCGCCAGCGGCGAAGCGCGGCGGAACCACTTGCATCAGGATGAGCGACACGATGAACGACACGAACATCGCGCTGATCTCGCTCCACGCACTGATGCGCCACCAGTACCAGCGCAGGATCAGCACGAGACCCGTCCCCGCGCCCATCGCGAGCAGGAACTTCCACGCCTTTTCCACCGATGACAGTTGCGACGTGACGGCGATCGACGCCAGGAAGAGGAGCACCGTGGCGATGCGGCCGACGTTCACGTAGTGCTTGTCCGCTGCGTCCTTCTTCACGAAGCGTTTGTAGAAGTCGTTCACCAGGTACGACGCGCCCCAGTTGAGGTGCGTGCCGATCGTCGACATGTACGCGGCCGCAAACCCCGCGAGCATGAAGCCGCGCCACGGCGTGGGCAGGAGGTCGACGAACGCGTGTACGTAGCCGGCTTCCTTGTCCTCGAGCGTCGGGTACATGATCACCGTCGCCAGGCCAGTGACGATCCACGGCCACGGGCGAAGCGCGTAGTGCGCGACCTGAAAGAACAGCGTCGCCAGGACGCCATCCCGTTCCGACTTGGCGGAGAAGATGCGCTGGGCCACATAGCCTCCACCGCCCGGCTCGGCGCCGGGGTAATACGCGGCCCACCATTGCATCGAGAGGAAGACGCCGAGCGCGAGCAGCGGCATCCAGGCGTACGCCTCGAGCCCGTTAGGCGTGGCCCGCACCGGCAACACGGAGAGTGCGGCCGTCTCACTCCCGAAGTGACTCGACACGCCGGCAATGAGGCTGTCCATTCCGCCTACCTTCTGCACCGCGTAGATCGCGAGCACGATGACGGCCGACATCTTGATCACGAACTGAATCAGGTCGGTCCAGAGCACGGCCCAGAGTCCCGCGGCGACTGCGTACGCCACGGTGATCACGAAGCAGATTCCGACCGCCACGAATGGGGAGATTCCGAGCGAGATCGTGAGGATCTTGATCATCGCCCGCGTCACCCAGCCCATGATGATCAGGTTGATCGCGACGCCGAGGTAGAGCGCGCGGAAGCCGCGGAGGAACGCCGCCGGGCGGCCGCTGTAGCGGATCTCCGCGAACTCGACGTCCGTCATGACGCGTGCTCGGCGCCACAGGCGGGCGAAGAAGAACACGGTCAGCATCCCGCTCATGACCATGTTCCACCACAGCCAGTTGCCGGCGACGCCTTTCGTCGCCACGAGGCCGGTGACGACGAGCGGCGTGTCCGCGGCGAACGTCGTGGCCACCATGGCGGCCCCGGCCAGCCACCAGGGCACTTGGCGCCCGGACAGGAAGTACTCGTCCAGGCTTTCGCCGCCACGCTTGGTGAAGATGAAGCCGATGATCGTCGACAGCGCGAAGTACGCGACGACGATGGCCCAGTCGAGCGGAGTGATGGTCATCGAGGCGATGGTGCTGGCGGTGAGGAAGCCGCGTTCTGGTCGATCACGCGAACGACTGCATCAGCAAGTGCAACTCGCACGCGGCCGATGCGCAGGTTCTGCCGCGTCGGGTTCACGCGGTTGGTCAGGAGGATGACGAACAGATCGCGAGAAGGATCCATCCAGATCGAAGTCCCGGTGAACCCGGTGTGGCCGAACGCCGGCCGCTTCATGATCGTGCCGGCAGAGTTCGACCCGTTAGGTGTTTCCCATCCGAGCGCGCGGTTCGACAGCGTCGAATCCTGGACCGTGGTGAACTGACGGATCGTCTGCGGCGACACCAGCCGGACCCCGTCGAGCGCGCCGCCGGACAGGTACATGCGCACGAACCGCGCGAGATCGTGCCCGGTGCTGAATAGCCCCGCGTGCCCGGAAACTCCGCCGAGCCCGAACGCGTTTTCGTCGTGGACTTCACCCCGAATGTGCCGCTGCCGCCAGGAATCGAACTCCGTGGGCGCGATTCGTGGCAGGAGCGCGTTGCCGGGGCGGTACGTCGTCGAGGTCATGCCGAGCGGCCCGAACACGTGCCGCGTGACGTACTCATCGAGCCGCTCGCCAGAGAGGCGCTCGACGATCTGCCCGAGAATGATCGCGCCGAGATCGCTGTAGACCATCCGCACGCCGGGGAGCGTGTCGAGCGGCGTGGCAACAGCCAGAGCTCGCGCGGCGACGGGCGTGTATGTCTCCTTGTACAGCGGCCGCCAGGCCGGCAGCCCGGACGAATGGGTGAGGAGGTGGCGGACCGTGACACGGTCCTTGGCGGGACCGTTGAATTCAGGCAGATACCGGGCGACTGGGGCATCGAGGTCGAGCTGACCTCCCTCGGTCAGTTGCATGACGGCGGACGTCATCGCGACGACCTTCGTGAGCGACGCCATGTCCCAGATCGTTTGCTCATCCGGTCGCGATGACGCGCTCCAGTCGAGCGACCCGACGCCGTACTGTGCGAGCACTCCCCCGGCGCGGCCGACGACGGCGAACGCGCCCGGGAACGCGCTGTCCGCGCGCGCACGATCGAGTACGGCCCGAAGGGTATCGAGCAACGTCGCCTTGAGCGCCGCCTGGCGGTCCGGTTGAGCGACGGCCGCGGTCACGCCTGGCGTCGATGGCGTCGCGCTGCTCGAGGACGCCCCCCGGCTCGCGCAGCCGAGGCATGCGGCTCCGCCGAGGGCGAGAATGAGAGGTCGGTACGCAGTACCCACGACGCAGCCAGTAAGCAGTAAGCAGTGATGTCCGTACGCAGTACGCGGCACGCAATGGAGAGAGCGCGGGCACAAAAGTGGCCATCGCGCATGCGTCTTGCAAATTTCGCTGTGGCTGAGGCCGACTCTCGGTAACTACCGCTTTCGGAGGAAATCATGCGAGCATTGCTGGCGGGCATGCTGCTCGTCGCCGCGACGGCGTGCGGCGGTCGGCAGGTGAATGTCGAAACCGGACCCTCCTCGACCGCCGCCGTGACCGTGCGCTTCACGAACAACGACACCAGCCCGGTTAACGTGTACGTGGTCAATCAGGGAACGGGTACCGACCTCTTTCTCAAGCAGGTCGCCGCGAACAGCAGCGAGGATCTGCCGGTCGCAGGGGTAGCAGCCGGCACACAAGTCCGCCTCAAAGCCACGCGGACCGACGGCAGCCGCACGTACACGAGCGACCCGATGCAGCTCAGTGCGTCGACGACATGGCGCGTGCCGTGACGGCTCGATAGGGTTGTGACAAGTACCTGACGTTCGTAGTTTTACGGGGCTTGGACCACGCCAGGCCCCGTGTCGTTTATGCGCCTTGGGTCTGGTCGCAGGCGCTCACGCCGGGCGACTCACCGGCTGGCTCTGACGGCCCACCCTCTACCCGCGCTGCATGAAGATCCTGTGGGAATGGATTCAACGGGGTTACCTGCGGATCATCGAGCCCTTCGCCGACTACTTCGTTCGCAAGCGGGTCAATCCGAACACCATCACCACGATCGGGACGCTCTGCTCCATTACGGCCGGCATCATTTACGCGAGCGGGCACATCATGACCGCCGGGTGGGTGCTTGGCCTGACGGCGCTGTTTGACGTCCTCGACGGTACGGTGGCCCGGCGAACCGGTCGATCTACGGTGTTCGGCGCGTTCTACGACTCGACGCTCGATCGCGTCGCAGACGGTGCCGTGCTCGGCGGGCTCGCGATCTTCTTCGCCCGGAACGACGTCCACAACCTCATTCCGTCGTTCGCGGGCACCCCGATGGTGGGCGTGACGCTGCTCGGGATCATCGGGACCTTTCTCACTTCGTACACGCGCGCCCGCGCCGAGTCGCTCGGCATCGACGCCAAGGTGGGAATCATGCAGCGCCCGGAGCGTGTGACTCTGCTTTCGGCGCCGCAGGCGTTCTTTGGACTCGTGTTCAACGGCTGGGTTCTGATCGCCATCGTGCTGCTCCTTTCGGTCACTGCCTGGATCACCGCGGTCCAGCGCATCGTCTACGTCTACAACGCAACCAAAGCCCTACCGCCGGAGCAGCTCGCGTCGATGCGCCAGGTGCCGCGCTTCACCCCCGATCAATCGCAACTACCGGTTGCCGGTGATCCGAAGCGTCAGCGCCCTTCGCTCGGCGAGGCCGCCCCGCGTTGAGGTCGACCAGGAGATCCACTACGTGCAGGGAAAAAGTTCGGGGAGTTCGCGCACCAACACCATTCGTCCCTCCGCCGGTCGCCTTGGGGTTCTGACGCCAGGGCTCGGCGCGGTTGCCACCACCTTCATCGCCGGCGTCGAGAGCATACGCCGCGGTCTGACGAAGCCCATCGGGTCCCTCACGCAGATGGCCACGATCCGCCTCGGTAAGCGCACCGAGAAGCGATCGCCGCTCATCCGTGAGTTCGTCCCGCTGGCCGAGCTCGAAGATCTCGTCTTCGGAGCGTGGGATCCGATTCCGGACGACGCGTATACCGCCGCGCAGAAGGCTGGCGTCCTCGAGGAGAAGCACATCGAACCCATCGCGGATTTCCTGCGAGGGATCCAGCCGATGGCAGCGGTGTTCGATAATCGGTACGTCACTCGGATCAACGGGACGAACGTCAAACAGGGAAAGACCAAGCGCGACCTGGCCGAGCAGCTGCGGCACGATATCCGCGAGTTCAAGTCGCGGCACGGGCTCGAACGGGCGGTCTGTGTGTGGTGCGCGTCGACGGAGACCTACATCAAGCCAGGCTCGCAGCACGCGACGGTGGAGCAATTCGAAAAGGCGATGGACCGCAACGACGACGCGATCTCGCCGTCGATGCTCTACGCCTGGGCGTGCATCATGGAGGGCGTTCCGTATGCGAACGGCGCGCCGAACCTCGCGGTCGATACGCCGGCGCTGATCGAGCTCGCGACGGAGCGGGGCGTTCCGATCTCGGGGAAGGATTTCAAGACCGGCCAGACGTGGATGAAGACGGTCATCGCGCCGGGCCTCAAGGCGAGGATGCTCGGACTCGCCGGATGGTACTCGACGAACATCCTCGGCAACCGCGATGGCGAGGTGCTCGACGACCCGGCGTCGTTCAAGACGAAGGAGGAATCGAAGCTCTCCGTGCTGCACACGATCCTGCAGCCCGAGATCTATCCCGAACTCTACGATCGGTTCTCGCACGTCGTTCGTATCAACTACTATCCGCCGCGCGGCGACAACAAGGAAGGCTGGGACAACATCGACATCGTTGGGTGGATGGGCTATCCCATGCAGATCAAGGTGAACTTCCTCTGCCGGGATTCGATTCTCGCGGCGCCCATCGTCCTCGACCTCGCGCTGTTCTCGGACTTCGCGCAGCGGGCGGGCATGAAGGGGATTCAGGAATGGCTATCGTTCTACTACAAGAGCCCGATGGCCGCACCGGGGCTCCAGGCGGAGCACGACCTGTTCATCCAACAGACGAAGCTCAAGAACACGCTGCGGCACCTGATGGGCGAGGAGCAGATCACGCACCTGGGCCTCGAGTACTACGCGTCGTGAGGCGCATAGGGGGTGGTATGGGGCGGACCATGGTGGCGGCGTTAGGCGCGCTCGCCCTCGCCGGGTGCACGGCGGGGCCGCCGACCGATGCGAAGGCGATCCGGCTCTGGACCGACGACTATTACATCGTCGTCACGTCGGAGCCGTCTCCGCCCCGCGCGCTCGAACAGGTGAAGTACAAGGTCGTCGTTCGCGACAAGGAGAACCGCACGCCCATCGACATAGGCGAGGGGCGGCTCTTCGCGACGAACGAGGATCGGAAGAACACGCACAACGGCTTTCAGAAAGGCGACGCCCCGGGCACGTACGAGACGACGATGTTCTTCGCGACGGCCGGCCCGTGGGCGATGGGAATCCAGTTCCGCCGCGACTCCACGCAGCGGCTGCAGCGTACGAACGACTGGATGCAGGACGTGCTGCAGGCGACCGAACCCGGCCAGGAAACGAAGACGCCGACGACGGCTCGTTCCGGCCCGTAACCCGCGTTATGCGCCATTTCTATCGCACGCATCTCGTGCCAGCGGCGGTGATCGCCGCGGCTGACCGTTTCTTTCCGACGATCGAGCTGGCCGCGACGGCGACGTCCGCGCGCGCGCGGACGTTCACCGGTCCGCTCGGGACCATGACGCTGACCGCCCGCCCGGAGGGCGGCCACTACACGTTCGTCGACGTCGAGACCGATCAGATGGGCGAGAGCCGCCTCGATCGCAACGTGAAGCGCTTCTTCGTCGCGCTGCATCGCGAGGCGGATCCGGCACACAAACTGGAGGCCGCCTATTAATGCCGGCGAGGAAAAAGGGAACCGGGAACCGGGCACCGGGAACCGACGGCCCCGCAGTCGGTAACGGGCGCGGAGCGACGGCAACCGCACGCAGAGCATCCGGTTCCCGGTTCCCCGTTCCCGGTTCCCAGTCGGCTTCTGCGCGACCATCGGCCACGCTCACACGCGACCAGAAGCTCGACCTCTACTACTGGATGCGCCTCACGCGGACGCTCGAGGAGAGGCTCGTCGCCCTCTACCGCCAGACGAAGGTCGTCGGCGGGCTGTTTCGCTCGTTAGGCCAGGAGGCCGACGCGGTCGGCAGCGCGTACGCGCTCGAGCGGCGCGACATCCTCTCGCCGCTGATCCGCAACCTCGGCTCCATGCTGGTCAAGGGCGCGACCCCCGTCGAGATCCTGCGGCAGTACATGGCGAAGGGGGATTCGCCGACGCGAGGGCGCGAGCTCAACATCCATTTCGGCGACACCGATCGCGGGTTCATCGGGCAGATCTCCCCGTTAGGCGACATGGTGCCCGTGATGGCGGGGGTCACGCTCACCTTCCGGATGCGCGGGCAGGATCGCGTCGGGCTCGTGTACGTCGGGGACGGGGCGACGTCGACCGGGGCGTTTCACGAAGGCATCAACTTCGCCGCGGTGCAGCGACTGCCGCTGGTCGTCATCGTCGAGAACAACGGCTACGCGTACTCGACGCCGATCGCGAAACAGACCGCGGCGCGACAATTCGTCGACAAGGCGATCGGCTACGGCATCCCCGGCGTGCAGGCGGACGGCAACGACGTGCTCGCCGTCTACGATGTGACGAAGGCAGCCGTCGACCGCGCACGGGCCGGTGGCGGTGTCACGCTGATCGAGCTCATGACGTATCGCCGGAAGGGGCACGCCGAACACGACAATCAATCGTACGTCCCCGCCGGCGAGATCGACCGATGGGCGGCCGAGAATGACCCGATCGATCGCTATCTCGCGGTGCTTCGCGAGCAATTTGCCGCGACCGATGACGAAATCGCGGCCCTTGATGCTCGCGTCGTGAAGGTCGTCGACGAGGCGACCGACGAAGCAGAACGGTCCGCTCCACCGGAACCGCTCGACGCACTCGTCGGAGTCTACGCCGATCCACCGGCGGAGCGGCCGCTGTGGTTCCGGG
>Ga0075421_100012769_pt1 | contig 10449 bp, 9 predicted proteins | sample SoiMetdeltSBSDD5_FD_75292 | JGI IMG/M metagenome (GOLD analysis project Ga0075421, IMG submission 75292) | Bulk soil microbial communities from a Populus tree surrounding site in Tennessee, USA - Soil MetaG P. deltoides SBSDD5 | ecosystem: Environmental > Terrestrial > Soil > Tree plantation... | reverse complement strand
CGAGGCGGCCCACAGCCACGCCTTGTCGCCGTTCGAGAGCAGGTAGGCCCCCGCGATCCCGAACGCCGCGAGCACGCCCAGCACGGTCATGTGGTCGGGCATCACCCGGGCCGGCACGCGGTGGGCGATCCATTCGAGCACGCGCCCCTCGTGGCGGGCGAGCAGGAACTCCTTGCTGCGTGGTGCGTCCATGGCGGAATTCTCCTTGTCAACCATCGGTCAACAAGACTTACGCCGTCGACGCGGAGCGGTTACGCCGCGGGCTGCGAGCGGCAGGACGCGAGGCCTAGCCGGCGCGCAGCGCCCGCGACCGCTCGGCCACCGGCTGCAGGAAGTCCGGCAGCGGGCGCACCAGCCCGCGGCCCGTCTCGCGCTCCCAGATCTGCTCCAGCTGCGCCAGGTGCTCGTCCATCACGGTGTCGATCAGCGGGAAGTCGGCGGCTCGCACGGCGGCCAGCGTGCGCGTGTGGATGTCGATCGTCCAGTCGGGCACCAGCGGGGCGTGCATGGCCATGTCGCGCGCGATCTCGAGCTGGCGCAGCAGCGTGCGCATCAGGCCGACGATCGTCGAGTTGCGCGTGGCGCGAGCCAGCGCGAGGTGGAACTTGAGGTCGAGCTGGAGGAACAGGTCCTCGTGGCTGAGGAAGTCGTCGCTCGAGGCGAGCTCGCGCTGGCGGTCGATCGTCTGCAGCATCACCGCGAAGTCCTCGTCGGTGGCGTGCACGGCGGCCAGCTGCGCCACGCGCGGCTCGAGCAGGCGCCGCGCCTCGAGCACCCCCGAGATCTCGCCGAAGCGGATCTCCTGGCGGCTGCGCAGCAGCTCGCGCGGCACGAGCTCGGAGCAGACGAAGATGCCGCCCGACTGGCCGCGGCGCACCTCCAGCACGCCCGCCTCGGTGAGCGCCTTGATCGCCTCGCGCAGGGTTGGGCGGCTGATCCGCATCTGGGCGGCCAGATCGCGCTCGGAGGGCAGCCGGTCGCCGGTGTGCAGGTCGCCGCCCTTGATCTGCTCGGCGATCTGCTCGACGGCCTCCTCGAACGTCCGGCGAGTCGAGACGGGCTCGAAGGCACGCATGGGAGAGGCGATCATCGCATCGCGGGCGGGCGCCGGGCGGCATCCACCCGCTCCAGCGCCTGGCGCTCGGCCACGTCGAGCGGCGTGCCGCCCTCGGTGGCCGACGTGGCGATCGCCTCGTCGAGCCGCTCCATCGCGTGCCCGATGCGCGCCCGGTCGGCGTCGCCGCCGCCGTCTCCGAACCACTCGCCCGCCACGTGGATCAGCCCGCCGCAGTTGGCCAGGAAGTCCGGGACGTAGAGGATGTCGCGCTCCATCAAGGTCTGGGCCACGCCGCGATCTGTCAGCGGGTTGTTGGCCGCGCCCGCGATGACCCGCACGTCGAGCGAACGCGCCAGCTCGTCGTCGATCAGCCCGCCGCCGGCGCAGGGAGCCAGCACGTCGAGCTGCATCGAGAGAATCGCCTCGGCCGAGGGCGACACCTCGTTCCCGTGCTCGGCGGCGAAGCGTTCGCTGCGCTCGTAGTCGAGATCGCAGCCGACGACGTGTGCGCCCTCGGCCACGAGCTGAGCCGCCAGCGCACCGCCGACCTTGCCGAGGCCGATCACGCCGATGCGGCGCCCGGCGAGCTCGTCGGAGCCCGTCTGAGCCGCCAGGCCGCGGCGCATCGCGGCGAGCACGGTCTCCGCTGTGACGGGGGAGGGGTCGCCGCCGCCGCCGTTGCCGACGGAGCGCCCCGTGCAGAAGCGGGTGAAGCGGGCCATGTGGTCGATGTCGGCGGTCGTAGTGCCGATGTCCTCGGCGGTGATGTACGCGCCGCCCAGGTCCTCGATCACCGCCGCCGCCGCCTCGAGCCGGTCGAACCGGAGCGAGTCGTCGCCGTCGTCGATCATCACCGCCTTGCCGCCGCCCAGGGCGAGCCCGGCCGCCGACGCCTTCAGCGTCATCGTGCGGGCCAGCCCCATGACGTCCTCGAGCGCCTCCCTCAGGCCGCCGGCGTAGCGCTTCAGCCGCAGCCCGCCGAGAGCCGGCCCGAGCACCGTCGAGTGCACGGCGACGATCAGCCGCATCCCCGTCCGCGTGTCCTGGCGGATCACGATCTGCTCGTGGGCGTCGCCGGCAAGCGGGTTGCCGGCGCGTCGGAGCGGCCGGGGTGGCGTAATGGTCATGACCCTTGACCTTATACCCGGGATCGGCAGACGACAACAGGCATCGGATCCTGGCTTCCGGGTACCACCAATGGTAAGTTGAGTTCACCAATGGCGAGGGAGACGACACTGGCACGCCGCCGCACGGCGGCTCCGGCGGGGCGTATGCGGCGCCAGGGCGCGCCCAACGGCAGCCGCGCGCCGGTGGGCCGTCAGGTCAGCCTCGACGACAAGTACGTGCTCGAGCAGGGCCGCGTGCTGATCACGGGCGTGCAAGCGCTCGTGCGCCTCGTGCTCGACCAGCACCGCGCCGACCTGCGCCGCGGGCTGACCACCGGCACGCTGATCTCGGGCTACCAGGGCTCGCCGCTGGGCGGCCTCGACATCGAGCTGGCGCGCAACCGCGAGCTGCTCGACGAGCACCTGATCTCCCACGTGCCCGCGCTGAACGAGGAGCTCGGCGCGACGTCGGCCTGGGGCAGCCAGCTCGCCGGCCAGCTCCCGGGCGCCAAGCATGACGGCGTGCTCGGCATGTGGTACGGCAAGGCCCCCGGGCTCGACCGCGCCGCCGACGCGCTGCGCCACGGCAACTTCGTCGGCGTCTCGCGCACCGGCGGCGCGCTGGCCGTCGTCGGCGACGACCCGAGCTGCAAGTCCTCCACGATCCCGAGCGCGTCCGAGTCGCTGCTCGCCAGCCTGCACATGCCGGTGTTCTTCCCCGGCACCCCGGCCGAGGTGATCGACCTCGGCCTGCACGCCTACGCCTGCTCGCGGGCGTCCGGGCTGTGGGCGGGCTTCAAGATCGTCACGAGCGTGGCAGACGCGGTCGGCACCGCCGAGGTGGCGCCCGGCCGCGTCTCCCCGGTACTGCCCGACCTCGGCTACGAGCACGTGCCGAACGGCAACCTCTTGCCGCCGGCGTCGCTCGACCTGGAGCGCACCCTCCTCGGCGTCCGCACCGATCTCGCGCTCGCCTACGCGCGCGAGAACGGCGTCAACCGCGTCGAGGGGGAGCGCAACGGGTGGCTCGGGATCGTCGCGGCCGGCAAGCCGTATCACGACACGAAGCACGCGCTGCGCGAGCTCGGCCTCGACGGGCTGCCCGGCATCCGCCTCCTCAAGCTCGGCATGATCTGGCCGCTCGAGCCGCAGATCGTCCGGGAGTTCGCGAGCGGACTCGACGAGATCCTCGTGATCGAGGAGAAGGGCCCGTTCCTCGAGACCCAGCTCAAGGAGGTCCTCTACGGCACCGCCGACGCGCCGCGCATCATCGGCAAGCGCGACGAGCACGGCGACGCGCTGCTGCCGGTGGAGCTCGACGTCGACGCCGACATGGTCGCCCGCGCGATCGCCGGCCGCCTGCTCGCCCGCGGCGTGCGGATCGACTCGGTCGACGCGCATATGCAGCGCCTCGACGCGATCACGGGCCGCCCGGCCGAGCTGCCGATGGCTCAGCGCGCACCGTTCTTCTGCTCCGGCTGCCCGCACAACTCGTCGCTCCCCGCACCCGAGGGCACGCTCGTGGGCGGAGGCATCGGCTGTCACACGATGGTGCTGCTCAACCCGGAGGGGAAGGGCGAGATCACCGGCATCACGCAGATGGGCGGCGAGGGCGCCCAGTGGATCGGCCAGGCGCCGTTCACCGAGGACAGGCACCTCGTGCAGAACCTGGGCGACGGCACGTTCCACCACTCCGGCTCGCTGGCCGTGCGCGCCGCGGTGGCCGCGGGCGTGAACATCACCTACAAGCTGCTCTACAACGAGCACGTCGCGATGACCGGCGGCCAGGCGATCGAGGGCCAGCTGTCGGTGCCCGACCTGACCCGCTGGCTCGAGCTCGAGGGCGTGCGCCGGATCATCGTCACGGCCGAGGACACGAGCCGCTACAAGGGCGTCGAGCTGGCGTCGATCGCGGAGCTGCGCGACCGCTCGCAGCTGCTGCCCGCGCAGCAGGAGCTGGCCGAGGTCGAGGGCGTGACCGTGCTGATCCACGACCAGGAGTGCGCCGCCGAGAAGCGCCGCGCGCGCAAGCGCGGCAAGCAGGCCGAGCCGGTCGAGCGGATCTGGATCAACGAGCGCGTCTGCGAGGGCTGCGGCGACTGCGGCGAGAAGTCCAGCTGCCTGTCGGTGCAGCCGGTCGAGACCGAGTTCGGCCGCAAGACCCAGATCCACCAGGCCTCCTGCAACAAGGACTACTCCTGCCTCGAGGGGGATTGCCCCTCTTTCCTCACGGTCGTGCCGGGCAAGGGCGCCCGGCACGAGACGCCGCCGCTGACCGTCGAGCTGCCCGAGCCGGAGCTGCTCGTCTCCGACGCCGACTTCGCGGTGCGGATGATGGGCATCGGCGGCACCGGCGTCGTGACCGTCAACCAGGTGCTCGGCATGGCCGCGCTGATCGACGGCCTGCACGCCTCGGGCCTCGACCAGACCGGCCTCTCCCAGAAGGGCGGGCCGGTCACGTCCGACCTGCGCATCTCGCGCGAGCCCCTGGCCGCGGCCGCCAAGGCACCGGCCGGGTCGATCGACCTCTACCTCGGCTTCGACCTGCTCGGCGCGGCCAGCGACAAGAACCTCGTCACGGCGGCCCCCGACCGCACGGTGGCGGTCGTGTCGACCAGCGCGGTCCCGACCGGGCGCATGGTCATCGACGTCACCGAGCGCTTCCCGCAGCTGGCCTCCCAGCTCGACCGCATCGACGCGGCCACCCGCCCCGAGCACAACCTCTACCTGGACGCCCAGCAGCTCTCCGAGCGCCTCTTCGGAGACCACATGATGAGCAACACGCTCGCGCTCGGCGCGGCCTACCAGCGCGGCATGCTGCCGGTGTCGGGCGAGGCGCTCGAGCAGGCGATCCGGCTCAACGGCGCGGCGGTCGAGAAGAACCTCGCCGCCTTCGCCTGGGGCCGCGCGGTCGTGGCCGCCCCGGACGCGGTCGAGCAGGCCACCCGCCCGCCCGCCGCCCCGGAGCATGAGCTGACCGAGGCCGAGCACGAGCTGGTCACGCTGGCCGTCAACGGCGACCAGGGCGAGCTGCGCCGGCTCGTCGAGGTCCGCGTGCCCGAGCTGGTCGCCTACCAGGACGAGGCCTACGCGCGGCGCTACGCCGAGCTCGTGCGCCGCGTGCACGTGGCCGAGCAGGAGCGCACGCCTGGGCACGCCGAGCTGGCCGAGGTGGTCGCCCGCCAGCTCTTCAAGCTGATGGCCTACAAGGACGAGTACGAGGTCGCGCGGCTGCACCTCGACGCGGTCGAGCAGGCCAAGCTGCACGCAGAGTTCGGCGACGACGTCAAGGTCGCCTTCAACCTGCACCCGCCGCTGCTGCGGGCGATGGGGCTGAAGCGCAAGCTCGAGCTGGGCAGCTGGTTCGTGCCCTCGTTCCGGGCGCTGCGCCGGATGCGCAAGCTGCGCGGCACCAAGCTCGACCCGTTCGGCCGCGCGCACGTGCGACGGGTCGAGCGCGAGCTGATCTCCGAGTACGAGGAGATGATCGCCGAGGCGCTCGCACAGCTCACGCCGGAGCGCCACGCCACGGCGCTCGAGCTGCTCGAGCTGCCGGACGTGATCCGCGGCTACGAGGAGATCAAGCTGCGCAACGTGGCACTCTTCCGCAAGCGCGCCCAGCCTCTGCGCAAGCGCCTTACTCGCGCGTGATCACGACGGTCGAGGGCCGCGGCGTAGACGGGTTGTCGTCCGCGGTCCTGCTGCCCTCCGGCCACCAGCTCGTGTAGGTCGCCTCCTGGCCGAACACGCCCGGGCCGGTCGACGTCTCGCCGGTCGTCTCGCCCGGGTGCTGGACGTTCACGAACAGGTTCTTGCCGTCCGGGCTGAAGTAGGGCTGTAGCCGTGTGCTCCGGCGGCCTCGGCGAAGAGGTGCAGGCCGGCGCCCTGCGCCGCGACGGCGCCGGCGGTGCCGGCGCCCGCAGCGGCGATGCCGCGGATGAAGTCGCGCCGGGTGTGCGAGGTGAGCTTGCCGTGGAGGGGGGCGTCCGTGATCGTCATGGGGCGCGAAGCTATGCCACGCGCCCGGGCTTCCTGTGAACGCTGCGTAATCTCTGACGCATGACTTCGACCTTCACGATCGGCGGCGATCTCGAGGTCCGCCGGCTCGGCTACGGGGCGATGCGCATCACCGGCGACGGCATCTGGGGGCCACCCGACGACCCCGAGAACGCCAAGGCGGTCCTGCATCGCGTGGTCGAGCTGGGCGTGAACCTGATCGACACCGCCGACTCCTACGGGCCCGAGGTGAGCGAGAACCTGATCGCCGAGGCGCTGCACCCCTACCCCGACGGCATCGTGATCGCCACCAAGGGCGGTTTGCGCCGCACCGGCCCGGGAGAGTGGCCGCGCGACGCGCACCCGGATCGGCTGCGCGAGTGCATCGACGGAAGCCTGCGTCGCCTGCGGGTCGATCGCATCGACGTCTACCAGCTGCACGCGCCGGACCCGAAGGTGCCGCTGGAGGATTCGCTGGGAGCGCTCAAGGAGGCGCAGGAGCAGGGCAAGATCCGCCACATCGGCGTCTCGAACGTGTCGGTCGAGCAGCTCGAGCGCGCCCGCGCCGTGGTCGAGGTCGTGACCGTGCAGAACCGCTACAGCCTGGTCGACCGCGACTCGGAGGACGTGCTCGACGCCTGTGACGCCGCCGGCATCGGGTTCATCCCGTGGTTCCCGCTCGCGATGGGCGACCTCGCCCGGCCCGGCGGCCCGCTCGACGAGCTCTCGCACGCGCACGACGCCACGCCGAGCCAGCTCGCGATCGCGTGGCTGCTGGCGCGCTCGCCCGTCGTGCTGCCGATTCCCGGGACCGCGTCGGTGCAGCACCTCGAGGAGAACGTGGCCGCGACCGAGCTGGAGCTCGACGCTCAGGAGTTCGACCGCCTGGCCGCCGCGGCCTGATTGAGAAGCCACTCTGGGGGTACCTGAATCGCCATGCCTGGATCGATCCGCCCAAGCAGTCTCGACCACGTCGCCCTGTGGGTCGACGAGCGCAAGCCGCTCGCGAGCTTCCTCTGCGACCACCTCGGCATGCACGTCATCGAGGAGACCGACACGTTCACCCTCGTGGGGGTCGACGCCAAGCTCGGCAAGCTGACGCTGTTCGACGCCGAAGGTCCGCGCGAGCGCGGGTCGATCGAGCACATCGCGCTGCGGGTCGGGGACCTCGACGCCGCGGTCGCCGGGCTGCCCCAGACGGCGGCGGTCCAGCGGCAAGAGGGTGGCCTGGTGCGCTTCGAGGGGCCGGGCGGCGTGCCGCTGGCGCTGATCGCCCGCGGCGGAGTCGAGTTCGACCTCGACCACGTGCTGCTGCGGCTGCCCGATCGCGAAGCGGCGCTGGCCGAGCTCGAGGGGATGGGCTTCGAGCGGCGCAACGGCGGTCTGGCGGTGAGCGACCGCGAGCTGCGCATCGTCGAGGGCGAGGGCACGGAGGTGAAGCGCCCGCTGCTGAACCACATCGCGCTGCTCGTGGACTCCGCGGACGAGGTCCAGCGCGACGCGGAGCAGCGCGGCGTCGAGATCGACGACATCAAGGACGCGCCCAACACGCTCGCCGTGTTCCTGCGCGGCCCGTCGGGCGTGCGCATCGAGTACGTGGAGCACAAGCCCGGCTTCGCGCTGGTCTGAGCGCTTGGCAGATCTCGTGGTCGCCGGCGCGGGCATGGCCGGCCTCGTGGCAGCCGCCGAGGCGCGCCGGCTGGGGGCGAGCCCCGTCGTGTTCGAGAAGCTGGACCGGCCCGGCGGGTCGATGCGCCTGTCGAGCGGGGTCGTCTGGCGGCACCGCGAGCTCGACCGCTTCGGCGCGGAGTGCCCGGGCGGCGACCCGCTGCTCCAGCGACTGCTGTTCGAGCGGGTCGACGAGGACCTGCGCTGGCTCGAGTCGCTGGGCGCCCCCGTGGTCGAGCGGGAGACCGGCAACGAGCTGACCACGGGCGTCCGCTTCGACCCCGCGGGCATGACGGCGGCGCTCGCAGAGGCCGCCCGCGACGTGCGCCTCTCGACCCCGCTGCACCGGCTGCCGGACTCGGCGCCGGTGATCCTCGCCACCGGAGGGTTCGCCGCGGACCGCGAGCTGCTGCGCGAGCACGTGACGCCCGAGGCGGACCACGTGCTGGTGCGGGCGGCGCCGGGCGCCACCGGGGACGGCCTGCGGCTGGGCCTCGCTGCCGGCGCCGCCACGGGTGCCGGCCTGGGGGACGTTTACGCTCGCGCGATGCCGGCGCCGCCCGCCCGCGTGGACCCAGCCGACTTCGTGGCGCTGTCGCAGCTCTACGCGCGCCACGCCGAGGTGTCCAACGAGCGCGGGGAGCGCTTCGCGACCGCGACCTGGTCGGAGGTCGACACGGCGCAATGGATGACGCGCCAGCCGCGCGCCCGCGCCTGGTTTCGGGTTTCCGATGCGGCGCTGTCGGAGCGCGTGCGCGAGCGCAGCGTGGGGGACATGGTCGAGGCGGCGGAGGCGGCCGGGGCGCCGGTGCGGCGCGAGCCGGGGCAGGTGACGGTCGAGACCGTCGCCGGCGTGACCACCACTCTGGGCGGGCTCGCGATCGACGGGTCCGCGCAGGCGGCGCCGGGAGTGTTCGCCTGCGGCGCCGACGCCGGCGGCATCGCCACCGGTGGCTACGCCAGCGGGCTGGCCGGCGCGCTGGTGTTCGGCCGGATCGCCGCGCGCGCGGCGCTCGGGGAGGCCCCGTGAACCACAGCTTCGGCGGCGGCGAGTTCACGGTCGGGGTCGAGGAGGAGCTGCTGCTGGTGGACGCCGACACGCTGCAGCTCGCCCACGTGGCCGATCAGGTCGTCCCGCAGATGGACCTGGCCTTCGAGCGCGCCGGGCACGAGGCGTTTCTCGCCGAGATCGAGGTGCGCTCGGAGCCGCGCGGCAGCGCCGCGGAGGCCGTGGCCGACATCGCCGAGGGCCGCGCCGCCGTGCGCGGCGCGGGCGGCACGCCGATGGCCGTCGGCCTGCACCCGGATGCCGGCTTCGGCGACGTGCAGCTGGTCGAGTCGGACCGCTACCGGCGCGTGGAGGGGGAGATGCGCGGCCTGATCAAGCGCACGCCCGAGTGCGCGCTGCACGTGCACGTGGCGATGCCCTCGCCCGACGCCGCGGTCCACGGGTTGATGGGCCTGCGCGAGGCGCTGCCGCTGATCGGGGCGCTGGGCGCGGCCTCGCCGTTCTGGTTCGGGATGGACTCCGGGCTGGCGAGCGCACGGTCGGCGGTGATCCGCGCCTACCCCGGGCGCGGCGTCCCGCCGCCGCTGAGCGGTTGGGAGGAGTACCTCGAGACGCTCGACGGGATCGCCCTCGGCGGCGGCCCGAAGGACCACACGATGGTGTGGTGGGACGCCCGCCTGCAGCCTCGGCTGGGCACGGTGGAGCTGCGCGAGCTGGACGTGCAGACCAACCTGGAGCAGACCGCGGGCATGGCCGCCCTGGTCCACGCGGTCGCGCGCCGCGCCGCGGAGCAACCGCCGACCGACCTGGCGCCGGCCCAGGCGCTGCACTGGTCGAGCTTCCGCGCCGTCCGCGACGGGCTCGACGCCGAGCTGCTCTTCCGCGGCCGCCTGCGCAAAGCACGCGACGCGGCGCGGGAGCTCCTCGACGAGCTGAGCGGCTCGGACGACGCCCTGACCGGCGTGGAGCGCATCCTGCGCGAGGGCGGCGCGCCGGCGCGCCAGCGGGCCGTGTATGCGGCCGACGGGATGACAGGGCTGCTGCGTCACCTGGCCGACGAAACCGCGCTCGGGCTATGAGGGGCGGCCCAGAACGAGTGCGGGCCCCGGTTCCCGGACATATCCCGGAAACTAGGGCCCACACTCAGGGCTGACGGCCTTGGTTGCCGCTACTTACGCCGCTTCGCGCAGCGCCGCGACCGTCTCGTCCTTGGAGAGGCGCCGCAGCGCCTTCTCCTCGAGCTGGCGGACGCGCTCGCTGGAGAGCCCGAGCCGGCGGCCGGTCTCGCGCAGGGCCTTGGGCTCCTCGCGGTCGAGGCCGAAGCGCAGCGTGATCACGGTGCGCTCGTTCTCCGGGAGGGTGCCGACGGCGTCGCGCAGCGCCTCCCAGTTCAGCTCGGAGCTGACGTAGTCCTCGATCGACGGGCCGTCGCCGGCGATCAGGTCGCCCAGCGACGTGTCGCCGTCCTCGCCGACGCCTTGGTCCAGGCTGGCGGGACCGCGATCCGCACGGCGGATGTCGATCACCTCGTCGACCGGCAGGTCCACGCGCTCGGAGATCTCCTCGTCGGTGGGCTGACGGCCCAGCTCGACGGCGAGCTTGCGCTCGGCGTC
>Ga0075421_100012768_pt1 | contig 10449 bp, 12 predicted proteins | sample SoiMetdeltSBSDD5_FD_75292 | JGI IMG/M metagenome (GOLD analysis project Ga0075421, IMG submission 75292) | Bulk soil microbial communities from a Populus tree surrounding site in Tennessee, USA - Soil MetaG P. deltoides SBSDD5 | ecosystem: Environmental > Terrestrial > Soil > Tree plantation... | reverse complement strand
GCGGGTTCGAAACCCGTCACTCACCCCAACCCTTTTTCCATTCCCTTGGCCAGGATGTCGAACGATCGATTTTTCGATATCCTAATCGGCGGAGGACTCCACGGGTTTGAACGGACAGGTCGAACCTAGTACCCGGTGATGAGGCACTTTATATTTGAGGCTCCCTTTGAGGCATCCCACCTGCCGTCCCACACGTCACGCATACAACACGCGTAGCTCCGGATGAAACCCGGTGCCGATCTCCAGGAGTCCGCAGAACCGCCCGTTTAGAACGGCTCTTCCTGCGCTTGGCCTTACGGATATGAACGATAGAGGAAACCGACCCTGAAGAGTTTGGTTCGCAAAGATTTTCTCATAGCGACGCCATTATTTCGGAAAAGATTGCCGTGGGCGGTGTTCCATACGATGGCGGCGGCGTATACTCGGATGCCTGGCCGGTAGGGGCAGCGTTTTTGTAACCGAGGATTAAAACTGAGGACTATCGTGTTCAGGCGTACCGATCAGCCAGAGTCATCGACCACTTCTCACTGAGGCCTGAGGTTTTGAGAGGGAGATGCTTAATCCCAGATAGTCGATGGTTGAAGAAATCCAAATTTGACGGCATATTTTTAAATTTCGACATGCAGTATCATGATACGACGTCAGTGTGCGACGCTTCCAACTTCAGGGGGGTCGAGATTCTTGTCAACGTTCATGGTGAGATGGTTTCGGTTCCGTACCATCAGCCTCGCCGTCATCTTGCTCTGGTGGTCCATGGGAGGCGCGTTTGGGCAGGAAAGGAGTGCATCTTCTTTGCATGTTATCTCTCTCGATTCCACGAAAGTGGCCTGGATTACGTTAACCGAAAAGCTTGAAGTAGTGATTGCATTCAAGGAACCAATTGATGAGATACACTCGGCGATGTGGAATAAGGCACGAGACATCGACGCAGCCTTGAAGATAATAGATCTGCTGCGGAAATCCCGTATTCAGGCTCTCGAAATCAACGGGAAGGATGCCCTGAGTATCGGCGTTAATCAGCGATGTAAAGTCCGGTGTGAGGTTCTAGGATTCCGATTTTCCCCCGAAGGTCGAGATTGAGAGAAGGTAGCTTTTGAGAGGGGCATATAATCCTGCGTCGACCGAAGCCCTAAATTTCTCCACGGGCAACCTTCTGGGCGCGTCATGTCGTCCGACACTGCGAGCATATGGACTCGAGTCTCCAGGCTGAGGTGCCCCCTTTGCAGCGGTGCAGTCCGCCGATCGCAGCGGGTGGGATGGCGTGATTTCGTGGCACACCTTCTCGGACGCTATCCGTTTCGTTGTTGGGCGTGTCACCATCGCTTTTATCTGCGTCGGCGCTATAGCGATTAAGCGCCGCGGCCCGATCTACAATCCTGAAACATCTTCCAGTATAGTCACTCACGTTCGAGTAGAATCCCTAAGATGGAAGGGATTGTGGCCGAAGGGAGATAGCCAGCACCGATGCTCCGAGCGAGAATACCAATCAGCCGCAACTCGGACGGGCTATGGCAGGTCGCCCAGTCTTTGGTGGAAATTGATGGACGACAGATCGGACTTGCCGCACTTGCAGCACAGCCGACTCCAGACGAGGTCATTGAGGAGATGATGGGACGTGCTCTGCTCTGTTTTGATCAGAATGGTCGACGCGGAACATCGGAACAGATTCAATGGAACATTACCATCGACGAAGCTCCGCACTGTTATCGCTGCATTGAGCCGATGCAGCCGATCGAGCCACGCGTGGATCCTGCCGGTGGCCGTACCTCTCGCACATGGAAGTGCACCCTCTGCAAGGCGACGATAGAGTTCTAGTAGGATGTCGAAAAAGTCATGAGTCCGGCCGATACAATACGCGATCTGGACGTGGCGAGTTAACCACATGATCGTGGCTGACGACGAGGCTCACGCTATGCAACTGACGCTGTCACGTTGCGCGCGGATTGGTCCAGGGAGGTTCGATGTTCCGGCTCCTTGCCGTCCAGGAGACAGCTCACATTCATATCGCCCATCACATTGATTGTCGTGCGGCAACGGTCCAGAAACCAATCTACAGTAAGTAGCAGCACGATGTATTCGGTTGGGAGTCCGACCGCTGTGAACACGAGAGTCATGGTCACAAGTCCGGCTTCTGGGATACCGGCTGCTCCTACCGACGCGATGACAGACGTCAGCATCACCAACGACTGCTGGGTGAGAGAGAGTGGCTGTCCGAGCCCTTGCATCACCAGCATCTGTGAGATGAATAGCGCCGACATGGCTTCGTAGAGGGCGGTCCCGTCGTTGTTGAAGTTCGATCCGACGAGTGCCCCCAAGCTCGCCGATTCCTCCCGCAGCCCCACACATTCCCGCAGCCGCGCGTAGGTCACCGGCATCGTGATCGTCGAACTGGCGGTTGAAAACGCCATGACCAGCGCGTCCCGTGTACCTCTGAGCAAGTCCAAGGGACGGACCCACGATCCAAAGTGAATGCGGAGAAGATAGTAGGCGGACTGAAGCGACAACGCGACGATGACGGCCAGCACAAAGGCGCCGAGGGCCTTGAACGGCTCAATCCCTTCTTTGCCGATGATACTGGCGACGATTCCGAACACACCGATCGGAACCAGGTCAATGATCCAATGGAGAACGACGAGCATCGTGTCGTATGTGAGTTGAATAAAGTCCCCGACCGTGCGGATGATGCGATCTTTTGCCCGGCGTAGGGCGATCCCGAATGTCACAGCCAGGAAAATCACGCCGATAACGTTTCCCTTATCCGTGAGCGGTCCCAACAAACTACGTGGAACGCTATCAAGGAACTGCGATACCTGGGAGGCCTGCCCCTTTGCTTTTTCCGGCAGTGTATAGCCTTCCTTTTCCAAGGCCTGGAGGATCGCGCGTGCTTCGGGGTCATGGGGTAGTTCCGATGCCTTGTACCCGCCCGCCGGGGTGAGGTTCGCTCGCTCTCCCGGGCGTAGGACATTCGCCACCAAGAGACCCAGACTAATCGCCACGAGTGTATTCAACACCAACAGACCGACCATACGTGTCGCGAGCCGGCCTCGAATGTCTGCATGCATGAGCACGTGAATGACCGCGACGAGGATCAATGGTGGGGCGAGCGCTCCCAGCACCCGCAGGATAAGCTGGCTAGGCAGGGCAAGACTCTGAGCGTTCTCGCCGAACACCACTCCCACGAGGACCCCGAGAACCAGGCCTCCAATAATTCGCAGGTAGAGCGGGGTGCCATGCCATGACGCCCAGAGACTGCGGCGTGGTTCTCCCGGCGGGCGCTGAGTCATCGAGTGGTGTTCCGGTATCCGTTTGCCGTCAACTCAAGTAGGAACATATGAGACCATGCCCCAAGTTCTGGCATTGTGTCCAGATCTGGCTGGCATTCCTCCTGCCAGATCTATGGTTGTGGCGTTCTGTGACTATTGTCGGAGGCCGGTCCGCTCCTCGCCGGGCGTGATTCCTGCGCGTTTGGGTAGGACGGACAGGAAATTATCATGGGCAATCTTGCGAGCCGTCGCCGGCTCCATGGCGTCAAGAAGCGCATCATACCGTCGAACCGTTTCCACATACCTATCCATATGCCCTACGGCATCCGATCCAATCATGAAGCGATCGGGAAAATCCTTCATGAGTGCCAGCCAATTCTCGTTCACGATTCGTTTGTCGCCAAGAGTATTCAAGGGGGCTACGTAGTCGTCGTACACGACCCAAGACAGGTCAATCCATAAATTAGGATACCGAGTCAACAGTGTCCCAAGAATGCCGGTGAGATCGGGGACCACCAAGCGGCGACTGATTCCCGCGTGACACCAAATAAAGCGCGTGTTCCGGTTTCGCTTGAGCGCGGTCTCAAACTCTTCGAGCCAGAGCGGGTCTTTCTTCTCCCAAACGGACGTGATATTTGTATGGAGAGAAACCGGAAGGTCGTGCTGTCCCGCAAATTCAAATAGGCGTTGCATGGCTTGGGTATTCGGACGCGGGACTTCGCCATAGGTCAGCGCCGTCAGGTCGTCATGATGTCCAAAGAGTTCGCCGATACCTTCCCAGAGATCGGGATACGACTCCATCATGAGTTCGATATGATTCACCGCGTTTTTGTCCGCTGCATTGACCCCTGTGATGAATGGATGGAATCGGCTGCGCTGGTGCCCAGGCAGCTGTGTAACGGCTCGTGCGACAATCATGTCCGTGGCCGAGTACCAATACACCCGGGAGTCGTCGGATAAGTAATAGGACGGCCGTTTGGAGTCAGCCTCTTCCCATTTTTTCACCAGTGGCATGCCGGAAATCATCGCATGGTCGACGCCGGCGGAATCCATTGCCGCCAGGATCTTCTGGATGCCGTCCGTCTGCTGAAGAAAATCGACATAGTGCAGATGGGCATCGGCGATGACATAACGAGAAGGTCGGGAAAGAGCGGGACTATTCGTCACCGGGGCAGGTGTTGTCGATTCAGTTCGCGCTTGCTGTGGCGGCGCTGTGTTCATGATTCCGGTGCAGGCGACCATGACGGACATGGATATAAAAGGTATCAGCGTGCTGAGCCGCATGGACTGTGTCTTCTGGGTGGACCCTATCATACAAAGTATCCTTCCTTACCTCGACTGCGAATGAAACGAATCCTCCTCGTTCGCTTGTCGTCCGTTCCACCGGCCACCTTCTGTCGTCGAGAAACGCGGTCCGGACTTGCGTCGATCTCCAGACCGAAGCGATGACGATCAGGGTAAAAACCAGAGGCACATCATACTGACCACGGTGGGAATCAATGCCGAGTAAGCCAACTGGAAGGCGCTAATCCCGTCAGCGCCGAAACGTTCCTGGAGAATGGCAAAGGCCGCCGGGTTCGGCGCATTCGCAATGACGGTGAGCCCGCCCCCAGCGATCGCTCCCGCGACCAGCGCAAACTTAAATGACTCGGAGACTCCTTCAATCTGTGCGCCGAGATACGTCAATGCCGCATTATCGGTAAATGCGGTAAGAATCGTCGCCCCCACGAACAGCGGAAAGTGGTTCATGTCTCGAATGAGCGGACCAAGCCACCAGTCCTGAAGCCCTCCGATCACCACGAGGCCACCGAGGAACACCGCGACAAACGAGCTTTCGCGCAGCTTCAACGCATCCTGGTAGGTCTTAGTGGCCGCAACGATTCCAAGGAATGACAGAAAAATGACTGAGAGTATCAGGGGATCGTGGGCGGCAAGGACAATCAGCCCGAGTAGGAGCACATGAATCATTGAGATCCACCTGGGAACGTGTCTCTTGGTAGCGTCAGTGCCGGCTGCCGGAAGCGCCATCAATTCCGTTCTAAGCAGGAGCAACGCAAGGGCTGCGTTGACGACAATGGCCACGACGGATTTCCACCCGAAGGTCGTCATCATGTACGCCAAGTCCCAATTCCATTTGCCTGCGACCATCAGCACGGGTGGCGCCGCAAACGGGGTCAACACTCCACCAATCGAAATATTGACCAACAACGTAGCAAGGACGACATATTTGAATTGATCGGATATGCCGGCCCCAAAATAGCGATCCCTGAGGATGAGTGCTGTTACAGTCATCGCCGCGGGTTCCGTAATGAAGCTGCCCAGGACAGGACCGGTGGTCAGACAAGAGACGAAGGCAGACTGTGCCCGTCCGAGTGGAAGAAGCCATGACACGATCAGGATGATCCTTTCGGCGTAATGGATAATCGGTCTGGTGGCTGCCACGGCCATAATCACGAACACGAAAAAAGGTTCCCTAAAATTCAGGTTGATGATGTAGGCGATTGCCTCCTTTACGCTGCCGAACAGACAGATCAAGGCTATGAGAACACCGGCCCACAGCCCGAATACGAGTTCCACCTCGCCCAATAAGTGAAAAAACTGTCTCCAGGGAGAGTCTTTAGGGAAGCGGTGTGAGAAATGCTGGATGTTCCGCGTCGCGAAAGTATGCAGTACCGCGAGAACGAGAACGATTGTCGCGGTACTTTGGAGAGGAGTGGGGTGCATCGTGTGCCATTAGACGTATTGAGCTGCCCCAAGTCAAACGTGGAGTGAAAGAACCTATAGGGTCGCCCTTTCACATTGCACACAGTCGTTTGGTTCGCGTACTCTGTGGGAAAATGTCAGGAACCGTCTAGATCACACGCATGTTTCGGGCTGTCCTCCAAACCGCCGCAGTCTGTTTTCTCATTGCCGGTTGTGCGGTTGAACAGGAGATTTCGCGCACCCCTCGTACGGCTGTCGAACAACTGCTCTTGACCCAGGCTATAGAGAGGGCTCTGAAAAATCTGACCTTAACGCTGCCGCCCCAAGCCAGCATCTATCTCGAAGTAAGCGGCTTCTACATCGACCGCGCCCGGTTGGATATGAGGGACCAGACTTACGGAACCTTGGAGCAGCCCTCGTTGGATTTTCTGTTCGTCCGAGATACGGTTGCCGTTGCGTTAGGGAGGATGGGATACCGTATTCGGCGGCGCGAGGAGCAGCCGGCTTACCTTGCCCGGGTTTCCATCGAGTCATTGGGGACCATGCAAGGTCTGGCGTTCTTCGGCATGCCAGCCGTTCAGAGCGTCATCATTCCCTTTGCACTTCCCGAGATTGTTCTCTATAGACACATAGACCAGAGCGGATATGCCCGCCTACACATTGATCTGTTTGATCATGCTACCGGAGAGTACAAGGGTTCTTCCGCCACCGTGATCGGACGAACGGGCCATGATCAATATACCGTTTTCCTTTTCATCACGTGGGCGGAAACGGACCTGACGGCGCCGCCGTGAAGCTGCACCACATTTAGCCTACACCCAACGAATACCCTCCACGAATAACGGAGCTGGCCGCCATTTGTTGTATGATTTGCCCAGCTCCGGACGTCCATGGCTCCCTCGCTGTTCCGGAGGTGGAATCCGCAGATACATATAGTGGCGGCTGCGACATGAGGATGGATTTCGATCTCGGGGCCATGGGACAATCAAAGTCTGGCGCGAGCGCTGCGTACAGGGTTCGCGGGTGGAGAATTTCTCATGTCGACCAGTTTTCAGATCCGGTGTTTTCGGCGGTTTGCCATTCAGTGTCCCATCTACTATTCCAACGACAGGTTTCATGGCAAGGGCACGGCTTGGAATCTATCATTGAATGGCTGGCGGGTGGATGGCACGCATCCGGTTGAACCAGGTATGACGTTCACATTGTGCATTTTCCTACCCGGTCGGGTACGCACCGTGTTCGTTGATCGGGCCGCCGTGCGATGGTCTCGCGGGCACGAGTTCGGTATCGAACTCGTGGCCATGAAGAATGAGCAACAGGCTGTACTAAAGGGCTTTGTCGACTTGCTTATCTGACCCGTGCATAGTACCAACGTACCGCTCGCCCAAAAACAACATGTACTTGCCATCGACGCTGAGTGAGATAAACTGCTGTGAGGACACGACGGGCGGTACCGCTCACGAGGACTGCAAGGCAATGGCAAAACACTTTAAGCCGCGTTCCCATTCCCGTATTCCCGTCAGCTGTTTCCTCTATTATCTGGGAGAGGGAGTGGTCGGGACGGGAAAGGTCTGCGATCTGTCCGTCAAGGGCTGGCGGATCGAGGGTGATAAGCCGGTGTCGGTCGGTATGCGCCTAACCTTGCGTGTCTTTCTCCCGGATGAGCCAAAAGCGATCGACATTGAGGGAGTCATCGTTCAATGGGTCAAAGATGGCGCTTTTGGTTTGGAAAATGTGGGAGTCAATGCTGCTTCTGAAGCCCGCATAAAAAGATTCGTTGATTCCATGTTGAAGCCTCCCGGCTCCAGTCGCGTCGCGTAGTTCTCCTTTCGATCTCTCCTCTCATCGTGTCTAATCAATAGTGTGGATGCATTCTGCAATGCATGCGCTGCACAGTACAAGTTGGCCTCATTTCCACCAGCGGTCGACGAAGGCTTCCTGCGCCCCGGTATCAATGCTGCCTGAATACCCCCGCTTTCGGGGACTATCACGCTTCGACACATTTTTCATATTCTGACCGGCGGTTGCTGATGGGGAGGTCCGATGGATCAGGGGACACGTCCGCGATTTATCGTCGAATGCACCAGTACGCGTTCGGAAGACGGCATCCTGATTTGGAACGGGCGTGTGCTTGATCTCTCCATCCCCGGATGGTCCCGGCTGGGGCTCAAAAGCATCATGACCGGTGACTATCTCCAACTTCATCTTCATTTACCCGGCCATATGACGCCGCTTTCGGTCCCTTTGGCTGCCGTACGATGGATCCATGAGTCGCGCTTTGGTGTGGATCCTATCCTCATGGATGCTGATGACCAGTTGCGGTTGAGCCAATTTGTCACCCAACATGTCGGCGCGGGTAGCTTCACGACAGATCGCAAAGATCAGATTATCATTACTGAGTGTTCCTGATCTTTACCGGTATCCGCCACCACTCATATCACTCTCTCCAGGAGGAACACCGTCCTCGTCCTGGCTCGTATCGCTCCTTCCGACGGTTCATTCTGAATAGGTTCCGATGGCCCTGGCGGTGCCCTCCATTACTTGACATCGTCACACCAGATAGTGTCTCTTTCCGTAGTGCTGGTGTAGTGTCACGTTGATCCCGGCCGTGGAGTGGCGTCTTCTTTGGACGCGCAGAGGGATCTGCCGGGGACATCGAAGAGCGTGTATGGATAAATCGACTCCTATAACCGTCGAATCAATGCCCACCGCATCAACTCCGCTCACGGCAGAGACGGAGGCGCAGGTTGCACAGCTTGCAGAAACCGATATTCTGGTTGGAATTCCAAGCTTTAATAACGTGGAAACGATCGGCCATGTGGTCCGGGCGGTGAGTGCCGGGCTGGCCAAGTACTTTCCCGATGCCAGATCCGTGCTGGTCAACTCTGACGGAGGGTCCACCGACGGCACGCAGCAGGTCGTTGCCCAGGCGGTCGTCGACCTCAAAACGCTCTTCGTCGGCGATCAGCAAAGTCCGCTTCACAAAATCATCACGCCGTATCATGGCATTCCCGGGAAAGGCAGTGCCTTTCGCACAATTTTCGAGATCGCCCGACGCCTGAGGGCCAAAGCGTGCGCCGTTGTCGATTCTGATCTGCGAAGCATTACGCCGGAGTGGTTGGAGCTGCTCATTAGCCCTGTGCTGGATCAGGGACATGACTATGTTGCACCGTATTATCTCCGACATAAGTACGACGGAACGATTACGAACAGCATCGTGTATCCACTGACCAGGACGCTCTATGGGCATCGGATTCGCCAACCGATCGGAGGCGATTTCGGGTTCTCCGGGTATTTGGCGCAGCACTACCTCGACAAGCATGTGTGGGAGTCGGAGGTCGCCCGGTTCGGCATTGATATCTGGATGACGACCGAGGCGATTGCCAGCGGCGCGCGAGTATGCCAGAGTTTTCTAGGTGCGAAAATTCACAATCCAAAAGATCCGGCAGCCGATCTCTCCGCGATGCTTGTGCAGGTATTGGGGGCTGTATTCGCGCTCATGGAGGAACATTATTCCGTGTGGTCCAAGCTCGAAGGATCGAAGCCCGTCAATCTGTTCGGATTTCAATACGAAGTCGGGGTCGAGCCGGTCAATGTCAATGTCGATCGTATGATCAGCAGCTTCCGGCAAGGGCTGAGCGATCTGAGTTCCATTTGGGAACAGATCCTCAGTGCGGAAACATTGGCCGGCCTGAGGCCTCTGGGAACCTGTGCGTTGCAGGAATTTCGAATTGTTGATTCGCTCTGGGCGAGAATTGTCTATGACGCGGCCATCTCGTATCATAAGGGCGTGATGCCGCGTGAGCATCTCCTGAAGGCGTTTACACCGCTGTATTTGGGGCGAACGGCGTCGTTTGTTCTTGACACGCAAGGTTTGACGTCCGCAGAAGCCGAAGGGCGAATTGAAATGCTATGCCATGCGTTTGAGAAGGATAAATCATACCTCGTGTCGCGATGGATTCACGATTCGACCAACGCCTAAGTCAGGCGTGCGGACTTGGCTTCCACGAACCGGGTAGCCGGCGGAGGGAATCATGAAAGAATTTTGGGAAAAGGGCCTGTTGGACCCGTTGGAACTCTTGGCCAGGCAGATACTTTCTGTTCTGCCTAGTATTTTGGCGATGTCGATCATTTTTGCGGCGGGCCTCCTCGTGGCTTGGACCGCGAGTCAAACCTTGGAACGATTGTTACGAGTGGTGGGCCTCGATCGTCTCTGCGATCGTCTTGGTATCACCAGCGCCCTGTTGCGTGGTGGTGTCAAGACCGATCCGTCTCGCCTGGTCGGCCAGGCCGCCTACTGGCTTGTGATGATCTTCGCGACCGTCGCGGCACTGGGGGCGTTGAATTTACAGCCGATCAATGATGTAGCCAAATCGTTTCTGGCCTACGTCCCCCATCTAGTAACGGCCGGGCTGATTCTCATTGCAGGATGGCTGCTGTCAAATTTCGTCTCGCAAGCCGTGTTGATCGCGGCGGTCAATGC
>Ga0075421_100012767_pt1 | contig 10450 bp, 7 predicted proteins | sample SoiMetdeltSBSDD5_FD_75292 | JGI IMG/M metagenome (GOLD analysis project Ga0075421, IMG submission 75292) | Bulk soil microbial communities from a Populus tree surrounding site in Tennessee, USA - Soil MetaG P. deltoides SBSDD5 | ecosystem: Environmental > Terrestrial > Soil > Tree plantation... | reverse complement strand
GCCTGCGGTCGCCAGCAAGACGGCCGCGTAGAAATACACTCGTCTCATGGAGCTCTCTCCTTCTGTGCTTGCGTTGTCGGTAGCGGCGCCGTATCGCGCCGCTCGCCTTGTGGCAAGCGCGATGCCAGCAGAGGCTCTCCGCGCCGCGGCCACCGCCCTCGCGCAGGCATCGTGTTGAAGGGACGGCAACAAGGGGTGCCCGGCGGCCGCCCGCGCTCAGTTACAACTGTGTCATCAGTTGAGTTGTTAAAGGTGTATGAATTAATAACTGCGACACTCTGCGTCTCAGGATGTCTCACTGCTCGCGCCGGGACGTGAGCCGCGACGGAGAGGAGGCGGGCCCTTTCAGCTCCGGCGGGCGCACACGGCTGCGCGGTGCGCGCGCCGCGGGCGGCGGCTCGGTGGGATAGGCGATGGGCTTCACCATGTTGTCCAGCGGGTCGTCTTCCTCGGCGGCCGATGGAGGCCCCGACGGCCGCGCCTGCGAGGCGCCCACGATGAGCAGGGTGTCGATGCGCGTCCCCGGGCCCTTGAGCGCGTACAGGACCCCCATCTTGTCGAGCAGCTCGCGCGCCGCCTGGGCGACCGACGGCGCGCTGATGTCGAGAGTGAGCGGATCCTGCGGCGCGCTCCGCTCGACGTACACCAGTTTGATCCCCGCTTGCTCCGCCAGCCGCTCGAGGACCTGGGCCGCGGGCGCGCCGCTCGCGTGGATGTCCACCGCTCCCGAGGGCCGCACGTCCACCGTCACCCGCGAGTCGCCGGACGCGGCCAGCGCCGGCCAGGCGAGCAGCAGGGCCGCCGTGATCGGCCCTACGTGTGGAGTCATGATCGACCTCCTTTGTGTAGGCGCACGTGTGCGCACGACGCGCCGTGGTTGCAACGGGCGTGCCCACGCCGGCCACCGGCGCACGCGCGTGGCCGCGTCGGGAACGTCATGAGCGCGCGCGACCTATCGCGCGCGCCGTCGTGCTCGCGCACGATGGACACTTCGTCCGATCGCTCCCGCGACGCTCAAGGTGACACATGCGGCGTTGCGAGTTGCAACAGTGAGGGAACCAGGTCCGCGCCCTCACGAACGAATGAGCGCGAGCGCGGACGCGGACGGCAGAGGCGCTGCAGGCCCTGCTAACGCGTGGGCGCTTCTGCCGTCACCAGCAGCGGCAGGGCGCCGACGTTGTTCGTCTCGCTGTACTCCGGGATGCCGTTGGCTTCGTCCGCCACGATGAGGATCTGGTAGCGTCCGGCCGGCGTGCCGCGCGGGATCGTGATCGTCTCGCGCACCAGCGTCTCTTCGCCGGGTGCAAGGCCGCGCAGCTCGCTCGCGCTCACCTGGACGCGCCCGCCGTCGGCGCCGACCAGGTAGACCGTAATCGGTATCGCGGTCACGGGGCCGTCGCCTTCGTTACGGGCTCGGTAGGCGATTTCCCACGGCATCCCGCCGCCGCCCGTCGGAGGGTCGCTTTCCTCGCGGATGGCGTAGACGGCGACGTCGATCACCTGTTCGCCCAGGACCTTGCCGACCCAGAGGTCGTGGTTGCCGAGCGGGGCGGAGCTGTGGCTCGCGTACTGATGGCACATCCACACCGCCTCGTTGTCGTACGGGTCGGGGGACGCGCCCGCCGTCTCACCCCACGGCAGCACGGGGCTCGCCCAGAACGGGATGTCGTAGGGGCCGTCGCCCTCGCGCAGCAGGCGGCTATGCCGGATGTCGCCCTCGTTCGGGAAGTACGCGCTGTAGCGTGCTTCGGGGAACAGCGTGCTGCCGCTGCGGCCGTAGACCACGATCATGTCGCCCGCGCCGTTGACGGCCACCGCCGGCCATGCGTAGTGGACACGCGCCTTGGGATCGTCCTCCGTCGGGTGGTTCATGCCGAAGCGCCGATCGATGAAACCGCCCGACGTCGGGATGGTCGGAAACCCGGTGACGTCCATGCGCGCGAGCCGAATCGAAGAGAGCATGCCGTCGCCGAACCAGTTCTCGGCATCGTTCGTCACGAGATGGAGCCAGCCGTTTCGGAACGTCGCCTTCAGCACCGCCGTGCCGAGCCGGTTCATGCGGATGAGATCGGCCGAGCCCTGCTGCGGGGCGTTGACCGGCTTGTTCCATGCCGTCATCGCGACCGCCGTGCGTGCAATCTGCTGGCCCGGCTGCAGGACGTTCGAAATCGCCCAGACCACGGCATCGCCCCCGCCCTGGCGGCCGGCGTAGTACGCCCGCGAGGTCGGACCGTGATGCACGACGGGCTGAACCATCCAGGCCGCTCCGCCGTTCGGGTTCTTGAGATCGCCGTACTGCCAACCGGCCAACGGGCCGGGCGTGCCGCTCGCCATCAGCGCGGCGGGGAAGAAGGCGATGCGCCAGTAGCGATGGCTGCCGGCGTTGAACACGCCGTTGGCGGTGTGCACGGCGGCGGGATCGATGCCGACATACGGGTCTTCGGCGAGGTCGCCGGCCTGGTACACGCCGCCGGCCGGGTTGCCGAAGTCGTTCACGGCGTCCCACCAGTACAGGTACCAGCCGTCGAGCGGGCTCGACGACTTCGATACCGCGACGGCCGTGACCGAGCGCCGCTTCCCCGGGTCGGGCTGGTTCCTCGTGAGGCCGGTCGCGGAGAGCCAGAAGCGGTTCCGATACGTGTCGTAGACCGCCCGCAGGTCCCGGTAGTCGTTGATCGCGTCCTCCGTTCCGTCGTCCAGGCCGAGAGCGGCGAACATCTGCCGCGCGGTGAGGCTGCCGAGATAGCTGCCCGACTTCTCGTAGAAACCCATCCGCCTCTGGCTCGTGACCACCACCCGCGTCGGGCTCACGGCGATCTGAGCGTCGACGGTCAGGCCGCCTTGCTTGGGGAAGCAGGGCTTCCACTGGGTCGTGAGCGGCGGCGTCTGCCACGAGAAGCTGACGCCCGGGAACGGTGTCGGCGCGGGCGGCGCCTTCCAACACGGGTCGTCGCCGGCCAGGATGATGCGCTGGAGCCGCAGCCGGTCGAGGTTGACGCCGCCGTGGGCGCGGATGGACGAGCCTCCGGACGCGGAGGCGGGCACCTGCGCCCACACCGGCGCCGATGTGATGACGATCGCAATCCCGAGCGCAAAACTCTTCATTGAGGCTCCTCCTGGAGCGGACGCGGCTAGACTATCGAGTTGGAGGTCGAAAAAAAGCCCGTTTGCTCACACCGGTCGAGAAAGAACTCGCTGCCCCCGGGCCGGACCCCCGTGCCCGGTTCGAGGGCCTCGTCCGGCAGTACGGCCGCCTGATCAGCGGCGTAGTGCGCCGAGTCGCCGGCCGGTCCGGCGATCACGTCCGCGAGGACGTCGAACAAAAAGTGCTGGTGGCGCTCTGGCGGCAGATCGAGAATGAGCAAACGATCGACCACCCCTCCTCTTATATCTACAGGATCGCCATTCGGGAGACGGTGCGTATGATGCGCCAGGAAACCTCGCGGGGGCAAGAGCCGCTGGAGGAGGAAGGGCCCGGGATGCTCCCGGACCCACGGGAAGACCCGTATGACAGCACGGCGCGCGCGGAGCAGCGGCGGCAGATCGAAAGCAGCCTTGCGGAGCTGGCGGAGGAGCGGCAAAGGGCGGTGCGAGCGCATCTTGCCGGGTTCGACGTCCAGGAAATCATGAAGATGTACGGGTGGCCGTATCAGAAGGCCCGCAACCTGATCGCGCGGGGGATGGTGGACCTGCGCCAGGCGCTGGGGCGGCGAGGGATCCATGGCTGACGACACGCGGCTTCGCGAACTGTACGCCGCCGCCACCGAGGCGCCGCGCGCTCCGCATCCTTCGGAGGCGGACTGGGAACACCTCGCGATGGGCGAGCTGCCGTCCGCCGAGCGCGAGACGCTGCTCGATCATGTCGTCCGCTGTGCGGCGTGCGCGCAGGTTTATCGCGGCCTTCAGGACCTCGAGGCCGGCGCGCGTGAATTCGATCCCGGCGTGCCCCGGAAAGCAGCCGTGGTGCTTCTGTTTCGTCCCGCCGTGGCCTGGTCTATCGGCCTGGCCGCGGCGGCGGTCCTCGTAATCGCCCTCGTTCTCCCGCTCCGCCGCCTGCCGAGCGCCTCCGACGATACCGTGCGCTCCCCGGCGGCGCTGACGCCGACCGCCATCGCCCCCGTCGGGGACCTCGCGGCCCCGCCCGACTCGTTCCGCTGGACACCGCTCACCGGTGCCGCGCGCCACCGCATCGAGCTGTCGAGGGCCGACGGCGAGCGGGTGTGGAGCAGCGGCGATCTGCCCGGGGCGGAGACGGCGTGGCCGCGTGAGGTCACCCTCGCGCCGGGGGTGTACTACTGGCGTGTCGTCGCCGTTCCCGATCCGGATCGGCGCTTGTCGTCGCCCGTGGCGTCACCGATGGTGTCGTTCCGGCTCGTCCCGCGCTCGTAGTCAGTTCCAGGAGCCGGCGAGCTGGAACGCCGCCCAGTGGTACGGATGCGCGTGCACGGCCGTCTTCCGCAGCTCCGCTTGCGCCGCGCGGAGCGCCTCGTCCTTGGTGAGCCCGCTCCGCAGGCCGGCGTAGAAGCGTTCCATCAGCCGCGCCGTCGAGCGATCCGAGACCTCCCACAGCGAGGCCAGCACCGTGCGGGCGCCCGCGTACTGGAACGCGCGGACGAGGCCGACGAGCCCTTCGCCGGCCATCTCGCGGCCGAGGCCGGTCTCGCAGGCGGAGAGCGTCACGAGATCGGCGTCGAGACGGACGCGCTCGATCACCTCCCACGCCTGCAGCAGGCCGTTGTCGCCGCCGCCGCCGGGCGACAGGGCCAGGGCGGAGTCGAGAGGGAAGCGTGCGTCGAGCAGGCCGTGGCACGCGAAATGAAGCAGGCGTGCCTGCGGCATCTCGGTCTTCGCGCGCGCCTCCGTGGCGGCTTCGCCGAGATATGTGCGGCTGGCTCCCGGATAGAGCGCGGCGATCGACTCGATCTCCGCTCGCGCGGCCGGCAGCGGTACGAGCCGCCCCGCCCGCGCCACCATCCAGCCTCCGGCGCTCGCGCGGGCGGGCTCGGCGTCGTATCGGGGATCGCCGAAGGCCAGGAGGGCGAGGCCGCCGGGGCGATCGGCGGGCGCCGCCCGTTTCTTCAGCTCCGCGTACGCGGTTGCTGATGCCGCCACGTGCAGCGGCCACTCGTCGGCGAGGTAGCGGGGCCCGTCGGCCACGGCCAGAGCGGCAAACGGCAACGCGTGAAGCGGGCCGTCGGGCACGACGAGGAGCCGGCGCGCGCCCGCGAGCGCCGGCTGCGCCGGCGCCAGGAGGTCGTCGAACAGCCGGCGCGCCTGGGTGACGAGGCCTGGCTCGACCTCCGCCATCTCCCGGCCGCGGGCGATCAGGCCGCGGAACGCCGCCACGCGCTGCTCGAGGGGGCGGCGGCCAATCGGCAGCACCACGATCGTGACCGGCGGCACGCCCGCGGCGGTCTCATCGGCCACCACGAACAGGACGGTGCGCTCCGCGCCCACGGAGTAGGCGAGCAGGCGGGTTCCGGGATCGAGGGTGCGGCGTGCTCCGGCGAGGTCGAGGGGCTCCGGTTCCTGCAGCGAGGCCAGGCGCGGCGAGGTACGGCGGATGGCCGCCGCGATCCGCACGCGCTGCTGCCGCAGCTCCTCGATTCCGGCGAGCTCCTTGTCGATGGAGGCGTCGTCGCGGCCGGGTTGCAGCTTCGCCAGGCGCGCCTGCGCCGCGTCGTACGTCCGATCGTTCTCACGCTGCTCCTGCAGCAGGCCGCTCGGCGCATCGGCGGTGGCGAACGTGAGGTCACGCTCGGCGAGCATGGCGAGCAGCCCGCGGGCGCGCGACCGTTCGAGGATGTGGAAGGCGGCCCCGCGCTCGCCGAGCTCCGCGGCCAGCTCCACCACGTCGGCGAACAGGCCGGCATAACGCACGCCCAGCGTGCCGCGGGCCTGCGCGGAGTCCGAGAAACGCCCCCGCTGCGTGTCGACGGCGCCGAGCGCCGCGTTCCATCGGTCGAAGGCCGCGCGCCGCCGCCCCTGCCGGCGCAGGACCATCCCGAGATCGTGGAGCGATTCCACCTCGGCCCCGCTGCCCGGGGCCAGCCGGTGTCGGAGGGCGAGGGCCTCCGTGTGCAGGCGCAGCGCCCGCGCCGGATCGCCGCCGGCGAGCGCGAGGCGTCCCAGGGCGCCGATCGTCTTCGCGACCTCGAGGCTCCCCGGTGAGCGGCGCCGGCGGATGGCCAACACGCGCTCGTGGAGCTTCATCGCCCCGGCGGTGTCGCCGGCGGCGGCGGTGACGGAAGCGAGGTTGGCGAGGGTGATCGCCATCTCGGTACCGTCAGGGGCCACCCGTTCGTTGATGGCGAGGGCGCGGCGATAGTAGGACTCGGCCCGCTCGCGTTCGTCGCGCTCCTCGTGCACGCCGCCGAGGTTGATGAGACAGGAGGCCACCGCCGGGCTGTCGGGCGCCTGCGCCTCCAGCATCCCCAGCACCCGGCGCAGGTAACTCTCCGCGGCGTCGAAATCACCCCGCCGCCGGGCGAGGACGCCCAGATGCTGCAGCGCGGTGGCGACGTCGGCGCTCTCCGGATCCACCTTCTCGAAGACGGCGAGCCCGCGGCGATAGTAGGACTCGGCGGTGGCCAGGTCGCCGCGGTGGCGTGCGACATAGCCGCAGTTCGACAGCGCGTGGGCGGTGGTCACGCTGTCGGGGGCGGCCGCTTCGCCCACGGCGAGGGCTCGTTTGAAATACCGGTCCGCTTCTTCGAGCCGGCCACGTACCGCGGCCACCATGCCGAGGCCGTTCAGGCTGTTCGCGGTGGGGAGGCTCTGCGGAACGAGCCGCTCGCGGACCTCGAGCGAGCGGCGCCACTGATCCTCCGAGGCGTCGAGCTGGCCCCGCTGATACGCGACGTGGGCGGCGCGCGTGCGCGTGAGCGCGCAGGCGAGTCCGGCCGCGCCGTCGGGTGTGCTCTCCCGGAGCCTCAAGGCCTCGGCGTAGGAGGTCGCGGCGCGTGTGAGGTCGCTCGTCTTGGCCGCGACCTGCGCGTCGCCCTCCCACGCCCGCGCTTCGAGATCCACGCTGCCCGCGGCTCGCGCGCTCTCCCGCGCCTTCTCGAAGGCGGCCGACGCCTGCGGCCACAGCTTGGCTTGCGAGGCGAGGTCGCCGATCTGCATGGACAAGCCGCAGGCCTCGCGTGCCCGCCCCGCCTGCGCGATCTCGCCGGCCAGACGTAGACCGTCCTCCGCGGCGGGCGCCTGGCCGGCCAGGAGGTCTCGCCGCACCTGTTCATATTTCCATCGAGCGGCCCCGCTCCCGAGCGCGGGCTCGGTGCGGATGCGCCATTCGCCGGGTGTCAGTCTCCACGCGACGCTCTCTCGCCCGCGCCGTCCATGAATGAGGATGCGGCCGCGCGGCGCCTCCGCGGCCTCGATCTCCGCCAGCGTGAGGGGGTCGGCGAAGACGCCGCGTCGCCGCTCGCCGGCCGGCGATGTCGACTCCCACCGCAGCAAGACGTCCCCGGCGGCCACGCCCGCCGCCCGCGCTGCGCCGCCGGGCAGCGCCTCTTCGACGACCACGCCTTGCGCCGGCTCGCGCCGGCAACCGGCGAGGGCGAGCGCCCCCATCCACAACGCCCAGCGGAACGTGAGCCGGCTCACGCGGCCCGGCCGGCGTTGAGCAAGCCTCCCAGGCCGCGCCTCTCTCTCCATGGACCCGGTTTGCGCCGATTCGAGCGCCGGGGAGAAAGGACTTCGAGCATGACCCGATTCCAAGGCGTTCTCCGATCCGGACTCATCGCGACCGCGTTCCTCGCCCTTCAGGGCGGGGCCCAGGCGGGGACGTTCGGGACGCGCTGTCAGGGGAATTTCAATGGCTCCTGGCAGAACACGCTGCCCTACGCCTACAACCGCTGCGAAGGCTTCAACAACGAGCTCGACGACTACGACACCAAGAAGTTCTACTTCAACCTGAGCGGCGCCGCCACCGGCTTCAGTTGGAACGACGGTGTCATCAACTCCGGCGGCGTCGATTCCGTCGACCTCTTCTACGTGTCGACCCATGGCGGCGTCGACAACGTGCGCTTCTTCTACGCCCTCAAGGAGCAGAACTCCTTCGCGTGTTCCCGGCTCTCCGGCGGCAACTGCGTGCCGGGCTGGGACTGGCGCTACGGCGACAACACGCGGAAGGTGAAGATCTACTCGCAGTACAGCTGCGCCACCCTCGCCATCGACGACTTCTCGTGGGCCCGCTGGAACCAGCCCTTCAAGGGCGGCCTCTATCTCGCCACCGGGAGCCAGGACAAGGTCTACGACGGCTACACCACGGATGAGACGGGCGAGGACTACGCCGACGACCTCCAGGACGGCAAGAGCGTCAAGTGGGCCTGGTTCGACGGCAACGGCGACTGGTACTTCGACCAGGACGTCGCCATCTACGCCTCGTCGTCGGGGCCGCTCTCCGAGTGCCAGAACCGCCGCGACGGCATGACGTGGCAGAACGTCATCCAGTTCCCTCGCCTCCGTGACGGCGACATGAACCGGCTCTGCGCGTCCTGGATCTGGAACAACTGACCAGGCTCCCACCCCCTTTTCTGGAGGAAGTCATGAAGAACAGTCTTCGTACTGTCGTACTGGGCGCGGCGGGAGTCGTGGCGCTGTCCGCCCTCGCCGGCGCCGAGCCGTCGCTCTATCGCGAGGAGCTCACCCGCAGCGGCGCCGGCGGCGCGCTGGCCGCGCGGAACGTGCCGCTGCTCGACGTCATCCCGCCGGCGGGCGGGCGCGAAGGCGCGATGAAGCGCCTGACCGAGGTCATCGATCGCGCCGGCCTTCGGCGCATCCACGTCGGCAATCCCGGGACCCCCCGCGTGTCGCCGCGGGCGACGTTCCTTCCCGGCGCCGACGGGAGCTGGTATCTCGAGGTCGCGGGCGACGGCTCGCGCTTCCGTTATCGCGGCCACATCGACGACCAGAAGATGATCGCCGCCGCCGGGCCGAAGCGCCTGGGCGGGCCCGACACCCTCGAGCGCTACGGCCGCGAGTTCATCGCGCGCCATCTCGGCAGCCTCGCACCCCTCGGCGAGGGCGAGACGCTCGTGTTCATGGGCTCGAAGTACCTGCACCAGGGCGGCACCGCCGAAGGCGAACGGTTCGACGACGAGGTCGTGGCCAACATCGCCATCTTCTCGCGGGAGGTCGGCGGGACCTTCGTCGCCGGCGCCGGCTCGAAGATCGCCGTCTGGTTCTCGAACGCGGGCGATCCGATCGGCTTCGACGTCGACTGGCCGACCTACCGCCGGTCGGAGAAGCGGCAGGACACGCTCGACATCACCGACGTGCGCCGGCGTCTGGAGGCGTACGGCGACGCCCCGATCGAGCGCGTCGACAAGAACATGAGCCGCTTCGAGTGCGGCTACGTCGACCAGGGCGTCTACAAGCGCGCGATGGGCGTGCTGCAGACGGGCTGCATGGTCCACCACGACGGGCGGTCGGCCGAGGACGGCACGCGTTACGCCGCCGTCGAGATGATCCCCATCGGCAAGACCGTCGTTTCCGACGCGCAGTGGCCGGTGACCGGCTTCATCGCCGCCGGCCGTCCCTGGGACCGCTGCGTCGCGTCACCGTTGTCGTGCACCGTTCCGCCGGATCCCGATAGCGAGATGGGCGCGCGCTGAGCGCCGCCATAAAGGAGAAGGAGAAGATATGCGTCCTCTGTTCCGCAGTATGGTCCGCCTCGCCGCTCTGATCGCGGCGGGCCTCACGACCAGCGCCGTGCAAGCCGCCACCGTCACCCCGTTCGTCAACGGCCTGAGCACCGGCATGGGTATGGCCTACCATCCGACCAACCAGCACGTGTACTTCGTCGAAGCCGGAAGCGGCGAGTTCTCCAAGGTCAACACCGCCAACGGCGCCGTCACCTTGATCAGCAGCGGCTACGTCCATCCGAACGACGTGGCCCTGCTGCCGGCCTCCAACATTGGATACGTCACGACGAGGGTCGGAGAGCTGTGGAAGCAGGCGCTCGGGTCCAGCACGAAGACGCTGGTGGCCAGCGGCCTGGGCATCCCGTTCGAGCTCGTCCTCGACCCCGGCGCCTTCGTCGCCTACACCGTGGACTATGCGTCGGGCACGCTGTGGAAGGTCGAGCTGGGCAGCGGCAACAAGACGGCCGTCTTCACCGGCTTGTCCAGCCCGCGGGGCCTCGTGATGACGCCGGACTTCAAGACGGCCTACGTCAGCGAATCGACGGAGGTCAGCAAGGTGAACCTCGTCACCCAGCAGAAAACGGGTGTCATCTCGGGTCTGCAGAACCCCTGGTTCATGGACTGGGCGGCCGACGACCAAAGCGCGATCTGGCTCGTCGAGCGCACGCCGGGCAACCGCCTGCACTTCATCGACATCAGCGCGAGCCCGGCCACGCTCACCGCCGTCGCCGCGCTTCCGGCTCAGCCCACCTCGGTGGTCCGCAGCTTGAACCCCGACGTGCTCTACGTCGCCAGCACGA
>Ga0075421_100012765_pt1 | contig 10450 bp, 9 predicted proteins | sample SoiMetdeltSBSDD5_FD_75292 | JGI IMG/M metagenome (GOLD analysis project Ga0075421, IMG submission 75292) | Bulk soil microbial communities from a Populus tree surrounding site in Tennessee, USA - Soil MetaG P. deltoides SBSDD5 | ecosystem: Environmental > Terrestrial > Soil > Tree plantation... | reverse complement strand
GGATTGCTGTGAGTCGACCGGGATGGAGACGCCAACAGGCATACCGTGTGGATTGTTCGCGTAAATAGGCTCTCTACCGCCCGCAGCTTCCTGCCGTTGTTTTCTTGATCCTTTTGAAGAACCAGTTTGTTGGAATTTGTGCTATGTTCTCTCACGAATGGAAAAAGAGATGGGCGTGGTTGGCCATGGAAGATGAGGCGGGGCTGGCGGAAACTCGACGCGTTCGTATGGTGGCGGATAAGCTCATCGAAGGCGATATCGATGTGCTCACGGAAATAGCGCACGTGCTGCGCAGCGCTGGCGCTGGGGTATGCGTAAGCGCTTTTCTCGTTCAGCTCATTTTCCAGCTGTTACCCCAAACAGCACAGCAGCGAATGGCCAGCAATGCCAGCTCGAAGTCTCGCGGCAACGTAGTAGAGCTCGTACGCCCCCGCAAAGGCTAGTGTTTACAAGGGGCAGGGCTGACCTGCCCGGTTTCTTCCGGCCTCGCTTAACTTGAGAACTCTGCGCTCGGTTGGTCCTTCGCTTGCCCCTTGCGGGGCGGTGATGCAACGGGTCGGAGCGCGGAGGCTCCACATACCGCAGCGATCCGACCCGTTGCCGGTCGCGACGCTGCGTCTTGGCTTCCGATCTTCGCCACGAACTCGGCAGGCGTGTGGGAGCAGCGGGCCTCCGCGCTGATCGAGGCCGGCGATGCAATAGAGCGCCTGGTCAAGCTCGATCCTAGAAACGCTGCTGGCCACTATCTTCGCGCCTCACTGTGGCTGGCCCTTGGCGAAGTGGATGGGGCAATCACTTCACTTGAGTACTCGCTTTCCCTCAATCTGACTTACTTCGCTGCCCACGCCGAGCTCGGCCACATCAAAATCGACGCGGGACGAGCGCGCGAATCCATCGGTCACATCGAGGAAGCCATCCGACTGATCCCCCCGGAACCTAACATTCATGTCCTCTATTTTTCGGCGGGCATGGCCGCACTCCACATCGCCGACGACCGGGCGGCGGCGCAGTGGCTGCTGAAGGCACGTCAGGCGAACCGCTCCTTCCTTCTTTCAGCGCAGTTTCTGGCGGTGGCCTATCTCGGGATAGAGGAGGAGGAGGCGGCACGAACTAGTTTGGCCGAGTTTCTCAAGGAGACTCCCAAGTTCTCAATTGTGGCCTGGAAGCGACTCCACCCTACCCGCAACCCGGTCGTTGCCAAGCAGCGCGAGCGGATCTTTAATGCTTGGCTCGACTGGGTGTTCCTGAGGACGAGACCGCTGTGGGAAATCGATAGCACCCAGCCAGGTGCGCCTTTTCCGATCCTCTACGAGATCAGAGCCAAACGCGGATGGTGCCCGTGCGCTGACGCACCAGGCATGAGCGCACCTTATGCAGCGCCAGCAGGTCCATCTGCTGCGGCGTCTTGATGCGCACGAAATGCATGGTCGGGCGCTGCACCGCCCTGGCAATCGCCTCCGCGTCGCGGTAGTCGTTCTTGTGTCCCTCTGCTCTTTGACAACTGAAACGCAATGCGTCTCGCGTGTAGCGAGGCAGGCAGCAGGCTCCAAACCCAGTGCTGAGCTCGTCGAAGCACGCGTTGGCGGGCTCATCCGCCCTTCGACAGGCTTGGGCTCGGGGCCGAAGGGCCGGACGAGTGGAACGCGGAGGCAAGGCGGATGATTTTGCACATGGTGAAAAACGGGGCGCACGCAACGCGACCGGCGAGGACAAGTCTCGCCACACTTTCCGGGCGCTATGCTGAACTCCCGCCGGCGCGGTCTCCGTTTCTTCTCCACCTTTAGGCGAAGCGGATTGGCACTAGGCTTCGCTTCGTCGGCAGGCGACACTGGTGCCGGCGCGCCGTGCGCGCAACTAACCAACGAAGAATGTCCGGAGGAAACAGGTATGGCATTCGAAGGCAAACGGCTGAGCCGTCGAGACGTAGCGAAGCTGTTGGGTGCGGGCGGCGCAGCCTTGTCGGGCTTGTTGCCGACCAGCGTCCTGGCACAGGCACGAAAGAACACGCTGGTGCTCGGCATCGACATCAGCGACACCATCACGCTCGATCCGGCGCGTCTCGCCCAGTACACTTCGCCGATGACGGTCTCGGCAGCCTACGACTCGCTCGTCACCTTGACGCCCGGCGACTACATCAACGTCAAGCCGTCTCTGGCCACCAAATGGGAGCGCACGCCGGACGGCAAGGGCTGGCGCTTCACCCTACGCGACGGCGTGAAATTCGCTTCCGGTGCGCCGATGACGGTCGAGGACCTGAAGTGGTCGTTCGAGCGCGTCACCAACCTCAAGGATCAGCCTTCGCAATACGTGGGCAACATCGACAAGGTGGTCGCGGTCGACAAGAGCACCTTCGACATCATTCTGAAGGCGCCAGATCAGCCGATCCTCAACGTCCTGTGCGCACCCGAATTCGTCGCCCTCGAGCGCAAGGTCGTCGAGGCCCAGGGCGGCTCGGCCGAGGCCGACGCCAAGGAGAAGGACAAGGCGACGCCCTGGCTCAACGCCAACTCAGCCGGCACCGGCGCCTATCGCATCGCCGGCTGGGAGCGCAACGCCCAGATCCAGCTGGTGCGCAACGATCACTACTGGGGCGGCAAGCTGCCGTTCGAGCGCGTCATCATCCGCCACATCAGCGACGGTGCGGCGCAGCTGCTCGCCGTCCGTCGCGGCGACATCGATGCGGCCTTCAACCTGATCCCCGAGCAGATCGCCTCGCTCAAGAGCGAAAAGGACGTGCGTCTCGATCCGCTCAGGAGCCTCGATTTCGTCTACATGGCGCTGACCCAGGAGCCCGAGTTCAACAAGGCTCTGGCCGTCAAGGAATGTCGGCAGGCGATCGGCTATGCGATCGACTACGACGGCATAAAGAATTCGATGCTGGGCGGCGCGGCGCTACGGCCGGCGCACTATCTGCCGATCGGCGTCGAGGGCTCGACCGAGGAGATCGCGCGCCAGATCGGCTTCCGCAACGACCCGGCGAAAGCCAAGGAGCTGCTCGCCAAGGGCGGCTTCGCCGACGGCTTCGAATTCGAGATCTCGTACGGCAACGCCGCGGTGCAAGGCGTCACCTACCAGGATCTGGCGCAGAAGATCCAATCGGACCTCGCCCGCGTCGGCATCAAGGCCAACCTGCGGCCGATGGATCAGGTCAACCTGCGCACCGAGTATTCCGGAGCCAAGTCGAAGGGCGGCGTCCTGACCTTCTGGAACCCGCCGGCCGTTGACAATCTGCTATGGGCCGCCGCCGTTGTGCAGCGCGTCGCCAAGCGCGTGCATTGGGAGGTGCCCAAGGACGTCTACGACATGTGCTTCAAGGCGTCCGTCGAGCCCGATGCGAAGAAGCGCGCCGATATGTGGGTCGAATGGCAGAAGGTGGTGGTCGATCAAGCCAACCACTTCGTCCTTTTCCAGCCGGTCTACCAGATCGCCGTGCGCAACAGCATCGACACGCTGCCGCTGACCGCGTCGGGCTGGATGCTCGATCTGCATGGCGTCAAGCCCAAGGCCTAGCATGCAAGAAGAGGCGACCGCTGCTGCGGTCGCCTCGTTCGCCGCACGCAGGTCGGCTAGCGCTTGAACGTCGCGTCGCGACCCTCGCGGAAGGCATTGATTCCCTCCATATGACTGCCTGCAGAGAAACACAGCGTGTTCATCTCGTTCTCGTAGCGCAACCCGGCCTCGAGCGAGGAGGACAGGGCCATGCGCACGGCGGCTTTGACCGACTGCGCGGCAACCGGGCTGTAGCCGGCAATCTGCTTGCACAGCGCCCGCGCCGTCGGCTCGACTTCGGCGTCGTCGACCAGGAACTCGACGAGGCCCAGCCGATAGGCCTCTTCCGCATCGACCGGCTCCCCGGTCACCAGCAGCCGCATGGCCTGTCCGTAGCCGACGATGCGCGGCAGCATCTGCGAGGCGCCGCCGCCGCCAACCCATCCGCGCTTGACCTCCGGGAAACCCATCTTCACGCTGCGTCCGGCCACGCGCATGTCGGCGGCAAGCACCATTTCTGCTCCGCCGCCCAGCACCCAGCCCTTCAGCGCGGCAATCACCGGCTTCTTGATGTTTTGGATGGTGGATGCGTAGATCACCCGGTTCCGGAAGCCCCACGCGCTCGGATACTCGGCCAGAGAATTGAGGTCGCTGCACGAGGAAAACGCACGCTCGCCCGCTCCCCGGATCAGCACGACGCGCACCGCTTCGTCGCGATCGGCAACCGCACACGCCTCCTGCAGAAGAGCCGCCATTTCCGGCGTGACGGCGTTGTGCTTCTGTGGGCGATTGAGCACGATCTCGGCGCCGAAGTCGGTCACCGTCATGGTGATTTCTTTGCTCATGGCTGCTCCCTGCTGCTTGCGAAGCGCATCCGAACTGATGTCTTGGCTTGTCGCTGTGGACATCGTAGTTTGAAGGCAACACTCAGTTGCCACGATCTGAGCGGCATCCAACAAGACCACCGGGAGGACAGACTGACCAACCCGCCGACAGCGCCGCGCACGCGCTCGGGCACAGCTTGGCGGCCAGTGCGGGGCGGTTAGGAATGCTTCGCTACGTCGTGTCGCGTCTTGCTGCAGCCGTCGTGATGGCGGTGTTCGCCACGCTCATCATCTTTCTCATCGCCAATACGGTGCCCGGTGATCCCGCGCTCGCGCAGCTTGGCGACCTGGCCGCCTCCAACCCGGAATTCCTCGCCGCCTTCCGCGCCAAGTGGGGCCTCGATCTGCCGCTCTGGGAGCGCTACCTGATCTTCCTGAAGGGCCTGCTGCGCGGCGACCTCGGCATATCCATCGCCTCGCAGCGACCGGTGCTCGACGACATCATCAGCTACGCGCCGGCCACCATCGAGCTGGCCACCGCAGGCTTCCTGCTGTCGGTGGTGATCGGCGTACCGCTCGGCGTGCTGGCGGCGGTGCGTCGCGACACCTGGATCGATCACGTCGCCCGTTTCATCTCGCTGGCCGGAGTTTCGGCGCCGACCTTCTGGCTGGCCTTCATCATGCTCGCCATCTTCTACGGAGGATTGCAGATCGCGCCTGGGCCCGGCCGTCTCGACACGATCGCTTTCCCGCCGGCGCGCATCACCGGCCTCTACCTCGTCGACAGCCTCCTGTCGGGCGACTGGAGCACCTTCACCGATGCGCTCGCTCATCTCATGTTGCCGTCGATCGTGCTGGCGGCCGCCACGCTCGGCCTCATTACTCGCACGACGCGCGCCAGCATGCTGGAGAGTATGCAGCAGGACTACGTGCGCGTGGCGCGCGCCAAGGGTCTGAAGGAAGGCACCATCGTGTGGGGCCACGTTTTGCCCAACGCACTCATCCCGGTCGTCACCCTCGGCGGCCTCGCCTACGCCAACCTGCTGACAGGCGCGGTGATGACCGAGACAATCTTTTCCTGGCCCGGACTCGGTCGCTACACTTTCCGCAGCGCCGCAGCGCTCGACTTCCCGGCGATCATGGGGATCACGCTGGTGGTTGCCATCACCTATCTACTCATCAACCTGCTGATCGACATCAGCTACGCCCTTCTCGATCCGCGGGTGGTGCGATGAGCACCACCACGACCGTCACGCCGGTTGCCTTCGATGCCGTTCCGTCCAAACGGCGGCGCTGGCTGCGGCGCTACGGCCTGGCCAGCGCAGGTGCACTGATCATCCTGTCGTGGATCCTGGTCGCCATCCTGGCGCCGGTCCTCGCCGGGCATGCGCCAGACGTGGTGGACGTCACCCAGCGCCTGCGCCCGCCGTCGGCGACCCACTGGCTCGGCACCGACGCGCTCGGCCGCGACGTGTTCGCCCGCCTCGTCTACGGCTCGCGCATCTCGCTCACCACCGGCATCATCGTGGTCGTGCTCGCCGCGGCCTTCGGTACGCTGGTCGGCGGCGTTGCGGCCTACGCGCGCGGTAAGATCGAAGAGCTGATCATGCGCGTCACCGATCTGGTTCTGTGCTTCCCGCCGATCATACTGGCGCTCGCCATCGCCGCCGCGCTCGGCATCGGTGCCGTCAACACCATCATCGCCATGCTGGTCGTGTGGTGGCCGAAGTTCGCCCGCCTGGCGCGCAGCCTCATCATCGTGCAGCGCTCGCAGGAATACGTCGAAGCCGCTGTCGTGGTCGGCCTCAGCCCCGCGCGCATCCTGATTCGCCACATCATCCCCAATTCGATCGGACCGTTGATCGTGCTGGTTACGCTCGACATCGGCAACGCCATCATCACCTTTGCCGGCCTTTCCTTCCTGGGTCTCGGCGTCGTACCGCCGACACCGGAATGGGGCTCGATGGTGTCGGAGGGCCGCGAACTGATCGAGCAATGGTGGGTTGCCGCATTCCCCGGCCTCGCCATTCTGACCATCGTGGTGGGCTTCAACTTCCTGGGCGACGGCATACGCGACTGGCTCGACCCCAAGTCACGGCGGCGGTGAGGCAGGCGGCAATGCAAGAGACCACCCCGGTCGCCCACGCAGCCACGCAGCGTCCCGCCGAGCCGATCCTCGAAGTCGAAGGCCTGCGCACGCAATTCTTTACCGACGCCGGCGTGGTGCGCGCGGTCGACGGCGTGAGCTTCTCGGTGGCCGCCGGCGAGACGCTCGGCATCGTCGGCGAATCCGGTTCCGGCAAGACCGTGGCTGCGCTCTCGCTGATCCGCCTCCTGGAGGATCCCGCACGCATCGTCGGCGGGAAGGTCAGCTTCCAGGGGCGCAACGTCGTCGAGATGAGCCAGGAGGACCTGCGCAACATCCGCGGCGACGGCATCGCCATGGTCTTCCAGGACCCGATGACCTCGCTCAATCCGGTGCTCAAGATCGCCCGTCAACTGGCCGAGACCATGCTGGTGCACGGGCGCCTGGACGAGCGGCAAGCGCTGGACCGATCCGTGACCCTGCTCGGCCGCATGGGCATCACCGCGCCCGAGCGCGCCATCGACAGCTATCCACACCAATTCTCCGGCGGCATGCGCCAGCGCGTCATGCTGGCGATGGGCTTTGCCAACGAGCCGGCCCTGCTGATCGCTGATGAGCCGACCACCGCGCTCGACGTCACCATCCAGGCGCAGATCCTCGACCTGATTGCCGAGCTCAATCGCGATTTCAACACGGCCATCGTTCTGATCAGCCACGATCTCGGCGTGATCGCCAGCGTGTGCGCACGCGTCGTCGTCATGTATGCCGGCGAGGTGGTCGAGGAAGGTCCCACCGAGGCGATTCTGTCCGATCCCCGCCATCCCTACACCTGGGCGCTGATCAACGCGGTGCCGCGCATCGATCGCCACGTGCCCGGCCAGCGTCGTTTGGTGACCATCGAAGGCACGCCGCCCGATCCGATCGCTCACCCGCCGGGCTGCCGGTTTGCCGCGCGCTGTCCCTTCCGCATCGCCAAATGCACCGAGCATCCCGACCTGCTCGATCTTGCGCCCGGCAGAAAGGCACGCTGCTGGGTCACGCAATCGGGCGACCCCCTGCTGCCGCCGTCGACGCGCGCGCCGGTTCCATCGCAGGCGAAAGCCGCCATGGATCACGGCGCCGGCACGAAGCTGCAGCGCGGCGAGCGCATGCTGGAATTGCGCGGCGTGGTGAAGCATTTTCCGCTTCCCAAGAAGACCTTCTTCGGCAAGCGGGAGATCGTGCACGCCATCGATGGCGTCGATTTGGATGTCTCGCAGGGCGAGACCGTCGGCCTGGTCGGCGAATCCGGCTGCGGCAAGTCGACCCTCGCGCGCGTCGTCGCTCGCATCCACCAGCCGACCGCCGGCTCCGTGGTATTTCACGGCCAGGACATTGCCAATGCTGCGCAGTCCCGCATCCGGCCGCTGCGCCGGCATATGCAGATGGTGTTCCAGGATCCTTATGCCTCGCTGAACCCGCGCATGACCGTTGCCGACATCCTGGGCGAGCCCTTGCGGCTGCATAAGATCACGGGCTCCGAGGCCGAGACCCGCAAACACATCGGCGACCTGCTCGACGTCGTCGGCCTCAGCGCGAAAGCCGCCGAGCGCTATCCGCACGAGTTCTCCGGCGGACAACGGCAGCGCATCTCGATTGCGCGCGCCTTGTCGGTACGGCCGGACTTCATCATCGCCGACGAGCCGATCTCGGCGCTCGATGTCAACATCCAGGCCCAGATCATCAATCTCCTTATCGACCTGCAGGAGCGGTTCGGCCTCACTTACCTCTTTATCGCTCACGACCTCGCCGTCGTGCGCCACATCTCCGATCGTGTCGTCGTCCTCTACCTGGGCAAGGTCGCCGAGGTGGCTCCCGCCGACAAGCTGTTCGCCGAGCCCTTGCATCCCTACACGCGCTATCTCATTTCCGCCGTGCCCATTCCCGATGCGGCCATCGAGAAGCGGCGCAAGCGTCTGCCGCTGCAGGGCGAGCCGCCGAGTGCCATCAATCCACCCTCCGGCTGCCGCTTCCGCACGCGCTGCCCGATCGCCAAGTCGATTTGCAGCGAGGTGATACCGCCAATGGTCGAGCATAGGCCGAGGCATTTCGCAGCCTGCCATTTCCCAGGCCAATTCTGACAAGGGAAAGTAGGGAGAATTCCGTGCAACGCGTAACGGCTGACGAGGCGGTCCAGGTACTTCGAGCAGGCGATACCCTGCTGGTCGGCGGCTCCGGCGGCGGTCACGCGGTGCCGGAGGAGCTGATGGCGGCCGTCGAGCGCCGATTCCTGGCCGAGGGCCAACCTCGCGACATCACCGCAGTGCATCCGGTCGGCTTGGGCGACGGCGTGCGTCTCGGCGCCGGCCACTTCGCGCACGAAGGCCTGCTCAAGCGCATCGTGTGCGGCACGTTCGTCAACTCGCCGGAAATCTCCAACATGGCGCTGGCCGACAAGATCGAGGGCTACACGCTGCCGCAAGGCGCCTTGTCGCAACTGATGCGCGAGATGGCAGCGGGTCGTGCCGGTCTGCTCTCGCAAACCGGCCTGCACACCTTCGTTGATCCGCGCCATGGCGGAGGCCGGCAGAGCAAGTGCGCCAGGGAGGATCTGGTCGAATTGCTCAACTTTCGCGGCGCGGACTATCTCTTCTTCAAGCCCATGCGTTTCGACGTCTGCTTCCTGCGCGGCACCACGGCCGACGAGGACGGCAACGTGACGATGGAGGAGGAGGCGATCTTCGGCGAGATGCTATCGCAAGCGCAGGCGACGCGCCGTTGCGGCGGCGTCGTGATCGTGCAGGTCAAGCGCATGGCCAAGCGGGGCATGCTGCCGGCCAAGCAGGTGAAGATTCCGGGCATTCTAGTTGACCTCGTGGTGGTCGAGCCAGAGCAGCGCCAGACCTACGAGACGTATTACAGCCCTTCCTACGCCGGCGAGCTTAAAGTCCCGCTCTCCGACATTCCCGTGCTGCCGCTCAACTCGCGCAAAGTTATCGCCCGGCGCGCGGCGCTGGAGCTGTTCCCGGGTGCCATTTGCAATCTCGGCTCCGGCATTTCGACGGGCATTGCCAACGTGGCGGCCGAGGAAAACGTGCTCGACGACATCTGTCTCACCAACGAGCAGGGCCTGATTGGCGGTGCACCGGCGTCCGGCAACGAAGCTGGCGCGGCGCAGAACTACTCGGCCATGATCGACCAGCCCTACCAGTTCGACTTCTATGATGGCGGTGGACTCGATCTCGCCTTCCTCTCGTTCGCGGAGGCCGACGAAGCCGGCAATGCCAACGTCAGTCGCTTCGGCGGGCGCATCGTTGGACCGGGTGGTTTCATCAACATCAGCCAGAACGCAGGCACCGTCATCTTCAGCGGCACGTTCACCGCCGGCAAGAGCGACATCTCATGCTCGGACGGCCATCTGAAAATCGCCCGCGACGGAGACGGCGCCAAGCTGGTCAAAGCGGTCGAGCAGATCACCTACAGCGGCCGGTTCGGGCGCGAGCGTGGCCAGCGCGTGCTCTACGTCACCGAGCGCGCCGTGTTGCGGCTGGATGCCGCGGGGGTGGAATTGATCGAGATCGCCCCTGGCATCGATCTCGAGCGCGATGTCCTCGCGCGCATGGGCTTCCGGCCCAAGATCGCATCGAAATTGGCGACCATGGACCCTCGTCTTTTCCACCCGCAGCCCATGCAATTGGCTAGCGATCTCGCCAAGCGCGCCCCACGGCAGCGCTCGCCTCGCCTCGGCTAACCTCGCTCGACGTTTGGAAACTGCTGCCTGCTCCTGAATCGTCTATACTCGAACGCAGGCACCCTGCACGCTTCCTGTCGCGAGACTCAGCATGTTCGAGAAGGCCGCTTCGAATCGCCACAAGCAATCGCTTCGATCGCATGGAAGCGGCCGGCGCTTTTGGGATCTGGGCACGCTCGTGCCCTTCGTCGTCGCCTACCTGGCGGTGCTGAAGATGGCAAATCAGAGTCCAACAGCACGAGGCTGAGACGATCGAAACAAGTCGACGGCGTCCTCAAGCCTGTCGTCGCCCCAGAATATCTCCTCGCCGACAACAAACGT
>Ga0075421_100012764_pt1 | contig 10451 bp, 9 predicted proteins | sample SoiMetdeltSBSDD5_FD_75292 | JGI IMG/M metagenome (GOLD analysis project Ga0075421, IMG submission 75292) | Bulk soil microbial communities from a Populus tree surrounding site in Tennessee, USA - Soil MetaG P. deltoides SBSDD5 | ecosystem: Environmental > Terrestrial > Soil > Tree plantation... | reverse complement strand
AAGGGTATTTCTATCCGCTCGGCTGCTGCGAATGGAGGGCCTGATTGGCGTCTGTCGTTGAGGCCGGTGCCGGCCATTTGTTGAGATGAGTTCTAGCGATCGTTGGGGCGAGCGTTCGCGATGTCTCCGAGGTCTCGAGCGCATCGCGCTGCCACCTTCGCACAATCGCAACCAACACGATCGAAGCTGCTAGCCCGGTGCTAGCCCGATGAAAACACGACAAACGATCGATCGTAGTAACTGATTGAGAGCATTGGAGCCGGCGACCCGACTTGAACGGGTGACCTGCTGATTACGAACTGTCGGCAGGCGAAAGTCGATGGACATCCGTGGATGCCACTGGATAATTTCTCGAATGATTTCGTCCAGAGACGTCCAGCACTTTCGCCAGGCGTCCATCGGCCAGTGGGTCAGATTGTGGGTCAACCGAGGATCGAAGTAATTTCGTCGCTCCGCCTTACCCTGCCAGTCATTCTCGGGTCCTTTGCATCTTCTGTGACTTCGCTGAGTAGTTTGGCTTGGGGAGCAGAAGGCCCTTTTGGTCACAATAGTCGAAGAACTCAACCGCGTGAAGATACTTCGATTCCGTCCCATCTGGCACTGGGCGCATCGCGAAGCGTGCAAGAAGTTCTGATCGAGCGCGGGCACGATTGTACCCATAGCTCATATGCAAACCTTTAGGCCAATTCAGAGATCTCAACCGAAGCTTCCTTCGATCATTGAGCGGCACGTCATAGTCCAACAAGACATGCTCGAAGGGGTCTTTCTTCTGCCCTAGTTGTTGCAGCCAGTAGCGGATCTTAATCGTGGTGCTCGGCGTTGCAAGAACTCCGATCCAGTCAGCGCGTTCGTACCATGCTGCGGCATCACTGATCGCGGGACCCATCACAGTGTTAGTACGGGTGTCTGCACGGTAGAGCAGTCCCATCGAGATCGCCTCGTAACAGAATTCCTTTTAACAAAAATGCCACCTGAAAGGCGCGAACGAAGCCACAGAAGTCATTTAAGTCGTCAGGCGAAACTTGCTCGCGAAGGTAGGTCAGAACGATAGTGTCGTTAAACACGAAGACCCTGAAGTTGTCGGATTCTATCCGGGGAGTCTCCGTCGCGGCTTTCCGGACATCTTCTACAATTTGGTCCCTGGCACCGAGGAACACCGCGGCTTCTTCCAGGCCGTAGCTTCGTGCACCGAGCGCATCGAGTAGCGCAACGCATCCCTCGGTCGGAGTGCTAGCCGTAGGATTGAGTACCAATCCAGATAGCTGTGTCCTTTTAGACTGCATGCGCGCGATCCTACTCGAACAATTCAGAGGCCTCACCTCCGCTCTTTTCTGAAGACGGCCCCCGACGTAGCCAAGGTGCGCGCTTAATGCAGACGACGCTCGTCCTCAACGACCGTCGACGTCTTCGTATCCTTTATCGATAACCACCTGCTTCCATTCAAACGCCCGCGCCTGAGCCGCGTCGGGCGACTTCTCGACCTGCGACATGAGCAAGTTCTCTTCGTCCTTGTAGCCACATCGCACCTCGATACCGAGGGGATGCAAGGAAACGCCGCCGGGGGATCGGTCAATCGCGGCGTTCGCGGCTCATCGCGTGCCTCCAAACAAACGGGCAAGCCCCATGAGGCCAAGCAGGATCAGCACGACGAGCGCAACCCACGGCATGACCGCATCCCGCGTCTCGTTTTTGGCCCAGATCTTCAGAAAGACGCCATTCTTCCAGCGTTGCGTCCAGTCCGAATCTTTCTCGTTATCCCAAAACATCTAGGTCTCTCCTCGCTCGGGCGTCGGCAGGGTCTCGTCTACAACCGACCTATACAAAGACTGCGGCACTTATGCAAACTGACCCACTACCAAACCTTGCCGCTGCGTGGTTGCCTGACACGCCACATGCGTTTCACCAGAATCGGCTTCTCCGGTTCTGATCGTCCTTCAGTGAATGGCGAAGACGGCTCGTCGCTCATCGGGTGTTACTGGATCCCGTCTAGTCGATTGAGGTCGCGGTGCAAACCGTCGTATCGCCTCTTCGATTCACCGTGATGGGCGCTTGCGGCCCCCTTCCCCTTTGCGTCCCGGTTCCATGGCACCCTTCGACTCCAACCACGATCGCAACGCACGCCGAATTTGCTCTGAGAAAGGAACGCCGTCTCGTTTGCGTAGAGACGTCATTGCTTCGAACGTGTCGTTATCGGGACGGAAGGTGATCACTCGTTCTCTTGGTGACATCCGTGTAGTTATTGTAATACAAACACTACGGAATAAGCCGTCGGCCCGGCGCGCGAATAGCCAGCGATGAATGTTGATCCGAACCTTTGCGTCCGCTCGACGGCACCCGCCGAGAGCGGCTCAGCTTGATAATCACGAAATTTGCTGAATCCTGGGGTCAAAAGCGTTCGGGGGAACGACTAAGGTCAGCCTCTTGCTCAAAAACCTAAGCGTCGAGGGCGAATTGAGAACGGTACGTCATCTGCTGTTATGGCATGTGCAGAATGCGGTAACAGAACGTTCTCAGTGGTGGACGACAGACCCATGCGAAGAGTCCTCACACAGACACTTACAACGGGAGCGATCATCCTCCTGGCTGCGCTCACGGTCTCCGCACAGGGCCGTGGTCGCGGAGGAGGGCCGAACGGACCGCCCGACACCCCTCCCGGTCAAGACCGACGACCGATCTCCGTTCCAGAGCCAGTGACCATGACCTTGGTGGGCCTAGGGATTGGCACTGCGCTCGTGGCGCGTCGATTGAGATCCAGGCGCGCAAAACCCCGCGAGTAGCGTTCATCACCGCGCGGAACGGCGGGAGTTCGGCAGATGCTGCCGGGACGATGAATCTGGATCGGTTTCAGGCTGTGATCGTCGCCCGAGAAGGCGTGTACGGCTCGTCGCTCATCGAAACGTCGCCTCTCGCTTATCCACTAGTGCGGTCCTTTGTCTGGCTTCATGAACGAACGGTCCATCCGTAGTGCTGCAGGTGAGGGCCATCGCATGGTGTCCTGTATCGCACAGTTCCTGCGATGAACGAGGGTCGATAATGGCTCCATGCTGACACTCCGCACACTCTTGACCAGTGGAGGGCAACCCTATCAGTACGAGGTTATCGGACTGCCGACTGGGCGTGGCGCGATGCTCGCTAGATTGTCTGGCGTCTGGAAGATTCTCAAAATCGAGCGCGGTAAGACTTATGCCTGGACCGGGAGCTTTGTCAGCGCTGATGATGCGCTCACCTCACTTGAGCGCGATATTAGCAGTCCAAACTGAGAGAGGCATCGGGTACCGCGTTGTGGTGCCGATCTATCGTCCAGCTCATCTCCGCATTGCTGAAGCGCCAACTGGCTCGAAGGGCACGATTGACCGCAGTCCTAGGAGATGCGGGAATTTGGTTTGGGTTAGATAGCGCGCATCAGGGCGTCCTGTGGGTCAAGTATTACGACGATATGGAGGATGTCTCTCCGTACTCGAGCGGCAGACACTTTACGCTTCGAATCGGATGTCAACTCGCAAATGACTCTGATACTCAGGTTGTATACATCAAGCCTCAGTTAGACCTATGGGGAGTCGAAGGGGTGCGGATGAGCCACAAGGGTCCTAGCATCCTGATCAGCGCTCCAACTGTAGGCTGGCGCCAAGCGAACTCTATCGTCGTACCAGCTCACGGGATCGTAGCGGTCCGATTCGAGATGAAGCCGATTGCATCAACGTTTGGTGACTTGCTGGAGGCAATCGAAGAGACATACGCTGGTACGGTTGCTTCGTTGCGAGTAACAGACACGGCCGGCCGGACGCGGGAGTTTCGCGTGGTTACTTCGTCGTTCGCGGGGCGCGAAAGCGTTACGTGGCCATCGAGACTTAAGTACCCGGTGTACACCATCAGAGCTTTGAATGCGGCCCCGCGGCGCGCTGGTAAACAGCCGCAGGAACGGAGAAGCACTGAAGTTGGTGCTGTTGCCCACGTATCCCCGCTATCCCGTCGCGGAGATCGGGCGCAATATTGAAGTACTGCACGAATTCTTTCGACACAACGAGGAATGAATCAATCCGACAGTGAGCAATTTCCGCCGGTATAACGGCCGCCGCTTGATAACGTTTGAAAACGATGACTCTGACCGCAGGCGTCCGACTTGGTCCCTATGAGATCCTCTCGCTGATCGGCGCGGGGGGTATGGGCGAAGTTTATAAGGCGACCGACACGCGGCTGAACCGCGCGGTTGCGATCAAGGTACTCCCGCCGCATTTCTCCGAGAATCCCGAAATGAAGCAGCGCTTCGAGCGTGAAGCGCAGACCATCGCGTCATTGAATCATCCGCACATTTGTGTGCTGTACGACATCGGGCGTCAGGACGGCATGGACTTCCTGGTGATGGAATTCCTGGAAGGTGAAACGCTTGCGGGGCGGCTCGAGCGCGGGGCGCTGCCGTTAGCGGAAGTCCTGAAGTGGGCCATCGAGATTGCGGATGCTCTGGACAAGGCTCACCGGCAAGGCATCGTCCATCGAGACATCAAGCCATCCAACGTGATGTTGACGAAGACGGGGACCAAGCTCCTCGACTTCGGATTGACAAAAGTGAAGCAGCCCGCGCAGTCCGCCACCGCGTCGTCATTGCCGACCCGCGCGGACGACACAACGCCCGGCACGATACTCGGCACGATGCAGTACATGTCGCCGGAGCAGTTGGAAGGGAAGGAAGCCGACGCGAGGACGGACATCTTTGCGTTCGGCGCTGTGCTGCATGAAATGGTCACGGGCAAGAAGGCGTTCGAGGGCAAGAGTCAAGCGAGCCTGATTGGCGCAATCATGACGGCGGAACCTCAATCTGTATCGAAAGTGCAGCCCATGTCTCCGCCGGCGCTCGACCATGCCGTGACCCGGTGTCTGGCGAAGGATCCCGAAGAACGCTGGCAATCCGCGCGGGATCTCACGGGCGAGCTTCGGTGGATCGGGGAAGGCGGCACGCAGTTCGCGCCAGCCGCGCCGCAGCGGCGAAAGAAGACGTTGGCATGGACACTGCTCGCGGTCGCGTCGCTCGCGGTGATTGTTTTGGCGGCGATCGCCCTGGCTCCGAAGGGGTTCCTCTACTTTCGAGGTCCGCATGAAGCGGATGAAGTCCGTTTCCTTGTATCGGTGCCGGCTCCGCCGAGCGCTACCGACGTCGCGGTGTCGCCGGACGGCCGTTGGATCGCCTTTGTGGCTTTGACGGCGGAAACGAAGAGCGCCCTATTTGTGCGTCCAATCAGCTCCGCCACGACGCAGCAACTCGCCGGAACCGAGAGCGCCAGTATGCCGTTCTGGTCTCCCGATAGCCGCTCGATTGCGTTTGTAGGCGACGCAGGAAGATTGAAAAAAGTAGATGTTTCGGGCGGGCCTCCGCAAGACCTAACCGGTGTTGGCAACAGTTTTTCAGGCGGTACTTGGAATGCTGAAGGGGAGATCGTATTCGCTCCTGGAGTCGCCAGCGGGAGTGTGTTGCACCAACTATCTGCTAGCGGCGGCCCACATGTGGCAATCACGACCCTTGACCCGACTCTGCATGAGACTGGTCACTTATGGCCTTACTTTCTACCCGACGGGCGTCATTTCCTTTATGTGGCGTGGTCTACCCAGCCTTCGAATCGTGCGATCTATGTGGGATCGCTAGGCTCGAAGGAAAGGAAACGCCTTCTCAACGCCGAATCCATGGCCGTCTATGCTGAACCCGGCTACCTTGTTTTTTATCGTGGAGGAACGTTATTCGCACAGCCGTTTAACGCGGGCAAACTGGAATTGATGGGGGATCCGGTTCGCATTGCGGCTCAAGTCGCCACGGGTGTAAACGGTCTTGGCGCCTTCACGGTGTCTCGGAATGGCGTACTGGTTTACCGCGCCGGTGGCGGACCAGCCGCCAATCGGCAATTCGTTTGGTTCGATCGAGCCGGCAGACAATTGGGAGCTGCAGGACAGCCTGAACAGTACACTCTCAACTTCGATCTCTCTCCAGATGGTAAGCAGATCGCGGTGGCCCGGCTGAATCGAGCAAGCTCCCAGTACGACATCTGGCTCATCGACTGGGCGCGCGGCGTTTCGACGCCATTCACATTTGATCCGGCGCTTAGCCCCTTCGGCAATGTGGTTTGGTCTCCGGATGGACTTCGAATCGCTTTCACATCCGAGCGAAAAGGAAACCGCGATATTTTCGAAAAGAATACCAACGGCGTCGGCGAGGAAACACCGCTGCTGGACTCACCGAGGGATGAATGGCCAGAAGACTGGTCCAAGGATGGGCGGTATATCGTGTACGCGGTAAACGTCCCCGGAAGCGCTGGCGATATTTGGGCTCTTCCACTGTTCGGCGATCGAAAGCCGTTCCCTGTTGTCCAATCGCCCCGCAATGATGACGAGCCGCGTCTCTCATTCGACGGGAAGTGGCTCGCCTACAACTCCACCGTGTCCGGCATGAATCAGGTCTACCTCGTCTCCTTCCCGGCAGGCGGCCAGAGGCGTCAGGTAACCGCCAACGGCGGCGCCCAGCCGCGTTGGAGACGCGATGGGAAGGAACTCTATTACCTCGCACCCGACGGAAAGCTAATGGCCGTCGACATCGCGGCGGGCGCCACCATCGAATCCGGCAATCCGCACGCACTGTTCGACACGAAGTTGAGCGTCGACCCGATTCGCGACCAGTTCGCGGCCGCTCCCGACGGTCAGCGTTTTCTTATCGAGATGGACGTCGCTGAAGCGGCACCCAGTCCCATAACCGTCGTCGTCAACTGGACGGCCGCGCTCAAAAAGTAAGGTGCCGGAAAATGAGGGTCCTCAGCAGAATCTGTGGGTGGTGTCGGGCTCCGGTAACTGACCGAGCGTATGGTACAGCGCGATTTCGATGCAACGATTTTGAAGGTCCAGACTGAAATGAGAGGGTTCGCCAATTCCGGCACAACGGCTTGATGCCGTATCCCAAAACTGGATCGACGTCCCGGAGGTAGCGTGCGGGCGCGTTTTCTGTGCGGTTCTCAGTCGCGACGGTGTGCGGTCGCGTAGTGTCCGAAAATTCAGGCGGGACCTGGATGCGTAGACGTCGAGAACAATTCGAGAACAGAGACGCCCGAACACGACGTAGAACCGACTAGGACCAACTACCAGAAAGCAGGACCAGCCATCAAGAAAGGGAACCTAGCGAAATCTGCCAAAATCTCCATCCTCAGATGTGGCCGAGAAGGGCGCCGATGGCTTGCCGGCGAAGCCAGCCAGTCACCGCTGGTTGTTACCCATGTGTTACCCACCGGGCGCGAAGTGAGTGATGGAGTTCCTGGAACGTCGGTATTATCGAAAGAATCTGGAGCCGGCGACCCGACTTGAACGGGTGACCTGCTGATTACGAATCAGCTGCTCTACCAACTGAGCTACGCCGGCACGAGGGTGGATCCAGGTGCCCTGACGCGACCACCCGGACATACCAGTCTAGCACGCTGAGCGATCCGGACGGCGTCAGCGGAAGCAATGAGAAGGACGGGGCCGCCTGCGTCGGGCCGGCTCAAGCCGGACACTACGATGCGTGCCCTCCTCGTGTTACCGACAACTGAACCCCGCCTCATGCTATGAGTGAAGATATGGCTCGCCGGTCGCTTCACTACGCCTGGATCATCGCATCCGTCACGTTCGTGATTCTGCTCGTGACAGCAGGTGTGCGTGCGACCCCCGGGGTGCTGATGCTTTCGCTCGAGCGCGAGTTCGGGTGGAGCCGCGCGGTGATTTCTTCCGCCGTCGCGATCAACATTGCGCTCTTCGGCCTGATCGGACCATTCGCCGCGTCGGTGATGGATCGACTGGGCGTTCGCCGCGTGATCCTTGCCGCCGTGGCGCTGCTGTGCGCGTCCGTCGCGTTGACCACCCAGATGCAATCGCAGTGGCAGTTGACGCTGCTCTGGGGCGTGCTCGTTGGCACCGGAACCGGTGTGACCTCGATGGTGCTGGCGGCCATCATCGCCAATCGCTGGTTCGACGAGCGGCGCGGCCTTGTCCTCGGCATGCTGTCGGCGGCCAACGCGACGGGACAGTTGATCTTCCTGCCGTCGCTGGCGGGTCTGGTCGAGTCACATGGATGGCGCTCCGCCGCCATGCTCGTGTCCGGCGCCGCTGCCGTCGTGTTCGTCATCGTGCTCATCTTCATGCGCGATCGCCCCGAAGACCTGGGCCTGCTGCCGTACGGGCGGCCAGCCGGCGCCGTGATTCCGCAGCAGCGGGCGCTCGCGCCGCTTCAGGCGCTTGCGCTGGCGTCACGAACGCGTGCGTTCTGGCTGCTGGCCGGGACATTTTTCGTGTGCGGAGCAAGCACGAACGGCCTCATCGGCACGCACCTCATCGCCGCCTGCCACGACTACGGGATTCACGAAGTACAGTCGGCGCAGCTGCTCGCGATGATGGGCATCTTCGACATCATGGGCACCACGGCCTCGGGATGGTTGACCGATCGCTACTCGAGCCGCTATCTGCTGTTTGGCTACTACACACTGCGTGGGATCTCGCTGCTGTTTCTTCCGCTCACGCTCAGCCAGGGGGCGAACAGCCTGGTGGTGTTCGCGGTCTTCTACGGCCTCGACTGGATCGCAACCGTGCCGCCGACGGTACGCCTGACCGGAGAAGCGTTTGGGCGAGAGAACACGGGTGTCATTTATGGATGGATCAGCGCCAGCCATCAACTCGGCGCATCTGCCGCTGCATTCGGAGCCGGGGCCATCAGGACGATGCTCGGCGACTACCAGGTCGCATTCTGGACTGCGGGCCTCCTCTGTGTGGTGGCTGGCGTGTCCTTCCTGACCGTCGGACGATCGCTGCGTCCCGCGCCAGTCCCTGCTGTCGCGCCCTCTGCGTGATTTCTCGCGCTCGTCGCGGGTGATTCCGCACTGCGAGGCCGCCAGATTTCGCCAAGCGCCTGCTGAAGCCGGTCAACCACGCATCAGCCGCGGCATGCGACTTGCCCCACACAAGGGCATGGCTGCTATCAATCGCACGTTCACCTGCGAGGTTCCGGTGTTCTTCGCCACGAGCGAAGGCCAAACTCGCCGTATAGCCAGGCGGATCGCGTTGGTTCTGCACGATCTGGGACTCGATAGTCGCGCCATCGACGTGACTGACCCAGATTCATTCACGGTCGACTGGAACCACGTGCGCGGTGTGATCGTTGGTGCGTCGATTCACGCCGGCAAACACCAAAAGGCTGCCCAACGCTTCGTCCGAAGTCACGCTGCCGCCCTGACTCGCGTGCCTTCCGCATTCTTCTCAGTCAGCCTGAGCGCGGCATCGAAGAATGCCAGGGAAGTGGAGGCGGCGGAGAACCTGGCGAAGGCGTTTCCGGCCGCGTGTGGTTGGAAGCCCGACAGAATCGCATCGATGGCCGGCCGGCTCGCCTATCTGGAATATGGCTTCTTCATTCGATGGGTGATGAAGCGGATTGCGAAGAAGGAAGGCGCACCCACGGACACGAGCCGCGATTATGAGCTGACCGACTGGGAAGCAGTGGACAAACTCGCGCGTGAGATGGCTCGCAGGATTCACGCGCCAGCGGCAGTAGCCTGATGCCGATGACGAGCTCGAAAGAAAGGGGGCGTAAGACAGGGACGCAAGAATGAACGGGGCGCAGAAAAAAGGGCGGGCCGGAAGGCCCGCCCTTGAAGAACTGTGAGGGGGGTCTGACCCCTTCACACTAGTGACGGATCATCGGGACCTTGAGCTCCGCGAGCTTGGCCACCATGTCCTCGGCCGACGTCGCCGGCTGCACCTTTTTCTCGATATAGGCGATCTTTCCGTCCTTGTCGATGTAGAACGTCCAGCGGTTTGCGAAGCCGGGCGGGTTGGGCATCAGGACGCCGTACTTGGTCGCCACTTCCTTGGTCGGATCGGCCAACATCGGAAAGTCCGCTTCCTTCTTCTCGACAACGGTGGCTGGGCCACCATTGCGACCCTGAAGCGTCACGCTCGTCGCTTTCGCGAACTTGGTGTTGTCTTCGACGCTGTCGACGCTGGCCATGAAATAGGCCACGTCATACATCCGGATCTTGTCGCCGTTCTCTGCCAGCGACTTGCACTCGATCGTGCAGCCCTGCGTGAAAGCCTTCGGGAACCAGGCGACGACGACCGCCTTCTTTCCCTTGAAGTCCGCCAGCTTGTAGGTCTTGCCGTCGGAGGCCTGAAGGCTGAAATCGGGAGCCGTGTCCCCAACCTTCAGCTCGGTGGTCTGAGCCTTCACACCAACTGCCAGGGCCGCTGCTAACCCTATCGCCATCAATGCGCGCATGTAGGAATCCTCCTGAGCTGTACAACTGTTCGTGCACCCTTGGGCCAGAACGGGCTGAGTATACCGCTGAACGGTAATATTCCGCTGCCCCTATGACGCATCCACTCGTTGTCGAGGTGCGCGCCGCGCTGGAAAAGGCCGCAGATCCGGTCAAAGCGCCGCAAATGCAGGCGTACATGAAGTC
>Ga0075421_100012763_pt1 | contig 10451 bp, 8 predicted proteins | sample SoiMetdeltSBSDD5_FD_75292 | JGI IMG/M metagenome (GOLD analysis project Ga0075421, IMG submission 75292) | Bulk soil microbial communities from a Populus tree surrounding site in Tennessee, USA - Soil MetaG P. deltoides SBSDD5 | ecosystem: Environmental > Terrestrial > Soil > Tree plantation... | reverse complement strand
ACGCTGAAGCAGCCGTCGCGAAGCTTCGCTCGGGCGCCACGTGGCGGCCATCGGCGCTCCTCGTCGAAGGGGCTGCGGCGATCCTTCTCGGCGACGATGCCAAGGCCGACCCCCTCCTCGCCGAAGCGGCGCTGGAGGCCGAGCGACTCGGCTCGACCGAGACCCAGGTGATCGCCCTCGGCGAGCGGTCGCTGCTCGCCGCCGCCCGCGGCGACTACCACGAAGCCGAAGCAATGGCGACCGAGGCGTGCGAGCTTCTCGATGAGACCGAGCTGACCGACTACTCGACGAGCGCCCTCGCGCTGGCCGCGTCGGCGCGGGCCATGCTCCGGCACGGCCTGTGGGACAAGGCGCGGACCCAGCTGACGCTCGCTCAGCACGTCTTGCCAACCCTCACACACGCGCTCCCGTGGCTCGCCGTCCAGGCGCGGCTCGAGCTCGGACACGCGTGTGTGACGCTCAGAGACCACGACGGTGCGCAGCAGATGCTCGAGGAAGCGCGGGAGGTTCTCGCGGTGAAGCCGAAGCTCGGCGTGCTCTCGCCCGCGGTCGATGCCCTCGCCGAAGAGATCGACGCGATGCCGGCGAACGGGAACGGCGCCGGCTCCGGTCTGACCGCGGCCGAGTTGCGGCTGCTGCCGCTGCTGTCGACACACCTCTCGTTCCGCGAGATCGGAGAGCGCCTCTTCGTTTCGCGCAACACGATCAAGACGCAGGCGATCTCCGTCTACCGCAAGCTCGGGGTCTCCAGCCGCAGCGAGGCGATCGAGCGCGCCACCGAGCTCGGCTTGGTCGATGCCGAGCACGGCCTCCCAGGCGCCGAGGACGAGCCCGCTGCCAGGCTGCGCCCGCTCGACTCGACCGGTTCGGCCGCGTCGTAAACGCTTACTCGGTGCTCAGATCCTCGTAACGCCTCGAGCGTTGCCGGTCGTAGATCCAGGCAACCAGCGCCAGCACGCCGACCACGAAGACAAACATGCCCAGAAGTCCCCACGCGTACCAGGCCGCTCCGATGAACAGGAAGAGGATCAGACCACCGATCCCGATCGCGAAGATCACGCCGATCATCTTCAACCAGAACCCTGCGCCTAGCCCTTCGTCATCCATGCCTTTCCTTTCGCTTGTGACGATCTGCCTCGATCGTCCACGGCAGGCGGAATCGCGTCGTCATCCGTCCGGGGTGATCCCGCGTATCCCGCATCACGCGCTCACTGTCGGGGTTTCGGGAGGCAGCTCGGCCGGAACTTGACCGGCCGCCGCCTCCTGCGCGGCCGACGCGCGCGCCCGCGCGAGGTCGCGTGTTATGTGCACCGCGGCCGAAGCGATCGGCGCGGCTAGCACCAAGCCGATCATCCCGAACACGCAGCCGGCGCTGATCGTCAGCACGAGAACGGCGAGCGGATGGAGGTCGAGCGCCGACCCCATCGCAAACGGCTGGACGATGTTCTGGAGCAGCCCGTTCGCGAGGATGACGACCAGGAGCATCACCAACGCGATGGTCGTCCCCTTGGCGCCCAACGCGATTATCACCGCGAAAGCGCCGGCGACGAAAGCGCCGATGTACGGGACGTACGCCGTCACGAAGGTGACAACCGCGATCGTGCCGGCAAGCGGCACGTTGAGCGCCAGCGACGCGAGCCCGACGACGACGCCGTTGAAGGCGGCGACGATCGTGACGCCCTGGAAGTAGCCCCGCAGCGAGCGGAGGACCCCACCCGTGATCGTCTGCGCAACCGGAAGCGGCACGCCGAGGTGACGATCGACCCACCCCCGCATCGAGGGGCCGTCCTTGAGGAGGAAGAAGAGGCTGAGTGCCGAGAGTGAGAGCGCGAAGGCAACCGACGTGAGGCCTTTGATCCCGTGGATGACGCCGGTGGCGAGCGCAGAGATGATCGCCGGAACGTCCCTCTCGGCCGCGTCCTTTGCGCCCGCCGCGCCGGAGTCGTTGACGCCGAGGCTCTTCAGCCAGCCCTCGCCCCTGTCGGCGGCCTCGCTCGCATGCTTGCCGATCTCTGAGGTCTGCGACGTGACCCCGCCGATCACGATCACGATCACTACGACGGCGACAGCGGCGACCGCGAGCAGGACGATCGCCACCGCGACGGCGCGCGGAATCCGATGCGTCGTCAGCCGCCGCACGACCGGGGCCGTGACCGCCGCCACGATGGTCGCCGCAACCACGGGCCCGACGATCGTCTGCGTCGTCCCAAGGAGCCAGACCACGCCCGCCAGCAGGACGAAGAGTCCGACGAGGAGCCACGACGCGCGGCCGAGGTCGCGCAGCCACCGAGGCGGTGCGAAGACGGTCGCGAGTTGTCCCGCCTCGGCCGGGCTCAGCTCGACGGCGGGCGGCTCGCTCGCATCAACGGCCACGTCCCTTTTGAGCAGATGCCTGAAGAAGCCCGCGCGAGCCATTGTCAGCCGATCGTTCCTCTCCGATCGTTCCTCTCCTGCCGGAACCCCAGCATCACCCGGAGGGGATGATGTGTCGGGCGCCCCGCTGACACGACAATCCTCTCACCCGCGCCGACGCGGGCGACGCGACGCACAAGCAACTCTCGCAGGTGGGTGAGCGAGATCCTGGAACCGCAACTGGAACGAATCGACGCCCTTTTCGTCCAGAGTGCGACGGGGTTCTCGAGCGACGCAGACACGGTGACGCTGCACGGCCTGACGGACTCCACGGTCTATTTCGCCGATAGGCCGCGACGAGAGATCGGCCACATCCCATCCCGCCGGTTCGTGTCGCTCTGGGCCGCGGGCGTGAACAGCTTCGCCGTCGATCCGCCGAACGCCGTCATCTCATTTCTGGACGACGACGGCGGCGGCGCCTCCGACGCCGTGGTCGTGCTCCACGAGCCTTCCCTCGACGGAACCGACCTGACCTACCGGGTCGAAGTGCTCGAGGGAACCCTCCCCGCCGAATCCGGGCCGTGCTCGCTCTTCATCGACGTCTTCGGCCGGCCTCTCTCACCGGTCTCGGTCGCAGGGTCGAAGCGCCGGCAGCTGCGCCAACCCCGCGGGGTTTAGACGTCCGCGGCGGGCTTCGGCCGGCGATACCGCCTCCACAGGACCCCCGCACCCGCGCCGAGCAGGAGCGTGGGCACGATAGTCAGGAAGCGGAAGAGCAGGACCGCCGCGACAACGCCGGCCTTGTTGCCGCCGAAACCGACGAGCACCGAGGTGAGACCGACCTCGACGAGCCCGAGCCCGCCCGGGGTGATCGGAAGCGAGCCGAGCACGCGCGCGAGCGACCAACCCGCGAACGCCTCGATGACGCTCACCTCACCCGGCCCGACGTCGAGCGCGCGGAGCGATGCAAGCAAGACGAGGAACACCGAGAGCTGCCCGGCGAGGGTCGCCACGGTCAAGACGGGCCAACGTCTGTGGAGCAGGCCCAGCGCCTGGGCGCGAAAGCGCACGAGGCTGCTCCCGTCCCACGTCACGGGCCTGCGCCGGACGACCTTCAACACCCGGTCGACGATTCGCGCAGCGAGGTCGCCGACCTTCGCGGCCATCCGCGCGCTCGCGATCGCCGCCGCGAAAGCGCCGGCAAGCACGACGAAGGCGGCGAGCCCGAGCGCCGCAACGGTCTGCAACGCCGCGCCGCTGCCGCCGCTGGCTGTCAACAGCGCAAACGCGAGTGCCGGGAAGCCGAGAATCGCGAGCTGGTTCCAGACCCCCGTCAGCGTCACCGCGAGGGTCACCGCGCTCGCGGAGAAGCCCCAGCTGAGGAGCATGGCCGCGGAGAGCCCGACGCCGACGGCAGGCCCGCCGGGCGCCACGTAGGTCGAGGCCGTCGAGGCCTGGGTCACCGTCAGCGCCTGAACGAACCCCAGTCCGGGAAGTGCGGCCATCCACGGAGGCGCGAAGGTGACGACGTTGAGCGCGACCGTCGCGAGCAGGACCGCAATCCACTCCCACGACAGCTTCTCGACCCGCGCCCAGACGTCGCTGTAGTTCGCGAACTGCGGCAGGACGAAGGCGAAGGTGCCGACGATGACGATGAGCCCCGCCCCCGCCGCCAGGCCGCGCTTGACCCAGCGGTTCCGGTACCAACGGCTCGGCGGGTGCGTGACGGGTTGTTCGAGCTGCGTGGTCACGAGACCGCCCCGAGGGCGAGCGTCTCCCCGATCGAGAGGACGCGGACGTCGACCTCCGGAGCGAGCGCGGCGGCGAGACGGGCGAAGTCGCGCGCCGGTCCGTCGCCCGCGGGCTCGGCAAACAGCGTGCGAAACGTTCCCCAGTGGATCGGCACCGCGACCTTCGGCTTGAGTAGGCGAAGCGCCTCCGCCGCCCGGGCCGGATCGAGGTGCCCGGGCCCGAGCCCCGGCCCCCAGCCGGCCACCGGGAGCAGGGCAACGTCGAGCGGCGCGAGCTCGTTCATCGCGGCGAAGAGGTCGGTGTCACCGGCGAAGTAGACCGAGGCCCTGCCCTCGAGTACGTAGCCGAGCGACGGAGTCTTCGCGGAGAAAGGCCCGCGGCCCGGCGCGTGCTCGGCATGGGTCGCGCGGATGCGGATCGCGCCGATCTCGATCTCCTCCCCCACATCGACCTCCACGACCTCCCCGAACCCGCGCCGCCGGACGAGCGCGCCGGCGCCGCGCGGGACGACGACGGGCAGCTCATGGTCGAAGCGCCGGAGCGACCGCAGATCGAGGTGGTCGAAGTGGAGGTGCGAGACGAGGATCGCGTCGAGCCGCCCGAGCGAGTCTGCGGCCACCTCGGCGTTGCGCCGGAGATGCCAGACACGGGCGCGCAGGACGGGGTCAGTCACGACCCGCGTATCTTCGAGGTCGACGACGACGGTGCTGTGCCCCAGCCAGGTGAGCCGGCTCAACGGTTCTCGCGAACAGAGAACAGCTTCGAAGGGCTGCAATCATCATCCCCTTCGGATGAGGTAGCAGCCGGCGCACCGCCGGAGAATCCCTTCGGAGCGGGCATGCCATGACGACGAGTACCGAACCGGTCTACGGTCGTGCTGCGGCGTGGAGCCCGGCGCGCCCGAGGCTGCGACCGCTGCGGCTCGTCACGGCTTGGCTGGCGTCGGCGCTGGCGCTGTTTGCGGCGGCATGGGTAGTCCCCGGAGCGCACGTCAACGGCTTCCTGGGCGCCCTCGCGGCGACGGCTGCGATCGCCGTTCTGAATGCGGTCATCCCGCCGCTGATCGCCGCTCTGCGGCTCCCGTTCATGCTGCTGGTCGGGCTCGTCCTCGTCCTCATCGTCGACGCGCTGATTCTGCTTGCGGCGGACCGCATCACGGAAGGAGACCTGAAAGTGGATTCCTTCTGGTCCGCACTGGCCGTCGCCTTCGTCGCGTCCGCGCTCGGCGTCGTCATCGCCGTAGTCCTCGGCACGAACGACGACGACGAGTACACGTTCAGGGTGATCCAGCGCATCGCCAAGCGTTCCGGCGGCCGCACGATCACCGATGCGCCCGGAATCGTCTTCCTCGAGATCGACGGGCTCGGGCTTCCGGTCCTTCAGCGGGCGATGCGGGACGGGAACGCACCGACGATGGCCCGGTGGCTCGCCGACGGGAGCCACCGCTGTACCGAATGGGAGACCGATCTCTCGTCGCAGACCGGCGCGAGCCAGGCCGGAATTTTGCTGGGTTCGAACGAGGACATCCCGGCGTTCCGCTGGGTCGAGAAGGAGTCGGCAAAGCTGGTCGCCTGCTCCGGGCCCGCGGACTGCGCCGAGATAGAGCGCCGTCACTCGTCCGGCGAGGGCCTGCTCGCGGACGGCGGCGCGAGCCGCGGCAATCTGCTCTCGGGCCTCGCCGACCACGTGATTCTGACGTGCAGCCGGATCGACGCCGAAAAGCGCGCGAACCCGGGCTACCGGGCGTTCTTCGCGAACGGCTTCAACGTGATCCGCGTGTTCGTGCTGTTCGGGTGGGAGGTCGTGCTCGAGTGGTCCGCTGCAGGCCGCGCAAGGCGCCGGGACGTGCGCCCGCGAGGCCACCGCGGCGGGCTGTACCCGTTCCTGCGGGCGGCGCTCTGCGTCGTCGTCCGCGACCTGATCGTCTACGGCGTTCTCGCGGACATGATGAAGGGGCGTCCCGCGATCTACGCGACGTTTTCGAGCTACGACGAGGTCGCCCACCACTCCGGGCTCGAGCGCGCCGACACGCTGGAGGCGCTCCGCAAGCTCGACCAGCAGTTCGGCCGGATCGAGCAGGCGCGTGCCTACGCGGCCCGCCCCTACGAGATCGTCGTCCTCTCCGATCACGGCCAGACGCAGGGCGCGACCTTCAAGCAGCGGAACGGCTACGGCCTCGACGAGCTCGTCGAACGGTCGCTCACGGGCCGCAGCGTCACCGGGATCGCCGGCGGCGACGAGCAGAGCGCCGTGGTCGGCAACGCGGCGGCCGAGGCGACGGGAAAGAAGCAGAAGCGGCCGAAGAACGACGTCTCCGACCGCGATGTCGTGGTGCTCGGGTCCGGGAACCTGGGTCTGATCTACCTGATGGAGGAACGCCGTCGGCTGACGCTCGAGGAGATCGAGGAGCGGCACCCGGAGCTGCTTCCGGCACTGCGCGCCCATCCGCACATCGGTTGGCTGCTCGTCCGCTCGGAGGGCGACGGCCCCGTGGCGCTCGGCGGAAACGGGGCGCACTATCTCGCCGAGGGCCGGGTCGAAGGCGACGATCCGCTGTCGAGCTTCTCCCCGAGCGCGCCGCGGCACCTGCTCCGCACCGACGGCTTCGAGCACGTCGCCGACATCATGGTCGGCAGCTTCTACGATCCCGAGCTCGACGAAGGTTGCGCGTTCGAGGAGCTGATCTCGTTCCACGGCGGGATCGGCGGCACTCAGACGCGGCCTTTCCTGCTCTATCCCGCGGAGCTGCCGCTTCCCGGCGGGCCGATCGTCGGCGCCGCGGCGGTCCACGACGTGCTCCTTGAATGGCGCCGGCGCCTGAACGGCTCGACGCCCGGCTCCGCAGAAACGCACGAGCCGCGGACTCTTCAGCCCGCCGGCTCGTGACGCAACCCGCTGCGACTGCGGGCACCGCTCCGTCGGCTCGAACGACCGGAGCGACCATCGTCCTCCTGACCCTGGCCGCGGGACAGTTTCTGATGACGCTCGACACGTCGGTGATGAACGTCTCGATCGCCACGGTCGCGAAGGACGTCGGCACGACCGTGACCGGAATCCAGGGAGCGATCACCGCGTACACGCTGGTGATGGCGGCGCTGATGATCACGGGCGCCAAGATCGGCGCGATGATCGGTCGCAAGCGCGCGTTCGCGATCGGCTGCGTCATCTACGGGTGCGGGTCGCTGACGACGTCGCTGGCGCCGAACCTGCCCGTGCTCCTCTTCGGGTGGTCGTTCCTCGAAGGCGTCGGCGCCGTCCTGATCCTCCCCTCGATCGTCGCGCTGGTCGCCGGGAACTTTCCGGTCGCGCGGCGCCCCGCCGCCTACGGCCTCGTCGCGGCCGCGGGCGCGATCGCGGTCGCGGTCGGGCCACTGATCGGCGGCTTCTGCACGACCTACTTCTCCTGGCGGTGGGTGTTCGCCGGGGAGGTCGTGATAGTGATCGCGATCCTGTTCCTGGCGCGCCGCATCGACGATGCGCCGCCCGAGAGCCGCCCACACCTCGACCTCGTCGGTGCTGCGCTCTCGGCGGCAGGCCTCGGCGTGCTCGTCTACGGCATTCTGCGCTCGAGCGAGTGGGGTTGGATCCAACCGAAGGCGGACGGCCCGTCGTGGGGAGGCGTTTCGCCGACCGTCTGGCTGATCCTGATCGGGTTGTCAGTGATCTGGGTCTTCTTCCGCTGGGAAGCGCGGCGCGAATCACAGGGCGAGGAGCCGCTCGTGCGGCCGGCGCTACTCCGCAATCACCAGCTCGGCGGCGGACTGATCATGTTCTTCTTCCAGTACCTCGCACAGGCGGGGCTCTTCTTCGTGGTGCCGCTCTACCTGTCCGTGTGCCTCGGGCTCTCGGCCCTCGCGACCGGCGCCCGCCTGCTGCCGCTCTCGATCACGCTGCTCATCGCCGCGATCGGGATCCCGCGGCTGCTCCCGAACGTCTCGCCGCGCCTCATCGTCCGAAGCGGCCTCCTCGCGCTGCTCGCGGGCACGCTCGTGCTCCTCGGCGCGCTCGACGCGGACACGGGCCCGGAAGTCGTCTTCGTACCGATGCTTCTGGTCGGCCTCGGGATCGGCGCGCTCGCCTCGCAGCTCGGCGCCGTCACCGTTTCCGCCGTCCCCGACGACCAGGCCCCCGAGGTCGGCGGCGTGCAGAATACGATGACGAACCTCGGCGCTTCGATCGGCACCGCCCTGGCCGGCTCGATCCTGATCGCGGCGACTACCTCGTCGTTCACCGCCAACATCCAGCACAGCCCTGCGATCCCGGACTCCGCGAAGTCGGAGGCGCACGTTAAACTGGCGGGCGGAGTGCCGTTCGCCTCGGACGCCGACCTCGAAGCGGCACTCGACAAAGCGAATGCCGACTCGAAGCAGAGTGAGGCCGCGCTCGACGCTTACCGCAGCTCCCGGATCGACGGGCTGAAGGCCGCGCTGGCGATCCTTGGCGTCCTCGTCCTCGTCGCCCTCTTCTATGCGCAGCGGATCCCGACTACCCAGCCGGGAGCGCCCGAGGCAGCAACGTGACGGAGCGCCTCTCGCTCGGGGCTCAGGCCGCCGCGCCACCTGCCGCGTTCTCCCGAGGGAAGTTCCTGCTGCCGCTCGCGCTGGCGCAGTTCATCTGCAGCTTCGCCGGTTCGAACATGAACGTGATGATCAACGACATCAGCAACGACCTGGGCACGACCGTCAAGGGCGTGCAGACCGCGATCACGCTCTTCCTGCTGATCATGGCGATCCTGATGATCCCGGGGAGCAAGCTGACCGACCGCTGGGGGCGCAAACGGTGCTTCAACCTCGGCCTCGCGCTCTACGGAGTCGGCGCGATCCTGAGCGCAGCCGCTCCGGGCCTCGGCGTCCTGATCCTCGGCAATTCGGTCTTCGAGGGCGTGGGAACGGCGTTGCTGATCCCACCCGTGTACATCCTCACGACGCTGGCCTTCGAGGACACGACCTCGCGCGCGAAGGCGTTCGGGGCGATCAACGGCGCGGCCGGGATCGGCGCCGCAACCGGCCCGCTGCTCGGCGGGCTGATCGCAACGCTCATCAGCTGGCGTGCGGCCTTCGTGTTCCAGGCGCTCGTGATCGCCGTGATCGTCGTGCTCGGGCGGCGAATCGCCGATCCGCTGCCGGCTGACCCGAGCCGGCGGTTCGACCTCGTCGGCGCCGTGCTCTCCGGAGCCGGCCTGTTCTTCCTCGTCTTCGGGATCCTCCAGATCGGGACGCACAACGTCCTCGCGGCCGTGCTCGGCGTGGTCGGCGCGGTCTTCCTGTTCTCGTTCTTCGTCTACATCCGGCGTGAAGAGCGGGAGGGAAAGGAGCCACTGCTGTCGACTGCGCTCTTCAGGAACCGCACGTCGAACCTCGCGCTCGTGACTCAGAACGTGCAGTGGCTGCTGCTGATGGGGACGGCATTCGTGGTCTCGGTGTTCCTCCAGGAGGTGCGCGGCTACAACCCGATCGAGACGGGGCTCGTGTTCACCGCCGCGACCGTCGGTCTCCTGCTCTCTTCGCTCGGCGCCGGCCGCTTCGCGAGGCGGCGGACGCAGAAGTCGCTGATCGTCGCGGGCTTCGTGCTCGCCCTCGTCGGCATCGTGCTCCTGATCCCGCTGGTCGTCGAGTGGAGGAGCGTCGTCGCCTTCTTCCCGGGCCTGTTCCTCTTCGGCGTCGGAATGGGGCTGATGCTGACGCCGTCGGTCAACGTCGTGCAGTCGGCCTTCCCGGAGCAGCAGCAGGGCGAGATCTCCGGTCTCTCGCGCAGCGTCTCGAACCTCGGCTCCTCGCTCGGGACGGCGATCGCGGGCACGATCCTCATCTCGGCGGTGGCCACCGGTAACACCTCTTACGGCTGGGCGATGGCCTCCGTCGGGATCGCCGGGGTAATCGGCCTGGGCGCGGCGCTTCTGCTCCCGGGCGGCCGCCCGGTCAATGCGTAACGACCAGCTTCAGCCCGACTAGGAGGACGCCGAGGCTGACGTTGCCGGCGACGACGCCGAGCGTCCCCAGCCGCCCGAGGCGCTCGATGCGTGCGACCATGATCCCCTGAGCGGCGAGCACGCCCAGGCCGAGGCCGAAAGCGACCCAGACGGACGCTCGGGTCGAGATCACTCCCAGCGCGCCCACCACGAGTGCGGCCACCGGCGGGAGCGCGGCCTCGATGATCGACCCCTCGCGCCTGGCGATATGCCTCAACTCGGCCACGGAGATGCGAGCGTCGCTCGCCACGCTGTGGGCGAGCGCGTGTGCGTACACGTGCGCGATCCAGAGCGCGACGCTCGTCGCCGCCACCAGGGCGGCGATGTGACCGGCGCCGTGCGGATATGCACGGGCGCCGGCGACGACGACGGCGAGCGC
>Ga0075421_100012762_pt1 | contig 10451 bp, 10 predicted proteins | sample SoiMetdeltSBSDD5_FD_75292 | JGI IMG/M metagenome (GOLD analysis project Ga0075421, IMG submission 75292) | Bulk soil microbial communities from a Populus tree surrounding site in Tennessee, USA - Soil MetaG P. deltoides SBSDD5 | ecosystem: Environmental > Terrestrial > Soil > Tree plantation... | reverse complement strand
TCGTGAGGGACTCGCTTCGCCCGGGACTCGACCGGGAAACGGCGATGACCGAAATCGACCAGGCCTACGAACGCATGCGTGCCGGGGACGCACGTGCGTTCGAGGCCTGGTTGCGTCGGGTGGAACTGCCCTTGCGAGCGAGTCTGCGATCCTTTGCGCGCGCCGTCGACGTCGAGGCGGTTCTGCAGGAGGGGCTCTTGCGCATGTGGAAGCTGGCGCAGACCCTCGAGCTCGAGGGCCCGAACGCCTCGCTCCGCTACGCGCTCCGCGTCGTGCACAACCTGGCCTTGATGGAGGCGCGGGCGCTGAAGCGCCTCACGCCGTTCGACCTCGAGGTACTCGAAAACCTCCCCGAGATGCAGGTCGATCCTGATCCCACCACCGATCCAGGCTTGCGCCGGCTCATCCGCACGTGTATCGAGCTCCTACCGCCCCGACCGCGGCAAGCGTTGCTTCTCCGCCTGCAAGACGCTGGCTTGTCGCCGGACCGTGATCTGGCCGAGATGCTCACCATGAAGGTGAACACATTCCTGCAGAACATCGTGCGGGCGCGAAAGCTCCTGTCTCAATGCCTGGCGAAGCACGGTGTCACCGTGGAGGGTACGCGGCCATGACCCGGAAACCCCGCGGCGATCGCGACGCCACCGAGGTTCTTCTCGAAGCTGCGACGAGCGCCTTCCGCGCTCGCGCCGCGGACAGCGGGCGCGTCGAACCCTCTCCCGCCTGGTGGGACCTCGGTCCGGTCGAGCGGGACGAGCTCTTCGCACGTCAGATGGCGAGCCGCATCCTGGAGCAGTCACTCGACGCGCTGGGCTTGAGCACGACAGCCCGCAGCGTGCTGCGGCGCCTGCCGTGGATCGACCAGCTCGGCGAGTCGTAGAAGGGCAGCGCTCCATGACAGGTAGTACCCGCATCGTGAACTGGGTCGTACCCGCACTTGTGATCGGAACAGTGTCCATCGCCGGATGCAAGGCAGGACCTCCGCCGCGGTCGAAAGATCGCCCGCAGATTCTAGCCATTGAAAACGTCGTCGTCGTCCCGATGGACCGCGAGCGCTTGCTGCCCGGCCATACGGTGCTCATACGCGGCTCGACCATCGCGCAGGTCGCGCCGACGGACAGTGTCGACATCCCCGCCGAGGCCATTCGCATCGAAGGTCGGGGCCGGTACTTGTTGCCCGGCCTCGCGGACATGCACGTCCATCTCTACGACACGCAAGGACTCGTGTCTTATCTCTCCTATGGCGTGACGACAGTCGCCAACCTTAACGGATCACCCGACGTCCTGGTCTGGCAACGGCAGACGCGCGAGAACTCGCGCCCAGGGCCGACGATCTACACGACCGGACCGTCCGTCAACGGCTACCCGGGCGGGAATCCACTCTTCGTCGTCGCGGCCACACCAGAGGACGCGCGAAGCATCGTGCGCGACCAGAAAGACGCCGGCTACAACTTCGTGAAGGTCTACTCCTTTCTCGAGGAGGCAGTCTATACAGCGCTCGTCGACGAAGCGAAAAGACTGGAGATGCCGGTCCTCGGCCACATTCCGTTTTCGGTCGGCCTGCAGGGAGTGCTTGCGTCCGGTCAGGTGAACATCGCGCACGTAGAGGAGTTCTTTCAAACGGGAGACATCGAGGACTCGAGGATCGACTCCGTCGCGGCCGCGGTCGAGGCTGCGGGCGTGACGGTCACTGCGAATCTCTGTGCGTATGCCGACTACTTGCGAAGCATCGAGGACTTGCCCGGCATGCTCCACCATCGCGAGATGCGCTTCGCATCTCCGGCGGCATTCAGCGAGAAGCTCCCGTCGAACAACCGCTCCGTTCGCCCGAATCCGACGGACTTCGCTCGGTTTCTCAGCACCCGGCTCGAGCGCTTCCGCATTTTGACGCGAGCGTTGGAACGGGCAGGGATTCCTCTTCTGGTCGGGACCGACACCGAGATCTTCGGCTTTGCCGGTCACTCGACGCACGAGGAGTTGGCCGAGCTCGTCCGGGCGGGATTGTCACCGTATCAAGCGCTGCGCTGTGCGACGGCAAACGCGGGAGAGTTCATTGGCCACCTGGGCATCGAGACAGATTCATTCGGAACGGTCACCTCCGGACAACGCGCCGATCTCCTGCTCGTGGATCGCAATCCGATTGAGGACATCAGCAATGCGGCTAGTGTTCAAGGCGTGGTCGTTCGGGGGCGTTGGTATTCCAAGCTCGATCTCGACCGCATGCGTGACTCCGTCGCGGTCGCCGAGGGCGACACGAAGCAGCAAATCGCACGCATCGACAGCCTCGTTGGGGCCGGCAATGCAGTCGGTGCCGCCGCAGTGCTTCGCCAGGTGCGGACGGAACACCCCGGAATCACGCCAGTCGCAGAGATCGTACTCTACAACTATGCCCGGCGAGTCTTCGAGCGCGACCGGAAGGGATCCATCGAGCTGCGCCAACTAGCAGTCGAGCTTTACCCACATTCGTTCTCTGCCCAGAACCAACTGGCGAACGGCTATCTCTCCAGTGGTGACACCACACAGGCGATGATCCACTACAAGGCGGCACGCGCGCTGAGTCCGTGGCATTTCGTGATCCGAGATGCGCTGGAGAAGCTCGAGGCCGGTCGAACGCCACCTTCCTTCGAGGCCGCGGGGAGGTATGTGTTCGAGCCCGTGACCATGCGTCTTGCGAAAGGCCCGGCGCCGGTGACGCTGACCCTCGAAGTGACAGGCCCGCGAGGACACTATCGCGGGCGCATCTTGTACGGAAATGGAGACGCGGTACCGGTTGAAGATCTCGTGATCGGGGGATCTTCCATTTGGGCGGGAATGCCATTCGACAACGGGTACCTCGAGCTGCGGCTGAAGGCAAGCGCTGACAGCGTGGCGGGCACGTGGGTTCTCGGCATCATGAACAATGGATCCATTCGCGGTCGTCGTGTCTGAAGGGACAGGACTGATGCGATGACCTTCGTCAATTCGATTCCGGCAAGACGAGGCGCGGCTCCTCATCCGGATCGAGGTCACGACCCGCAGCGGTTTCGGCCGCGATGGCATCCTCGACCGCGGCACGAATCGTCGTCGAGCGGATGTCCATCGGCCCCGCGTCCCAGCCCACGAATCCATCGCCGCCGGTGGCGATGAAGCTGTTGGTGACGACGACGTAGGTCGAATCGGGCGCGAGCGGCGTGCCGTCCGGCCGCGACAGCACGAGCCGCTCCGTTTCCGGCCGGGTCGGATCCCAGCGACCGGCCAACCCGGACACGCGGCACTTCTCGGGGCGTGAGGCGATCACATCGCGCAGCTGCGCGCCGGTCAACCGCACGACCACGAGCGCGTTCTCGAACGGTAAGAGCTCGAAGACATCGCCGGCGGTGATCGGCCCGGCCGCGAGGTCGCGCCGCAACCCGCCCGGGTTCGTGATCGCGACGTCGGCGCGGGCGGCCTGTCGCATCGCATCGGTCACGAGGTTGGCGAGTGCGGTGCGCCCGAACGGCTTCGCGGCGCGTCCCACCACACGCCCCGTGATCGGCGCCATCACGGCGCGCATGGAATCCACGAGCGCCGCGATCGGATCCCAGGCCGGAGTTTGCAGCGAGTCGGAGAAGGCGCGTAGGAGATCGACCTGGGCGCCACGCACGCGCCGGCCGTCCCAGTCGAGGACGATGCGGCCGAGGGCGCGAGCGCTCGATCCTGCGATGACGACCGGGACGTCGGCGATGCGGCCGGACACGAACGTGTGCGTGTGCCCGCCGACGATCGCATCGACGTGGCCGCGCGCGGCGCGCGCCAGGGTTGCGATTTCGCCCTCGATGCTGCCGTCATCCTGCTGTTGTCCACCCAAGTGACACACGACGACCACGATATCGGCGCCACGGCGGCGCAGCGTGCGCGCGAGCGTCACGACGGTGCGCTCCGGTGGCTCGAAGCGCAGCGGCGCGACGTCGCGCGGCATCGTCACCCGCGGTGTCTCTGGGGTCACGTAGCCGATGACGCCGACCCGAACCCCGTCGCGCTCGAGCATCGTCCACGGACGGATCCAGCTCGGCCGGCGGCCCGTGGCGCGCTCGAACACGTTGGCGGCGAGAAGCGGGTAGTGCATGTCGGCGATGCGAGCGCGCAGCGTGTCGATGCCCCAGTCGAAGTCGTGGTTGCCGAGCGCCGCGGCGTCGACGCCGAAGGCATTCAACACCGCCACCGCGGCTCGTCCGGAGGTGAAGTTGGACTCCACCGTGCCCTGCATCTCGTCGCCGGCATCGAGCAGAAAGGTGCGATCCGGGCTGCGCTCGCGCTCGGCGCGGATGCGGGCCGCGAGCGCGACCGCGCCGCCCCACGGGCGGCCGGTTCGCCGATCGGTGCCGCCGCCGACCAGCGCGCCGTGGAAGTCGGTGGTGCCGAGGAGGGTGACCGGCCCGCTCCGCCGCGCCGCGTCTGGCGCCGCCACGACCAGTGCCAAAAACGCCGCGGCGAACAGCGCAATTCGAATCGCACCGGGGACACCACGACGCAAGGGAGCCTCCTTGGATTTCGTGAAGCAGTCGTTCGACATGTCAAAACTGAATTCGTCGCGTCGGATCCCGTGCCGTTGCAACGCATTGCAGTGCACAAGAGGCGCGCCACGACCCGGAATCCGCAATGCTAAGGCGACCCACCCCACGCGCGCAACCACGGGCCGGAAGGTGCCGGTATCAGCGCGGCGACTCCGGAGCTTGCTCATCCAGGCCTCCTCTTCCGGCGTTCTCACTTCGCGAAAGCTAGAGGAGCTCGCGGCGCGCCGTTTCGAGACGTTCGGGATCGAAAGAAACCAGGGCGAGCTCGGGGCCATCGTGCGCCGCCGAGAACATCCAGGTGCGGCCGAGCCGCTCGCGCCACTGGCCGGTGATTCGTGCCGATTCGTGCACGTGACCATGGAGGGTCAGCAGTGGTTGTCTGGCCTCGATGAAGCGGCGAATGGCGATGCTGCCGACGTGAACGTCGAGAGGGACGTGGTCGACCACTTTTCCTTCCAGGGCGGCATGGTCGAGGGCGGTGTCGTGTGGCGGTGCATGGAGGAGAAAGATGGCGTGCTCGAGCGACGCCTCGCCCACGAGCCGCTCGAGGTCGTCCTGAATCGTGGCGTGACGCACGAGGTACGGTTCCTCCGGAGTAGTGCGCCAGCCCTCCTCGGGAGAAACGCTTCCCGGAGGCACGTAGCGCGACACGTCGTAGCGCTCCCAGTCCTTGAGGGCAAACGGTGTCGGCGGGATGCAAGAGTAGCCGTAGAGAGTGAGGTCATCCAGCGTCGCAGTGCGTCCATGGAGGTAGAGCAGGAGCTCCGAGGCTTCGAGGGCGAGCATGCCAGCTTCTTCGCGGCGAGGGTCGTCGTTGCCCAGGAGAGCGAAGATCCGGGGATACTCCGCCCCGAGGTGCTGTCGAAGTGCCTGGAGCCGAGCTCCGAGGACGTCGTGCAGGAAGTCGGCGCTGCTCCCGGCCTCGGACAGTGCGAGGCCGAAGGCGGGCAAGAGGTCACCGCCCAAGAAGACCGCTCGTGGGCGTTTCGCTTCGATGGCGCGGAAGAGTGCTTCATAGCGCTCCATCCGGCCATGGAGATCGGAAGCGAAGAAGCAGAGTCTGGTTTCCGCCATCCACGCCTCCTCTCGAAGCTCCAAGTCATCATCGTCACGGCAGCCTGCGCCACTGGCCGCATCTCGCTCCGACTCCGCACGCAGGCGAAGTGAGCCCAGTCTCACCACCCGAGGGAGACCTCGAGCCAGAGCGGCACCGACCAGAGCGCGCTGTCCTGCCGCCACAGCACTTGCAAGCGCGCTTCTACATCTAAGACTAGGCGGCTCCCAGTCGCGAACGACACCCCTGCGCCCGCAGCGATGCTGGCTTCCGTGCCGTCGTCGGCCGGGATCGTCGCCGGCCAGGTGTGACCCGCGTAAGCGTAGGCGATCTCGACGCCCTCGTAACGGTGCGTGGCGACACCGGCGGCACCCGCGACATAGGGTCGCACCGACGAGCCTGCCTGTGTCGGGTAGAAACGCAGGTCGATGCTGCCTTCCCACACGTCCATCGTGCCACCGGTCATGTCCAGGATTCGCAGCGGATGCTTGTCGATTCCCGCCACGAGGAGCGTGCCTTCGTCGTCGCGCGGGTAATGGCTGTAGCTACCGCGCCCGACGAGGGAAAGGAGGGGCGTGAGCCTGCAGATCACGCCGGCGGTGGCGTGAGGTCCAGCGCTCAGTCCTTCCTGGAAGCTGGATGAGCTGGCAGGGAAGCCGACGCCTCCGCCGGCGATCACGCTCCAGCGGGTGGCGGCGGCGCTCCCAGGGACGGTCGCGCTCAGCATGAGACAGGCGATCGCGAATCGCACGCAGCCTCCAGGTCGCCGCCGCGGACATCGAAACCATACCGCGTCGCTGCCCGACCCGTCCTGCATTTGTGCGGAGTTCTTGCTTTCAATCCGAGGTGGGTCGCCTGGACGACCAGGCGGAAGCCTGGAGGAATCATGAAACCGCATCGGCGCCACGCAATGCGGCACTGGCTGGCAGGTCTCGCCCGTTGCCAGCGGTTCGCCGGTCCCACCGGTACCCTGCCGGTCGCGAGTCTCACACGAAGCCTGCCGCTCGCCGTTTTCGCCCGCATCCTTCCGCTCGCCGCCTTCTTGCTCGCCTTGCCGTTCACCTCCGCCCGAGGCGTCGCCACGCGGGCCGAAGCGGTCAACCTCTATCAGACGATGTACCTGGGGGCGAATGGCATCCCCTCGGGCTGGACGGGCAACATCGCCGCCTGCAACGCCGGTGACGTGAGCGCCGCCTATCGCGACGCCGGTCGCATGCGCCTCGACTACTACCGCGCCATGACTGGGCTGCCAGGCCTCACGTTCGACTCCGTGTGGAACGCCAAGTGCCAGGAAGCCGCTCTCATGATGACCGCGAACCGCTCCCTGTCCCACTCGCCGCCCACGAGCTGGACGTGCTATTCCGCCGACGGCGCCGAGGCCGCCGGGAAGTCCAATCTCGCTGGCGGCTATTCCTCCCTGCCCGCCGCCGTCGACGGCTGGATGTCCGACAATGGTGTCCCGAGCCTCGGGCACCGGCGCTGGCTCTTGTATCCGCCCCTCGTCACTGCCGGCATTGGCGCCACCTTCGGCAATTCGTACCCGGCCTATGCGCTCTGGGTGATCGGCGGTTTCGGCAGCCGTCCCGCCCAGCCCGAGTTCGTGGCCTGGCCGCCACCCACCTGGGTGCCGTACACGGTGGTCTTCGGCCAGTGGTCGCTCTCCATGCCCGGAGCGAACTTCGCCGGCACCACCGTCACCATGTCGCGCGGCCCGACGTCCATTTCCGTGACCCTGCAGCAGACCCCGAACGGCTATGGCGACAACACCCTGGCCTGGCTCCCGCAAGGAATCACCGGCGGCCCACCTGCCGTCGACACGGTGTACCATGTGCAAGTGGGCAACGTGGTGGTGGGCGGACAATCCCGGGACTTCGCCTACGATGTGACCATCATCGATCCCGCGGCGGGAGGCGCCGCAGTGGAAACGGTGAGCTGGAGCATGATCAAGCGCCTCTACCGGTAGGGCCGTACATGAAAGCGAAGCGGCGCTTTCCCGCCCGAATCGTGGCTGCCGTCCGCGATGGGCAGATCGTGGGCATTCGGGCAGGCACGCAGCCGCACCGCATCATCGGCATCTGGGCCGTCGTCGTGGAACGACGGGTCTTCGTGCGCTCCTGGAGCCTCAAGCCGCGCAGCTGGTATCGCACCTTCCTCGAAGAACCCCGCGGCATTCTCAAAGTGGCTGGGCGCGAGATTCCCGTCCGCGCCGTGCAGACACGAAGCGAGCGCCTAAAGGACGCGGTCGATCGGGCCTATCTGGAGAAGTACCACACGCCGGGCTCTATCAAGTACGCCCGGGACCTCGGGCGCGCCAAGTCCCGCGCCACGACGACGGAGCTCGTACCCCTCTGATCCACGACCTCGCGTGATTTCGCGCAGTGCAGCGATTCGACCGTTGCGCCCCACCGTTTGTGTCTCCGGCAGTCGATCACTTGGAAGAAAAGTGACGGTAGAGGGCGTATGCCGCGAAGAAGGAGACGAGAAAGAGCAACACCGGCACGAGAACGGTCCACACCCAGCCTGTGATCGAGGTCTCCACCGGCAGGCGCTCGCTCGCGGCGACTTCCGCCCAGCAGGGGCGACATGCCGCGAGACCGGCGCAGGCGCTCAATGCTGCGCCGACCCGGCTCGTCCACCTGCGTCGACGGACCTCGAGTCTCACGGCTGCTTGTCCTTGCCCGAGCGGCGCTGCCGGCGCCGCCACGCCCAGTAAGCGAAGCCCATTCCGAGGAGAGAGGCGATGTAGGCGATGCTCATGCCGATCAATGTCACCAGACCGCGATCCACTTCGAACCCCTTCGCTCAGTGACCGACTTCCTCGCCCCAGCGATGCTGCCGTTCCAGATCCTCGAGATACCGGGCCTGCCGCGCCTCATACTCCACCGACACGGCGCGCAGCTTCGGATCGATCACCCAGTAGAGGAAGACGCCTCCCGCCACGGTGGCCAGTGTGATCCAAAGGCCCGTAGCCTGGCCCAGGAGCAGCTCGGTCAAGCCGATGAGGATCCCGGCGAAGACGAGCGGCGAAACGACGATGGCGATCCAGTCCTCCCGCGACCAGCGGTCGGCCTCGGCACTCGTCCAGCGGCGGCGGATGAAGGGACGCTTCGCCGCCGTCGCGTCGACCGGCGTTTCGGCGACGATCAAACCGCGTCGCAGCGCCTCCCGGCGCACCGGACCCCACCAGCCGAGAGGGCGCACCATCACGTAGTAACGCACCAGGTGGTCCATGTCTTCGGCCCGGGTGAGCAACGTCGCCGGCAGGAAGACGAGGGCTCCGAGCCCCATGAGGAGCCAGAACTGCAGGTAGTCCGGCAGCTTCGGGAGGACGCCGAAGGCCGGAAGCACCCACACCACGAGCCAGGAGATCCCGAGGTTCGCCATCCACGAGGCGAGGTAGCCGGCGGAGTTGAAGCGCCACCAGACGACCTGCAGGATGTTGGGGAGCCAGATTCCCGCCATCATGAGCCAGAGCGCGAAGATGAGCCACTGGGTGATTTCTTCCATCATCAGCCCGTAGAAGAAGGAGCCGAGCAGGAGCACGAAGGTGGCGATGCGCCCCACCCAGACGAGGCGCCGCTGGCTGGCTTCGGGATGCAAGAAACGCTGATAGAGATCTCGGGTGAAGTAGAGCGCGCCGAGATTCAAGTGGCTCGAAATGGTCGAGAAGTGGATGGCGAGCACGGCGCCGAAGAAAACGCCGACGAGCCCCGCCGGCAGCAACTCGAAGCCGAGGCGGAACCAGCCGAGCTCGTACTCGGCAGCGGCGCCGAGGTGCGGCAGCATGACGAAGAAGCCGAGGATCCCCGCGGCCCAGAAGGCGTTCCGCACCAGCGTGATGGCGCCGCCGGCCCAGATGCCGTAGCAGGCGTCGCGGAGGGTGCGGGCCGATTGGATGCGCTGCGCTTCCACATACCAATCGATGCTGGTGCCCATGCCGAAGCCGCCGAGGACGGCGATGACCAGCATCGTCAACCACCAGACGGCAGGAAAGTCGCCGCTCAGCCAGCCGGTGAAAGCGAAGGGATCGAGACGCCACTCCTGGCCCAGGCTCACGAGGCGCGCCGTCACCGCGCCTGCCCCGCCTGCCGCGACGACGCCGACGACGGAGACGAAGATGATGGCCCAGAGGGCGACGATGCCTTGCAGGAAGTCGCCGATCACCACGCCCCAGAAACCGGCGGCGAGCGTGTAGACGGCGGTGATCGTGCTCGGGATGACGAGACCCACCCAGATGGGCCAACCGAAGGCGAGGTGGCAAACCTTCCCCATCGCCATGCCGACCCAGCCGAGGATGAACATGTTCATGAACACTTGCCAGCCGGCGAGCCAGCCGCGCAACAATTCGGCGCCCAGGCCGCCGAAGCGCACCACTTGCCATTCCGCCTGCGTGTAGGCCAGCGAGCGGCGGAACATGCGTGCTGAGACGAAGGCGCCCACCGAAGTCCAAGCGGCGAAGAAGGTATACCAGAGGCCGCGCAAGCCGTGGGCGTAGACGACTCCAGTCACCCACATGGGCGTGTCGGTGGCGGTGTGGGTGCTGAAGACGGACGACGCCGGCAGCCACCAGGGCAGGCCGCGGCCGGCGAGGAAGAAATCCGACTCGGAGCGCCGGGCGAGTTTGTAGAAGAAGAGCGGACCGCCCACCATGAGGGCGAGGTACGCGCCGGTCCAGAACCAGTCGAGGGCGCTGAACGGCATGAGGCCGGCATCCTCCCGAAAAGCGCTGCTCTCAGTACCGATACGGCAAGCTAGCGCCGGGCACTTCGCGCAGGAGCGCGTCGACGAAGAACTTCGTGCCCATGCTCAGCACGCGCCAGCGCCCGTACGCCCCGCTCACCGGGAACGAACCGCGGCTGCCGCCG
>Ga0075421_100012760_pt1 | contig 10452 bp, 9 predicted proteins | sample SoiMetdeltSBSDD5_FD_75292 | JGI IMG/M metagenome (GOLD analysis project Ga0075421, IMG submission 75292) | Bulk soil microbial communities from a Populus tree surrounding site in Tennessee, USA - Soil MetaG P. deltoides SBSDD5 | ecosystem: Environmental > Terrestrial > Soil > Tree plantation... | reverse complement strand
GCGCGAAGGGCCTACGAGCGACCCGGCAGTCAGGCTGACGCACCCATCGGTGTCGGTATGAACACGTGGGCCCGTCTGGCGCGCCACCCTGTCCCGGCGTCTACCAACTCCGTGATTTCACTCGTCCGCCAGCATGGCACGGCCGGTGCACCAGGCGTCGCACCGGGCCGGCATAGCCGCCCGGACGGGGGGATGGGATGGAGAAAGAGAAGACGACACGCGACCCGATTCGGTTCTGGGGCGGCGTGCTTGGCGCCGTGGCGCTGGGGTTCGTGATTCTGATGGCCGTCGTGACGCAATTCCGGTCGTCACGGCCGCACACCGCGTCGACGCAGACACCCGCGAAGACGCAGGCCGCCGTCAGGACCCAGGCGGTGGTGAAGACGCCGGCCGCGAGGCCATCGGCCGCGGTCAACCCGGCAGCCGCCGTGAAGCCGCTCACCGATGCCGAGCGTAAGGTCTCGGAGGCCTTGTGGGTCGAGCAGAAGAAGCTCGACACCGACAGCGCCCGCGTGGTGGCGGTGGGCACCGACGGCCGGCATCGCGTGGCCGAGACCATCGGCAAGCAATTCAGCGTGCCGGAGAAACTCGTCACCGACCTGCGCGCGCAAAAGCTCGGGTATGGCGAGATCACGGCCACCCTGGCTCTCTCGCAGCAGCTGATGAAGCGGACCAAGGTCACCCAGCAGAAGGCGCTGGACAAGGTCCTCGCGCTCCGCAAGTCGGGTCAGGGCTGGGGCGCCATCGCCCGCAGCCTCGATCTCAAGCTCGGCGACGTGCTGAGCGACGTTCAGAAGACCGACAAGCAGCTCGCCAAGCTCGACACCGGCAAGTCCGCGAAGGCGACGAAGAGCTAGAGACAGCGCGAGCGCCGAACGACGTTCGGCGCTCGCGTGAGCTCAGGGCCGCCGCACCGCTCCGTTCGCAATCCACCGATCGGCGCCAATCCGGATCAGAAACGCCATGTCGGCCGGGGAGCACACCGTCGGCAGTGACCCGACCGAGCCGCTGAAGTGGGCGTCGCCCTGGGCGCTCAGCGGGACCAGCGGCGTGTCCACCAGCACGGGAATCGCACCGTCGGCGTCACACACGAGTGTGCCCTTGACCTGATTGATGCTGCCAGGCGTACCGATCGCACTGCTACCGGCGAGGACGAGGCCCTCGACCCGGAAGCTGACGTCACCGCGAGCGAGGTTGACGCTGGCCGACCCGCGCTGAGTGGACCACGGCTGGCCGCCACCCGTCACGCCCGCGACCACGTTGTTGGCCTGGATGATCCCGATGATGTCCTCCCACCGAACATGCTGATCGGCGGCAAGCGCGACGGAATGGATTGCAGTGAGGGCAAGGACGAAAACGAGGATCACGGCTCGAATGGTCATGGGGTCCTCCTTGCAGACTGATTTGCGCAGATGCAACCACCCTCACCGGGTGACGGTTCCCACGATCGCGCTGATCACCGTCCTACTACCAATTGGTTAGTCCGAGGCGTGACAGTCACCGACGGCCGTCTGCCGCGGCGTTGGCGGGTCTCGGGCAACGGGCTATGATGCGCGGCGGTGATTCTGCGGAGCGTCGCTCTGGTCGTGCTCCTCTGCGTCGGCGCCGTCGAGGCGGAAGCGATGACGGTGCCTGCCGGGTTTCGCATCCAGGTGTTCGCGGAGCACCTGGGCGGTGCACGCGGACTCGCGCTCGATCCCGAGGGCAACGTCCTCGTTTCGGTTCCGTCGAAAGGCCGTCTCGTCGCCGTGCCCGGTGACGCGGCGCCCGTCATCGTGCTGAGCGATCTCGATTTGCCTCACGGCGTCGCGTTCCGACGCGGGTATCTCTACGTCGCCGAGACAGGCCGGATCGTGCGCTACCGCTACCATCCGGCGACGCGCCGGGCGCTGGAGCCCACGGTGATCGTGCGAGACCTTCCGCACAGCGGTCATCACTGGACACGATCGATCGTCTTCGGTCCCGACGACAAGCTCTACGTCGCCATCGGCTCGTCGTGCGACGTGTGCCAGGAGCGCGATCGCCGGCGCGCGGCCATCGTGCGCTACGACGCCGACGGCACCGGCGAGCAGATCGTCGCGACGGGGTTGCGTAACCCCGTCGGGCTCGGCTTCCATCCGGCGACGGGGCGGCTGTGGACGACGGTGAACGAGCGCGACTGGCCTGGCGGCGGCGCCCCGCCGGACTACCTGACCGAGGTTCGCCAGGGTGCGGCGTACGGGTGGCCCTGGTGCTTCGCCGAGCGGCGCGTCTGGCGCGCGGATCCGACGTGGTCGCCCGCGCGCACCTGTCACGGACTGACCCCGCCGACGCTCGAGCTGCCGCCCCACTCGGCGCCGCTCGGCCTCGCGTTCTACAGCGGGGCGCAGTTCCCGCGCGAATACGCCGGCAATCTCCTCGTCGCGCTCCACGGCGCGCGCCCGAGCCTGCCCACCGCCGGCTACAAGATCGTGCGCGTGCGCTTTCGCGACCGCGGCATCGCAAATGTCGAGGACTTCTCGACCGGCTGGCGCCAGGCCGACCGCGTGAGCGGCCGGCCCGTCGACCTCGCGGTCGGCCGTGACGGCAGTCTCTACGTCTCCGACGATCACGGCGACCGCATTTACCGCGTCACCTACGCCGCCCGATGATCCCGTGCGCGATCTCGGCTGTCGTCATCGCTCTCCTCGCCTGGACGACGCTGGCGAGCGCCGAGGTCCGGCGCGTGAGCGTGACGGCCCGCCAGGACGTGCTCGGCGGCGAGTACGAAAAGCTGGTCGGCACGGTGGAGCTAGAGCTCGACCCGGGGCACGGCGCCAACGCGCGCATCGTCGACCTCGACCACGCTCCCCGCAACGCCCGTGGGCGGGTCGAGGCCGCCGCCGATTTCATGGTGCTGCGCCCGCGTCGCCCTGGGCCGCGCGGCTCCACCGCCCTGCTCGAGGTGAGCAATCGTGGCGGCAAGGCGCTCCTTCCCTACTTCGACGGCGCGGCGTGGAGTCTCGACCCGACCTCGCCCGAGGACTTCGGCGACCGCCTGCTGACGCGCCTCAACCTCACGCTGATCTGGGTCGGCTGGCAGTTCGACGTGCCGGCGCAGCCCGGTCTGCTGCGGCTCACCGCCCCGGTGGCGCGCGCGAACGGCTCACCGATCGAAGGACTGGTGCGAAGCGACTGGACCGTCGAGCGGCCGGCCACAGTGCTCCCGCTCGCCCATCGCGATCACGTCGCCTACCCGGTGGCCGATCCCCGGCACGCCGACAACGTCCTCACCGTGAGATCCGCGCGGCTCGGCCCCCGGACGATCGTGCCGCGCAACCAGTGGCGCTTCGCCCGGCTCGAGAACGATCGCCTCGTCGAGGACCCTACGCACGTGCACCTGGCGGGCGGCTTTCAGCCGGGGAAGATCTACGAGCTCGTGTACCGCGCGCAGGATCCGGTGGTCGTCGGCATCGGACTGGCGGCCGTGCGAGACATCGTCTCGTGGGCTCGCTACGACGCGCGAGCGGACTTCCCGGTGAGGACCGCGCTCGCCTTCGGCGTCTCGCAGAGCGGACGTTTCCTGCGCCACTTCCTGTATCAGGGCTTCAATACCGACGAGCGCGGGCGCAAGGTCTTCGACGGGATGCTCGTGCACACCGCCGGCGCCGGCCGCGGGAGCTTCAATCATCGCTTCGCGCAGCCCTCGCGCGACGCGCACCGCTTCTCGGCGTTCTTCTTTCCCACCGACCTCTTCCCGTTCACGACCCGAATCCAGACGGATCCGGAGGCCGGAATGGTCGACGGACTCCTGGCCAGCTCCGCCGAGCGGCCGGAGCACCGGCCGAAGATCTTCTTCACGAACACGGGCTACGAATACTGGGGGCGCGCCGCGTCCCTGATCCACACGTCGGTGGACGGGCGGGTCGACGTGATGCCGCTGCCGAACGAGCGCATCTATCACCTCGCGGGCGGCCAGCACTACATCGGCGCGTTTCCCCCGCCGGAATCCGAGCGCGCGGGGCGCGTCTATCGGGGCAACCCGCTCGATTTTCTCCGGACGCTGCGGGCGCTGCTCGTGCGCCTCGTGGAGTGGGTGGTCGACGACCGGACGCCGCCGCCGAGCGCGTTTCCGACCCTGACCGCCCGGACGCTGGTGCCGATCACGTCGCTCGCGTTTCCGCGGATCCCTGACGTCGAGCCGCCCGCGGTGATCCACCAGGCGCATCGCGTCGACTACGGACCGCAGTGGCGGGCGGGCATCATCACGCGGGAGCCCCCGGCGGTCGGCGCGCCGTACCCGGCCCTCGTCTCCCAGGTCGATGCCGACGGGAACGAAGTGGGCGGGATACGCGGCCTGGAGTTGCTCGCGCCGCTCGCGACGTACACGCCGTGGCAGCTGCGCGGTGGGCGGGGGTCCGACGCCGGCGAGCTGGCGGATTTTGTCGGCCTGTATGCACCGCTGCCGCGCACCGAGGCCGAGCGTCAGCGCTCGGGTGACCGGCGGCTCAGCCTCGAGCGGCGATACGCCGACAAGCGCGCGTACATGGAGACGGCCGCGCGCGCGGCCGAGTCGCTGGCGGCGGCGGGGCTGCTTCTTCGCGAGGACGTCCCCCGCGTGCTCGAGCGCGCCGAGCAGCACTGGGACTGGCTCATGCGGCGCTGACCGGCGCGACTTCCTGCTGCCCGCCCGTGGCGCCGGTCACAACGGCTCGCGCACGATCACCGGCTTGATCGAGGGAGACGCGAGGGCCGAGGGGGCGTCGTCCCACTCGATGATCTCGGAGGTGATCCTTTCCGGCTGCAGGCGTCCGTGCTGCACGAGGTCCAGCACCTCGGGGATGGCGGCCCGGGAGTTGACGCGACCGGTGAAGAAGCGGACGCCGCGCGTGTACATCTCCAGGAGTGGAAGCGCCACCGGCTCCCAGTAGATGCTGGCGCTGGTGCACACGCCTTCCGGCGCCACCGAGCGGAGCGCGCAGGCGAGCCCGAGCGGATCCTGGCTCGCGTCGACGACGATCGAATAGGAGCCTGCGCGCTTGGGCAAGGGCCCCTCGATCACGTGGGCGCCCAGGGACTTCGCCAGGGCCAGCGCGCGCGGATCGCGGTCGAGATAGTCCACCCGGGACGCCCCACAGGCGAGCGCCGCGGCGACGGCATAGAGCGGAATGCTCGACGGAGAGCCCACCACGAGAACCTCGGCCCCCGGCGATTCCCGGAGGTGCGGGGCGACCGTGCGCCACCCGTCCGCCACGTTATCACTCAGGCTCGCGATGCTGGCGGGACGCAGTCCGGCAGGGACCGCGACCATCATCGACCGGGCGAAGGGAACACGAACGAGGTCGGCGAGCGCGCCGCCCCACTGTCCGCCGATCGGGCGGAAACCATACATCGCGCCGCCGGGCACGGCGCGACAGCTGCCGGTCAGCCCGCCCCGGCACCGCTCGCACGCACCACAGCCGATCTGGAACGCCACCACCACGAGCTGACCGGGGGCGAAGTCGGTCACGTGCGCACCAAGCTCGGCGATCTCGGCGACGAACTCGTGGCCAAGGGCAAACGGCCCGTGGAACGGCGTCCGGCCATGCAGCAGGGCCACGTCGAGATCACAGAGGGCCACGGCGACAGGCCGCACCAGCGCATCGTCGGGGGTCGCGAGCGTTGGCGGCGCCACGTCTCGCCACTCGACGACGCCAGGTCTGACGAACGTCAGCTCGCGCATCTCAGGCAGAGCCGCCACGCAGCATGTCGGCCACGGGCGAGAGATCGCCGAACTCGTAGTCCGGCTTCGGCACGTCCGCGCCCAGGGCAAGCCGGCGGCGGTTGATCCAGGCCACCGTGATACCGAGTGGCTTGGCCCCCACCATGTCCGTCCGCTGGGACTGGCCGCAGTGGAGCAGACGGGCCGTGTCCACGCCGCTCTGTTCCAGCAGAAATCGGAACAGCACGCCGTCCGGCTTGTAGCCGCGAGCCCGCTCGGCCGTGCAGACCAGATCGAAGCGCCGGCCGAGGTCGGTCGCGGCCAGCAGGTCGTCGTCGATGTTGGAGACGACCGCAACGCGGAAACGCGCGGCCAGCTCCTCGAGCACGGCGTCGACGTCCGCGAAGCGCGGGAACGCCGGAAACGCCTCGAAGTAGTGGTGGATGAGGTCGGGACTGGCGCGAACTCCGAAGGCGCGGAACGTTTCGTCGAGCGAGGCGCGGCAGATCTCGCGGTATGGCCGGTACGGCTGCCAGTAGCGTCGGATGTTGGCGGCCTCCCACCGCTCCCAGAACTCGAGCGGGTCGAGCTGCGGCGCACCCGCCTCCGCCAGAATGACGGCGAACGCCGCGCGCGAGCCGCCGCGCACGTCGACCAGCGTGCCGTAGACGTCGAACGACACGACCGACGGCGTGCGCGGATTCACGCCGCCATTCTAGTCCGTTCCGACGCCGCCGGCGTGACCGAGGCCTCCCTAGCCGGCGACTCGATCGAGGGCCGCGTCCAGCATCACGAGCATCTGATCGATCTCCTGCAGCGACAGATTGAGCGCCGGCATGAAGCGCAGGATGTGTGGTCGGGGCGCATTCAACAGGAGTCCGCCCTCGCGCGCTACCTCGACCACCTTCGAGGCGACGTCGCGCCTCAGGTCGAGGGCGAGCAGCAGCCCCCGCCCGCGGACCTCCCCCAGCCCATGCCGCCCCGACAGCCTCGAGAGACCTTGGGCGAGATGCGCGCCGCGCGCCTCCACGCCGGCCAGGAAGCCCGGGGCCAGCACCACCTCGAGCACCGCACGGCCGACGGCCGCCATCAGTGGGTTGCCGTTGAACGTGCCGCCCTGATCGCCGGGCTCGAAGCATGACGCCGCTTCGGTGGCGACGAGTGCCGCGAGGGGCACGCCGCCGCCCAGCCCTTTACCGAGCGTCATGATGTCGGGCGTGATGTCGGCGTGCTCGTAGTCCCACAGCGTCCCGGTGCGGCCGACGCCGGTCTGGATCTCGTCCACCACCAGCAAGATTCCGTGGCGCCGGGTGAGCGCGCGCAGCTCCCGCATGAACTCCCGCGTGGCCGGGACCACGCCCGCCTCGCCGAGGATCGGCTCGACCATGACGGCGACGGTCCTGGCGGTGATCTGTTCCTCCACACTCGCGAGATCGTTGAGCCGGGCGCGTGGGAAGCCCGGAACTTTCGGCTCGAACAGCGGGCGGAACTGCGGCTTCCCGGACGCCGACATGGTGGCCAGCGTCCGGCCGTGAAAGGAATCCTCGAAGGTGACGATCTCGTAGGCGCCGCGCTTGTTCTGCGCCCCCCATCTGCGTGCGAGCTTGATGGCGCCCTCGTTGGCCTCCGCCCCGCTATTCGTGAAGAAGACCCGGTCGAAGCAGCTGTGCTCGACGATCAGCCGGGCCAGCTGCATCGACGGCTCGTTGTAGAAGGCCGGACTGGGCGTGATGAGCTTGCGCGATTGTTCCGCGAGGGCCTCGGAGATCACGGCCGGGCAATGGCCAAGGCAGTTGACCGCCCAGCCCTGGACGAAGTCGAGGTAGCGGCGGCCGTCGTGATCCCAGAGCCAGGAGCCTTCGCCCCGCTGGAAGACGAGCGGCGGGCGCTCGGTGATCTCCATCAGTGTCTCTGTCGGAAAGGTTGCGAGGCTCATGGGGCGATCGTGAGGCGCCGGCGCCCCGGAGGGAAATCAATTGTTTTTGCGCAGACGATCAGTGATTTCTTGGCCGACGGCCAGGCGGCGGGTCGATCAGGCGGTGCTGCCGCCGGAGCTCGAGCGAGACAGGGCCATGTGCTCGAGGCAGATGGCGCCGACGAGAACGAGGATCAGCAACGGCAGCCGGACGATGGCGAAGAAGAACAACTGCCACGCCCAGTCGCCTCCGGAGGGAACCGCATCCGTGAGGTCCATCTGCGCCGCGACGTAGAGGTAGGCGTAACCGGCCGTCGCGAACAGCCACAGCACGGCCGTGGAGACGATCACGAGCACTCGGCGCGTCGGTGGCCGGTGTGACTGACGGAAGATCATCGCGCGCAACCCTCTCTCAAACGTTTCACGGTCTATAGGTTCCAAGAGCCTATCGGCCCATCGCCGCCGGCGTCAAGTTTTGCGAACCCGACGCCGTCGAGGCCGTCGGCGGTGGGGGGAAGGCGGCCGGGCGCCGCCCGGGATATGGGGGACGGGATCGCCCCCCATATCCACTGGCGCCTGAAGTGACGTGTCTAGGGCGCAGCTACTTCGTCGCGCACTTGTTCATCGTCGACTGCCACATCCCTCCAGCGCGCTCGCAGTCCGCCTGGGTCGTGTACTGCGAGAGATCGCTCGCGCTCCCCGACGGGCTGGCCGAGGGGCTGCTCGTGGAGCTGCCCGAGCCGGTGCTCGAGCCGGCGCCGGTACCCGACGAGGTCCCGGAACCCGTCGACCCTGCACCGCTGGTCCCGGACGGCGCGCTACCGGAGCCCGTCGCCCCCGAACCGCTCGTCCCGGACGGTGCGCTACCCGAGCCCGAAGCTCCGCTGCTGCCGCTGCCGCTGCTCGACTGCGCGGCCGCCAGAGCCGGGGCAAAGGCGATCATTCCGATGAAGAGCACCAAGGTCACCTTGTACATTGTGTCGTCCTCCGAGGTGTGGAAGTGAACCCACAGGTTGTCCCGCAGGCAGTGTCCAGGCTCAGCAATCCTCAGGCCGACGACTGCTAGCGGACCACCGCGCCTCAGAGGTCGCGAAGCGCCCGGTGTATGAGCTGTACGCACACCGACCCCTCACCCACCGCGGACGCCACGCGCTTCACGCTGCCCGACCTTACATCGCCGACGGCGAAGACCCCTGGTCGGCTCGTCTCGAGGAGCTCGGGGTGTCGGGCGAGCGGCCAGCCGAGGGCGTCGAGATCACCCGGCTGGAGATCTGCGCCCGTCTTCACGAAGTTCTTTTCGTCGAGGGCCACGCATCCCTTCAGCCAGCCGGTGTTCGGATCGGCGCCGGTCATCAGGAACAGGTGACGAATCGGCCGTGTCTCCGCCTTCCCGGTGTCGAGCTGCCGCCACCGCACCCGCTCCAGGCCCTCGTGTCCCTCGAGGGCGTCGATCTGCGTGCGCGTGCGAAGGGTCACGTTTGCGGTGTCTTCGATTCGCCGGATGAGATAGCGCGACATGCTCTCGGCGAGTCCGGGGCCTCGCACCAGCACGTGCACGCGGGCGGAGCTCTGCGAGAGAAAGACGGTCGCCTGTCCGGCGGAATTCCCGCCGCCGACGACGGCGATCTCCTCGCCTTTGCAGAGCTGCGCCTCGACATGCGTGGCGCTGTACATGACCCCGGCGCCCTCGAAGCGCGAAAGCTCCGGAAGAGCGGGCTTCCGATACCGAGCGCCGGTGGCGATCACGATGGTCCGCGCGCGGACGATCTCGCCGGCGGCGAGGTGCACCTGGTAGGGCTTGGCCCCGCAGTCGAGACCGACCGCGCCCCGCGCGATGGCGACCTCGGCGCCGAACTTCTCGCTCTGGAAGAGCGCGCGGCCGGCGAGATCCTGCCCGGAGATGCCGGTGGGGAAGCCGAGGTAATTCTCGATGCGCGAGCTCGACCCCGCCTGTCCGCCCGGCGCGCTGTCTTCCAGCACCAGCACGTCGAGCCCTTCGGACGCCGCATAGACGGCGGCGGCCAGACCGGCCGGGCCGGCACCCACGATCACGACGTCCCGGGTCGCCTTCGCGTCGAACTGGGCGCTCAGGCCGAGTCCGACGGCCAGGGCCTCGATGGTCGGATTTCTCAAGATCTGGCCGCTTTCGCACACGACCACGGGAACCTCGTCGACGCCGACGTGGAACCGATCCAGCAGCGCCTGCACGGCCGGGTCGCTCTCGACCTCCTGGTAGGTGAAGGGCTGGCCGTTGCGGCTCAGGAATTCGCGAAGGCGCAGGGTGCGAGCCGAATGCCGCGAGCCGATGAGCACCAGCCCGCCCTCGCCCTGGGCGATGAGCGCCACCCGACGCAGGATGAAGGCGCGCATCAGGATCTCGCTGAGCTCGAAGTCTCGCTGCACGATCGCGCGCAAGTGCTCGCGATCGACGGCCACGACGTCGCCATCCTCGACCACCCGCCCGCGCACCAGGTTGCGGCGGGCGGAGAGCATGTTGATCTCTCCCGTAAACTCGCCGGGGCCATGCACGGTCACCGTCTCCTCGCGACCGTCGAGAGGTCGCACCGCCGCCACGGCTCCCGCGATGACGACGAAGAAGCGCGTGTTCTGCTCGCCGCGCTCGAAGAGCAGGTCGCCTGCGCGCACGCGCCGCCGCTCGCCGACGTCGGAGATGCGGCGGATCTGAGCCGGCGTCAGCCGGGGGAACATCTGGTCGCGGCGGTCTGCGTAAGGCTCGGGCATCTCGGTGTTGGCGGCGGCGCCGGCTCGATAACGATACACCCGCGCGCTGGCGTCGCGCCGCGGGCGCGGCCTCAGGGCCGGACGGCCGGGCTCTCCAGCGTCATTCCTCGCGCCCGCCACATGAGATACAGCTCGA
>Ga0075421_100012757_pt1 | contig 10453 bp, 6 predicted proteins | sample SoiMetdeltSBSDD5_FD_75292 | JGI IMG/M metagenome (GOLD analysis project Ga0075421, IMG submission 75292) | Bulk soil microbial communities from a Populus tree surrounding site in Tennessee, USA - Soil MetaG P. deltoides SBSDD5 | ecosystem: Environmental > Terrestrial > Soil > Tree plantation... | reverse complement strand
CGAGCCCGGCGAGCCGATCGGCCTCGCTGATGATCACGGACGTGTATTCGCGCAGCTGCGCGTCGGGCAATTCGCGAGCGAGCAACTGCGCCGCGCCGCGCAGGCCTCCCAGTGGGTTCTTAATCTCGTGCGCCAGTTGGCGGATCATCAGGCGGCTGCCGTCGATCTGCGTCAGCAGCGCAGTCTCGCGAGAAATACGCTGATGCTGCGTCGTGTCGCTGATCTCGATCAGCACCGCCGGCGCGGTCGATTCCTCGTACGGCGCCACGACGCAGTCCACGATCAGCTCGCCTTCGCCATTCACGGGCCGCAGCGCCAGCTCGCGTCGCAGGAACGGACGCGAAGTCTCCAGCGCGCGATCGACGATTGCGCTCAAAGCGTTGGCGTCCGCGAACAGCTCCTCCAGCGGCCGGCCGCGTGCCTGGTTGCGACTGGTACCGAACAGCGATTCCGCGGCGACGTTGAGAAAGAGGATCGCGCGCGTGTGGTCGACGATCAGCACGCTGGTGCTGAGACTGTCGAGTATGCGTCCGGGATCGGCCATGGCGCGCGCAGCGGCGAAAGACGAAGGCAGCGCGGCCATCGCTAGCCGCACCCCCGTGCGTTGGCGGCGCCGGTCAGGGCTTCTTGGGTTTCGGCGGCGGCTTCGCGACGACCGGCATATTGGTCGCTGGGTTGATGACCGCAGGCGCGCCGTTCAACGCGCCGTAGCTCGGCTGCGAAGCGGGGAGCTTGTTCGAGGCTCGGGGCTGCGGCTTCGGCGGCGGCCGCAGCGTCGGACCCACTGGTGGGTTCGCGATCGACTCCTGGCGCACGGTGAAGCCGATCGCCGGCGTTTCCTGAATCGTCTTGCCGTATTGATCGGCGACGACAGCCGTCACGCTGTGCACGCCGCGCGGCACTTCGGTCAACGCATAGCTGAGCGTGTTGGGCGCGAAACCGGTCACCAGCTTGCCGTCGAGATACAGGCTCAGCTTGTGCAGCGGCTGCACATTCGGCTCGATGCGGATCTCGACGTTGACCTGGCCGCCGGTGTTGATGATCGACTGGTTGCGCTCCGGCCGCCAGATTTCGAAATCGCGGTAACCCGGCGCAGGCGCGCCCGACCCTGCCGGCCCGGATGCGGAAGAGGATGCTGCAGGCGCGGGGCTCGACGCGGCGATGTTGCCGGCGCGCACTTCGACTTTGGTCGCACCGGGGCCGGGCTGGTCCGAGTAGTGCGTAACGCCCTTCTCGTCGACCCATTTCCACACGTCGGCGGCCGATGCAGCGGCAGCCGCGAGCGCAAGCAGTAGCAGGAGCGCCGTACGCATGAGGCCAGAGCATAGCCGCTTCGCCCATAGGTGACCAAACCCACTGACAAAAACGGTGACGGGCTGTGAACTCCGTCACCGCGGCCTACCGCGTGCGCGGCGATGCCGGGCCGGAGGACCCGGCACGCCGTTGTGTTCACACGCTGTAGTACAACTCGAACTCGAGCGGATGCGTCGACATGCGGACCTTGGTGACTTCCTGCATCTTGAGCGCGATGTACGCGTCGATCACGTCGTCGGTGAACACGCCGCCCGCCTTGAGGAAGCCGCGATCCGCGTCCAGCGACTGCAGCGCCTGCTCCAGCGAATAGCAGACCTCCGGAATGTGCTTCGCTTCTTCCGGCGGCAGATCGTACAGATCCTTGTCCGCGGGATCGCCCGGATGAATCTTGTTCTGGATGCCGTCGATGCCGGCCATCAGCATCGCTGCGAAGCCGAGGTACGGATTCGCGGTCGAATCCGGGAAGCGCACTTCGATGCGCCGGCCCTTCGGATTCGCGACCCACGGGATGCGGATCGACGCCGAGCGGTTGCGTGCGGAGTACGCGAGCATCACCGGCGCTTCGAAGCCGGGCACCAGGCGCTTGTAGCTGTTGGTCGCGGCGTTCGTGAACGCGTTGATCGCTTTCGCGTGCTTGATGATGCCGCCGATGTAGTACAGCGCGAGGTCGGAGAGGCCGGCGTACTTGTCGCCCGCGAACAGCGGCTTGCCGTCCTTCGAGATCGACTGGTGCACGTGCATGCCGTTGCCGTTGTCGCCGACGATCGGCTTCGGCATGAAGGTGACGGTCTTGCCGTAAGCGTGCGCGACGTTGTGGATCGCGTACTTCAGCATCTGCACTTCGTCGGCCTTGCGCACCAGCGTGTTCGCATTGACGCCGATCTCGCACTGGCCCGCGGTCGCCACTTCGTGGTGATGCACTTCGGCCTTCATTCCCAGCTCTTCCAGCGCGAGGCACATGGCCGAGCGCAGGTCCTGGAACGAGTCGACCGGCGGCACCGGAAAATATCCGCCCTTGACGCCGGGGCGGTGCGCCTTGTTGCCTTCCTCGTAGTGCTTGCCCGAGCTCCACGCCGCTTCGATGGAATCGATCTCGAAGAAGGAGCCCTGCATGGTCGTGCCGTAGCGCACGTTGTCGAAGATGAAGAATTCGTTCTCCGGGCCGAACAGCGCGCGGTCGCCGATGCCGGTCGACTTCAGGTACGCCTCGGCGCGCTTCGCCAGCGAGCGTGGGTCGCGGTCGTAGCCCTGCATCGTCGACGGCTCGAGCACGTCGCAGCGCAGGATCAGCGTCGTCTCTTCGAAGAACGGATCGAGCACCGCCGTGGTGGCATCGGGCATCAGCACCATGTCCGACTCGTTGATGCCCTTCCAGCCGGCGATCGAGGAGCCGTCGAACATCTTGCCGTCGTCGAAGAATCCCGAGTCGATCGTGTGCGACGGCACAGTGACGTGCTGTTCCTTGCCGCGTGTGTCCGTGAAGCGCAGGTCCACGAACTTGACCTCCTTTTCCTTCAACATGCTGAGGACTTCAGCGGGCGTCGTCATGAGTTCTCCTCCGGTTTGGCGGCAAAATTGCTGTGCACCGGCCGCTCGCCGCTGCGATGCCGGTGGTTATGAGTGCTCGCGAGATTGCAGAATCCATGCCACTGCACCGCGGCAGCGCAAGCGCTTGATCCGGCGTCAGTCGCAATCACAATCGGGTCTTGGACGCGCCGTCGCGGGGCGTCGGCGCGAGCCGGCGCACTATTACTGTGCATCGGCGCTTTGGCAAGCGGTTACTCGCGCGTCGCAGGCTATACTCCCGCGCCTTTGCGCTCTTAACTCCGCATGGCCACACCGAAAGCTGTCGCCCCGCCCCGCACGTTCCAGGACCTGATCTTCGCCCTGCAGGCGTATTGGTCGAAGCAGGGCTGCGTCATCCTGCAGCCCTACGACATGGAAATGGGCGCGGGCACGTTCCACACGGCCACGCTGCTGCGCGCGGTCGGACCGGAGCCGTGGAGTGCCGCCTACGTGCAGCCTTCACGCCGGCCCACCGACGGGCGCTATGGCGAGAATCCGTTCCGCGGGCAGCACTACTATCAGTTCCAGGTCGTGCTGAAGCCGTCGCCGCTCAACATCGTCGACCTGTACCTGGGCTCGCTCGCGGCACTCGGCTTCGATCCGCTGACGCACGACATCCGACTGGTCGAAGACAACTGGGAGTCGCCGACGCTCGGCGCCTGGGGGCTCGGCTGGGAGATCTGGCTGAACGGCATGGAGGTCACGCAATTCACGTACTTCCAACAGGTCGGCGGGCTCGACTGCCGCCCGGTGATGGGCGAGATCACCTATGGCCTGGAACGGCTCGCGATGTACCTGCAGGGGGTCGAGAGCATGTACGACGTCTTGTGGACCGACGGTCCGCTCGGACGTGTCACGTACGGCGACGTGTATCACCAGAACGAAGTCGAGCAGTCGAAGTACAACTTCGAGCTCGCCGATACGGCGCAGCTGTTTCGCCACTTCGACGAGCACGAGGCTACCTGCCGCATGCTGCTGGCGAATGGCTTGGCGCTGCCGGCGTACGAGCAGATGCTGAAAACGTCGCACGCGTTCAACCTGCTCGATGCGCGCAAGGCGATCTCGGTGACCGAGCGCCAGCGCTTCATTCTGCGGGTGCGCGAGCTCGCCAAGGCGGTCGCAGAAGCGTACTACGCGAGCCGCGAAGCGCTCGGCTTCCCGATGCTCAAGCGCGCAGCCCCAGGAGCCGCGAGCGCATGACCCAAGGGCAGCGCAACCGCAGGGAGCGCTCCCCGGGGGAATCCCCCGTGGAGAACAAGCGCGACTTCCTGTTCGAGCTCGGCACCGAGGAGCTGCCGCCGAAATCGCTGTTCACGCTGGCGCGCGCGCTGGCCGAGGGCATCGAGAAAGGTCTGGCGGCAGCAGCGATCGCACACGGTGAAGTTGAGTGGTTCGCGACGCCTCGCCGGCTCGCCGTACGTGTGCACGAGATGGCCGACAGGCAGCCGGATCAGGAAATCAAGCGTCAGGGGCCGGCTGTTGCCAACGCATTCGATGCGGCGGGGCAGCCGACCAAGGCAGCAGCCGGCTTCGCGGCTTCATGCGGCGTCAGCGTCGATCAGCTGCAGCAGGTCGACGGCCCAAAGGGACGCGTGCTGTTCTTCGTGGGCACGAAGAAGGGCGAGCCGACAGCGGCGCTGCTGCCCGGCATCGTCCAGGCATCGCTCGATGCGCTGCCGATTGCGAAGCGCATGCGCTGGGGCGCCGGCGAGAACGAGTTCGTCCGGCCGGTGCACTGGGCCGTCATGCTGCTCGGCACGACAGTGGTCGAGTGCGAAATCCTCGGCGTGCGCACCGGCAAGCAGACGCGAGGTCATCGTTTCCACGCGCCGAATCCAGTGACGATCGCGAACCCGGCGAAGTACGTCGAGACGCTGGAGAAAGCGCACGTCGTCGCGAACGTCGCCGATCGACGCGAACGGATTCGCAGCGCAGCCGTGGCGCTGGCGCAGGCGAACGGCGGTCACGCAGTCATCGAGGAAGGCCTGCTCGATGAAGTCACGGCGCTGGTGGAGTGGCCGGTGCCCCTGGTCGGCAAGTTCGACGAGCGCTACCTGGAGCTGCCGCAGGAAGTGCCGATCGCGACGATGCAGGATCATCAGCGCTATTTCCCGGTACGTGACGCGCACGGCAAGCTGCGCAATCAGTTCATCGTCGTCGCCAACATCCAGAGCCGCGACGAGGCGAAAGTGCGCGACGGCAACGAGCGCGTGGTGCGGCCACGCCTCGCTGATGCGGCTTTCTTCTGGGACAGCGACCGGCGCGAGCGCCTCGAGAGCCGGCGCGCGATGCTGAAGAGCGTGACGTTCCAGGCCAAGCTCGGCTCGCTGCACGACAAGGTCGAACGCGTGGGGCGACTCGCGGTGCGCATTGCCGAGTTGCTCGGCACAGACGCTGAGCTCGCCCGGCGTGCAGCAGAGCTGAGCAAGTGCGACTTGCTCACGCTGATGGTCGGCGAGTTCCCCGAGCTGCAGGGACTGATGGGCAAGTACTACGCCCAGCACGACGGCGAGCCGCCCGAAGTGTGCGCAGCGCTGGAAGAGCAGTATTGGCCGCGCTTCGCAGGCGACCGCGTTCCCGATACTCGTACCGGCATCGCGCTCGCGCTGGCGGACAAGCTCGACACGCTGGCGGGCATCTTCGTGATCGGACAGAAGCCGACGGGCACGCGCGACCCGTTCGGTCTGCGCCGTGCAGCGCTTGGGATCCTGCGCACGATCCTCGAACGGCAACTCGACCTCGATCTGCGCCAGCTGATCGAAACTGCAGTGGCCGCTCAACCGGTGGAGAAGGCGCCGGCAGTTGCGGACGAGGTGTGGACCTACGTCGTCGAGCGGCTCCGCAGCTCATATCTCGAAGGCGAGGCAGGCCGCACAGTCACGACCGAGATGTTCGATGCGGTGCTGGCGAGTCGCACGCAGTCGGTGCTCGACATGGACGTGCGTCTGCGAGCGCTCGAGCGCTTCCTGAAAATGTCGGAGGCCGACAGTCTGGCCGCGGCCAACAAGCGCATCGCAAACATTCTGCGCAAGGCGCCGGGCGATCTCACTGGAGCGGTCGATACGAGTCGCCTGCAGGACGGCGCGGAACGCCAGCTGTTCGAGCACGTGCTGTCGATGGAGCGCGCCGTGAATCCATTGTTCGCGCGCCGCGATTACGCGCAGGCGCTCACGCAACTCGCCAGCCTGCGCGACGATGTCGATCGCTTCTTCGACTCGGTAATGGTGATGGCGGAGGACGCGGACGTGCGCGCGAACCGGCTGGGACTGCTGCTGCGTCTGCGCGGCCTGTTCCTGCAGTTCGCCGATCTGTCGCGCCTGCCTGGCTGAGCGGAGGCCTGCTTGCAGCTGCTGCGATCGGTGCTGTTCACGACCTGCTTGTTTCTGGGCACGCTGCTGTTCGCTGTCGGCGTCATTGCATTGAGCTGGCTGCCGGACCAGAAGTTGTACGGCGTCGCCCGCAGCTGGGCGCGCACGAATCTATGGCTGCTGAATGCGCTCTGCGGGCTGCGCCACACGATCGAAGGACGCGAGAACATCCCCACCGGCTCGCACGTCTCGATGTGGAAGCATTCGTCGGCGTGGGAAACGATCGCGCAGGCCGCGATCTTTCCGCCGCAATCCTGGGTGCTGAAACGCGAGCTGATGTGGATCCCGCTGCTCGGCTGGGCCGTGAGCTGCCTGAAGCCGATCGCGATCAATCGCAAAGCCGGCGCGGCGGCCGTGTCGCAGGTGATCGAGCAGGGAACGCAGCGACTGCGCGACGGGATGTGGATCCTGATCTTCCCGGAAGGCACGCGTGTCGCGGTCGGCGAGACGCGCAAATACGGAGTGAGCGGCGCCCTGCTCGCCTCACGCGCCGGCTGCAAGATCGTGCCGGTCGCGCACAACGCGGGTTACTACTGGCCGCGCCGCGGCTGGGTGAAAAAGCCGGGCGTCATCCGCGTCGTGATCGGTCCGCCGATCGAAGCCGCTGGACGCGACCCGCGCGAGCTCAACGAGGAAGTGCGGGCGTGGATCGAGCACCAGATCACGGCGCTTGCACCGAAGAACGGTTAGATAAAATTGCCGATCGGTCGCTTGGCTGGTGTCCGGAAGGGCAACTCGTTTATAAATACTAAATATCCAGGTTCGCGACTGCGAGCGCGTTCTTCTCGATGAACTCGCGCCGCGGCTCGACCTGGTCGCCCATCAACGTAGCGAAGATGTCGTTCGCTGCCAGCGCGTCCTCGATGCGCACCTGGATCAGACGCCGCGTCTGCGGGTTGATCGTCGTGTCCCAGAGCTGCTCCGGATTCATCTCGCCGAGGCCCTTGTAGCGCTGAATCAGCTGACCGCGCCGGGCCTGGTCGAGGAGCCATTCGATCGTCTGCTTGAAGCTGCTGACTTCCTGGCGCTGCTCACCCTTCACGACGTACGCGCCCGGTTGCAGCAACCCCGCTAGCGTCTTGCCGAGCTCGGCGATGCGGCGGTACTCCGCCGAGTCGAAGAACTCACGATGAATGTGCTTTTCGGTTGTCGTGCCATGCTCGGTGCGAGCGACCAGCAACCGCGGCGTGCCACCGTCCGTGCTGCCGATCGTGCGAACGCGGTAGCGCCGCGCGGAGTCATCCTGCGAATTGAGCTGCGCCTCGAGCGTGCGACCCCACTGCGTCAGCCAGTCGATCCGATCGTGATCGGCCTGCGTGACCTCGGGCATGTACAGCAGCTGCTCCAGCACGCGTTGATCGTAGCGGCGCGACGAGCGCCGCAGGATTGCTGCGACCTCCATCCAGCGGCGCGCGAGTGTCTCGAGCGCTGAGCCGACCATCGGCGGTTGCGCGGGGTCGCCATAGAGCTCGGCATCCTCGAGCGCCTGCTTCAGCAGCATCGCGTTGAGCTCCGCTTCGTCCTTCAGGTAATGCTCGGCCTTGCCCTTCTTCAGTTTGTAGAGCGGCGGCTGCGCGATGTAGATGTGGCCGTTCTCGATGAGCTGCGGCATCTGGCGATAGAAGAACGTCAGCAACAGCGTGCGGATGTGCGAGCCGTCCACATCCGCGTCCGTCATGACGATGACGCGGTGATAGCGCAGCTTCGAAATATCGAAGTCGTCGGCGCCGATGCCGGTGCCGAGCGCAGTGATCAACGTGCCGACCTCGGCGGACGACAGCATCTTGTCGAAGCGCGCCTTCTCGACATTCAGGATCTTGCCCTTGAGCGGCAGGATCGCCTGCGTGCGGCGGTCCCGCCCCTGCTTGGCCGAGCCGCCTGCGGAGTCGCCCTCGACCAGGAACATCTCCGAGAGCGCCGGATCCCGCTCCTGGCAATCTGCGAGCTTGCCGGGCAGGCCCGCGAGGTCGAGAGCGCCCTTGCGACGGGTCATCTCGCGCGCCTTGCGCGCAGCCTCGCGGGCGCGAGCAGCTTCGAGAATCTTGGTTGCGACCGCCTTCGCCTGCTGCGGGTGCTCTTGCAGGAACTCGTCCAGCTTCGTGCCGACTGCTGACTCCACGATGCCTTTGATCTCCGACGAGACGAGCTTGTCCTTCGTCTGCGAGGAGAACTTCGGATCGGGCATCTTCACGGAGAGGATCGCTGTCAGGCCTTCACGAGCGTCTTCGCCGGAGGTCGGGATCTTGTCCTTCGCAGCGAACTGCTTCTCGATGTAGTTATTCAGCGTGCGCGTCAGGGCGCTGCGAAAACCGGCCACGTGCGTACCGCCGTCCTTCTGCGGGATGTTGTTCGTGTACGCGTACATGCTCTCCTGGTACGAGTCGTTCCATTGCAGACCGAGCTCGATCGTCACCGCCTCCTGCTGGGTCCGGAACCAGATGATCGTCTCGTGGATGGCCGTCTGGTTGCGATTGAGGAAGCGCACGAACTCACGGATGCCTCCCTCGTACTGGAAGACTTCCCGCTTATCGTCGCGCTCGTCGATCAGCTCGATTCGCACGCCGGAGTTCAGGAACGAGAGCTCGCGCAGTCGCTTGGCCAGCACCTCGTAGTTGAATTCGATGTTCGTGAAGATCGTGGCGCTGGGCTTGAAGCGAATGATCGTGCCGCGCTTGTCGGTCGTGCCAACGGCGCCCAGCGGGGCCTGGGGCTCGCCCATCCGGTATTCCTGCTGATGCAGCTTCCCATCCCGGTGGATTGTCAGCAGCAGGTACTCGGAAAGGGCGTTGACGACCGAGACGCCGACGCCGTGCAGACCGCCGGAGACCTTGTAGGAGGAGTCATCGAACTTACCGCCTGAGTGCAGGACGGTCATGATGACCTCCGCGGCGGAGCGGCCCTCCTCCGGATGGATATCCACAGGAATTCCACGCCCGTCATCGGCCACGGTTACGGACTCGTCGGCGTGGACGGTGACCGTCACCTGCGAGCAATAGCCCGCCAGCGCCTCGTCGATGGAGTTGTCGACGACCTCGAAAACCATGTGGTGGAGACCGGTGCCGTCGTCGGTGTCTCCTATGTACATGCCGGGCCGTTTTCGGACGGCGTCGAGACCCTTCAAAACCTTGATTTTGCTTGAGTCGTAAACGTCGGAATCTGTCATGGCCCGGCCTGGAAAATGAGGTGCAGAATTATAAGAAATTGCCTTGTTTCACGTGAAACTTTCGGCCGAGTTTCACGCCTTCAAGGCCGCTTTCGTGCACCGATGTAATGACCAGCTGGGTCGGAATCCGGACCACTGCGGCGAGCAGTTTCCCCAAATTATCCACATCCAGCTCGGCCGCCGGGTCGTCCAACATGAGGCAGGCCGGGGGTGCACCTTGAGCGGCTTGGAAAGTGAGCTGACCCAGGATGAAGGCAGCTGCGAGCAGCTTCTGCTGACCGCGCGAAACCCTGTCGCGGGCCGATGCACCCTCGAAGAAGAAAGACACATCGGCACGATGAGCGCCGACCGTCGTCGTACGTAGCCGCTGGTCCCGAGGTCGCGACTCGACCAGTGCCTGTCCCAGGTCATGGTCAGCGGCCCAACCCCGGCGATAAGTAAACCGCGCGCCCTGAGCACCCAGGAGCTGATCCGCGACGCTGACGAAGTACGGAAGCAGCTGGGCTGCGTACTCGGCTCGGAGCTCGTCGACGCGATGTCCTGCAGTCGTGAGCTCGCGCTCCCAGGCCGTCAACTGCTGTTCCTCGCCATTGCTACGAAGCGTCGCATTTCGCTGCTGAAGCGCGCGCTGGTACCGGCGCCAGACGTCGAGGAACTCGTGTTTCACGTGAAACACTCCCCAGTCCAGCAGCCGTCGGCGTCGGGCCGAGCCCTCCTCGATCAGCCGATGGACGCCGGGATCGATCACCTGGACCGGCAGGATCTCCGCGATCTCGGCAATGCCCGAGACACCGTGCCCGGCGAGATTCGCCCGCGTCCCCTGCCCGCTGTACTCGATGCCCGCGACCAGCAGCCCGCGCTGCGTTTGAATGCGCCCCACGACGCGAAGAAAATCCGCCTGCGGCGGCAGCAGCTTTTCGCGCTGGTTCGTGCGAAAGGAGCGGCCGTGTGCCAGGAAGTAGATCGACTCGAGCAGGCTCGTCTTGCCAGAGCCATTCTCACCGACGATGCCCGTCGCCCGCGGATCGAGCTCGAGACGCGC
>Ga0075421_100012753_pt1 | contig 10454 bp, 7 predicted proteins | sample SoiMetdeltSBSDD5_FD_75292 | JGI IMG/M metagenome (GOLD analysis project Ga0075421, IMG submission 75292) | Bulk soil microbial communities from a Populus tree surrounding site in Tennessee, USA - Soil MetaG P. deltoides SBSDD5 | ecosystem: Environmental > Terrestrial > Soil > Tree plantation... | reverse complement strand
GCGCGGAATTCCATACGGCGCGGAATTCCATACGGCGCGGAATTCCATACGGCGCGGAATTCCATACGGCGCGGAATTCCATACGGCGCGAAATCACAGACAGCGCGAAATCACAGACAGCGCGAAATCACAGACAGCGCGAAATCACAGACAGCGCCAGGCGCGAAATCCCAGACGGCGCGAAACGGCGGGCGCAGTCTCGCGCCGTTGCCTTTCGCGATTGGCGCCCTTTTGTGACTTCGCGCCGTCAGGGATTTCGCGCCTCTGGGATCTCGTGCTCTTCGGGATCTCGCGCCGTATGGAATTCCGCGTTAGGGCTTTCGCTTTCCCACGGCCTCGATCTCATCGTCCTCGGTTCTGACCTCGAGCGACACGGCCTTGCCGTTCTCCAGCTTGAACTCGAAGGTCATCTCGGGCTTGTACACCTCGTAGATCTGCCCGTTGGTATCGTAAACTCCGGGGGCGAACCAGCCCGGGGCGATGCGGATCAGCGCGAACCTCTTGAAGTACGGGTCGTTAGGTTCCCACTGGCCTTTGAGTGTGCTGTCCTCGTACGAAACGGTCAGCACCCTGGTCTTTCCGCTGTTGGGTCCCGTGCGATCGGTGTACGTGTACGCGCCGAGATACGGCGCTGCTTCCCCCGGCGCCATCGTCATGCGAAGTGACGGCTCCACGCCGACGTCCATCGATACGAGAGTGGTTCCCCAGTGCATCGTGAGCGTTCCCCCGGTCGCGCTCAGCGCCGGCATCGCCCACGTCAGCACCTCGGTGAAAGGCGCCTGGGTGGTATGCGTAGCGATCCGGACCTGCTGACCCGTGGAGTCGGGCGGCTCCTCGTGATATCGACGGACACGCGGGTCGAAGATCGTCGTCCAGCTGCCATCCTGCCTGACGACCATCCAGACCGAGTATTTACCTTTCGGCACCTTCCTGCCGTTCAGCGTGATGTCCTTGTTCGTCTCGAACGTGGTCGCCCAGTTGGCACCCGGCGTCCACACTTCGTTCCACCTCACGACCCGGCCTCCGAACAGCGGGTCGCGGCCGCGCGCACGAGGGCGTGAGTACTCGACGGTGATCTTCGTTCCGTCGATCATCTGCGACATGGTGCCAATCTCGCTGGCGCGGATCTGGGCGAATGACACCGATGGCATCACGGCAACGACCGAGGCGACGAGCGAGAATCGGGTGACGAGCATGTGGGATGTGGGAAGGGGGGGCCGAAGCCATGACGGGCTCGCCGTAAGAGACTGCTGCGACGCGGCGAGCGGAAGGACCGCTCGCATCCGATTCCCGATTCGCTATTCCCTATTCTGCGCGAAGCGCCTCGATCGGATCCGCCTTGACGGCGCGGGCGGCAGGCCCTAACGAGGCAACGAGCGCCACGGTGGCGAAGATCACCGCCGCGCCGATCAGCGCGATCGGGTCGCGCTCGCCGACATCGACGAGCAGTGCTCGGAGCGCCCGCCCCGTCCAGAAGCTTGCCAGAAGGCCGATTCCGACACCGGCCGCGGCGAGCCGCGCTCCGTCGGTGAGGACGTTGCGAACGAGTGTGGTTGGTGCTGCGCCGAGCGCGACGCGGATGCCCAGCTCACGGCGCCGACGGGACACCGTGTCAGCGAGCACGCCATATACGCCGATCGCGCCAAGCACGACCGCGATGATCGCGAAGACGGTTGCAAGCACCGTGTAGAACCGCGTCGGCCCGACGGTGACCGCCACACGCTCGGCCAGCGTCTGTACGTCGTAGAGCGGGACGTCGGGATCAATGGCGCGCACGTGCGTCTTGAGGGCAGCCAGCGGGGCCGATGTCCTGCCGCGCACCAGCACGGCCATGTCCGGCGCCGGCGACTGAGCAAGCGGCAAATACGTTGTGGGGCGCTCCTCGGCATCGAGCCCCGCTTGCTTGACCGTTGCCACCACGCCGATGATCTGTCGCGGGACCGAGTCGTCGATCGCGAGGAACACTCGCTGGGTCAGCGGATCCCTGTTGCCGAGGAATTGGCGGACGAATAGCTCGTCGACGACCGTGACCGGCTGCGCGTCGGCGCGATCTGACTCCGTGAACGTTCGTCCGGATTTCAGCTCGAGGCCCAGCATCCTGAAGTAATCGGGCGACGCCGGGACGAAGTACGCGACGGGGCGGTTCGTCGGGTCGGGATCTGGAACGTTCTGGATCGAGAGTAGAAAGAAGCCGGCGCTCGGGCCACCGGGCATAGCGCCCGCGATGGCTGCCGCCTCGACGCCGAGCTCGTTGCGCAGCCGCTCGAGCAGGGTGTTCGCGTAACGCAGCTGGTCCACATCGCGCTGATAACCCCGGCGCGGCAGTGTGAGCTGTCCGCTTGCCACCTGCTCCGTCACGAAGCCAAGCGGGCGGTTCGCCAGTGAGACGAAACTGCGAAAGAGCAGCATAGCGCCCGTGAGCAGTACCATGGCGAACGCGATCTGCGTGATGACGAGCGAGCGTTGAACGAGCCGGGCGCGTCTGGACGCGGACGCGCCGCGCCCTTCCTCTCGCAGCGCGCTCGACAGATCGATGCGCGACCCCTGGACGGCCGGGAGGAGTCCGAACACGAGTGCCGTCGCGAGCGAGGCAACGAGCCCGAACAGCAGCGCTCTGGCGTCGACGCCAATGTCGTCCAGCCTGGGCAGGTTCGGCGGGGCGATTCGTCGGAGCAGCGCGACGCCTAACGATGCGAACGCGACCCCGACGGCGCCGCCCAACAGCGCCACCACGAGATTCTCGGTGAGCATCTGGGCGGCGATCCGCCGACGTCCGGCCCCGAGCGCGCCACGAACCGCCACTTCGCGGACGCGAGCGTAGCCGCGCGCGAGGGTGAGGTTCGCCACGTTCGCGCACGCGATGAGCAGAACGAACACGACGGCCGCCATGAGCGCCTTGAGTGCCGGACGCAGCTTGCCGACGATCTGATCGAGTAGCGGCACCAGCGTGACCGTCCAATCCTTGTTGGAATCCGGGTACGCCGCGGCGAGTCTCGTGCTGATGGTGGCCATCTCACGGCGGGCCGCGTCGATCGTGCGGCCGGGCGCCAGGCGTCCGATCACGCCAAGCATGTGGGCGTTGCGGTCGGCCATGAGCTCGGGCGGAATCGTGAGTGGCATCCACAACTGCGCCTGCGTCCGCACGGTCGGCGACATGACGCCGATCACGGTGAACGGCGCGCCGTCGATCGTGATCGGTTTCCCGATGAGCGTCGAATCGCCGCCAAAGCGGCGCAGCCAGAAGCCGTAGGCGAGTATCACCGGGCGTTCGGCGGACGGCAGGCTGTCCGTTGCGACGAACGTACGGCCAATGTGTGTGGCGACGCCGAGGAGCTGGAAGTAATTGGTCGATACCGCACCCCCCGGGACGCGTTCCGGCTCCCCGGTTCCGGCAGTGAGGATCGCGCGTCGTGTACGAAACGCGGCGAAACCGGCGAAGGAGCGGGCCTGCGTGCGCCAGTCCGCGAGGTTCGAGGGCGTGACGGGGAAGTTGTCGAACTTGCGTGGTGCGCTCGACTCCCACATCTGCACGAGGCTGTCCGGCTCGCGGTACGGGAGCGATTTGAGCAGAACCCCGTCAACTGCGCTGAAGATCGCCGTGCTCGCGCCGATGCCGAGGCCTAACGTGATGACGGAGATGGCGGCGTAGCCGGGCGAGGTGCGCAGTCGGCGAAACGCGGAACGAACGTCGGAGCGGAGGTGGTCGAGCATCGGCGGGTCGTCTGGGCGAGATGAATCGAACGCTGACGACGTAATAGACCGCGCGATTGCGTCGGGCTTCAAGACCCGGAATCGATGCGCGGGGCAGGCCGGTCGTTATCGTTGCCGTCGGTCGGACACGAGAATCGATACCACCATGTACAGGGCGATGCCGGCCGCGAGCACGAAGCCCGTCGTGCCGAGTCGCGGGCGCTGGTTGATCAACAGGCCGCTCGCGATGAGGAGCCCCGTGAGCACCAGCCCCGTGAAGATGCGGTTCGCGATCTTCTGCATGCCCTTGAGCAGCGTCGACATCTGGGGCGCATCGACCCTTAGCGCGAAGTCGTTCGCCGCCATGTGCTGCGTGATGAGATCGAGCCGGTGAGGCAGGGCATTGACGAGCTCTGACGTCTGCGCGATGGCGCGTGCGAGGCGGGCCGGTGAGAGGTCGCGGCGCGCGCGATCGTTGATGATCTCGCTCGTGTACGAGCGGATCGCGTCCGTCGGGTTGTACGACGGATCGAGTGCGCGGGTGATCGTGTCGAGACTGAACAGCGTCTTGGCGAGCAGCGTAAGCTCTGCCGGGAGACGCAGTCCGCGCTGATACGCGATCGAAATCGCGTCGTAGAGGACGCGTCCCGCCTGCATGTCTCCGATCGCCCGCTCGTGGTTCTGCGCGATCAGCTGCGCAATCTCGCGCGTAAACCGCGGGCGGTCGAAATCGTCGACCGATTCACCCATCTCGATCAGCGTTTCGCCGGCGTCATCGCCGCGGTTCTCCGCAAGATCAAACAGCAATCGTACGATGCGATCGCGCATGGGCGGCGAGAGTCGCGCCGTCATGCCGAAGTCGATCAACGCGAGGCGTGGATCGTCTCGCGGGGCCGCGGGCGCGGCCTCACGCTGTGCAACCTGCTCGAGCTTCGCGATCGGTGTCACACTCTCACGCGGCTCGGCGCGGCGCTCGTTCGCGGCGATGTCGGACGGCGTCCGCGGGTTCTCGGCTGTCGAGAGGACCAGGAAGATGTTCCCCGGGTGCGGGTCGGCGTGAAAGTGACCGTCGATCGCCACCTGCTTGAGGTACGCCTTGCCTAACTCGTCGGCGAGCGCGGACAGATCGTTGTCGAGACGTGCAAGCGGTGGAATCTCGCTGACCTTCACGCCGCGAATGCGCTCGGCGGTCAGGACGCGCTCCGAGGTGTACGCTTCCACGACCTTGGGCACGAGGAGCCGCGGGAACTCCGCGAGTGAGCGTCGGAAGAGCGCCATGTTGCGCGCTTCGATGCGATAATCCAGCTCGTCGGCGAGCGCGCGCTCGAGCTCTTGTACCACGCCGACCATGTCCACCCGCGATCCGGCGCGGAAATGCGCAGTGAGGAACCTGGCGAGCTCGCGGAAGAACTCGATGTCGTCGGCCAGCGAGGCGCGAATGTCGGGTCGCTGAACCTTGACGACGACGGCGCGTCCATCGCGAAGCACGGCAGCGTGAACCTGACCGAGGCTCGCGGTCGCGAGCGGCTCGTGGTCGAACGACGAAAAGAGCTTGCTGATGCGGCCGCCGAGCTGTTCCTGAACGGTCTGCTCGATGTCGGCGAAGAGCACCGGTCCGACGTCATCCTGGAGACGCTTGAGCTGCGCGATGTAGGGCTCGGGGATGAGATCGGGGCGAGTGGAGAGCACCTGGCCGAGCTTCACGTACGCGGGGCCGAGCTCGACGAGGCGCTTGCGGAACGCAACGGCGCGGTCGACGGTGCCGTCGCCGTTGGTGGGTTCGGGCGCTTCGTCCGGGGCGAGGTCGATCAGGCCTTGCTGACGGGCGAAGTCTCGGAGCCCGTAGCGGGTAAACAACCCCACAGTCGCCGCCAGCCGTGGTAAGTAGCGAGGAGCCAAAATCATACGGCTGAGCAAGGCACGAACCAGGCCAAACAGCGGACGCGCACGGCCCGAACGACGTCGCTACTAACAACGCAGGGCACCGACTGCGCAGGGCACTAACTGCGCACGGCACTAACTGCGCACGGCACTAACTGCGCACGGCACTAACTGCGCAAGACATTAACGGCCAGAGCGCGGGCCGAAGGGCGCCAAACGGCGAACCACCCGCGTCCACGCCCCCGCCGCGCCGTCTCACGCAGTCCGGGTCCTGCGCCGTGGCCGTTAATGTCTTGCGCCGTCAGTGCCCTGCGCGGTTCCCGTGCCCTGCGCCGTTCCCGTGCCCTGCGTAGTTAGTGCACTGCGCAGGTAGTAGCGCGCCGTTCGAGCCGTCCCCCTTCCGGTGTATTATTTGGTTCCTTCCACTCGGAGCTCCGTTGTCTGGTCCCGTCGCCGTCAAGCACGTTCCAAAACCCTGGGGATACGAAACGATCTGGGCCCTGACCGACCGCTACTGCGGCAAAGTGCTCCATATCAATGCCGGACATGCATTGTCGGTCCAGTATCACAACAGGAAGGACGAAACCATCCACCTCCTGTCCGGCCGCCTCGCGTACTGGGTCAAGCTCGACGGCGAAATGCGTGACATGCAGCTCGAGCCCGGGCAGTCCTTCCGCATAACACCCGGCACCGTGCATTACATGGAGGCGATCACCGACTGCGACATTCTCGAGGCCAGCACACCGGAGCTCGACGACGTCGTGCGGCTCGAGGATCGCTACGGACGTGAGGGCACCAGCGCGCCTTGACGACACACGACGACACCCGGATCGCTCAAAACGCTTACCCGTGAGGCTCGCGTCATGAAGGTGATCATCCCGCTCGCCGGCAAGGGCACGCGCCTGCGCCCGCACACGCACATCACGCCGAAGCCGATGCTCAAAGTCGCCGGCAAGCCGGTGATGGAATACATCCTCGACGACCTCCGACGGCTCGGGACCGTCGAGCAGATCATCTACATCACGGGGCACCTCAAGGAGAAGGTCGAGGAATACGCGCGGAGCAAGTTCGCGGACATTCCCGGCACCTTCATCGAGCAGAAAGTGCAGGACGGCACGGCGGGCGCCGTCGCACTCGCGAGGCAGTACGTCGATCAGCCGGTGCTGATCATTTTCGTCGACACGATCTTCGACGCGGACCTCTCGGTGACGAAGACGATCGACGCCGACGGCATCATCTGGGTGAAGGAGGTCGAGGACTACCAGCGCTTCGGCGTGGTCGTCACCGATGCCGACGGCAACATGACGAAGATCGTCGAGAAGCCCGATACGCCGATCTCGAAGCGGGCGAACATCGGGCTCTATTACGTCAAGAACTGGAAGCTGCTGTACGAGGGGATCGACTGGGTGCTCAAGCAGCCGAAGAACAAGGGCGAGTACTATCTCACCGATGCATTCCAGTACATGATCGACAAGGGCGCGAAGATCCGCGTGATCGACGTCGAGGGCTGGTACGACGCTGGCAAGATCGACACGCTGCTGGAGACGAACCGGGTCATGCTCGAAAAGGGGCATGCGAGGCGGCCCAAGCTCGACGCGGGCTCGACGATCATCGACCCGGTGTACATCGAGGACGATGTCGTGCTCAAGGCAGCCCGCATCGGGCCGAACGTCTCGATCGGGCGCGGCTCGGTGATCGAGCAATCCGAGCTCACGGACACCCTGGTCGGCTCGAATACGAAGATCGTCGGGTCGACCCTCAGGAACTCCCTGATCGGGGATTCGGCGGTCATTGAAGGCGTTCGCGGCGAGCTGACGCTGGCCGACCATTCGGAGGTGCGGGCTTCTACGTAAGACCGCGTATGGGGAACCGCCGGGGCAGACGGCATCGTTCTGCCCATGACTGGCGCCATACCGAATACACAGACCAGCCTCGCGGAGCCGATCGGCGTCGTGGTGAATGACGTCCACTCGCGGCTCAACCCAACCGTGGTCGACCGTGTGATCGCGGTCCGGTCCACCGCCGACGCCCGGAACGCCATCCTCGCCGCCGGCGCAGCCGGCAAGCCCGTCTGCATGAGCGGCGGGCGACACGCCATGGGCGGCCAGCAGTTTGCGCGCGGCGCGGTCCTCCTCGATACCCAGTTGTACCGCGGGATCCGGGGTTTCGACCGCGAGCGGGGGCTCGTCGAGGTCGAGTCCGGGATGCAGTGGCCGGAGCTCATCGCGTGGCTCGTCGATCAGCATACGGGAGCGGAGCACCAGTGGGGGATCAGGCAGAAGCAGACAGGCGCCGATCGCCTGAGCATCGGCGGCGCGGTCGCCGCGAACGTGCACGGACGCGGCCTAACGCTGCGTCCGTTCGTGGCCGACGTCGAGTCGCTGACGCTCATCGGCGCGGACGGAAGGCGGCGTACGTGCAGCCGGTCGGAGAATGCCGACCTCTTTCGCCTCGTGTGCGGCGGGTACGGCCTGTTCGGGTTCGTGGACACCGTCACATTGCGTCTCGTGCCACGCCACAAAGTGCGGCGCGCGGTGGAGATCGAGACCACGGAGCGGCTGATCGCCCGCTTCGATGAGCGTATCGCGAGCGGCTTCGCCTTCGGGGATTTTCAGTTCGCTCTCGACCCACGCTCGCCGGATTTCCTCCGTCGCGGCATCTTCTCGTGCTATGCGCCGGTGCCGAACGACACGCCGATTCCCGAGCAGCAGCGTGCGCTCTCGCCTAACGATTGGAAGAAGCTCCTCTGGCTGGCTCACGTCGACAAACAGAGTGCGTGGAACGCGTATTCCGCGCACTATCTCGGCACGCACGGCCAGGTGTACTGGTCGGACACGCACCAGCTGAGCACCTACATCGACGACTACCACTCCTGGCTCGACCACGAGACGCAGGCGGCGCATGCCGCCACGGAGATCATCAGCGAGCTATACGTCCCGCGGCCGGCACTGGCCGACTTTCTGGCCGAGGCGGCGGACGACTTCCGCGCGAACGGCGTGGACTGTATCTACGGGACCATCCGTTTGATCGACCGTGATGACGAAAGCTTCCTGACGTGGGCGAAGCAGCCCTACGCGTGCTCGATCTTCAACCTCCATACGCGCCACACCCCCGACGGCATCGAGCATTCGGCGGCAGCATTCCGTCGACTGATCGACATGGCGGCGAGGCGTCAGGGCAGCTGGTTCCTCACGTACCACACGTTCGGCACGCGATCGCAGCTGCTGCAGTGCTATCCCGAGCTTCCCGAATTCCTACGGCTCAAGCGACGCTATGACCCCGACGAGCGATTCCAGAGTGAGTGGTACCGACACCACGTCGAGCTCCTCGGATCCGTTCTTGACGACGCCGACCTCGACGATGAGTGATGGCGACGCGTCGCTTCCGCGGTTGGGTGGTATCACCGAGCCGACCACGGTTGCCACGAACGTCGTGCTCGCGGGTGTCGCGTTCGTGCTCGGTGCCAGACTTGGGTACGGCGCTGCCGCTGACGGGTCCGCATCCGGGAGTTGCATGGCCATCGCGCTTTTGGCGACTGCGGTTTCCGCCGCATTCGGCGCGGCCGCGCATGGCATCGACCCGCTCGTGGATCGGGAACAGCGAGAGCGCTGCTGGCGCGCCGCACTCTACACCATCGGGTTCGTCGGGGCCGCGTCGATCGCTTCAGTTGCCTTCTTCACTGCGCGCGGATCGATCCGGACGGCGATTCTCGTGGTGGCAGGGCTCAAACTTCTCGCGTACCTCGTGAGTGTCGTGCGTTGGCCGGAGTTTCGCGTCGCGGCAGCGGACTACGGCGGAGCGTTGGCCGTGCTCCTGGCCGGCGCGCTGTACGCCATGGCTCGCTGGCACGCGCCGGGAATGGGATGGCTGATTGGGGGAGTGGCGGTGTCGCTCGTTGCGGGGCTCGTGCAGGCGCGCCGCATCGCGGTTCACCGGCATTTCAATCACAACGACCTGTATCACTTGATCCAGATCGTGGCACTCTACCTGGTCTTTCGCGGCGGGTCGCTGCTTGTCGACCGCTGAGCGCTACCCAGTCGTCGTCGTCGGCGGCGGTCCGGCCGGCCTCGCGACGTCCGCCGAGCTTCGACGACGGCGCGTCGAGCACGTGGTGCTGGAGCGCGGGGAGGCCGCCGGCCACACGTGGATGAACCTGTACGACAGCCTAACGCTCCACACGGGAAAGCACCTGTCCACGCTTCCCGGCATGTCGTTCAACCGGCGCGTCCCGATCTTCCCGTCGCGCGGCGACTTCGTTGCATACCTCCACCGCTACGTGGAAGTGTTCGAGCTGCCGATCGAGACGGGGAGGCTGGTAACGGCGGTCGAGCGTAACGGCAACGGATGGGTCGTCCGAACGAACGCCGGCGACATCGGCGCGGCCGCCGTCGTGATGGCGACCGGCATCGTGTCTGCGCCGCGGATGCCGGGCATCGCCGGCCGCGAGCGCTTTCGTGGTCGCGTGATGCACAGCGCCGAATATCGGCGCCCGTCCGGTTTTCAGGGACGGCGCGTGCTCGTGGTCGGGGTAGGGAACTCCGGTGGCGAGATCGGGAGCGAGCTCGCCAACTTCGGCGCTCACGTGACGGTCGCGGTGCGGACGGGCACGCACGTTGTCCCGCGAGAGCTCGCCGGCATTCCGATTCAGTACGTCGTCTTCGCAATGCGTCGATTCCCGAAAGGCGCGCGACAGCGGATCGCCGGTCTCATGGGCAGGCTCACGGAGCTTCGCCGAGGCAAGCCGGTGCTCCCGAAGCCGCCATACGGCCCGCTCGATGCCATTCCGCTCATTGGCTTTCACCTCGTCGACGCCATTCGCTCCGGGCGCATCGCCGTTCGCGCCAGCATCGCGGAGCTCACCGAGGCCGGCGTTCGCTTTACGG
>Ga0075421_100012751_pt1 | contig 10456 bp, 12 predicted proteins | sample SoiMetdeltSBSDD5_FD_75292 | JGI IMG/M metagenome (GOLD analysis project Ga0075421, IMG submission 75292) | Bulk soil microbial communities from a Populus tree surrounding site in Tennessee, USA - Soil MetaG P. deltoides SBSDD5 | ecosystem: Environmental > Terrestrial > Soil > Tree plantation... | reverse complement strand
CGCCAGCGCCTGGGCGGCATGCTGAACTACTACTACCGCGCCGCGTAGGGCTGGACGCAGCGGAGTTTTCGGACAGTACGGGATCGAGTTGCCGGATACTACGACTCGTGGAGAGCACGCTCTTGGGCAAGACAGCTTGGCTGGGCTGTCTGCAGCAAATGCAGAGAAACCATCGTCGATTCAGCGAGGTGGTCGGGTACATATCGCGGCAAACCTGCGATTCGGGGCGACGCTGCTAGGCCCACTCTGACGTAGCAATGTGTCCGGTCTCAGTCGGAGGTGCGCCGTCGAACACGCCGACTCTGCGTCAGCCGATCATCTCGGTGAGAACGTCTCGGAGCCGGTCGTTCGACTCAGACTTTAACGCCCACTCGAAACGCTCGTTGAGGCGACCATTTGCGTACAGTTCAACCGCTGACGCCTGCAACGCTGTGACGACATCCCTCACGGTGCTGACGCGTTCCGGATCGCGAATGCCGCTCGGCTCTGTTACAAGCTGGCCGCCCGCCTGCACCTTTGGCGCGAGCTCAAACACGACCTCACGTCCTACGACCGTGTATGAGCGTCCCTGCAACGCACGGGCTCGACGGTGCGACACGAGGTAGGTGCTAGCAATCGTGGGCCGGGCGATCGCGCGGCGGATCGCCGCGAGGTCGCGGTCGTCATACGCTCCCGGCGTGTCCTTGAGCACCACCAGGCGGCAGATCGGATGCTGTTGCACCCGCGCGAGCGTCTCTTCGGCTGTCCGATACGTGCCCCGTAGCATCGTGAGCTGTAGATCGACGTCCCATGCCTCTGGATCCACCACTTCGTGATTGTCGACAACAACGATCGCTGATTGGTCCGGATGCGCGGTCGCAAAGGGAAGCGCCTCGTCCAACACTGACGCACTCAACGTCCCCAGAAACTGCGCCCAGGCGATCGGCTCTTGCCTCCCCGTTACCACGAGTGGCGGCAACATGGGAACCGGCTCGCGCATCGGGAGGGGCACGTCATTTAAGGTCTCGCGCAAACGCGCCATGGTTTTCGCGACCAACTCTTCGGTCGGCACGGGTCGATCGAGCCCGAGCGCCGCGTACCCCATCGCCTCGTCAATCAGGAGTGAGGGAACGCCCGCCTCACGCAGTTCTTCACGCGTCGTGCTTCTCTTCACTTCCATACATCACCTGTGAACGCCTCGTGCGTCCAGTATCCCTCTGTTCGCTCCGCGACCTCCGCGGCTGAATACGTTCGCCTCACGACCTTCTCCAACGCCCGCCACGCCTCTCCGACGCGTGCCTTGACGGTCTCGATCGGTTCGTTCAGTCTTTCCGCCGTCCAGTCGAACTGCGACTCGTTGTCTAGAAACGCCTCCAGATAACGAGTGAGTTTGAGGGGTAGCAGTGTGACGAACTGACGGACATATATGCTTCGAATGACGAGTTCAACGGCTACTGTGCCCAGCTCGCGCCTCATGATCCTCACAAGCTCGCGGGTGAAAAACGCCGGCGCATCTGAACCGATCGTGCGAATCGCCTGGTCGAGAATCTGCTGTGCCCGCTCCTGAGACCCCCCTCCCGATGCCACCCGGCATGCGCGCTCGATGTCTTGGATAAACCGGCGACACAGTTCCTCCCAAAGCTGCTCACGATGCTCGCGATCCGTGGTCTCTGCGACGTCGTCGAGCAGCTCGTCCAGAACTCTCGCGCGGAGTTTCGGCTTCTTGAACCATCCGAACATCATGTGCATCCACGCCCACGAAGTGTTACAAGCCCGCAACTCATTGTAGAACCTCGAGATCCGCCTGTTGCTGAGCCCGGATCAACCGAAGCGCACGGTGACGGATCACCCTGACGTTTGGCGCGGACAGCCGAAGGTGCTCGGCCGCTTCTTGGCTCGAGAGTCCGTTGATCACCGTGAGTTCGAGTACTGCGCGCCACTGCGCTGGGAGCCGGTCCATTAGCTCGGCTGCGTAGATCTGCGCTATCACGGGCGACTCGACACTGGTATCCGCCGGGGCACCACCTGACCGTCCTCCTCGGGCCAACTCTAGCGTCGTTCGTCGAACGAACGCCGCCAGCAGACGACGGAAAGACTCGATGCGTGCGCCCGGGTGATTGCGGAGCCACACCGTCATCCGTACGAACGTGTCCTGGAACACATCGTCGGCCAGCGCACGATCGCGCGCGAGGTCGAAAGCAATCGCGTACACCAGTCCCTTGTAGCGGCGCATCAACGTCTCGAGTGCATCCATCGCCAGAGCCACATCGTCGCCCTGGACGAGATCCGCAATGAGACGTTCCTCCTCAGCGTCTAAGGGCATCGAACGCGTCGTATCAGCTCGAAATTGCCGGCTCCCCGAACGACCAAGAACGACGAGACGCGCTGGCTGGCGAAGTCGAGACCCGCACCGAAGGATACTCGCGTTGTCGTCGTACGCCACGTACCTGTATTCAGATAGAAGCGCCGTTTTCCCCCGACCTCGGGCAGCGCGACTACACCCGGTGCGTGCGTGTGGCCGAAGACACGAACCGCAGCATCATGCTTCACGGCGTGTCCCTGCTGAACGTGTCCATCGCGCGTGAGCGATAAGGGGATCTTCGCAAGAAACCCAAGCATCGGCGCTAGGTCCACTAGACCGTACAGTGTGCGTATCCAGCGCACCACGTCGGCCTGCGACCCATAGCGTTCCTCGCGGAAGTAATCCAGCGCTAGAAACTCATTGACGGTTGTTCGCCAGATGCCTCGCAGTTCCTCTCGCTCACCAGCGGACACGAGCCTCGTCGTTGCTAACCACTCGACGTACAGCGGAATGAGGAAGTGCGGTTCCACATTGTCGATCTCGTCGACCGCTCTGCCAAGCGGCGTATTCGAGGTTAGATGGAGCTTCTTGCGTGCCGCTCGAGCGAACTCGTTGACGACGCGCAGCACGATAGCGTCACCAATCGCCCAAAGACCCGCATGCGCTCGATGGAAGTTCAGCGCATCGTGCCGATGACCGTGGTCGGCATAGAGATCGAGCCCCCTATCTTCGTACTCAAGCGGAAACTCATGCTCAGCCGACTGATCGAGCGAGAACAGGCGCACGATCTCCACCCGCGCCTTCGGCGAGAGCTGGACCATGAAATCATGGTTCCCGATCACGTATCGGATCTGGGTGGCTCTCGTCGCCTTCAACTGCCGAAGCGCCTCGAAAAAGCGCTCGTATCTGCGCTCAATGCCAGCAATCACCGCGAGAAGCGCTTGCTCCTGCAGTCCTCCTGCGAAACCGCTGAACTGAGGACCAAGTGCTGACCAGGGTGCAGCGCCTGAGTGCGTGAGCCACAGCGAGCCCCACTGCTCCGAGCGAAGCAGATCAACGACATCCCCGAGGAGCAACAGTGTGAGCGGATCGTTGCGTGGCTGCAGCGTCGAGAGCTGCTCGGTGAACTCGACGAGGTCTGCCGCGCTGACCGCGCCACCGGTCGTGCGGTCCGTCATGTGGAGATCACTAACCACAACCAGCATGGCGCGAGATTTTGACACACCTCAAATGCTGGTCCTAGGATTTGCGGGGGGCGACTTCTTTTCGGCGGACGCACCGTCGGTCATCGCTGAGACATCCATGTCTGCTCGACGGCAAAAATGCATCGACCAAGGCGTCGACGACCAAATGTTGCGTCGACGCGGGCGGAGGCGATCTAGATGCTCCAGGCCGTGTATGTGCCGTCTGTGTAATCGAGAAAGGTCCGTCGACCAGCGAAGATGCTGATCTCCAAGTGATGACTCGGTGAGGGGGCGGCGCGTTCTCGATGCCTTTCATCTACCGCGCCATGATCGCCGTGGCCGTCGAGGACCGAGCAGGCCTGCTCGAGCAGCGAGTGCAGCACAGGATCACGGTTGACATCTGCCGTCGGGATCGATGACTGCGAATTGCAGGAGATCCGCGAACGATGCGGTCGTGGTTCCGCGCACCAAACTGCAACGCATACATGGAACGGTTCGTTCGATCGATGAAAGAGGAGTCCCTCGATCGCGTCATGCTGTCGGGAGAGCGGCATCTGCGTCGCACGCTAGGGGAGTTCGTAGCTCACTACCTTCGCGAGCGAAACCATCAAGGCATTGGCAATGAGTTGATTCAGTCACCCGCGCGAGCCGATGCACGCGGGCCGGTTCACCACCGCCAACGGATCGGCGGCCTGCTGAACTACTACTATCGTGCCACGTAGGTGTCCAAAAGATTCCGAAGGATTTATCGGACATACGGGGGCTACTCCGAGACAGGGACACTACCCCGTACTGTCCGAAAACTGCGTCGGTCACGGCATGGCATAGAGTTGACGGGTGATTCCGTTACAAATGTTGCTGGCCGCACTGGTGGGGTGGCTTGAACGCGAGCAACGCGACGTGATCGCCTTTCTTCGCGAAGAAAACCGTGTCCTTAAAGCGCAACTCGGTCGGCGTCGACTGCGACTGGATGACGAGCAGCGCCGACGTCTCGCCGTACTCGGCGACCGGCTTGGTCGCCGCCTACTGCGTGAGTTCGCGACGCTCTCACCCCGGACACGATTCTTCGGTGGCATCGGGAGTTGGTCGCCCGGAAATGGACGTACCCACGTCGGCGCTCAGGGCGACCGAGCGTGTCGACAGCGATTCGACGGCTCGTCGTGCGGATGGCGACTGACAATCCGCAGTGGGGATACACGCGGATCCAAGGAGCGCTGAAGAACGTCGGGCATCGTGTTGCCCGGTCGACGATCGCGACCATCCTCAGAGCCGAAGGCATTCCACCACGTCGTGAGCGGTCGACATCGTGGAACGCATTCTTGCGCGCGCATTGGCCGGCGCTCGTCGCCGCCGACTTCTTCACGACCGAAGTCTGGACGGGGCGTGGGTTGGTAACCTACTACACGGTGTTCGTCATCGAACTGCACTCGCGGCGAGTGTGTGTCGGTGGTGCCACACGGTATCCAAACGAAGCGTTCGTGCTTCAGGCCGTACGGGAGATGACCGACGCGGTGGACGGCGTGATGGGACCTGGGCGACTTCTGATCTGCGACCGCGATCCCAAGTGGAGCAGCGCGGTCGAGGCCTTGCTGGAACATGAGGACGTTCGGATCATTCGAACACCTGCGTGAGCACCGAACTGCAATGCCTATGCGGAACGATTCGTGCGGTCCATCAAAGAGGAATGCCTCAACCGGTTGATCCTGCTCGGCGAGCGCCATGGCGTGGTTTGGCGGACTACGTTGCGCATTACCACGCGGAGCGGAACCATCAAGGCCTCGGGAACGAACTGATTGAGCCGCTTGGCGGTTCAGACGTCGTGAGTCCTGTCCGTCGGCGGCAGCGATTGGGCGGCATGCTTAACTACTACTATCGCGCGGCGTAGCAGCTGGACGCAGCGAAGTTTTCGGACAGTACGGCATCAAGCGGCGCCGAGCTCTCCTCGTCGGCATCTGTCCCGAGGTCATCCAGTTGCTAAAGGACAAATCCGTGAATTCAGAACATTCGAAGTCCTTCGGAAAATGAAGCCGATGCGCCAGATCGAAGCGGCTGAGTTGATGGTAACGGCAGGCAACTATACGGCCAGCTATGCGAAGGCGCTGTTGGCCGCCACTCGGCAGGCCGATCTCGTAAAGGCGGATGCGCCGAAGAAGATCACCGGGATGACCCCAGAGCAGATGGCGCGCATGGAGCGGGAAATGGAGAAGCTGCAACGCGACCTGAAGACTGTCGAATCGCGCTACGGGGAGGACGTTCTTCAGCTGGTGATCGCCTCAGGTTATCTATCGAAGCTGGTTGCCAACGCCGAAATCAAACGCTACCTTGACCAGTACCATCCAGAAATCCTCTCGGAGTTCCGCGCAATCATCGCAGCGACATCGCTGGATCAGGCGAGCGCTGGGTGATCGCGCAATGCTTCAGCGACGCCACTCGAGCCAAAAACGCTGTGGCAAGAATAGGGGCGCAGCCGTCGCGTAACAGCTCTTCCGAAAAAAAGAGGTCCTCATTGCGCTTATCGTCCAGAACAAAAGTTGACATGGGCGAGGCCTCCCGATGTGACGGCGTGGTTAGCCTGCCATGTGAGCTGCCTTAGCGGCCATCGTAGGAGGCACGGTGAAGGAGTGTCGAGCAGCGACCTCGACCCATGCACGCAGACCGTCGAGGTCGATTGTCCCCGACCATTGTCGATACAGCATGAGCAGATAGCGGATTACATCCCGCTCATGATACTGAATGCTGTAATCGTCGTCGGCCGACTTCATCAGATTATCGAGCGAAGCTGCCTGTCCAAGGAGCTCGACGTACCGAGGCGCCGACAAGGGCGCGGCTATCACAATTGCCAACTGGGTGATCGCCGCGAGATGTCCGCCAGTCGCTGCGCCGTTGCCGATCAGTAGCTCCAGCTGTTCAGGCAACAGAGTTGTACGAAGGATTTGGTAGCAGTTCGCCAGCCGTTTCACGTCACGAAGGGAATCAACCAGGGTGACTGCCACCTCTTCGAGAAACGAGATCTCCTGCTCCGTCAGCGGGGCAATCGTCTCCACCGCTGGAGTCGCAGGCGTAGGTGCCGCGGTCGTGACACCGCTCGGCATCTCGGCTGGAGCCGATGGTTCCATCGGCCACACAGGTTCGGTTCGCGGGGCGAGTATGTCGCGCACAAAACGAACGGCGCCCCGACTGGTCAGCGGACGCATCCAGAACGGGATGTGGATGAACGTAGCCAACGTTCGCACGCTGCGCGCGGCCGCGCTGATGTCGTCCGTTACATCGGCCGCCTGAGGAATCGGGCCGGAATAGGTGCCTGCGATCGCCCTGATCAACCATGCGGGATTGACTCCGATGACGACGACGAAAATCGGGAAGGCGAGGATCAACTGAATGGCCTGGATCACGTCGACCACCGTGGCAGGAGGACAGCGATCGAGATCGTCGATGTAGATGATGATGCGCTGCGGCTGTGACACCTTCCAGTCAGCACCGTTCTGCTGTTCCAGCAGGTAGCGTGAGAGCGCTTCGAAGTCCTCGCGGATCATCGGCACAAGCGACGGCCGTACGTCCTGATGCGTGGCGATCAGAGCGCGGTACGCGTCGATGACCGCGCGCTGAACGCCGCCCGATCGCAGGTCGGCGATCGCTTGCTCGGCCAGACCCGCGTTGCGCAGCGCCTCCGCCACGCGAGCGCGGCTGTCTTCCTCCTGCCGCAGCGACGCCGCTTCGCGTTGCGCGGCGACGAGCTTCTCGTACTTGCGACGGCGACGGACGTCGGCGACAACGGCATCGAGAGTCCGCCCGTATGGCTGGAGCGCGTCCGCCGCGCTCAAGACGCGGTTGCCGAGCAGGAGTGCCACGACAAGGACGAAGAACGTGCCCACGGTGGCCAGTGCACCGAGCGCGTTTTCCACTGTCTCGACCCACCTCGAGACGTCTCGCATTTCGCTGTACAGACTGAATAGCACCCAGGCTGCGGCTCCGACGAGCAAGATGACGAGAAATAGGAGGAATACACTTCCAATGTACTTTTGCGCCGTAAGCGTGCTTGTCAGCAACGAGGCGCGGCCCATCGGCGTGTTCGCCTGCGCAAGCACTTTACGTAGTCCCGTCGCGTTCCGCGAGAGTTGCTTCAACCCCAGTCGCGCGCCTGCGCGATCGATCGCTTCGGCCGAACCATCCTCGTCGGCACGACTTGCGAATAAATCGTTCACCTCGGTCTGTGGCGGTTGCGACTGCTGCTTGGCGTGCTGCCGCACCGCGGCGGCGTACTGCGCCTCGGCTCGGGCCAGCGCCTCTTGCTCGATGGCGAGCACGCGTCCAGCGGCTTCATGCTTTGACTCGAGCTCGCGGAGCAACTTGCCGGCCGTTCCGATCTGCCATAGCCGCTCCTGACGATCGTCCCCATCGATGCCTGTAGGCGTCGAGCTCTGGAGCGCTTCGAGGATCCGCTCGGCGAGCGCCAGCCATTGATTGGCGCCGACGTAGTGCCACGGGTTGTAGTTGATTTGGAGCGCCGCGCAAAAGGCCGTGGCGTCGCCCGTGTGTGCCTGGGCCGCGCGAGCCGCAATCAACGCGTCGACGTGTTGCGCCACCCGGCGCAGAAAGAATGTGATGCCCGATCCCTCTGCGCCAAAAATACCAACGCAGAGCGGTGGCATTACCGACTGTTCAACGATGAGTGTTGCGATCGGCATCGCCTGGCGGTCGACATCGAGGACGTCCTCACCGCTGTTCGCATCGGGCGCGAAACCGCTGAGAGGCGGGACAGAGTTAGGCTCACTCATCGCGCGCGGATGGTACCACGCCGAGCACGCGCGTCGAGGCGTCCGTTGGCGAACTTGCCATCGACGTTTCGACCAACCGCACGAGTCCGCATATAGCATCAACGCAAACTGAACGTAACAGGTTGTCGTACACATCTTCGACGGAAGGAACGGTCATCAAGACATTGAACTAGCCGATGACGGCCGACAAGGCCGCTCAGAGAACCGATACCTCGGTCGACGGACGATATATGGGTATAGCCAAAGGATTGCGCTGGAATTCGTGGACGACTCTGCAGGCCGTGCACTTCGATTGGGAGCACGAGCCGACCCCGAGGCCAGTGCGTATCACCAGTCCCTCTCCGGGAGAGGGCGAGCCAGTACGAATCGCCATGGGCGGTGTCGAAGTGGAAGGCGTGGTTGTGGAATCCGCGGGCGGCGTCCTTCACGTTCGGGTCGCCAAGCCCCAGATGCAGAGGGCCGACGAGCGAACTCCCGTTCGTCGAAAAAGGCAGCCCCGTAGCCGAGTGCGGTAGAGATACACACACATGATTCCTCCACTTCTGATATGCGGCGTGCTTGCCCTTGCGAGTCCGGCGTGGCCTTGTAGCGTGTTGTTGCCGTTGCCGTCAGCCGAATGGCTCGTTGGCAACGCCGAGGTCATTGCGCGGGTGAGAGCCGAGGGCCTCTCGTCAACCCCTGGGCGCGCCGGCGTCTTGGCTGGAAGCCGAACACAGGTGACGTTTGCGATCGTCGAGCTGCTCAAGGGCCGCCTGTCGTCCACCCGTAGTGTCCCACGTTGGATCCGGGCGATAGCGGTAGACTCCAAACGTGCTTCCGCTCCAGTTCGTGGTTGCGATCCTGTGTGGTGGCTTCGACGTGAACACGAGGACGTGCTCGTCTTCGTGCGTGAAGAGAATCGCGTGCTGAAGGCGCGGCTCGAAGGGCGACGCCTTCGTCTCGATGATGGGGAGCGTCGACGCCTCGCGGAGCTGGGCCACCGTCTGGGACGCCGGTGCTCTCTGACGTCGTCACGATCGTGACACCAGACACCATTCTCCGCTGGCACCGAGAGCTCGTCGCGCGCAAGTGGACGTATCGCGGCGTGCGCGGCGGCCGCACAGGGCTGCAGGCCCGCATCCGGTCATTGGTGGTGCGCATGGCCACCGAGAATCCGACGTGGGGCTATAGGCGCATCCAAGGTGCTATGAAAAATCTTGGCCATCAGGTCGGTCAATCAACGGTCGCCCGCATTCTGAAGGCGGCCGGCGTACCGCCCGGCCGCGAACGTCCGATGACGTGGCGGGCGTTCATACGCGCGCACTGGCCAGCGCTGCTGGCCGCCGATTTCTTCACCACGGAGGTGTGGACCGGTGGCGGGCTGATGACGTACTACACGGCGTTCGTCATCGAACTGCACTCGCGCCGCGTCCACGTGCTTGGTTCGACGCGATATCCGAACGACGCCTTTGTGGTCCAAGCGTTCCGAGAGCTCGCGGCCGACGGGGATCTCCTTCGCTCCGGTGGGATCCTGATCTGCGACCGCGATCCAAAGTGGAGCGCCGCGATGGAAGCGCTACTCAGAAGCGATTAGCGTTCGGGTCGTGCGCACCCCAGCCGCGGCGCCGAACTGTAACGCACACGCGGAACGTTTTGTCCGGTCGATCAAGACGGAATGCCTCGATCGCGTCATTCCGATCGGCGAGTGGCATCTGCGCCGGCTCGTACGGGAGTTCGTCGAGCACTATCACGCGGAGCGGAATCACCAAGGCATCGCGAACGAGCTGATCGAGGGTATGCCCGTGCGACGAACAAATGGTCCTGTGCGCAAACGTCAGAGAGTCGGCGGGATTCTGAGTTATTACTATCGATCGGCGGCGTAGCTTGGGGCGCCGATCCGAGTCTGGGACATTACGGGTCTCGACGAGTCGACAACGCGAATCGGATCAGCAGCGAGAATGCGAACGACGTCCAGCATCCCGCGTAGCACGACCACTGACCATACCAAGATCAATAGTTTTGGCCGGACGCGATATTGGCGACGGACACCGGGCTGTTCTTCTTGACACGTGGGGCCGCACGCATCCAGAGTAGGCCACCCCAGCACGGCGGCCGCGGACTCTCAGGGCCGGTGCCCCTTCAACGAGCGCCCGCGCACAGGAGGCCCGATATGCGTAGATACTTCGGCGCCCTCGCGGTGATCTCTCTCGTGGTGCTCTTCCCCTCCGCACTGTACG
>Ga0075421_100012746_pt1 | contig 10457 bp, 9 predicted proteins | sample SoiMetdeltSBSDD5_FD_75292 | JGI IMG/M metagenome (GOLD analysis project Ga0075421, IMG submission 75292) | Bulk soil microbial communities from a Populus tree surrounding site in Tennessee, USA - Soil MetaG P. deltoides SBSDD5 | ecosystem: Environmental > Terrestrial > Soil > Tree plantation... | reverse complement strand
TCGCCGGTGGGCGGCTGCTCGCCTTCGCCATCAACCTCGCGCACTGGGCGGACATCGGCGGCGCCGTGCCGGGCAGCTACGTGCCGTGGGCGACCGAGGCCCACCAGGAGGGCGTGCGCATCTCGCCGCTCCGGCTCGGCACCGCGAAAGGCATGGATCGCGAGAAGCTCGACTTCCTGCTCTCGAACGTGCGCGGCCGCGAGGAGCGCGAGGGCGACATCCTCGCCCAGTGCGCCGCCAACGACGTCGCCGCGCGGCGCTTCGCCGAGCTGGTCGAGCGGTACGGCGCCGACACGCTGCGTGCCTGCTTCGAGCGGCTGCACGAGGAGTCGGAGACCCAGATGCGCGCGGCGATCCGCGCGCTCCCCGACGGCGTGTGGGAAGGGGAGGACTGGGTCGACGACGACGGCGTCGACGCGCAGCCGTTGCGCGTGCACGTGCGCGTCGAGATCCGGGGCGACGAGGCGTACTTCGACTTCAGCGGCTGTCCGCCCGCGGCGCGGGGCCCCGTCAACACGACGTATTACATCGCGTGCTCGGCCGTGTACTACGCGATGAAGGCGCTGGCGGCGCCCGACGTGCCGCCGAATGAAGGCTGCTACCGGCCGCTGCACGTGCACGTGCCCGAAGGGACGCTGCTGCGGCCGCCCGCGGATCGGCCGGTGGTCGGAGGCAACCACGAGACCTCGCAGCGCGTGGTCGACGCGATCATCAAGGCGCTCGCGGCGGCGATTCCGGAGCGGGTGTCGGCCGGTGGGCCGTCGACGTCCGGGGTGATGATCTTCGGCGCGCGAACCGCCGACGGCCGCTGGACCATCCTGTACGAGGTGCACGGGGGCGGTGAGGGCGCGACGGCCACGAAGGACGGCGCGTCCGCGACGCGCGTGCACATGTCGAACGTGATGAACACGCCGTCGGAAGTCATCGAGCTCGAGTACCCCTTCCGCATCGAAGAGCACTCGCTGCGTCCTGGCTCTGCGGGTGACGGCACCCATCGCGGCGGGCTCGGGCTGCGCCGGGCGTATCGCGTGCTCGCGCCCGAAGTGACGCTCACCACCATGCTCGATCGCAGGGTCGTGCCGCCCTACGGCATCGTGGGGGGTGACGCGGCGGCCCCGTTCAAGATCACGCTGAATCCGGGCCCGGGCGCGCGCGACATCGGCGGCAAGGAAACGCTCACGCTCCACCAGGGCGATCTCGTGGTGATCGACACGTGTGGCGGTGGTGGCTATGGCCCGCCTGGGGCGCGGCCGGACGAGGCGCGCGCGAAGGATCGACAGGAGGGCTACGTATGAGCCGGGTGCAGGACCGGATCGCCATCGTGACGGGGGCGGCGAAGGGCATGGGTCGCGAGATCTGCCTGACCCTCGCGCAGGAGGGCGCGCACCTCGTGGTCGCGGCCCGCGACGCCGCGCCGCTGAAGGAGCTGGCCGGCGAGATCGAGAAGCTCGGCCGGCGCGCCGTGACGCAGGTGACCGACGTCACGGACGAGGCGCAGGTGAAGGCGCTGGTCCAGCGCGCGCTCGCGGAGTTCGGCGGGCGAATCGACATTCTCGTGAACTGCGCCGGCGTCACCGGGCCCGTCGAGACGCCGGTCTGGGAGATCTCGGCCGAAGATTTCGCGCAGGTGCTGGACGTGAACGTGAAGGGCTCGTTCCTGCCGACCAAGTACGTGCTCCCGACGATGATCGCGCAGCGGTACGGCAAGATCGTGAACATCAGCGGCACGTCGGGCCTCCGCGGGTACAAGAACCGGGCCGCGTACTCGTCGTCGAAGTGGGCCATCCGGGGCCTCACGCGTACGACCGCGCTCGATGCCGGCAGCTACAACATCAACGTGAATGCCGTGCATCCCGGCATCGTGGACGGCCCGCGCATGCAGCGGCTCTGCCGCGAGAAGGCGAAGAAGCGCGGCTGGACGCCCGAGCAGGTGTACGAGGAGTACGTCAACGAGATGGCGCTGCGCCGCGTGACGTCGGCGCAGGACATCGCGGACACCGTCTGCTTTCTGTCCTCCGACCTTTCGAAGAACATCACCGGCCAGTCGATCACGGTGGATGGGGGCTGGGACGTCTAGCTCCTCGGAGGGGGACTGCGTCCCCCTTCCGACGGTCGTCGCGCTAGCCTAGCCTAGTGAAGCTCGACCAGTGCGCACGCTGCCCCGGCCGAGCGCAGCCAATCGGACACGGTGTCGCCCGGCGTCACCGCGGAGCCGAAGCTCGTTCTCAGCCGATCGCCGACGTAGGACCACGGCGCGGGAGAGCCCTTCGCAGCCTGGCTGATGAGATATCCCGCTCTTCCGCCCCGTGACGGCCGGGCGGCGAGCCCGCGCCGCAGCTCCCACCGATGCCAGAAGAAGCGCCGCCAGCTCGCGACCAATCCGCGTTGCACGCTACGCGGCAACCGGCTCCAGGATTGCCGAAGCGCATCGTCGATGACGTGCTCCAGCTGTTCGCGACGCTCCTCGTGCGCGATCGCATGCATCTGCGTCGCCTGCCCGGCATGAAGGCGCCAGCCGCCCCACGTGTGCGGCACGTGAACGGTGTTCGTCACCAGCGAGGCGCGCATGCTCCAGTGGAAGTCCCCCGCGTTTCCCCACGCTGCGTCGAAGACACCGATCTTCGCGAAGAGCGAGCGACGAATGAGGAGCTGCGTGACCGACGTGTACACGCTCTCGCCGTAGAGATGCAGCAGCCCGTCGTAGGGGGCGAGCCGGAGATGGGAGCGCTGGGCCAAGCCGTTCGAGCCCAGCGCGAAGAGCGAGCGGGCCTTCCACCACGCATTGAGCTCTTCGGCGCCGGCGCCCACCGCGCGGAGCGCGCAATGCGCGAGATCGCAGTCTGCGCGCGCGTCGAGAGCCTCCACGAGTCGTTCCAGGCAATCGGGCGCCATCGTGTCATCGCTGGGGGCGATGTAGACGTAGTCACCCGTCGCATGCCGCAGGCAGCGGTTCCACGCCGGGTAGATGCCTTCGCGCGGCGCCTGGAACAGCCGCAGGCGAGGCTCGGTGGCCGCGTGCCGCCGGAAGAAGTCGCCCGACCCATCGTCGGAATAGCCGTCGACGACGATCAGCTCCCAGTCGCCGAACGACTGACCGAAGATCGAGTCGAGACGCTCCGGGAGGAAGCGGCGGTGATTGAGGCTGGGGAGGCAGATCGAAACTCTAGGCACGGACGACCGATTGTCCTCTCTATTACACTATCGTCAATCGGGGCCCGAACAGGAGGACGCATGCTCGGTGTGGTTGCGACGATCAAGGTGAAGCCGGGGATGGAGAAGGAGTTCGAGGCCGTGGCCAAGGAGCTCGTGGCCAAGGTGAACGCGAACGAGCCAGGGTGCAAGCTCTACGCGCTCCACCACGGCGAGGCCGCGAATACCTACGTGTTCATGGAGCGCTACGCCGACCAGGCGGCGGTGGAAGCGCATCGAGCGTCCGACTACTTCAAGGCGCTCGGTCGCAAGATGGGCGAATACATGGACGGGCGCGCCGAGGTGCTGCGCATGAAAGAGGTCGAGTAAGTCTCGGTGCCCGCGTTCGCGTACGAGGCGCCCGCGACCGTCGCGGACGCCGTCGACCTGCTACGCCGGCACGGGGCCGACGCCAAGGTGCTCGCGGGCGGGCAGAGCCTCGTGCCGCTGCTCAACTACCACCTGGCCGATCCGCGGGTGGTGGTCGACATCAACGATCTGCCGCTCACGAGCGTCAGCGCGGTCGATGGGCGGCTCCACCTCGGGGCGCTCGTGCGCCATCACCAGCTCGGCGAGTCATCCGAGATCGCGGCGCGCTGCCCGGTGCTGCGAGAGGCGGTGGCCTTGATCGGCAACGTGCGCGTGCGCTCTCTCGGCACGCTCGGCGGCAGCCTGGCCCACGCGGATCCCGCGGCCGAGCTCCCGATGATCACGCTGGCGCTCGACGGCCGGTTCACGCTCACATCGGCGTCCGGCGCGCGCACCGTCGGGGCGCGCGAGTTCTTCACCGGCCCGCTGACGACCGTGATGCGTCCCGACGAGCTCCTGACGGAGATCGACGTGGCCGCGCCACCCGCCACGGGCTGGGCGATCGAGGAGATCGCGCGGCGCGCCGGAGACTTCGCGATCGTCGCCGTGACCGCCCTCGTGAGCCTCGACGCCGGCGGGCGCGTGTCGCAGGCGCGGCTCGCCTTCGGCGGCGTGGCGCCGACGCCCGTCCGCGCGTTGGCGGCGGAAGACGCGCTCGCCGGTCACGAGCCCACGGCCGAGCGGCTCGCGGGGGCCGCGACGCTTGCGCGCGATGCCCTGAGCCCCCAATCGGACGCGTTCGTCTCCGGTGCGTATCGGCGCCACCTCGCCGGCGTCCTCACGCGCCGCGCGCTCACGCGTGCGGTGGCTCGCGCGCGCACATGAAGCTCCTCATCAACGGGCGCACGCGTGAGGTGGAGGCGCCGGCGGCGGATCAGACGCTGCTGGGCGTCCTGCGCGACACGCTCGGCATCTTCGACGTCAAGGAAGGCTGCGGGGAAGGCGTCTGTGGCGCGTGCACGGTACTGCTCGACGGCCGCCCGATCTCGAGCTGCCTGTTCCTCGCCGCCGCCGTGCGCGGCCGGGCCATCGTCACCGTCAAAGGTCTCGAGCGCGAAGGCGGCCTCCATCCGTTGCAGGAGGCATTCGTCCGGCACGGCGCCGTGCAGTGCGGCTTCTGCACGCCCGGGATGCTGCTCACGGCGCTCGCGTTCCTCGAGACCAACCCGCGCCCGGATCGTGACGAGATCCGGCACGCGCTCGAAGGCAACCTGTGCCGCTGCACCGGCTACGCGAAGATCGTGGACGCGATCGAGGCGTACGCAAGGAACGGTGACGACCGTGGCTGACGCGACGGCCGTCGAGTCCGGTCTGCGCGTGGTCGGCCGGCCCATTCCGCGCCACGACGCGCGGGACAAGGTCGCGGCGGCCACCGCGTACGCGGCGGACTTCGCGCTGCCGGGAATGCTCCACGCCTTCGTGCTGCGCTCGCCGTATCCGTCCGCGAAGATCGTGAGGCTCGACACCGCGCGCGCGCTCGCCACGCCCGGCGTGGCCGCGGTGCTGACGGCGCGCGACGTGCCGAGAAACGCGCTCTCCACCGACGTGCCGGGCCAGACGACGACCGTGGGGCCGTTGCGCGCCACGCTGCACGTGCTCGCGGAGGGGCGAGTGCGCCATCAGGGCGAGCCGGTCGCGCTCATCGCCGCCGAGACGCTCGCCCAGGCGCGCGCGGCGGCGGAGGCGGTCGACGTCGAGTACGCGCCGCTGCCCGCCGTGTTCAGCCCGTCCGAGGCGCTGGCGCCCGGAGCGCCGGCGGTGCACGACTCCGGCAACCTGCTCGCGCAGTGGCGGATCGCGCGCGGCGACCTCGCGGCGGGTTTCGCGCGTGCCGCGGTGGTGGTGGAAGGCGAGTACGTCACGCAGTTCGTCGACTCCGCGTACCTCGAGCCCGAGTCGGGGGTGGCGTGGATCGACTCCGACGGGGTCATCACCATCCGCCTGTCGACGCAGGTCATCGAGCACTTTCGCGACGTCGCGGAGGTTCTCGACGTGCCGCAGAATCGCGTGCGCGTCATCGGCACCTATCTCGGTGGCGGCTTCGGCGGCAAGGAGGACGTGACCGTCGAGGTCTATCTGGGGCTGCTGGCCCTGCGGACGGGGCGCCCGGTGAAGATGGTGTGGACGCGGCAGGAGTCGCTGCTCGGCCGCGCCAAGCGCCACCCGTATCGCCTCCGTTATCGCACCGGCGCCCTGTCCACGGGCGAGATCGTCGCGCAAGAGATCGACCTGCTCGGCGACTCCGGCGCCTATGCCTATCTCTCGGCGCTCGTGCTGCTCTACTCGACCGTGACGGCCGCTGGTCCGTATCGCACACCGGCGGTATCGGTGACCGCGCGCGTGGCCTACACGAACAACCCGCCCACGAGCGCCATGCGCGGCTTCGGGGCCATGCAGACGGTGTTCGGCTACGAGTCACAGATGGAGCGCGTGGCGCGTGCGCTCGGGCTCGACCCCGTGCGCGTGCGCGCGGTGAACGCGCTGCGGAAGGGTGACACGCTGCCCGTGGGGCAGGTGATGGAGACGCACGTCGCGTTGCCCGAGCTGGCCGCGCGCGCGTGGGAGGCGCTCGGCACGCCGACATCGCCGCGAGCGCCGCACGTGAAGATCGGCCGCGGGCTCGCGTGCAATTTCCAGCCGTACGGCCGGATCGTGTGGCTCCACGACTGGTCCAGCGCCTGGATCGGGTTCGAGATGGACGGCAGCCTGGTGGTCCGGTGCGGCGCGCCGGACGTGGGCGGCGGCCAGGCGAGCTCGCTCGTGCAGATCGCATCGGAGGTCCTCGGCGTTCCGCTCGAGCGCATCGTCGTGCACGTCTCCGACAGCGCGCTCACCCCGCTCTCGGGCACGACCACCGCGAGCCGCCAGCTCTACATGTCGGGCAACGCCTGTCTGAAGGCCGCGCGCGAGCTGCGCGCGCAGCTCTTGCCCGTGGCCGCGCGCATGCTCGACGTCGCCGTCGAGGCGCTCGAGATGGTGGACGGCGAGGTCGTCGCGACCGACGGGCGGTCGGTCTCGCTCCGGAACCTGCTCGCGCAGTGCGCGCGCGCCAGCGTCCCCCGGAGCCATCTCGGCGTGTACCACGCGCCGTCCGGCGAGCCCGTCGATCTCCACGCCGGCGCCGGCAAGGTCTTTCCCGACTACACGTTCGGCGCGCACGCGGCGGAGGTGGAAGTCGACACCGAGACCGGCGAGGTGCGCGTGCTCAGGTACGCGGCGGCGCACGACGTCGGGCGCGCGATCAACCCGCAATCGGTCGAGGGCCAGATCCAGGGCGGCGCCGTCCAGGGGCTCGGGTATGGGCTGATGGAGGAAGTGGTGCTCGAGGACGGGATCAACCTCACGACCTCGTTCGCGAGCTATCTGATCCCGACGGCGGCCGACGTGCCGGATGTGGAGGCGATCGTGCTCGAGTCCGGCGAAGGGCTCGGCCCGTTCCACGCCCGGGGGATCGGCGAGCCACCCATCGGCCCCCCCGCGGCGGCGATCGCCAACGCGATCGAGGCCGCGACGGGAGCCCGGATCACGCGCCTGCCGATCACGGCCGAGCGCGTCGCGCGCGCGCTCGGCCTCGTCTCCTAGTACCCTGCGGGGCGTGCCCGCGCCCCACGCGGTCCGCGCCTATTTCGCCGTAGCCGCTGCCGGCTTCCGGCGGTACTCCACCTACCGCCAGGCCACGATCGCCGCGTGTGTGACGAACTCGGTGTTCGGCTTCCTCCGCTGCGCGGTGTTGCTGGCCATCGTCGACGTCCGCGGCGGCGTGGTGGCCGGGTACGACTGGCCGCAGCTCGCGACGTTCACGTGGGTGGGACAGGGCCTGATCGGCACCGTGCTCCTGTGGGCGACGCCGGAGTTCGCCGACCGCATCCGCAGCGGCGACGTCGTCATCGACCTGCTGCGTCCGCTCGACCTCGTGTGGCAGCAGCTCGCCGTCGATCTCGGACGCGCGGCGTACGCACTCGGCCTGCGCCTGCTCGTCCCCGTCGCCGTCGGCGCGCTCTTCTTCGAGCTGTACGCGCCGCGCCGGCTCGCGACGTACGCACTCTTCGCGTGCTCGCTGGTGCTTGCCACGGTCGTCTGCTTCGGCTGTCGTTTCCTCGTCAACGCCGCGGCGTACTGGCTGCTCGACGCGCGCGGCCCGCAGATGGCTTGGACCCTGGCCTCCGGCTTCTTCGGCGGGCTCTACTTCCCGCTGTGGTTCTTGCCGCCCGCCGTCGCCGTCGCCGTGATCGCCGTCACGCCGTTCCCGTCCGTGATCCAGCTGCCGCTCGACATCCTCGTCGAGCGCGGCTCGCTCGTGACGCAGGTCGAGATGCTCGGCGTGCAGGCCGCGTGGGCGGTCGCCATCCTGGCCCTGTGCCGGTGGGTGCAGGCGCGCGGCGCGCGGAAGCTCGTGGTGCAGGGTGGTTGACCGCGCGCTGACCTACGGTCACCTGATCGCGGCACAGGCGCGCGGCCAGGCTCAGTACCGCGCGTCGTTCGCGGTCGAGGTGGCCGGGAGCGTGGGCTTCGGCATCCTCGACGTGCTAAGCGTCGTGGTCGTGTTCCGGGTGACGCCGACACTCGGCGCGTTCTCGTTTCCCGAAGTCTTCCTGATGACGGCCCTCGCCGACTGCGCGTTCGCGCTCGCCGATGTGTGCGTCGGCAACGTGGAGCGGCTGCGCGTCTACGTGCGCAGCGGCCTGCTGGACGCGGTGCTCGTGCGACCGCTCGGCGTGCTCGGCCAGCTCGCGGTCATGGACGTGGCCACGCGCCGGGTCGGCCGCGTGCTGTTCGGCGTCGGCATGGTCATCGTGGCCGTCGCGTACGTGCCGGTGTCGCTCACGCCCGGGCGGCTCGTGCTCCTCGTGGTCACGCCGCTCGCGGGCGCCGTGATCTTCGCGTCGATCTTCGTGGCCACCGCGGCCGTCGCGTTCTGGTGGATCGAGTCCGGCGAGCTCGCGAACGGGCTCACGTACGGCGGGCTCAACTTCACGCAGTACCCGATCACGATCTACGGTCCGATGCTGCGTCGCGTGTTCGCGTTCGGCGCCGGCTTCGCGTTCGTCGCGTACTATCCCGCGCTCGCCCTCCTCGATCGCACCGATCCTCTCGGCGGCCCGGCCGGCCTCAGCTACGCGGCGCCGGTGGTCGCGACGGTGGCGGCCGTCGTGGCCGGGCTCGTGTGGCGCACGGGCGTCCGCCACTATCGGAGCACGGGCTCGTGACCGCGGTCATCGAGGCGCGCGGGCTCCGGAAGGACTTCACGGTCAGCCTGGGCGGCTGGCTGCGCAGGCGCACGCGTGTGGTGACGGCCGTGGACGGCATCGACCTGCGCGTCGAGCGCGGCGAGATGATCGGCTACATCGGTCCCAACGGCGCGGGCAAGTCCACCACGCTGAAGATGCTCACCGGCGTGCTGTCGCCGTCGGGGGGCGAGGTGCGCGTGTGCGGGCTCGTGCCCGTGCCGCAGCGCACGCGGCTCGCGCGGCGCATCGGCGTCGTGTTCGGGGCTCGTTCGCAGCTCTGGTGGGACCTGCCGCTGCGCGACTCGTTCGCGCTGCTGCGTCACGTCTACGGCGTCCCTGCCGGCGATCACGCGGGCCGCCTCACGCACTGCCGGCGCCTGCTCGACCTCGACGCGTTCATGGACACGCCGGTGCGCCAGCTCTCGCTCGGGCAGCGGATGCGCGGCGAGCTGACCGCCGCCCTGCTCCACGGTCCCGAGGTGCTGTTCCTCGACGAGCCGACGATCGGGCTCGACGTGGTGAGCAAGCAGGCGGTGCGCGCGTTCCTCGCCGAGCTCGGCGCCGCGGGTGACACGACGATCGTGCTCACCACGCACGACCTCGCCGACATCGAGCGGCTGTGCCGCCGGCTCATCGTGATCGACCACGGACACATCGTGCACGACGGCTCGCTCGACGACCTGCACGCGCGCTACGGCTCGCGGCGCCGGGTGGTCGTGGACCTCGACGAGCCGCTGCCGGCGCCGGTGACGCTGCCCGGCGTGGTGACGGAATCGATCGAGACGGACGGGCGACGGATCACCTACGCCCTGGACGGCAGCGCCACCACCGCGGGCGAGCTGGTGCGGCGGCTCGCCGAGGTCGGGTCGCTGCGCGACATCTCCGTCCTGGAGCCCGACATCGAGGAGGTCGTCGCGCGGCTCTACACGGGGTACCATCGGGGCGGATGATCACCGCCGATCAGAAGGCCGCCTACCAGCGCGACGGCTTCATCGTCGTTCCCGACCTCCTGGATGCGGGGGAGCTCGTCACGCTGCGCCGGATCATCGGCGAGCTCGTGGCGGGGGCCGCCGCCGTCGATACGCACACGACGGTCTACGATCTCGAGCCCGGCCACACGGCGCGCGAGCCGAAGGTGCGCCGCATCAAGCAGCCGCACAAGGTGCATCCGGCGTTCGACGCGATCGTCCGCAAGCCGCAGGTAATCGACGTGTTGACCGCGCTGATCGGTCCTGATCTCCGCCTCCAGGGCTCGAAGCTCAACATGAAGGCGGCGCGCTACGGCTCCCCGGTCGAGTGGCACCAGGACTGGGCGTTCTATCCGCACACCAACGACGACATCCTCGCGATCGGCGTGATGCTCGACGACATGGCGCTCGACAACGGTCCACTCCTCGTCGTCCCCGGGAGCCACCGGGGTCCCGTCTGGAACCACCACGGCGACGACGGCCGCTTCTGTGGCCTCGTCGATCCCGCCGACATCGGCGACGAGATCGCGCGCGCGGTGCCCCTCATGGGCGGCGCGGGCAGCATGTCGTTCCACCACGTGCGGGCGCTGCACGGCTCGGCGCAGAACGTCTCGGACCGCGATCGCAACCTGCTGCTCTTCGAGGTGATGGCGGCGGATGCGTGGCCGCTGCTCGGGGTGGCGGACGTGAACGACTTCAACGC
>Ga0075421_100012744_pt1 | contig 10458 bp, 12 predicted proteins | sample SoiMetdeltSBSDD5_FD_75292 | JGI IMG/M metagenome (GOLD analysis project Ga0075421, IMG submission 75292) | Bulk soil microbial communities from a Populus tree surrounding site in Tennessee, USA - Soil MetaG P. deltoides SBSDD5 | ecosystem: Environmental > Terrestrial > Soil > Tree plantation... | reverse complement strand
GAAACGCCACTCCAGCCCCCGGTGCACCTCCTCACGCAGCCAGGTCTCCTCCGTGTGCCCCTCTGGCACTGAGAACTCCGGCATCAGGTTTCGGGGTGCGAACACCTCCTGATAGCTCTCGACCCGCTCGGCGATCAGCACAGTGTTGTCGCAGGCTTGTGGCACCTCACGCCATGCGTGACGCATTTCCTGGGGGGATTTGAGATAGAAGTCGTGGGCCCCGAACCGGAACCGGTTCGGGTCTGCGAGGGTGCTCCCAGACTGCACGCACAACAGCGCTTCGTGCGCGATCGCATCGTTGGCGTATGTGTAATGCAGGTCATTGGTGGCGATCCATGGCAGTCCCAGATCCTGCTGGAGCTTGATAAGACCTTCCCGGGCGGCGGACTCGATCTCGATCCCGTGGTCCATCAGCTCGCAGAAGAAATTCTCGCGGCCGAAGATGTCCAGGTACTCCCCAGCCGTCTGCCGGGCCAGGTCGTACTCGTCCCGTCGCAACCTGGTCTGGATCTCCCCAGATGGACAACTGGTCGTCGCGATGAGTCCCGCACTGTGCTCGGCGAGGATCTCTTTGTCGAGCCGGGCTGCCCGGTAGAACCCTTCCAGCCACGCCTTGGACGAGAGCCGGAACAGGTTGCGAAGCCCTTCGGGGTTGTACGCCAGCAGGGTCAGGTGCAGGTACGCGCCGCCACCGGAGACGTCGTTCTGGCCGCCGCCGCCTGGGGCGGTACCCCAGCGCACCCGTTCCCGCCCGAACCTACTCCCTGGCGCCTGGTACGCCTCCATACCGATGATCGGCTTGATCCCTGCCGCAGTGGCCTGCTGATAGAAGTCGTACGCCCCGAACAGGTTGCCGTGATCGGTCATCGCCAGCGCCGGCATCCCCATCCGGCCACACTCCGCGAACAGGTCTTTCAGCCGGGCCGCTCCGTCAAGCATTGAATACTCAGTGTGTACGTGCAGGTGAACAAAGCTGTCGCCCGGCACAGCGGCTTCGACCTCCCCCTGAGAACTGCACCCGCGAGACTCCGGTGTTTGGCACCGGATGTCTCGGGGTCCCCGCGTCAGGGAGCACAGTAGTCCTGGTGTCCGACAGCCAAGGCGGCCACACGCCGAGGGACGACCCTATTGCAGGAACTTCTCGGTGATCGCCGCCGCAGCGCGCAACCACCCCATCCGGGTAGTGGGGTGCAACGTGGAATATTCGATCATGGAGCCGGGTTCCAGCGCCGGGTCGTAAGGCACAACGACCACCCGCTTGGTACGCATGGAGAAGTGGGCCACCAAGTCGTCGTGCAGTTCGGTGCGGTTAGGAGTTGGGCAACTGATCAGCGTAACCGCCTCCTGCACCAGCTTTCCGAGTCCTTCCTCGTGAAGCAGGTCAAGCATCCAGTCCGCGGAGAAAGCGGCGTCCTCCCGGGGCACGGTGGTCACGATCAACTGGTCACAGGAGTGCAGCACGGTGAGCCAGTTAGGGCTCTCCACGTTGTTTCCGGTGTCAACACAGATGAGATCGTGGCTGCGGGTGAGGATGTCGAGGATCCGGCGTACCGACTCGGGATCCAGCTTACGGGCGACCCTTGGGTCCTCGTCCCCGCTCAGGACATCGAACGAACCGTCAGCGGAATAGCGCAGGTACTCGTCAAGTCGCTCTGCCAGGTGGGGCCCGGCAGCCTCCACTTCGGGTAGGTCGGCGAGGAGGTGACGCACCGTGCGGGCATGACGAGCAGTGCCCGCTCGCAGTCCCAGGGTGCCCCGCAGCTCGTTGTCATCCCAGGCCAGCACACCCTTACCCCGGGCACTGCCCAACGTAGCGGCTGTCAGCACACAGGCCGTGGTCTTGTGGACGCCGCCTTTCGGGTTGGCGAACGCGAGCACTCGCGGCCCCCCGAAATCTCGCCGCAGCGTCTCTATCAACTGATCTACCGGATTGGCCGGCGCGGCGGGCTGCGGAACAACCGGACGCAGCAGGGAACGCGGATCTGAGACTGGCTCCATGGGGGTCGGCCCTGTGACACCGCCATTCACTGGGTAACCGGAATAATCGCGCACAAAGCCGGCCGGATAGTCGGCAGATGAACCGTTCACAGCCCGCTCCATTACACCCTGTCGCCGCAGCCCCGGCTGTGGGGTGAGGTATCCGCCGCCGTCGGTCCGCTCCACAATCTGCCTCCCACGAAAACCTGCTGCGAACAGGCTACGGACCCCGGGCCGGATACCACAGTGCCGGGCTGAAGTTGGCCTGTCTGCCCGTCCACGCTGACGTCACATCGCCAAGACCCACCACGCCCGGTATCCGATGTGGGGGCGCTGTCCTGCCGACACCGTTGCGACGCCCGCAGCTCGGACAGGTGTCGTTCCGTCACGATCCTTCCCAATGAGCGGGGCCGCTGGCAGTATCTGGATGCCGGAGACCACCACGCCGATCGCACGCGGTGGCGTCGACCGATCACATGCCGCTGGTGAGTACCGTACCGAGTGATCTCGGCCACATCGAGACCGGTGTGGCCCCACACGGCGGTGAGACAGGCGGGGACCAGCTGTAAAACCAGGGCCTCTGCAGGGTCTGACCCCTCCTCAGGCTGGAACGCCAAGTCCCACCTGACGCTCATGGGCCTTCCCCCGAAAGTCATTCCTCGCCGCGCAGCCTCGGCAATGCCCGCTTCAGGTCATCAGGATAGCCGCTTGAAAAACTGACATATGCCCGTGTTCCCGGATGGACAAAGCCCAAAGAAACAGCGTGCAGCCACTGCCGCTCCAAGTGAAGCCGGGCGGCGAGTGTCGGGTCCGCTCCATAGGTGATGTCCCCCACGCACGGATGTCGCATCGCGGAGAAGTGCACCCGGATCTGATGGGTGCGCCCAGTCTCCAGCCGCACGTCCACCAGGCTGGCGGATCGGAAAGCCTCGATCGTGTCGTAATGGGTTACGCTCGGGCGACCTCCAGAGACCACAGCCCACTTGTAGTCGTGTCGTGGATGTCGATCGATCGGGGCGTCGATGGTGCCCCGCAGCGGATCCAGGTGCCCCTGCACCACCGCGTGGTACCGCTTGTCCACCTCTCGCAGCTTGAATGCCCGTTTTAGGGCGCTATAAGCCAGCTCGCTCTTCGCCACCACCATAAGTCCGCTGGTACCAACGTCAAGCCGATGCACCACTCCCTGGCGTTCCGGAGCCCCACTCGTGGAGATCCGGTGCCCCATGGCAGCGAGTCCACCGACCACGGTCGGCCCCGCCCATCCCGGACTGGGATGCGCGGCGACCCCGACCGGTTTGTCCACCACCACGATGTGGTCATCGCTATGCACTACCGTGAGACCAGGCACCACAGATGGCCCTGCCGTCGACTGCGATGCGCCCGCCGGTCTCGGGATCCTCACCTCAAGCCACGCACCAGCGGTCACCCGGTCGGACTTGGACGGCAGGACACCGTCGAGCTGCACGCCACCATCGTGAACCAGTTGTGCGGCAGCGGTCCGCGACAATCCGAACAGCCGGGCGACGGCCCGGTCCACGCGCTCTCCTTCAAGCCCATCCGGTACGGCCAGAGCCCGAAATTCCTCGCTTGCAGCACCTGTGTCAGAAATTGTCACCCGCGTCGTCACCCAGCGAGTGTCGCACCCTTGCGCCGTTGAGTTGTCGACCGGTCATCTCCAGGACGACGGCAAGCAAAACTCCGATCACCAAGGCCGAATCCGCGACGTTGAACACAGGAAAAGCGCTGCCCGAATCGTTGAACACACTGATGAAATCGATCACGGCACCGCGAAACGGGCCAGGCGCGCGGAAGAGTCGGTCGACGAGGTTACCGGTCGCTCCGCCCAAGATCAGACCCAGCGATACGGCCCACGCCGTGGAACCCAACCGTCGGGCGAACCGGACGATCACACCGACAACCAGTAGAGCGATCAGCGTGAGCACGATGGTGTAACCCTGCCCGAAGCTGAATGCCGCACCGGTGTTACGAGTCAGCACCAGATAGACCACGCCATCGATCACAGACACCGGTGGCCGACCTTCGAGCCGGGATACCGCAGCCACCTTCGTCGCCGAGTCGACCGTGAGGACCAGCAACGCCACCCCGACCAACCAGCTCAGTACCCGGCGACCCCGCCCGTCGGGGAGCGGCTCGGCGGATGCCGCCGCGGCCACGGCTGGGATGTCCGCGTTCAGCGTCGTTCCTCCAGTTGTTTGCAGGAGATGCATAGCGTGGCCGATGGAAAGGCGGCGAGTCGCTCCACCGGAATCGGGTTGCCGCACCTCTCGCAGCTACCGTAGTTGCCGTCCGCAACCCGCTCCAGAGCCCGCTCAACCTGATTGATCCGCTCCAGGATGCCATTCGCGAGTGAGATCTCTTGCTCACGCTCAAATGTCTTGGTACCGGTATCCGCCTGGTCGTCTCCTGCCGAGTCAGTGAACCGATCCCGCTGCAGGTCCGCGATCTCGGCGAGGGTCTGGTCGTATTCGGCTCGCAATTCGTCCCGGCGCTCGACGAGTGCCGCCCTGATCTTTTCCATATCGGCTACGGATCGGCTCCGCTTCGCCGGCGCTGACTTGGTGATCGCCTTCTCCTCCCTGCTGACGCTCCTGCTCTGCGATCTCGTGGCACCTGTCCGCTTTGCGAGCTTAGTCGGACGAGATCTCGACGACCCGGAGTCCATCGCACGGCCCGCTGCTGCCGCAGCCGTCTTGGTGATGACCTTGGTAGGCTTGGCAGTTTTAGTACGCTTTTTGGCTTGAGTCCGTTTCCCCCGGTCGTTCTCTGCAGGTTCAGCAGGCTCTACAGCCCTGGATCGCCCTTCGGTAGTTGCGGTCCCCGCTGGTCGGCCAGTCGGCACTGGGTTGTTCCGCCCGGACTCCTGTGGGCCCGCCGCAGCGACCGACGTGCCGCTGGATGCTCCCCTCGCCGCAGCCGGAGATGCGGCCGAGGTGTCAGCTTGGACCTTCGAACCTTCCGCGCTCGCGGCTTTCCTGACCTTGGTGGCCTTCCGCGCAGCGCCCACCCGCTCGGCCATCGCAGCTCCCTAGATATGCAAAACGGGCACGTGGCCCGCCTGCCACGCACTCCGGAGTGGTCAAGGATACGTACCCCATCAGCGTGCGACAATGCACCATGCGTACGGATTCCTACCATCTGATTACGTCGAGCGACTTCGATGGGGTCATCTATCAGACTTTATGAGCATTTACGGCCGACACCGTGACCCACGATGCGAATCTCAACAGTCGACTCTTCTGTCCGGCGGACCGGAGTCCTCTACCCTGACTCGCCGTCGCGCAACCTAGCTACCTGGCGGGTGAAATCCTCCGGCGGATCAGTGATCGTCAGGAGCTTGTCCCGACTGGTTCTCCCCACACGGACCGACACCGCCGAGCGGCGCAAACTCAGCGCCTTGGCGATTGCGACGAGCACCGCCTCGGTGGCTTTTCCGGCTACCGGTGTGGCAGTGACCCTCACCACGAGTGCGGGCCCGTAGGGCCCATCATGTCGGCCACCAACCCTGGTGCGAGACGCTCCGGGACGTACCCTCACGGGGAGGGTGACGCTGGGCGTGAACCCATCAGTGGAGTCCGACACCTCTTCATCCTGCCCAAGTCGTACTCCGGACGGTGTGGCCACGTCCGTCGGTTGGATGACGATCGCTCCCAATCAGGGAGTAGCAGTCGCGCCTCCGGCAACCGTAGCGTCGGGTTGACACAGACCGCACGGAGAGAAACCCAAGTCATTGGCTTCACCCACGGACAGCGGCTCAGCACCGCGTCCCGACAAGCTAGGGCAGCCAATCATGTGATAGCGGGGACGACCGTCAGTGACGAAGACCTCAGCGTCCAATCGAGCAACCAGCGCGGCGACTCGAGCCGGGCGACGTTCGATCAACGGCTCGTCTGGTGGATCGTCCTGCTCCGCAGTGCCTCCCACCCACTCGTCTTGTGGTGGTTCATGTCGTGCTGCGCGTTTCGGCTCGTAACGATTCGTAACCGGATCGAAAGATGCAATCGATCCAGTACCGGCGGCCCGTGACCCAACCAACTGGGGACGCCGCTGCCGCTCCTGAGCATTTTGGGAGATCGACTCCGCAGAATCATCCAGTGACGACTGCCGCCTGGCCGCACGCCGGCTACCCACGACAAGGAGTACCGCGGCGAGCAGACTGACCACGACAGACCCGCCAAGCAGTCGGTTGGACCCCACGGTGAGTCCGCCCAAAAGTAGTCCCGCAGCCACCAGAATCAGACCCAGGGTCCCGGTTATCACAGCTTGTTACCCAGGCTCGGCGCGACTAGCGACCCGAGGTGCCGTCAGCTTGGGCCATTCCGAGGCCCGAGCGACCGCCACCATAGGAACCGATGCCGGCAGCGGCCAAGCCACCGGAGCCCTGTCGACTGTCGCCATTACGGGGCATCTCGGCTTCGATCCCCTGAGAACGACCCTCGAGGTCGCGCAACTGACTCTCCAGGTAGGCCTTGAGTCGGGTCCGGTACTCGCGCTCGAACGCCTTCAGTTCCTCTATGTGCTTCTGAAGCGCGGCACGCTTGGCTTCCAGGCCACCCATCGCCTCTTGGTGGCGAGTACGGGCATCGCGTTCGAGTGCCTCCGCCTTGCTACGAGCTTCCCGGGTCACCTCGTCGGCCTTGGCTCGGGCATCCGACAACAGTTTGTCGGCCTCCCGGCGAGCGTCAGCGACGTGGTCGTCAGCGGTGCGCTGCGCCAGCATCAGGACGCGCAGCGCCTGCTGCTCACCACCGGGATCGCCACCTGGCATCGGCACGCCGACGGGCATCGCCATGCCACCGGACTGGCGTACCTGCTCCAACTCATCCTGAAATTGACGGGCCGCCTGGTCGGCTGCGGCCTTCTCGGCCCGCAACTGGTCAACCTGGACCTGCAGCTCCGCGTTCTCGGCGACCAGCCGCTGATCCGCACCAGGACCAGCTGGTGCCCCCGCACGTACCCGCTCGACCTGCGCCCGAAGCTCGCTGTTCTCCTCGATCAAACGGGCAAGTTCCCGCTCGACCTCGTCAAGAAAGGCATCGACCTCTTCCTCGTCGTACCCTCGCTTGCCGATCGGAGGCTTCTTGAACGCGACGTTATGAACGTCGGCCGGGGTTAACGGCATCGGAACTCCTCAGGTCAGCTCGCGGCCGCATGGCGCGGCTGCCAGGCTACTCACATGTCTTACCGGCCGCGGACCTCCGCCAGCGGGCCGACAACGACATACAACAGCACATACACAATAAACAGCAGCGCCAAGAAGGCCAGGTCCAGGCTCACGGTACCAATTCGGAGTGGAGGGATGACCCGTCTCAACGCTCGCAACGGCGGATCAGTGACGCTCCACACGACTTCCAGCCCTGCCGAAGCCCCCCGACCAGGTTGCCAACGCCTCGCGAACATCAGCACATATTCCAGGACAAGCCGGGCAAGAAGGCATAAGAAAAATCCGTACAGGATCAGGTACACAACCTGCCACAGCACTTCCACCGGTCGGATGCTCCCTGCTTCAGCTCTGGTTGAAGAATCCGCCCTCTGCGATCTTCGCCTTGTCCTCTGCTGTTACCTGGACGTTGGCCGGAGAAAGCAGGAAGACCCGGTTGGTCACGCGCTCGATCGTACCCCGCAGACCAAAAGCGAGGCCCGCCGCAAAGTCGACCAGCCGCTTGGCATCGGCCTCGTCCATCTCCGACAGGTTCATGATGACCGGCACGTTCTCCCGGAAGTGCTCCCCGATAGTACGGGCCTCGTTGTACGTCGTCGGGTGCAGCGTGGTGATTCGGTAGCCTTGATGATCATCGTCGGACGCCATCGCGCGCTCCCGCAGCTGCACCTGAGGCGCGAGCGCCAGATTGTCATGCGTGAGCTGGCTTGCTGTTACTCCCCGTCCGAGACTGCGGACACTCCCCCGGGTCTCCACTCGGGACCTCGTCAGCACCGGTTCGTCATCGGTTAGTTCGTCGTCGTAGTCACCGTCATAGTCACCCCGGTAACGGTCACCATAGCCCCGATCGGCATACCGACGATCCTCGTCGTCTTCGATCAGACCGAGCCACACCCCCGCCTTACGCATTGCGCCCATCGGGCGCCTCCCTCCCACACGCATGCGGCACGCCACGTCGGCCGGCCCGCGACCTCCGAAACCACACCGATGTCATTCGGTGCCCCGGTTCAGGCTACCGGAGCGCCGGGACGGCTACCGAGCAACGCGCTACCGACACGCACGTGTGTCGCGCCGTGTCGAATCGCCGCCTCCAGGTCGCCGCTCATCCCGGCGGACACCACCGTCGCCCCTGGATGAGTCTCGCGCAACCGCAAAGCGAGCCGCCACAGCCGGTCGTATTCCACATCGGGTTCGGAGTCCAATGGGGTGACTGCCATCACACCACACAGTCGGAGCATCTCCTGACCGGCGATGTGGTCGGCAAGTTCGCCTACACCCTGGACCGGTACCCCACCACGCCGGGGGTCACCGTCCAGGCTCACCTGGATCAGCACGTCCAACGGCTCCAGTCGATCGACCGCTGCCCTGGCCAATGCGTCCACGACCGGAGTCCGATCCACGGAGTGCACCAAGTCAGCGTAGCTAGCCACGGATCCGCATTTGTTGCGCTGGAGTCGACCGACGAAGTGCCAACGGACATCGGCGCCGACCTTTGCCAGTTCGGCGACCTTCGGCGCGGCCTCCTGGTCCCGATTCTCCCCGATGTCCCGTACGCCGAGCTCGGTCAAGACGATCGCGTCGGACGCCGGGAAGGTCTTGGTCACCGCGATCAGGGTGACCTCGCGCCGATGTCGGCCAGCCGCTCCACAGGCGGCGGCGATCCTCGCCCGTGCCTTCGCGAGATTGACGGCCAACCCCGCCCTGCGCTGATCGAGCTCCACTCACGCACCGTTCTTGAGAAAGTCCGGCACGTCCACGTCATCGAACAGAACACGTCGCTGGTGTCCGTTGTCCGGAGCCGGAGTACGAGCCTGCGCCGGAGCGGACGATTGGTACTCCGAGTGCAATGCGGACTTGCGGGGCGGCTCCGCCGGTCGGTATTGCGGTTGCCCCCCGTCGAATCCCGCAGCGATCACTGTGATCCGCACCTCGTCGCCGAGCGCGTCGTCGATCACCGCACCGAAGATGATGTTCGCCTCTGGGTGTGCCGCATCTGTCACCATCTGAGCCGCGTCGTTGATCTCGAACAAGCCCAGGTCCGAGCCACCAGCGATGGACAACAGCACACCCCGTGCCCCGTCCATGCTCTGTTCGAGCAACGGACTGGAGATCGCCGACTGCGCCGCCTCCACCGCACGGTCATCACCTCTGGCGCTGCCGATTCCCATCAGGGCAGAACCGGCACCGCTCATCACGCTCTTCACGTCGGCGAAATCCAGGTTGATCAGGCCGGGTGTGGTAATCAGATCAGTAATCCCCTGAACCCCGGACAGAAGAACCTGGTCGGCCTGCCGGAACGCGTCCATCATGCTCATGTTCCGGTCGCCGAGATGGAGCAACCGGTCATTCGGTATCACGATCAAGGTGTCGCACTCGTTGCGCAGGTCGTCGATTCCGTGCTCAGCCTGCATCTGACGACGCTTGCCCTCAAAAGAGAACGGGCGAGTCACGACACCGATCGTGAGCGCCCCGATCTTTCGGGAGATGTTCGCCACCACCGGCGCGCCGCCAGTTCCGGTGCCGCCACCTTCCCCACAGGTGACAAAGACCATGTCGGCACCACGCAGCACCTCTTCGATCTCGTCTCGGTGGTCCTCTGCGGCGTTGCGGCCGACATCCGGGTTGGCGCCGGCACCCAAGCCTCGGGTCAGTTCCCGGCCGACATCGAGCTTGACATCCGCGTCACTCATCAGCAGCGCCTGGGCATCGGTGTTGATCGCGATGAACTCGACGCCCTTCAGTCCGACCTCGATCATGCGGTTGACGGCGTTCACACCGCCGCCGCCGATACCGACAACCTTGATGACCGCGAGGTAGTTGTGCGGAGGTGTCATCGGTCTTCCTGCCTTCCCCCTGTCGAGCTCGTAGCGGATTCGCACGACACCGCATCACCACCGGTATGGGCAAACCCTAACCCTCAGGTAGAGGGTCATAGTTATGTCAACTTCCCTTTCCGGGACAGTAGGCGTCCGGAATGGCCGAACCAAGGACCGCTGCGGCGTGTCGGGCTGATCAACGTGTCGTCACCACGTCCGGCGCGCTGACGTCGATCACCCGTACCGGATGTCGCAGTAGCACCGTGGCGACCCTGGCCTTCTTCGCGTTCTCCTCCGAATCACCCCACACCACCGAGCGACCCCTGGTCAGCCACAGTGTGATTCGGGTTGGCGAGGGTGCGGAGAGCTTGACGAGCACCGAACGCAGGGCTGGTGTCAGCGCCGCCAATACCCGAAGCGCGCCCCGGGTCGTTCGATCACCACTGTCAGGCTTAGACAACTCCATGAGCGGCAACACCACGGGCC
>Ga0075421_100012743_pt1 | contig 10458 bp, 5 predicted proteins | sample SoiMetdeltSBSDD5_FD_75292 | JGI IMG/M metagenome (GOLD analysis project Ga0075421, IMG submission 75292) | Bulk soil microbial communities from a Populus tree surrounding site in Tennessee, USA - Soil MetaG P. deltoides SBSDD5 | ecosystem: Environmental > Terrestrial > Soil > Tree plantation... | reverse complement strand
CGGCAGCTGCATGGTGTAGCCGAGCGCGCCGAAGCCGCGCTGCACGATCGAGATCTTGTGGACCGGGTCGAGATTCGGCAGCACCGTCGCGACAATCGCGTGGCCCGACTCGTGGTAAGCGACGATCTCGCGCTCCTTCGTGCTCATCACGCGCTTCTTCTCGAGGCCGGCGATCAGTCGATCGATTGCCGAGTCGAAGTCTTTTGCGCCGACGGCCGTTTTGTCGTTCCGCGCGGCAAGCAGCGCCGCTTCGTTGACGAGGTTCGCCAGATCCGCTCCCGCAAAGCCGGCGGTGCGCGCGGCGACCACCTTGAGGTCGACGTCGTTGGCGAGCTTCACGCCCTTCGCATGGATACGAAGGATCTCCTCACGTCCTTTGATGTCGGGCTTGTCGACGAGCACCTGGCGATCGAACCGTCCGGGGCGGAGCAGCGCCGGGTCGAGCACTTCCGGCCGGTTGGTGGCGGCCATGATGATGACGCCCTTGCGCGAGTCGAAGCCATCCATTTCGGCAAGCAGCTGATTGAGCGTCTGCTCCCGTTCTTCGTGGCTCCCCATCGGGCTCTGCACCCGGGTCTTGCCGAGCGCATCGAGCTCGTCGATGAACACGATGCACGGCGCTTTCGCTTCGGCCTGCTGAAACAAATCCCGGATGCGCGCCGCGCCGACGCCGACGAACATCTCGACGAATTCCGATCCGCTCAGGCTGAAGAACGGGACACCCGCTTCGCCGGCGACCGCGCGGGCGAGGAGTGTTTTTCCGGTGCCGGGCGGCCCGACCAGCAGCACGCCTTTCGGAATCCGGCCACCGAGATTCGTGTACTTTTTCGGGTTTTTCAGGAACTCGACGATTTCCTTGAGCTCGTCCTCGGCTTCGTCCACGCCCGCGACGTCGGTGAAGCGAACCTTCACTTCATCGTCGGCGTAGATCTTCGCGCGGCTCCGCGCGAACGACATGACACCGCCCTCGGCGCTGCCCATGCGGCGGAAGAGGAACGCCCACAACCCGACGAAAAAGACGAGGGGAATGATCCAGCCCAGGATCTCGGGCAGCCAGCGATTCACGACCTCGCCGGTGTACTTGATGTTGTTGGCTTCGAGCTCCTCGACCAGTTTGGGATCCTCGACGCGCGTCGTCGCGAACTGCGTCTGCTTCTGCTCGCCAGTCGGTTGCTTGAGCGTCCCGCGGATGGTCTGTTCACCGATGGTGACTTCGGATAGCGCGCCGCTCTTCACCAGACTCTTGAATTCGCTGTAGGGAATCTGCCGACCGCCAGGCGCCTGCATGTAGACCTGCATCAGCCCGATGAGCAGCAGGAAGGCGAGGCCGTACCAGAGCGACGAGGTCGGCCGGCCCGTTAGCGGACGCTGGCCGCGTCGATCCCCGCCGCGCGGGTTGAGCCGTGATTTTGGTGACGTGTTGGCCACAGCCCCCCTCAGGCTCTCACAGTCTCGCGCTGCTTGCTGAACTTCAGCCCGTCGCTGGTTGCGTCGACCACGACCGTATCGCCCTCGCCAAACTCGCCCTCGAGCACCCGCATCGCGAGCGGATCCAGCACACGACGTTGAATCGTCCGCTTCAGCGGCCGCGCGCCGTATGCCAGGTCGTACCCCTCTTCGACGAGGAGCTCCTTGGCGGCGTCGGTCATCTGTACATGGATCTTGCGCTCCTCGAGCCGTTTCATCAACCCGGCAACCTGGATGTCGATGATCAGCTTCATGTGCTCACGGCTGAGCGAGTGGAAGAAGATGATTTCGTCGATTCGGTTGAGGAACTCCGGCCGGAAGTGCTCGCGGAGCGCGTCGGTGACCTGCCGGCGCAAGCCCTCGGTGAGTTCGCCCGTCAGATATTGACTGCCGATGTTCGACGTCATGATCACGACCGTGTTCTTGAAGTCCACAGTCCTGCCTTTGCCGTCGGTCAGCCGCCCGTCGTCGAGCAGCTGCAGCAACACGTTCAGTACTTCGGGATGAGCCTTCTCGATCTCGTCGAGCAGGACGACGGCGTACGGACGCCGGCGGACGGCCTCCGTGAGCTGACCCGATTCCTCGTAGCCGACGTATCCAGGAGGCGCGCCGATCATCCGCGACACGGTGTGCTTCTCCTGGTACTCGGACATGTCGATGCGAATCATCGCCTGCTCGCTGTCGAAGAGGAACTCGGCCAGCGCGCGTGCGAGCTCGGTCTTGCCGACGCCGGTCGGGCCGAGGAAGAAGAAGCTGCCGAGCGGCCGGTTGGGATCCTGGAGACCCGCGCGCGCGCGGCGAATCGCGTTCGACACGGCGTTGATCGCTTCGTCCTGCCCGATGACCCGTTGATGCAGGCGCTCTTCCATGTGAATCAGCTTCTGGACTTCACCCTCCATCAGTCGGCTGACGGGAATGTGCGTCCACTTGCTGACGACTTCGCCGATGTCCTCTTCGTCGACCTCCTGCTTCAGCATCCGGCCGCTCTTCTGTAGTTCCGCGAGCTTCGCCTCGATCTCCTTGATTTGCCGCTCGAGCTGCGGTACGCGGCCGTACTGGAGCTCCGACGCTTTCGCGTAATCGCCGGAGCGCTGCGCACGTTCGATCTCCTGCCTGACGGCTTCGAGATCTTCCTGAAGCTTCGCCGTCTGCTGGATGGCCTCTTTCTCCTGCTGCCAGCGGGCCGTCAGACGCGTCTGTTCTTCTTTCAAGTCGGCCAGCTCTTTTTCGAGGCGCGCCAGATGCTCGCGCGACGATTTGTCCTTCTCCTTGCGCAGCGCCTCGCGCTCGATCTCGAGCTGCATCACACGACGCCGGATCTCGTCGAGCTCCACGGGCATCGAGTCGATTTCCATGCGCAGCTTCGACGCCGCTTCGTCGACGAGATCGATCGCCTTGTCCGGCAGAAAGCGATCGGTGATATAGCGATGCGAGAGCACAGCCGCCGCGACCAGCGCCGCGTCCTTCAAGTTGACCTTGTGATGAATCTGGTAGCGCTCGCGCAGTCCGCGCAGGATGCTGATCGTGTCCTCGACGGTCGGCTCGCCGACCATCACCGGCTGGAAGCGGCGTTCGAGCGCCGCGTCTTTCTCGATGTACTTCCGGTATTCGTCGAGCGTGGTGGCGCCGACCGTGTGCAGTTCGCCGCGTGCGAGCATCGGCTTCAGCATGTTCGACGCGTCCATCGACCCTTCCGCCGCCCCCGCGCCGACGACGGTGTGGAGTTCGTCGATGAACAGGATGACCTGACCCTCGGCATCCGCAATTTCTTTGAGCACCGCTTTCAGCCGTTCTTCGAACTCACCGCGATATTTCGCGCCGGCGACGAGGGCGCCCATGTCGAGCGCCACGATGCGCTTGTTTTTCAGTCCCTCGGGGACGTCGCCGCGCACGATCCGCCCGGCCAGGCCTTCGACGATGGCGGTCTTGCCGACGCCGGGCTCACCAATCAGTACCGGATTGTTTTTCGTGCGGCGTGAAAGGACTTGAATCACGCGGCGAATCTCTTCGTCGCGACCGATGACCGGATCGAGCTTGCCCTTGCGCGCCAGCTCCGTCAGATCGCGTCCGTAGCGCTCGAGCGCTTGGTACGTCCCCTCGGGATTCTGTGTCGTCACCCGCTGCGAGCCGCGGACGCTGGTGAGCGCGGCGAATATCTTGTCGGGCGTGACGCCGAACTCCGCCAACATTTTCGCGGCGGGGGAGCGCCCGTTCTCGGACGCAATCGCCACGAACAGATGTTCGGTGCTGACGTAGTCGTCTTTCAGGCGACCGGCTTCGGCCTGGGCAAGGTCGACAATGAGCTTCGTGCGGGGCGAGATTCCAGGCTGCGACCCGCCGTAGGCCTGAGGAATTTTCCCGAGCAGATCGCGCGCGCTGCGGCCGGCCAGCGCCGGGTCGACGTTCATCTTCCGCAGCACATCGGGCACGATGCCGTCGCGCTGCTCGATCAGCGACACGAGCAGATGCTCGGGCTCGATCTGCGAGTGGCTCATCTGCTCGGCGAGCCGTTGGGCGCCGAGCACTGCTTCCTGGGCCTTTTCCGTGAGCTTGTTGAGATCCATGATTGTCCACGCCCGACCTGAAGGTCGGGCCTACGTACAGTCAAAAGTAGGCCCGAGCTTGAGCTCGGGCGCTTTCACGCCGCCGAGTTTTTTGCCCCCTCGAGTTTTTGCAGCGCTTCGAAGTGCGTGCGCTGTTCCGGCGTCAACACGCGCGGCAGCTCGACTTCCATCGTCGCGTACAAATCGCCGACCTGATCTGGTTTGCCGACGGCGGGCATTCCGTGTCCTTTCAAGCGGAAGACCTGGCCGTTCTGCGTCGTTTGCGGAATCTTCAGCCGGAGCGACTTGCCGGCGATCGTCGGCACGTCAGCTTCACCGCCGAGGACCGCCGTCGTGAGCGGGATCGGCACCTTGATGTACAGGTCCTGACCCTTCCGTTCGAATGTCGGATGCGGAGCGAGGTGGATCCTCAGATACAGATCGCCTGAGGGCGCGCCACCCGCGCCCAGCGCGCCTTCACCGGCCACTCGAACGCGCGACCCTTCGCCAACGCCGGGCGGAATCCGTACGTCCACGGTGCGCGCGTGGCCATCGAGCTTGATTCCCAGCCGGCGCGTGGTGCCGTGATACGCGTCCTCGAGTCCGAGCGTGATCTCGTCTTCGACGTCGCGACCCTGCTGCGCGGCACGCCCGCGGGCCCGCCCTCGGGTTCCAGCATCGCCCCGTGGGGCCGCGCCGCCGAAGAACGTATGGAAGAAGTCCGAGAACGGATCGTTGTCCCCGAACATCTCGCGCATTTCGTCTTCCGTCATCGTCCGGAAGCCGCCGCCCGTCGGACCGCCTTCGAACTGGACGTTCCACGCCCCGCTCTGCGGTCCGGCGCCGGCGGCGCCCGCCTGTTCGTACATCCTCCAGTTAGCGCCGAGCTCGTCGTACTTCTTCCGCTTCTCGGGATCGCCGAGCACCTCGTACGCTTCGTTGATCTCCTTGAACTTCGCCTCGGCGGACTTGTCGCTCGGGTTCACGTCGGGATGGAACTTCCTCGCCAGACGGCGGAACGCCTGCTTGATTTCTTTCTGGGTCGCCGTCTTGGCGACGCCGAGCGTAGAGTAGTAGTCCTTAAAGTCCATTTTCACGTGGGGCTCCGCCCCACACCCCGGCTCGGTCCCGCCTCCGCCAAGGCTTCGGCGAGGCTCGCCGTAGCCGGTCGCGACATGATTGAGTGCGACCGACGAAGGCGGCACTTGCGGGCCCCTACGCCCCGCGCCGCTCCCTCGCAGGCGCGCCTAACGTAGTACGAGTCAGTACATACCGACATGACGAAGCAGCTCGTCGAGCTCCTGCGCGAGACGACGGGCGTCGCGCGCGGATAGCGGCTCATCGCGCATCAGTGGACGGATTCGCTGCACGATTTCTGCAATCGACAACAAACGCTGCACGCCCGCGAGGTTGATCCCTCCGTCGTCCACGAGGCGTTTGATGATCTTTAGACGCTCGAGCTCGTCGCGCGAATAGAGCCGCATGCTGCCAATGGTCCGGCTCGGCTGCACGAGACCCAGGCGCTCGTACTTCCGGAGCGTCTGCGGATGCATGCCGAGCATCCGCGCGGCGACGCTAATGAAATAGAGGTTCTCTTCCATCCCTACGCGCATCGGTCGAGCGCCTTCAAAAGTTGCGCCGAATCAAATATAGGCATTGATACGACTCGTGTCAACTTGGCTACGGCATACTTGGCCGGGTGTCGTTCCAGGCGTCCGATCTCGTCACCATCGCTCTCCTCATCGCGCTCGAAGGCCTGCTCAGCGCCGACAACGCACTCGTCATCGCGGTCATGGTGCTCGGGCTTCCGAAGCACCTTCATAAGAAAGCGCTTCACTACGGATTGGTTGGCGCCTTCGCCTTCCGCATCCTCGCGACGCTGCTCGCGGTCTACCTGATCCAGCTTGCCTGGGTGAAACTGGCGGGAGGCGCATACCTTCTTTATCTCTCGTACGCACATTTCCGGAGCGGTGGCGATCCGCAGGAGCGTCGGGCACCGCCGAAGGCCACTCCCTGGCTCGGGATGACGCCATTCTGGGCGACGGTCGTTCGCGTGGAGCTCGTCAACCTGGCATTCTCGATCGATTCCATTCTGGTGGCCGTCGCCGTCTCCCCCAAGCTCTGGGTGGTCCTGAGCGGCGGCATTCTTGGTATCGTCGCGATGCGACTGGTGGTCGGTCAGCTCATCGTTCTGATCGAGCGGTATCCCGCGCTCGTCGATGGCGCCTTCATCATCATCGCGTGGGTCGGGATCAAGCTCGTGTTCGAGTATCTCGAGGCGGCCGAGTACGTCCAGTTCGAGATTCCGAAATGGTTTTCGCTGGGATTGATTGTCGTCATCTTCATCGCCTCGTTTCTCTACGCGCGACAGCAGGAAAAACAAAGACCGTCCGCCGAGTCGGCAACGGATGAGGCAGCTCGCGCCCTCCTCGCCGACGACGATCGTACGTAGCCCGACCTTCAGGTCGGGCGTTACTTCCAGGCATTGTTTCTGCAACTGCAGACCTACGGAAACGAAGTGCCAAGCTCATCATCTCCCTCGAACCCGCGATCGGTCTCCGTCAAACGGCGATTGCCGGTCGGCGCCGAACTCGTCGAAGAGGAACGAGTCCATTTTCGAGTGTGGGCGCCCGCGGCGCGGCGGGTTCGTGTTCACATCGACGAAGAAACAGACACTGAGCTCGACGCGGAAGGGAATGGCTACTTCAGCGGAATCGCCGAGGCGCGCTCGGGCGATCGCTATCGCTTCAGACTCGACGAACAGGAGCGGCTGCTACCGGATCCTGCCTCACGCTTCCAGCCGGATGGCCCGCACGGTGCTTCACAAATCGTGAATCCACATACGTTCGAGTGGAGCGATCGGACGTGGCCGGGCGTGCGGCTCGGGGGTCAGATTATCTACGAGCTGCACATTGGCACCTTTACACGCGAAGGCACATGGACCGCGGCGGCGCGCGAACTCGACGAGCTGGCGCGCCTCGGCATCAGCGTCATCGAGGTCATGCCGATTGCGGAGTTCGATGGGCGATTCGGCTGGGGATACGACGGCGTTGACCTGTACGCGCCGTTTCACGGATACGGGACGCCGGACGATCTGCGGCGATTCGTCGATCGGGCGCACGCCGTCGGCATCGCGGTGATTCTCGACGTCGTGTACAACCACCTCGGTCCGTCAGGCAACTACCTCCGGGAGTTTTCGCCGGCGTACTTCAGCAGTCGGTACGAAAACGACTGGGGCGACGCCATCAACTTCGACGGTGACGACGCCGGACCGGTACGCGAGTTCTTCGCCGCGAACGCGGGGTACTGGATTGACGAGTTTCATTTCGACGGCCTTCGGCTCGATGCGACGCAGCAGATCTTCGATCGGTCGGCGCAGAACATCATGGCTGCGATCGGCATCCGGGTCAGGGAGGCAGCTCGCGGACGGGACGCGATCGTCGTTGCCGAGAACGAACCGCAGGATGCGCGGCTGTTGCGGCCGCTCGACGAAGGGGGCTTCGGCCTCGACGGGTTGTGGAACGACGATTTTCATCACGCGGCCATGGTCGCGATCACGGGACGCGCCGAGGCGTATTACAGCGACACGCGCGGAGAACCGCAGGAGTTCGTGTCGGCGGCCAAGCATGGATTTCTGTTTCAGGGACAGTTTTACGCGTGGCAGCGGCAGCCGCGAGGTACCGCGGCGCTCGACATTGCACCGGAGCGATTCATCACGTTTCTCCAGAACCACGATCAGGTGGCGAACTCGGTTCGCGGCCTCCGCGGTCATCAGCTGACAAGCCCCGGTCGGTGGCGCGCGGTGACGGCGGCATTCCTGCTGATGCCTGGAACGCCGATGTTGTTTCAGGGCCAGGAATTTTCGGCATCATCCCCGTTCCTGTATTTCGCCGACCTTCCAGGAGAACTGGCTCTTGCCGTTCGCCGCGGCCGCGAAGAATTCCTCAGTCAATTCCCGACGGTGGTCGCGTACGAGCATGCCGGCGCGCTCTCGGATCCGGGCGACACGCGGACGTTCGAACGTTCGAAGCTCGACCTGGACGAGCGCACAGCGAACGCCCCCGCCCACGACTTTCACAAGGATCTCATCCGGCTGCGATGCAGCCGCCGCACGACGTTCTGCAACCCGCGACCGGCCAGTGTCGACGGCACGGTGCTCTCGCCAGGCGCGTTCGCGCTGCGTTACTTCGCGCCCGGGCACGTGGATGACCTCGTCCTGATCGTCAATCTCGGTCCCGATCTGAAACGGAGCTCGTTTCCCGAACCGCTGCTCGCGCCGCCAGACGCCCAGGATTGGTACGTGCTCTGGTCGAGCGAGGATCCGCGGTACGGAGGCACAGGCCTTCGCGATTTGTGGCCCGGGGGCTCGTGGTCAATTCCAGCCGAGAGCGCGATCGTGTTGGCGGCTCGCGCCAGGCTCGAGCCACGGCAGAAACGGGAGCGGCGACAACATCGTGACGAGTGACCTGCTGCGCAAGATTCCGTGGCCGGTCGTCGATCGATCCGACCCGGAAGCGCTCGTCACGCGCGAGTGGCTGGCGACCAACGGTCTCGGCGGCTACGCCTCCGGCACGATCGCAGGCGCAATCACACGGCGGTATCACGGGCTGCTGATCGCTGCGCTGCCGGCGCCGCTCGGCCGAATCGTGATGCTGAGCCATCTGGCCGAGCAAGTCCGGCTCGCCGACGGCCGACGCTTCGAGATTGGCGGCCGCGAAATCCTCGGCATGACGCGCGACGCCGAAGGCACCGGATACCTCGTCGAGTTCCGCCTCGAATCGGGTCTGCCGGTATGGCGCTACGACGTCAATGGCGTGGTGCTCGAGAAGCGGTTGTTCCTCACCCACATGCAGAACACCGTACACGTCATGTACGAGCTCTGCAGCGGAGTTGACCAGATCGAGCTCGCTCTTCGCCCGTCCGTACACTTTCGCGCGCAGGAACTGCCGGTCAGTGAGCCGCTCGGCGCGCCGTACGAGTTTCGCGCCATCGGCGATCACTACGAGATCGAGCTGAAGGGCTCGCCGTTACCGCCGCTGCGGATGCTGGCTCGCGCCGAGAACAGCCGGTTCACTCTGAAAAACAAGCGGCTCGAGCAGGTGCTCTATCCGATCGAGGAAAGCCGCGGCTACCAGGCGCGCGGCGATCTCTGGAGCCCCGGCTTCCACCTGTTCACGTTGCGCCGCGGCGCGCGCGCCGTGCTCGTCGCGTCAACCGAGTCGTGGGAAGTGTTGTCGGTGATGAACTCGGAATACGCGCTCGAGACCGAGATCGACCGCCGGCGTCGATTGATCGATCGGGCCCTCCCCGAAGTTCAGGATGGCTGGCCCGCCGAGCTCGTGCTGGCAGCCGATCAGTTCATCATCACGCCCGCCGGCCGAACCGAAGAGGCTGCCCGCGCTCGGGCCGCTGGCGACGAAGTCCGCACCGTGATTGCCGGCTATCCGTGGTTCACCGACTGGGGCCGCGACACGATGATCAGCCTCGAGGGCCTGAGTCTCGTCACGGGCCGTACGATCGAGGCCGGCTACATCCTTCGCACCTTCGCGCACTACGTCCGCGATGGCCTCATCCCGAACATGTTTCCCGAAGGCGAGCGCGAAGGGCTGTACCACACCGCGGATGCCACGCTCTGGTTCTTCCACGCCATCAGCCGTTACCTCGAGTGGTCGAAGGACACGCTCACACTATCGCTGCTGTATCCGAAGCTCAAGGAGATCATCGCGCGCCATATTGCCGGCACGCGCTTCGGCATTCACGTCGATCCGGCAGACGGCCTGCTCGTGCAGGGCGCCGCCGGCTATCAACTGACATGGATGGACGCCAAAGTCGACGACTGGGTTGTGACGCCGCGACGCGGCAAGGCTGTGGAGATCAACGCCCTCTGGTACAACGCGCTCAAGTTGATGGAGACGTGGGCCCAGGAGCGTGGTGACAGCGATTCTTTGCAGTATCAGAGCTGTGCAGTTCGGGCACAGCAATCCTTCAACCAGCGTTTCTGGTATTCAGCGGGACCATATTTGTACGACATCGTCGACGGCGAGGATGGCAAAGACGATCCGAAATGCAGACCCAATCAGATTCTGGCGATATCGCTGCCGAACCCGGTGCTGATACGCGAACGCTGGGAACCCGTCATGCGCACCGTTCGCGACCGATTGCTGACGCCGGTCGGACTTCGTTCGCTCGCGCCGACCGATGTGGACTACAAGCCGAAATACTTTGGCGATCTCCGGACGCGCGATGCAGCGTACCACCAGGGCACGGTGTGGGGCTGGCTGATAGGGCCGTTCGTGGATGCGTGGATGAGAGTGTTTCCGGATGACGAGGCGGGCGCGCGAAAGCCGATCGAGGACTTCGCCTCGCACCTGAACGAAGCCTGCGTCGGATCGATCAGCGAAGTGTTCGACGCCGAACTTCCGTACACAGCCCGAGGCTGCATTGCTCA